>JAESFK010000222.1_pt1 | contig 37947 bp, 30 predicted proteins | sample 9269391 | NCBI WGS metagenome assembly JAESFK01 (sample SAMN14506231, study PRJNA617097) | algae metagenome | isolation source: Drouetiella hepatica UHER 2000/2452 and co-occurring heterotrophs from... | place: Slovakia: Slovak Paradise National Park, Hrabusice, Kosice Region | collected 2000-01-01
ATTGAACACTGGTGGAGCGTGCTAAAGAATTGGATGCGACAGCGATGGGATGAGTTTGATACCTTTCGAGATTGCGTTGATGCTGCCTTTAAAGAGTGTCCTAACGTATGTGCGTAGCGCTATACCTGCTGAAAAAACTGCGTCAGCCGTTGCGTTACTCCCAGATGACTCTGCGCTTCCCACCACTCTGCAATACCCGAAGTTAACTCTAGCTGCTCGGCGACTAGCGCCAGCACCCCCCGATACCACTCTGCCGCACTCACCTGCGTCCCCACCTGCGTCAGGTCAATAATCACCACCCGACTGCCATCTTCAATCAACTGCTCCGCCGTCCGAATCATCAGACTCGACTTGCCCATTTGCCGAGGCGTCAGCACATAGGCAAACGTCGATTCCCGACAGAGTCGCAGCAGTTCGCCATCCGCCTCTCGCGGAATATACAGCCCGCGCTCGTTTGCCTGAACCGTGCCCCCCACCGTGTAGACAGAAGGATTAGCCCCAGAAGGATTAGCCTCAAAAGCATCAACCATGCAACCGCTCCCGAAAATACTCTGCATAGAGCCGACAGCGCGGCAACACCACTTGGCTATCTCGGTACACCAAACCCGCCGCACTCAGCAACCGCAAAACGCGCTGATCGACACAGGTCTGCTGCCCAATCACCTGCCTCAACCCAGCAATCAGATCCTGGCGATCGTTAATCCGAAACAAATGATAGCGAAGATGATCGCCAAAGGGACCGCGATCGTCGATCGCCCGTGCAAACAACTCCGTCACGGTCAACTGTGCACTCGCCACCAAATACAATGCCTTCCGCACCAGATACGGATGCCCACTCAACCAGTCCATGAGCTGCTGTGCTTGGCTATCGGTGAAGCAATCGCCATGCTTCCGATTCAACTCCGCAATCTGCTCCAGCGTAAAATCCGCCAGCGTAATTACTTCCCCTACATTGAACGGCGACTGGTTCAAATTTGCAATCAGATGATACGGCTCCGTCGCCGTCACCAAGGCCAGATCCAAATTCTTCCAAACCTTCGCCATCGGCAGTGCCCGCTTGTTATGCCAGCTCCGCAGCATACTGAAAAAGTCAGAGCCAAATGTCGTATCAAACATGCGATCGACTTCATCCATCGCCAGTAGCAGTGGTGTTTGCAACTGTTTCAGCACGTACTGGAGATAGTCCGTACAGCGTTGCACATTGCTGACCTGCCGCTGCCAATACTCCTCCACCCGATTCTCCAACTCCAACTGATTCGTCACTTCATGACAGAACTGCCGGAAAAACGTATCCGCATCCGCTAACGTCGGCTGATCCAAAAGCTGAAAATCTAGAAACACCACCTGTTTCTCAGATCGCATCGCCGCATCGATAATCCTGATTAGCAGAGAACTCTTGCCCATCTGCCGAGGTGCTTTAATCGTGATGGTCACCCCCTTACGCAGAATCGCCGTCAGCGCTGTACTATCACCCGATCGCACCACATAAAACTGCGATTCCGCATCCATTGTCCCTTCTGGCGATTCCATCTGAGCCGCAGGAAACGGGAATCCCTGCTCCACCAGATCAACAGCATCCGTTAGCTCCCGCTTCGATGCATCAGTGCCGATCGACAGTGGTTGACCCGCGATCGCCTGCCGCAACTCCTCGACTAGGCGATCGGTATCCGCCGGACTATCCCAAAACGCCCAGTTGATCCCATTCAAATACTCACTCAGCGGATAGGCAAACGGGTCGCGATAGCCTATCCGGATTGGCAAAATCATCGGCTTTTCCTGCGATTTAGAGCGCTGATGTGCCATCTCAATTTCTGCCCGCACCATCTCGCTATGCACTGACTTTGCCGACAGCAACGTAATCAAAAAATCCGACTGGCAAATCTCTGTCTCAATTCGCTCTGCCCATCGAGTTCCTACTGGCATCGTTTGGTCAATGAACACGTCATGGTCTTGGCTCAACGATCGAAAAATCTCTAAAGCAACCTGTTCATCTGGCTCAACCCCACGCTTATAGCTGATGAAAATCCGCGATCGCTCCTTGCTAATGCCTTCAATCAAAATCGGAGTTTGATCCTCCGCAATTCCCTGCAACTGCATCACATTACAGCCCAAACGGAAGGCAAATCCAACCTTCTCTCCAGCCCCCAGCGCATCATAAAAACTGACCGCAAACTCAATTGCGGCTCTGTCACCAATGGATTGGTTCATGCCAATCACTGAATTAATGTGTTGGGCAATCGCCTGCGCCTGAACTTCCGAGTAACAGGCATTTAGCAATACACAGTCAACCTGTCCAGCAAATAGTTCAAACAAACTGGCTAACGCTGCCGTGCTGACAAGTTTCGGCTTGCCGCTTTCATCCTCCAGTACCAGTCCCTTTTCGCCTTGTCCATGTCCACAGAAATGAACCACTTGGGGCTTTTCATCTAGCATCGCCCGCTGCACATCTCTCGGACGAGCCGCAGATTTGTACTTCACCACAAACCTATCGCGATGACGTGATCGCCGCAGCCCTTCTTCAATTTCACGCACTTCCTCATCTATTCGTAGCGGTGCAGTTCCCTTGGGATTTGCCGCTAGGATAAGGATCTTTGTGACATGTTGGGGTTCATCAGTCATGAAGGCTGCAATCTACCAGGACAGATTGACCTGACTTTACCCCAAATTCTCTTGAGTAAGGGCAAATGTTCTAAGTAATTTAATCAGACTATTGAAGTGGCTTTCTTTCACTAGCTGATTCCAGAGGTTCAATAGCCACATCAAAAATGATTTCACACTCGATCATTGGCTCAAGTTGACGGAGAGTTCGCAGATGCGCTTCAGCATCATTGCGACGCCGGAAACGGCAGACAACCAAGCGTTGCATCTTAGGTAGGAGCCGGATAATGCACCAGGGATGTAAGCGATCGTGATAGGTCATAGTTCTCTCCTGTGGATGTGTGGATAGATTCAAACGCAAACAATGAAAGCCACCTTAGCGAGTAGGTGGCTTGCGAAAAAATAGCGCGGCGCTATTGACTTTTTTAAGAATCTAAATGCGTTTATCTTCCAGGTCAGAAAAACACAAGACATCCCTGAGCGGTTCAGGAATTTGCTCAAAATGTTCCAGCAAAAAATCCATTAGAGCCAAATGCCGCAAATCTGCTGTGGCTGGACGACGATAGCTGCTGCCTCGTCGAAACCAGCAATGCACAGTGGAGACCGATCGAGAACAGATGGCAGCGATCGCCTCCTGATTCACTTGCCATTTGGCATAGAACTGCTGGGGTGTCATCCCAAGCTGGCAATAGCTGTAAAGTTCGATCAGGTCTTGTTCTCGTTGAGTTAGAGGACGAGGGTTCATAGAGCATCCTCCGTTTCTAGCAGTTCAAGGTCGCTTTCCCAAGCAGTGTCAGCAGTGACCCAAGCTGAGCTAGGAGAATCTGGATCAAGCCAGATCAGGTAACACCACGCCCAACGGCAGCAGTGAGGCGCAAAGCTGTAGAATCTGCCGATCGCAATTCCCCAATCGGTTGCTTGACCATTGGAAATCCAGCGCAGGCGATCGCCATACAGAAAACGAGGCATTTCTACGTCAGGAAACTTAGAGGGTAAGTCCAACGCTGGCTGAGATAATGCCAAGCTAGAGAGACGGTTGGATGCATCAAATTTACTGTGACGCATCGCTTCTACATAGCGGACGAAGAGTTGAGCGTCGAGATGGGCAGTTAAGGCTTGGATGAGGATAGCAGCGAGAGTTTCTGCTTCCTGCTCTTCCAAGGCAACCCATGCCCCATTGGAATCGTCGCGATCTTTCAGGTGATGTAGTAGTTGAGTGACCGCAAAATCATGTAAGGCTTGCTGGTAGCCTTTTTGATATAGCTCTGTGGGCGAAGATTTAGGTAGGCTACACAGCTCATTAGAGTTGCCCGCTGGCGCATCTGAAATTAGATCCTTTGGCATACGATTGAAGTAGCTCCTATGTGATGGGAGTGAGTGCCAGACCCAGTGCCGTCCAAAGCTGTGGGTCTGGCATTTAATTTATTCAGCCAACGAACATTTTCGTAAAGCCCATAACATAGGCATTTAGTTAATGCGCGTATACTGAATATTCAAGATTATAGAACATGCGCGTTAACTGAGGAAAAAGTAATGATGATAGGATAATTCCGAGAAGACGCGCATAAACTCAGGACAGCTATGCCGAAGGGGAAAAAGCGGACGAAGGGAGAACCCGTCTATCACGACGAACTCAAGAAAAGCCTCAATCTGACAGTTACTCCCACTGGGGCGCAAGGATTAGAAAAGTTGGCTGAAGAGCTAGGGCTTCACTCTAAGAGTGAACTGGTAGATAAAATTGGGCGTCGGTTGCTTTCGGTATCTCCTATGGCGTTCACCGAGGAGGATAGGCATGAGATATCCAAAAGTTCTCAACCAGCAAATTGCCCTTGCTAGAAACGAGTTAGCAGGGCAGGGAGTTTATGAAGGGAGAAATGCGGAAGGCGATCGTCGTCAGGAGCTAGAACGGCAGATTGAAATCTGGGAAGTTTTGCAGACAAAGTTAGCCGAGTATTCCGACTGAGTAAATGTGAAGTTCAGCTAGGGTGATAGTCTGCTGCTATCTCTTGAAGAAATGCTGTTCACGGCAGTCGATCGCCGCTTTGCCGCGCATAATTCTGATGCCCCTAAACGAGTTCTTGCTCTTCGCAATTGGTGGCCATCTGAGAGTCAATACATTCAAGATTGCGACTGGCTGGCGATCTTAGACAAGGCAGCTTCATGCTGTTCGTAGTCGCCCAGGTAAGCCATCATAAGGGCTTTCCAGACTTTGCCGTGATTCGGTGCGCGGAAGTGGAGAAGTTCGTGGACAATGACGTAATCCTGGAGGTCGGGCTGGAGGTCTAGTAAGGCGTTGTCAAAATTAAGGCGGCCATTGGTGGAACAGGACGCCCACTTATTTTTCATGGGACGAATTGAGATCGAAGCAACGCGAATATCCAGCTTTTCGGCCCATTCCTGGACGCGCCGCTTGAAGTTGGTTTTACCTTTTGAGGCAACGGTCATAGATGCTCTAGTTGAGTTTCGCCAGTAAGGTGAAGAGTTTTTCTACTATATCAGCGACTTTGTCTTCGTTGTCTTCTTCAGCAAAAATCGCAAAGGTGGCTTCCTGGCGAACTTGACGGAGATCTTTTTCGCTGCGTTGCCAATTTGGGAAGTCAATAAATGCCTGCCCGATTTGCTTGCTGACTTCATCGGTGTTAGGGACATTTTCATCAAGTAGCGTGCGGTAGACAAAGTAGGTCAGAGCGTTAAACCCTTTCTCAGCTTGTTCCTTCTTATGGCGTTCGTGCTCTTCGATCGCTTGGCAGAGATCAGTCAAGGCTGCTTGAGTTGTGGTTTGTCGCTCTTCATAGATTTCCTGAATCGCTTTGGCTCGCGCAGACAGCAAGATCAGGGTAGGATCGTCGCTCTCTTCGTCGGCTTTCTTTTCAATGCTTTTGATCAGGTTAATGACTTTTGTAGCTGCGCCTTTGTCTTGCTGGCTAATGGTTTCGATCGTTTGGGCATTGATTTCAATAAAATCTGTGACGTTTGGAATATCAGTGCTATCGATATGAGCCTGGACGAGGGCGTTAGTTTTGCGTTGGAATTCGCGATCGAGGTTGATGCGCTTGGTGTAAGCTTGGCGGACGACATCATAGATCGATGAAAGGGTAGCGTAGTCGTCCAAGTAGGGACGCAGAAAGGCATCGGGGGAGATGATTTCGTAGAGCATCTCGATCTCTTTGTATTCTTTGAAGAACGCTTTGCGACGGTCTGGGTCGCGGAAGTGCTCAAATAGGATATTGAGATCGCGATCGTCAAAATTGTGTTCAAGTAACTGGATATAGGGAGGAGCTTTTTCCTCCATCTTGATCTTGAAGAGGGCTTTCAGTAGTTTGATATCTTTGAGAACAGCCTCAATTTCTTTGCTGTCAAAGGCAAGAGCTTTCGACAGTCGTTTGAAAATGCCCACGTAGTCAAGTACAAAGCCGTGGGGTTTGACCATTTCCTGTGCTTCGTTTTCGTAGGGGCGATTGACGCGCATAATCGCCTGGAGCAGGGTGTGATCGCGCAAGGGCTTGTCAAGGTACATAGCATAGAGGATCGGGGCATCGAAACCTGTCAAGAGCTTCTCGGTCACGATCAGAATTTTGGGGAATTCGCCAGGTTTAGTAAAGCTTTTGCGGATTTGCTTTTCGCGTCTGGGGTCTAAATGAAAGCGTTTGAGGCGTTCGTTATCGTTGTGGTTGCCCGTGTAGACAATCTCGGAATATTCAGGGGGTAGGAGCTGGTCGAGGGCGTCTTTGTAGTAGGTGCAGGCTTCGCGATCGACTGCGACAAGAAAGGCTTTATAACCCAGAGGTTCAACATTTTGGGTGTAGTGTTCAACGACAGCCTTAGCTACTTTTTCAATGCGCTTTTCGGCTTTGAGGAAGTTCTTGAGGTTGACGGCTCGATCGAGGATTTTGTTGAGTTCGTCGATGTCGGAAATGCCTTCAGTTTCAGCTAGGGAGAGGAATTCTTGCTCTAGGACTTCGGCAGGAACCAGAAGCTGGTTGGGGGCAAGATTGTAGTAGAGGGGCAGCGTAGTTTGGTCTTCAATGCTGTCGCGCATGGAGTATTTGTGCAAATACCCTGGCTCGTCAATGGCGGCACCCTCTGCGTCCATATTGAAGGTTTTGAAGGTGCCTTTACCGTGGGCGGTTCTGTCGATCGGGGTGCCCGTGAAGCCGATGAAGGTCGCATTTTTGACGGCAGCCATTAAGAAGTTGCCCAAGTCGCCGCCCGTGCTGCGGTGGGCTTCGTCGATCAGAACGTAGATGCTAGAGCGAGGATTGATGTCGGGCTTCATGCCTCGGAATTTTTGGACGGTGGAGACGATGATGCCGCGATAGTCGTTTTCTAGCAGCTTCTCCAGCGCTTTGATCGTATTAGCGTGCTCTACATTTTCTAACCCCAGGGCTGCCAGGTTCTTCAGCATCTGATCTTCGAGTTCGTTGCGATCGATCATCAGCAAGATCGTGGGTTTATCGCCTGCGTTAGCCTTGAACAACATTTCAGCGGACTTGATCATGGTGTAGGTTTTACCGCTGCCCTGGGTATGCCAAACGAGTCCACGAGTCTTTTGAGGATCGAGTGCTCTATCCAGTACTTTTTCGATTGCCGTAGTTTGGTGCTGTTTGAGAATGTATTTGTTAAGGTCTTCGTCTTTTTCGGCAAAAACGATGTAGTTTTTCAGCAGCCCTAACAGGTTGGGAATATCGCAGAAGGTTTTGACTTTGGCTTCCAGGTTGCCGATCTGTTCGCTTTTCCAATTAAAAATGTTGCGCCGTACCATGTTCCAGGTGACGCCGTAGGCAAAGCCGATCGCCTCGGTGGCGGTGAAGAGCTGATAGGGGACAAGTAGCTCAGGGGTTTCGTTGTGGTAGCGGCGGAGCTGGTCAATGCCAATCGCGATTGCTTCCTCTTTATTGGCGTTTTTGCATTCGATTACCAGAATGGGGATGCCGTTGATCAGAAAGACGACATCGGCTCGATTGCCGTAATGCCCGTTATGGAAATAGAACTCTTCGGTGACTTCATAGCGGTTGCGCCGCTGGTCTGGGGATGCGGTGAGGTCGCCGTAGTCAATCAGGTTCAGATCTAGCTCTCGATTCTCTTCCACATAGAAAAATTTGCCTTCGTTGCGGAGATACGAGAGGAAGTTGCGGTTGCCATAGATGTCGGCTTTGAAGCTGCTGAGTTGAGCAATTAGGACTCCAGCCGTTTCGGTATAGTTGGGGTTAAAGGTTTTGACTTGCTGATAGAGCACGTCATCAAAAAACAGAGAAGCTGCTTTGCAAGCTTCTTGGGGAGAACCTTTGGTCGAGAAGCCCCGCCGTTGTTGGGCTTCGGCGCGGGGAACAAACGTCCAGCCAATCTCCTCAGCGTACTTGAGGAGGCGAGCTTGAACGGTCTTGTGTTCTCCGGGTTTAGGCATGTTATACCTCGCTGTACAGTTCCGATGGACTCAATTGCCGACCGTCTATTAACTTGTTCACTGCTGCCATGACTAGGTCAGCCCGTTTGCGTAGGAAGGCGTCAAAATCCTGCTTGAGCTTAGTAGTCTTTTCTTCATCGGAAAGATTTTCATAGCCGCCATTTGCCAGTTCTGGGATAGGGATGAGGTGAGCTTGAAGGCGTTCCTGTACGATCGCCTCAGAAGTCCAGGTATAGCGATCTTTGAGATATTTCAGAGGGTCTTTGCGCCCAATGGTGAGATTAGTGTTGTCTTTGATCAGCGCACAGTTTAGAGCCAAGAAGCTGGGAATCCCCGCTTCTTTAAGCAGCGCATCGGGATAGACATGGTGATAATGACGGGTTTCTATTGTTTTAGCATCTAGCCGCTCTCCCGTAGCGAAATCCAAAGCTCCCAGGCGACAGAGCACAGCGAGAACACCTCGACCCCGAATGGTGGCACGCTTGGGCCATTCAGCAGTGAGAATTTCCTCAACTTCGACCAGGTTATGGTTGGCAAAGATGGGGACATCATCAGTGCTGGAAGGAGTACCGTCTGCCTTAATTTGATTGGTAATAATTTTTTTGAGGGCGTTGAAATCCGCAAAGGCATGGGTGGCTGCTGAGTTTTCGTAGCGATCGGTAAAAAAGGCGCGCCAGAGATATTTTTTTAGCAGCAGTTCATCGCGACCGCGTTTATCGCCTGCATCAGGGATATTGGCATAGAGGGAGGCAATTACAGCCAGCACGGCATTGGTAGGGAGGCGCTGGGCGTCATAAATGCCCTCGTTGTTGAGGAACTCTGCCATGTGGTTGAGACCGCGCTCTAGGGTATCCCAGTGCTCCACCATGCGCTTCTTGTCCATATTCCAGGCACCCTTCTGGTTAGGTAAATCGTCCTGAAGTAAGGCAGAGGTGGTGAGAATTAGGTCAGAGAGGGGCGCGTAGCGGGCAATGTGGGGATGGCGTTGATGGAGTTTGGTTTCTAGGTCATGGAGCGATTGACCCATGACACTTTCGACTTCGGCAACGATGATGTCGTAGGTAGACAGAGGCTTGCTGTTGGTATTCATGTTGATGAATACGCTCAGAGCAACGGACTTGTCGGTATGGGCTGGGAGGGCAAGATAGGGCAGATTGTAGTTGGCAACACTGGCCCGCAGGTCTTTGATCTGGTCACTAACCTGTTGCCGCAACTCAAAATATCGTTGGAGTTCATCCATCGCGGAGTCGGGTGATGGCTTAGGTAAGGCTTTATTCAACCAGTCATCGATGTCGCTTTGAATGTCTTCAGGGCGCAAAAGGTGAGTGGGAATAAGACCCCGCTGCAAGCATTGATCAGGTTTATCGCACCAGAGGGGAAATCGTTCGCCAGTACTTTGCTTGATGTAGCGTCCCTTCCAATAAACGCTCAGATTGTCGCGGGATTTATCCTTAGCGTAGCTATCAAACGCCTGGATATAAATGAAATAGGCTGTCCATTCATAGTTATTGTGGAGTACGCGCCAGAGGGCTGTAAGGCGTTGCTGTCCGTCTAGCAAATGCTCATAAACCTTATTGTGTGTTTCTGGGGCAGTTTTAAGATAGCGAGAGATAAATTTTTCTGATTCACCCACTTCGAGGATGAGGGTAATGCCCAGAGGTAAGTTTTGGATGACCGTCTGGATGAGGCTGGCAATCCGCTGCTGATCCCAGGCTTCAAACCGCTGGAAACGGGGCAGCTTGACTTCACCTCGCTGAACCTTACCGTACCAATCTCGGATATTGCGATTACGAGCTTCCACTATCATTTCCTCGGCTACGGTTGCGATGTACTACTTTTTGGATAAGCTGTCTGACGCTCCAGATTAGAAGCGTTGCACTCTCCAGATAAGCTAGCTTTCCCCGTTTTACTCTCCAAATTAGAAAGGCGTTGAAGGTGGAGGGATGAGTTTAGTAGCAGATGCAGCCAGTTTGAGGGCGATCGCTTTCTGGTCTTCTTTCGCAGTCGGCCACCCTTCAATATCGGCGTGATTGGGGTTATCAGGAAAGGGTTGGGCTGTCACTCGCAGGGAGTCTACCAGGCAATTCTTAGCCGGAATATCCGATCGTCCGTGAAGGATTCTCTGTTGTTGCGTTGCTACGTTGACCCCTGCCTGCCAAATTTCTGCTTCTGTTGCGTCGCGATGGCGGGTGACGGACAGCTCTTGGTAAGGATGGGGGATGAACAGGTTGGGCTTTATGGTGCGATCGCTCCGAAAATGACCATTCTGCATCACGTAGCGGGCGAGTAACTCGGTCTCCTCAACAGGGGGAATATTCTCTGGATCGAGCATGAACTTCTAATTCTTGGATAGAGCAACTTCCTGAATTAAGCTGAGAAGCCTTTTGGGAATTTCCCCTAGAAATGGCTCTGAGCCACGCGGGTCGCTGTTTCCCAAAAGAGCCGCGTAATAAAGGACACCTTCGGGGCTGACGCTGACTGAGATTGTCCAGTGGGGATCGCGATACCAGTCTAGAGTCAAGTGACCATCTGGTTCTGCCCCTACAGAAGGTAAAGGAAACCCCAAAGGCAGAGCCTGAATCACAGCGTAGGCGTAGTTCAGAGTTGATTCTTTCACTGGGAACGCATCATAACCATCCCAATTAGAGGTTTCACATTCTGCCCAAGTCGCTGCCAGCTCGTCAATAGCGGGTTGCTTGCTGAAGGCTGCGGTCTGCGCGAAGTACTGCTGATTGTTTTGACTGATTTTGTCGATGTACGCCGCAGTGGAACTATTGCCTCTAGACATGATGGTTGTGGTCATGGTGTGGCTCCAAATCGTGCTAGGGCAGTGTCAGTGATGCAGCTAAAGAAGACCTTATTTTTGAGCCAGCGCATTTCCTTCAATTGTTGAATCAGGGTGTCCTGATCTAATTGAAGCAGTTCAGTCGTAAAAACGTCGATATCAACAATTAGCGCCCGTCCATTAGCTGGGTCTGTCCCTTCAGGCTGAATGGTTCTGACCCAATTGATGTGATAGGGGTAGCCGGGAACCCGATAGGTATCCTGATGGAAAAAGGACTCTGTAGGAAGTTCTAGCCCTGATGGGGCGGGAGGGACGGTGTTTAGATAAAGGGATGGCTGTTCGCCATTATCCAGAGGAATGCGGTTGATGTAGCGCACGCCTAAGCGCTGAATGACGGTTGGCTCTGCTAATTCCAGGAAAATATGCCAAAACCGGAAGGCTTCGGTTTGGAAGCTTATCCATTCTTCGTAGGGTTCCAACCGACTGAAGGCAACTCCATTAAGGGTGAACTGTGCCACATGGCGATTCTGCTCATCCTGGAGGCGAAAACCGCTCCACTGTATCCGCTGAAAGACTTCAGAAGAACCATCAGGTGCGCCTACAGCACCAATCTGGACATCTTGCTGAGGCTGAAGGATGGGATAGTCTGGTAAACGCTGGGTCAGTTCTGCTTTGAGGGCTTCAGATTCTAGCTTTTTGCCAGCATGAGCCTGCCAGTGAATCACCGCCTCAATGCTGGGGGCGGCTTTCAGGCGAGGAAATTCCTCGTTGAGATTGAGGCTGAACTTGGGCAGCGGACTCATGGCGGTTGGCTAGGGTTCTGAGTATGGATTATATCTGTCAGCTTGATCCCTGGATAGAACCTTGTGGGGTGATATTTTCTAGGTCATCGAAGCCAGGGAGGTCGATGTCGTGAACGCGGATTTGAGCAGTCATGAGTTGGTGGAGAAGGGTTTGAAAGAGATCTTGTAATACATCTCGCTTGCTCGCGTGAACTTCAATCTTTTTGATAAGGCTTGCAATTATCCGAATAATTTCCTTTTGTTCATCAATTGAAGACGGTAGCGGAATTTTGAAGCTTCCTAAAAATCCTAAGTTCAAGTGAGATATATGCCCTTCCATTCCAGAACTTCGTAAACGCGAATACTGACTAAGCAAATAGTAGTAGAGAAATTCAGGAATTATGGAATTACGAGGAGTAATAGCACCAGCATTCTGCGTAATTGAAGCTGCTATATCTAGAAGGGCTACCTGCCCTCTAGTTTTACCTTGTCCATACATGGCAACTAAAACCGTACCTGGAGGAAATATTTTTAGATTGTACTTATCGACGGCTTCATCACTCACGAGAATTTCTGCTTGAGAAATTTTGGAATTAACGATTTGATTTGTTTTTATAAATGGATTATTGCCAACATAATAATCGGCGTTTTTTGTCGATGGAGTAGTACCAGTAGATAATTCACAACAAGAACTAAGTTCAACAACATCCCAACTTTCAGGAACCAGCCCGATCGCCGTCTCTTTCTGTTTCTCTCCGTGCAGTCCTTCGGTGAAAAGCTTGTGCATCAGGGCTTTTTTCAGCTCTGTGGTGGTCTGGATGAGTTGCTCTTGTTGGGCGATCGCCCTTTGCACCGTCGAAAGCACATAAGCAATTTTCTTCTGCTCGTTTAAAGGGGGAAGCAAAATCTCTAGGGCTTTTATTTGCGCCAGTGCCAGTTTTGGTTGTGCATTCTTTGACTTTCTGGCAGTAATATTTCTTTGAACTTCAGGACTGGCGAGGTAGTACACAAGAAATTCTCTGTCTACTTCTTCTGAGTAATTCAGAACTATTCTCGCAGCATTCTCTGTCAGATTTGCTCCATCTAAACATGCGGGAATTGCGCCTACTAATCCAATAGTTCCAGCGATCGAAATGTAAACGTCTTCTTTATTTATGATGTATCTACTGATCGGACTTTGAATCTCTGGTGTTAAGTATTTAAGATTTGATGTGTCAACTGAAAAATTCTTGAAGTCTGATACACGAATGTATGGAAAAGGAGTTGGCTTATCAGAGAATTTCTCTCCTTTCTCTAAGCGCTTTCCTCCCTTGACCGCCGCCAATTCATTAATTTGGCAAGAGTGCCATTCATTTCGATTCATAGCACTACCTTTTTAAGGATAGCCATAAGCTGTTTATCTACCTTGGCGGATTCTTGTTCAATTAGTTCTAGTTCAGAAATAATTTCCGAAAGTGGTCGAAAATCTTCTTCTTCTCTCGTATGGATATATCGACTCGGCGAAATATTATAGTCATTCTTCCGAATCTCCGCCCTGTCCACAATCTGACAAAACTTCTCCTCCTCCCGCCACTCCACAAACGTCCTGGCAATCCGCTCAATCCCCACATCCGGGATAAAGTTCTTCGGGTCGCCCTTCTCAAACACCAAACTGGCATTGATCAGCAACAGCTTATCCTTCTGAGCCTGCGGCTTGTCCCGATTCAAAAACAACAAAATTCCCGGCGCACTGGTGTTATAGAACAGGTTTTCCGGTAGGTAAATCACCCCTTCGATCCAATCCTGCTCCACAAAATACTTCCGCACATCTTTTTCCTTACTGGTGCCTGCATTCCCAGAGCCTCGTGACGCTGCGCCCGTATCCAACACCACTGCCGCCCGTCCCGTCCCATTCAAACTCGCGGCAATATGCTGCACCCAGCCCCAATCTGCCGAAGACTTGCCCGGAAAACCCGCCTCTTTGGGAAACCGATTCAGCTCATCCGCATCATAATCCGTCTCCGTAAACCAATCCTGATTCCACATCGGATTTGCCACCACCCGATCAAACTGTCGCACCCCACCTACCTGCCGAAACTTGGGCTTGCGGAACGAATCGCCAATCTCGATCTCTCCTTGCAGGTCGTGGATGATCATGTTCATATTCGCCATCGCCCAGGTATTGGGCGTGTACTCCTGCCCATAGAGCAACAGTGGCGCATACTGCTCCTTGCCCGCCAACTGCATCCGCCCCTCCAGCTCTAGCTGACACTTAATCAGCAGCCCCGCCGACCCACAGCACGGGTCAAAAATTTCCATCCCCGGCTCTGGCTGCATAATCTTCGCCATCACCAGCCCCACCTCCAGCGGCGTATAAAACTCCCCCGCCTTCTGTCCGCTATTTTCGGCAAACTTGCGAATCAGATACTCATAGCTGCGACCAATAATATCCGCCTCCACATCCTCCAACCCCAGCCGCTTCTCGCTGATTTTTTCAATCAGGTTGCTGAGGCGATCGTCATCCAGATCCCGCTGCCCGTGGGTGGTGGCATTGAAATCGACGCGATCGATAATCCCCTTTAGCAGGGTGTTTTCCTTGGCAATATCTTTCAGATAGGTGGTCAGCGTCTCCCCAATTTTGTCTGTAAGCTGACGAATCACCGACCATACAGGCTGCTCTGGATCTTCCGGCTGGAGTGGCAAATAGAAGCGCACCAGCTTCTTATCCGCCTTGACCATGCGGAACGCCTTTTCACGGGTCTTCACCTTCTTGGCGATCCGGTTCAGCTCATCGTCAAACACGTCACAGAGGCGCTTGACGAAAATCAACGGCAGAATGAAGTCCTTATATTTCGCGGCTTCCTGCGCCCCACGAATCGAGCAAGCCGCATCCCAGATCCACGACTCCATCGATTTTTCGGTGCCGCCATTAGCATCCGCTTTAGATTTGCCATTCCGGGTTTTCTTCTGGGTTGCAGTCATGCGATCGCGTTACAAGTAAACAACCAAAGTGTACTGAAAGAAGCTGCCTTAGCTCAGAAAATCAACCTCCTTGCTGAACGAAGGCATCGGCACTCAACTCTAGCAGTTCTATGTAGCAGTCACGCACTCCTTGTGTGCAGCCTTTGGCTCACCCCTTCGCTAGGCAGAGAGCGATCGCCTAAATTTCTTTAAGTTCTCAATCAATCGCGATCGCACCTTATCGCTTCTAAAAGGAACCACGGCTTGCTCCTGACAAAGGGCTGTAAACGCCGCTTTCTGATCAAACGCTGTTAGCTCCAACTGTTGCTGATTCGAACAGACTGATAGAAACATCAACTGTTTTACCTCTTTCGGTTTCACCGATGCTTCAAACAACCAAGGTTCGCTAGCTCTCAACGTCTCCAGCGCTTTGCAACAGAGTTCAAAATTTAGCCCGATCGACAGCAAATATTCCATCACCGTCAGCGCCAGCAGATCGGAGACAGCATAGTAAACGTTTCGCCCCTTGCCAGTCGCGTTAACTGTAGGTACTACAACCCCTCTCTCCCGCCAATACTGCAATTGCCGCCGAGAGCATCCAGTAATTTCGGCAGCTTCTGTACTTGTAAAGAACTTCTCTTCCATAAAGTCCATCGTACAAAAACCTGTCAAAAAACACATCTACCCTCTTGAAAACATTATGTGTTTATAGTACTCTTGTTCCATCGACTCAACTGCAAGAGAAGTTTATGAGTCAAAGTACCATCCAGTGCCAGTTAACAGCTAACGAAGCCACTCGGTCTTATCTCTGGGCGTTGATGGCAGAGAAAAATACTCCTCTGATCAACGAACTCATCGGGCAAGTCACCAAACACTCTGACTTTGAAACCTGGAAGCTTAAAGGCAAAATTCCCTCCAGTGTGGTTAGCCAACTCTGTCAGCCCCTCAAAACTGATCCGCGTTTCATAGGTCAACCTGCCCGGTTTTACACATCAGCCACTCATGTCGTAGATTACACCTTCAAATCCTGGCTAGCGCTGCAAAAACGCTTAAGCGATACATTACAGCGAAAAATTCGCTGGTCAGAAATGCTCAAAAGTGATCCAGAGCTAGTTGAACTAAGCGGATGTAATTTAGCAACCATTCGAGCTAAAGCTGCTGAAATTCTCGCGGTTGCTACAAACAAATCTCAGCAGGGAGGGACTGAACCTTCTCAGAAAACTAGGAAATCCAAGCAGCCCAAAGATTCTGCTCCTGGTCGAACAGTGTCCAGCTTGTTGTTTGAAGCTCACCGCAACACCCAAGACATTCTCAGCCAATGTGCCATTTGCTATCTGCTTAAAAATAGCTGTAAAGTTAGCGATCGCGAAGAAGATCCCGACAAGTTTGCCAAGCGTCGGCGCAAGGTCGAGATTCAAATTCAACGGCTCCAAGACCAAATTGAAGGGCGACTGCCTAAAGGACGCGATCTAACAGGTCAAAGTTGGCTCAATACTTTGGCGATCGCCACCTCAACGGTTCCTGTAGATAATGCAGAAGCCAAACGCTGGCAAGACAAACTTTTGACCCAATCTACCTCTTTGCCTTTCCCTGTCTCCTTTGAAACGAATGAAGACTTGGTGTGGTCAAACAATCAGAAGGGGCGTATCTCTGTTCGCCTCAACGGGTTAGGTGAGCATACCTTCCAGATTGCCTGCGATCAACGACAGCTTCCCTGGTTCAAGCGCTTTCTAGAAGACCAGCAAACTAAACGAGAGGGCAAAAATCAGCATTCCAGCGCTTTGTTTGCCTTGCGCTCTGGTCGCCTCGCTTGGCAGGAAGGCAAGGAGAAGGGTGAACCTTGGAAAGCAAATCGTTTAATCCTCTATTGCACCGTCGATACTCGCTTATGGACGGCTGAAGGCACAGAACAGGTTCGTAACGAAAAGGCAATAGAAATTGCCCAAACCCTCACTCGCATGAAGGAAAAGGAAGGTCTGTCACAGACTCAACAAGACTATATCAAACGATTAGATTCCAGCTTGACTCGGATCAATAGCCCTTTCGATCGCCCCAGTCAATCTCTCTATCAACCTCTGCCTCATATCCTGGTTGGCATTTGTTTGGGATTAGAACAGCCTGCCACAGTTGTTGTTCTAGATATCAACACTAATCAAGTTCTAACCCACCGAACTGTCCGGCAACTGCTCGGCAGAAATTATGCCCTCCTCCTGAAACGGCGTCGCGAACAGCAGCGAACAGCCCACCAGCGTCACAAAGCTCAAAAACGAGATGCTCCTCGTTCACTGGGTGAGTCCGAATTAGGGCAATATGTCGATCGACTTTTGGCGAAAGCAACGGTAGAACTGGCTAGAACCCACAGAGCTAGCAGTATCGTCGTCCCCAAGTTAGGCGATATGCGGGAAATTGTTCAAAGCGAAATTCAAGCCAAGGCAGAGCAAAAAATTCCAGGTTCCATTGAAGCACAGCAAAAGTATGCCAAGCAGTATCGAATCAATGTTCATCGCTGGAGTTACAGCCGACTAATTGAAAGTATTCGTGCCCAAGCGGCTAAAGATGGAATTGCGCTTGAGGAAGGACGGCAACCCCTGCAAGGAAGCTTAGAAGAAAGAGCAAAAGGAGTGGCGATCGCAGCCTATCAATCCCGTAAAAAGTAAATGGGATTGCTTCAAAACATTTGCACCTTGAAAACCTGAATATGTAATAGCGCAGCCGTTCATGTTGTTTACAGCCTCTGAACTGTAATGGGTTAGTTTGACTGTTGGAAGACAGTCGTGCTTTCTGACCCTGGTAGCTGCTCACCCCGATGCTGCTGTCTCTTGAGACAGGATAGGTGCGCTCCCAGCAATAAGGGCGCGGATGTACCGCTGTAGTGGCTACCGAACCACCCCCGATCAAGGGGGAACCCGCTTCCATTCTTCATTTCAACCATTGGGAAACCGCAAATAATTTTGTGTGTTCCGCGCAACTTGGGAAACTCGTATGGTGATTGGTTTTGACCGTTCAACTAACAATGAGTTTCCCGAAAGAAATGGTTTCGAGAGGGACAGGTAACGTGAACCGCGCAAATAGCTCCTGATACTACTGATAAAAGGTTGTTTCAGAGGGGCGCTGTCGCAATCGCCTGTCCGAATTGGGGCAGGTTGAAAGCTATATGGCTGTTACAACTCCAAACACGATCGCTTGTCGCAATCGCCTGTCCGAATTGGGGCAGGTTGAAAGCACAAGGTTTGCCTCTATCTAATCGTACGGAGTTCGTCGCAATCGCCTGTCCGAATTGGGGCAGGTTGAAAGGATCCTCCCGCGTATGGTACTGGGGATGTTGATAAGTCGCAATCGCCTGTCCGAATTGGGGCAGGTTGAAAGCTTTAGCGATGTCTCCGATATCTTCAATCCCTTGAAGTCGCAATCGCCTGTCCGAATTGGGGCAGGTTGAAAGATAGGCGGCGACCTCTTTAGCAATGTTGCGAACCGTCGCAATCGCCTGTCCGAATTGGGGCAGGTTGAAAGCATCCCAATGATTCCAAATTTGAGCGATAGCCGTGTCGCAATCGCCTGTCCGAATTGGGGCAGGTTGAAAGGTTGCAATTCGGCTCTAGTCGAAAGCGATCGCGATCGCGTCGCAATCGCCTGTCCGAATTGGGGCAGGTTGAAAGGACAGGAGAAGCTTAGAATCCCGAATAGGCACAAGCGTTACAATCGCCTGTCCGAATTGGGGCAGGTTGAAAGGTATCTGACAGCCAATTTCTAACTCTTGAAGGGGTGGTCGCAATCGCCCGTCCGAATTGGAGCAGGTTGAAAGCAGCCTGCAAACCGAGATGGCGAAGGCGACAACTGGTCGCGAGCGCCTATTCTAATCGAGAAAGTTGGAAGCCCTTAGCTTCTCAGATCGAGGAAGTTTGATTTAATTAAAAAGCGGGTTGAAAGAGAGCACCACGTTGACACTCTAGATGACACTAATTTGTCACTAGCAATTTAATGACACTAATTTGTCCAGATGACATTAAAGAGTCACCGACGACACTAATCTGTCACCGATGACATTTAATTAGTCACTGTACAACAACTTATGGACACAACTGGACTCGAACCAGTGACCCCCACGATGTCAACGTGGTGCTCTAACCAACTGAGCTATGCGTCCGGAACAGTCACTAACTGTAGCATAGTCAGAACAGAGGGAGCAAGAGGGTTTAACTTTCTAGCAGAGCAAACACGTACTCTAGATGTGAAGATCAGAGGTGATAATTTAGGAAACCACTCACGTTACAGCCCTCTCAGTCCTCTGTGCCCTTGCTCAAGACTTCAAACATCTGAGAAGACCCACGAGCAGAACGCTTAGTGGAGCATGAGAAATTTCCTGATGCCAATCTTCAGCGCTCCATGAATCAGAGCTGTGAATTCCACTTCGCGATCGCCTCTTGAGCGGCAGCGTAGCTGGGCGTATTTTGAGGAATAAGCTGGGCTGCTTGGATCGCCAAATCATAATCTCCCTCTTGGGCACGATCTTCAGCCAAACCTAAGGTCAACTGGCTCCATTGGGCGATCGCCTGTTGAGCCTGGGCATAAATTTGGGGGTTGTCGTTAGGAACAAGCTGCGCTGAGGCAATAGCGGCACCATAGTTGCTGGCAGCCGTGGGTGTAGAGCTACCATTTTTTCGATCGGCTCGCCCCTGAGCCATGTCCAAAATAATCAGACTCCAGCGATCGATATCAATGTGGGCTTCTTCAAACAGCGGTTGACCCAGCTTGATCTGCCGAGCTTTGGCGATCGCATCAGCAAAATCAGAGGCTTGGTTTTCGGCTGAAGCTTCTCTCGATCGGCTGAGGATCGTCCGAGCTTCGCTCAGGATTCCTCGATTTGCCTGTTGCAGCAAGCTTAAGTAGTCGGCGTTTTGCTGCTCTTTTGGAATTGCCTGAAGCTGCCGCCTTGCGTCTTCATATTGTCCAGACTGAATGGCAATTTGCACCGACCCCAATGGCGATGCTGGATCGATCGCAAGGCTTGCCGCAGGTGAGCCTAAATCCGACGAGCCTGGGTTAATGGCCTGTTGGGGTGCCTCTGATTTTGTTAGCGGAGAGGCTGTCAGAGTTTTCCAGTTGCGTGCTACGACGGATAGGAGAAGAACAGCGGCGATCGCCCCACCCCAAACCACTAGCCGCCGCCAAAATTGGGCATCCACTGCCTGATTGGGTGCCTGATTAGGCATCGCGTGAGGTGAATTTTGAGGCACAATCACCTCATCAGTCGTAGCCTGGGCAGTTGCAGCCTGAGCCAGCGGCTCGATTTGCAGATTGAGTTGCGGCATCAGAATCGTCTCTGGGACAAGCACACTAGAGTCTCCTGGGAAGGGAGCTACGAGCGATCGCTCTAGCAAGGCTGCATCTGAAGAGGTGCTGGAAGCCTGGTTTTCGAAGCCTCGATAGACTGGAGGGGTTCCACCTACTGCCGCCCCCAAGAGCCGCCCTTCCACCAGTCCGGTAGCGGCAGCTGATTCAGGCACAATCAACTGATGCTTTTTCTCGGCAGGAACTGTTGCCAAGGGATCTTGTCGAGGTCGCCAGTGGTGTTCGCTCAGTTCAGGTAGGCGATCGCTCAAATACTGGACGAGCTGTTCTAGCGATAGACAGCCGCGATAGCGCATTCCTTCAATCAAGGCGGCGGTAAATAAGCCCTGCCTTAAAGCCAGAGTCTCATGGGAAAACTGATCGGGGTGCGCCGACAAAATTGCCGCCATGTTTTGCTCTTGGGCTAGAAGAATTGTCTGATCGCCCACCCCTTCTCCTGTTAAGACACTCTGGCTGCGGTTTACATCGAGGGTTAACAAAACATTTTGAGTGGGTGCAGAAGCAAAGGTATTGAACAGAAACTCGATCGGGATAGCTGTGTAGGCGATCGCATCAGGGCTACCATCCGCAGGTATTAAATAATCTTTCCCCCCAAGCCGAACGCCATAGCCGCTAAAAAAGCACCAGAGAAAGTCTCCAGGCTGAAGCCTCGTGTGACAAAGCTGCTTAACGTAGGCTTGAATGATGTCGCGGCTGGGGTAAGTTGCCGTTTGCTCAATTGCTGGAGAAGTGTCGGTCAGCAGCAAACAGCGCTTGGGAGAGAACCCTGCCTCTCTAACCAAAAAATCTCGAAAGAGCTGGGCATCGCGCTCGGCATAGTTCAGCGGCTGGAAGTTGCGATACCGATTAATGCCGATGGCGATCGCCCAATGGTTTGTCATTTTCAGTCAGCCTAATTAAAACACCGTCAGAACATTCATCAACCTGACGACCTATTATATTTAACCCGGTGCGAAATGGGCGATCGACGCGAACCCTTCACATTTTTTTGGCTCAGCAGCTACTATAGTAAGACTGTGAAAAATTTCGGTACCTTCAGTCATGGCTACTCCTAAGAAGAAAACCTCCAGCTCTAAGCGGGACAAGCGGAAAGCAACCTGGAAGCATAAAGCAGCTGTTGCAGCCCAAAAGGCGCTTTCCCTAGGTAAATCTGTCCTTACCAATCGCTCCACTGGGTTCGTATATCCCCAACCTGATACAGAAGAAGAAGAGTAAGGTTTGCTAGACGTAGGTCAGCGCTCAATTTATTTTGTAGTAGAGTTTAGGTACGGAGAAAACAGTTTTCCGTGCCCAAACTTATGGAAATTTTTGAAGGGTCGAAATTTGCTGAAAATTTAGAATGCTGTCCCAAGCGTTGCTTCTCTCAGCGGCGTCTCAAGATTATTTCTCGGTATTATTAGAGTCAAAGACTGTCGGCTTCGTTTGTCTTCCACACTCACTGATCTTCCACACTCACTGAGATCAACCTATGCTGGGCAAATTCTTCCATAAGCCAGATCCTGAGCTTCAGAATCGCGTTCCGCCAGGGCAGCATCTTGCCAAGGGTTTTCCTGTCCTAACCTATGGTGATACTCCAACCGTTGCACCTGAAAATTGGGAGCTGAAAGTTTGGGGACTCGCACAGCCCAAAACATTTACATGGGCAGACTTGATGGCGATGCCTCAAAAGAGCTTCACGGCAGACTTTCACTGTGTCACCACTTGGTCAAAGCTAGACGTGGAGTGGACAGGTGTGACTGTAACCGACTTCATGAAGCACATAGAGGTTGACCCCAAAGCCGTCCACATTATGGAACATGCCTACGGCGGCTACACCACAAATATTGCTATGGAAGATTTCCTACGCGAGGAAAATTTCTTTGCCCACACGCTGTTTGGCGAACCCCTCCCTGCCGATCACGGTGGCCCTATGCGCTTAATTGTTCCTCACCTTTATGCTTGGAAGGGTGCCAAATGGCTGAACGGTTTGGAATTTCTGGAGCAGCCGGATCTCGGTTTTTGGGAGCGTAATGGCTATCACAAACGCGGCGAGCCTTGGGCAGAAGAACGCTATAGCTCTCGTTAAGCTTTCTCTTGAAAAACTAAGCATTTCAAGCAATAAGCCTTTAAAACTCAGCGGGTCTGATCACTGTGACCAGACCCTAAGGTTTTGTTGATTGCACTCAAATTTAAGAGTAGGGTGGACGATAAACCACAGCATCCCTATCGCTTGGGGAGATAATCCTTACCTCTTTAGGAGGTTGTAGCTTTGGCGATTTGCGTTTTGGCATCTTGGGAGATAAAGGCTAGAAGCCAAGCCAGACGCAATATCTGCTTACAGGGTGATCATTTCGATCTGGTAGTATCTTTGCCACGATCGAATGCTGTGCTCGGAATTAAGCAGGAGGCACTAGGCTTAAACCGAGGAATGTTGGGGTTGCTTTTGTGTGCCTAGATTCAAATTAGCACTGCTTCTGAGGAAACAAGCCTTCTGTTTGCCAAAGTTGGCAAAAGTTAGCAGAAATTTATCACTGCACAAAGAAATTTTTCATCTTAGGCAAGGTAGGTGAAGAGCATCACCGTAGCAAGGCTGTCCAGGTTGCAGGGCCTACAATTCCATCGGGTTCTAAGTTGAAGCTCCGCTGTGCTGACTTGACCGCCTCTTGGGTTTCTGAGCCAAACACGCCGTCGATCGCTCCTTTAAAAGCGCCAATGGCTTTCAAACGCTCTTGCAGACCGTTCACAGCAGAACCGCGCATTCCTACCCGCAGAATGGGCAGGTCTACTGAGACTGGAGCAGAAGGCTGGGGAGTGGGAGTCTGGGGAGCAGAAGGCTGGGGAGAACTTTGGGGGGCGGGAGTTTGGGAAGCAGGGGGTACGGCGGGGGTAGAAGCGGGAGGCGTGACTGAGGTAGAGGGTGACTGAGCCGTAGGCGACGGAAACGTTGAGCTTGGCGCAGCCGTTGGAGTGGGAAAAGAACTGCTTGGCGGAGTAGCACTGCTGTTAGCGATCGCTCCCCCATTCAGCGGAGAAGCCGCATTGGTAGACCCTGCGTCTGGAGCAGTTGCTGTGCTGCTGCCGCTGACGACGGGCGAGGGTGGCAGTAGGCGAGTCCAGGTTTCTGAGCCGACTATACCATCTGCCTGTAATCCAGCAGCCTGCTGAAACGCCGCAACAGCGCTTGTGGTGCTATCTTGGTACACGCCATCGATCGCTCCCCCATAAAATCCCAGCAATTTCAGCAAGGCTTGCAGATCAGAGACAGCCTCGCCCTGACTACCCTGTTTCAAGATAGAGCGATCGCCAGATGCATCGCCTGAAACTGATGGAGTGGCAGTCGGAGAAGCAGAAGTTTGAGAACCTCCGGTTTGCTCTTGACCGTAGGTCGGTGAAGGATTCGATGCCACTATTAACATTAGGCTCAGAGAGGCGATCGCTCCTCTAAGCACAAACCGAGGATGAGCGAAAAAAGCGAAGAACAGTGCCTGAGATATCATACGAACAGCCGTCTTTTAAGTAGTCTTGTGGATTCCAGTTTTTATTTCACAAGCTTATAAGCCGATTCATAAGCTCATATTCTGGTTCGTAAGCTTATGAACTATAGCTCACTCTGATTTATTTGAAATAATTTACCTAAGATAATTTACTCGCCAGTTTGCTTACCAGTTTGCTTAGGACATTTTTGGTGGGGCGCGCAGCGCCCCACCAAAAATGTCCCCATCCTAACCGCTTTGGCGGTTGCTATAGGTCAATAACCCAAGATTGTCTCTGCTATGCGCCATACCCTATCGAGTCGATTTCAAGGTGGTTTCCTGGGTGCAGCAATTGGAGAGATACTGGCGGCTCGTTTGGCGGCTCATCCATCTGAGGCAAGGGCTTGGGCTGAGATAGGCTTCGGGGGATCGCTTGGTGCGCCAGAGCCTTTAGCATCAGAGCCTTTAGCATCGCACTGGGGAAAATGGACGATCGACCAAATGTGTCGCCTAACCCGTTCTCCTTCAGCGTTTTCTGAACCGCCGACCAAACCGCCGATGTCATTGGCAGGGCTGGCGATCGCTCTGCTGCCCCTGGCTTTTTTCTACCACGAAGATTCCCATTTATTGAACCGCCAAGTGCAGCGAAGGCTTGATCAGTGGCAGATGCCACGCGAAGCGGGGATGGGCGCGATCGCGATCGGTTACGCCATTAGCTTGATTCTTCGAGAGCAAGTTCAGCCTCTTGACCTAATTCCTCAAATTCTGGCAGAGATGCCTGACTCAGCTGCGCTGACAGACACATTGACTCAGGTACAGAGCTGGCTAGTTGAAGCCTCGATCGCCAGTCAGTTTTCAGCTCACAGGCTTTTTGGGGTTAATTCCCTGCCCGTTTCTATCTCAGTCTCTCCGACGCTGGTTTCGCTGGAGACAATTCCGATCGCCCTTGCCCTATATGCTTTTCTAAGTACGCCTGAAGATTTTCGTCTTTCCCTACTACGCGTTGCTCAGTTTCCGAGTCAGAATGCTTGTGTCCATCGCTTAACCTGTAGCCTAACTGCCGCGCTGTCGGGTGCGCACAACGGTAGGGGAGGATTGCCTCAAGACTGGCGTAGACTGCTTCGTGACGACCTATCTCGTGACAACCTAGCTCGTGACAACCTAGCTCGTGACAACCTAGTTCGTGACAATCTAGAGAGACGATCGCCTCTCTCCCTTTCGTGGGATGTGAGATCTGAGAGTGAGCTTTTAGAGTGTGTTAACAGATTTGTCTCAGCTTGGTCAGGAATGCATAACCCAGTGCGCCATAATTTATACTCTAACCCCCCTGTGGCTGTGTCCATCCCTCGAATCATTCGACCTATTTGATTGTGTATATATCAATAGGTGAAACAATGGATTTCATCGAAATGTAGCTCAGGTATACTAAGACTGAAAAACGCTGATGTCTGCTGTTGCGAGGCGTGATCTGTTGTTGCAAGGCATGAGCTATGGGAACTTTGCTTATAGGGCATCCTCCACCCGCATTTATCCGGCTCGTACACTCAGTTTGATATCAGATTTTGATAAGCCTAGCCCTTGACGAACTTAGATTTTGATAGACTCAGTTGTTTCGGTAGTTAACTTCAATATGGCTATTTAGTGCAGCTTGATGAAACCCCTTCGATCGCTAACCCAGCGGATTGCTCAATGGCGGCAGCAATGTCTCTCTTCAGATACTTCTGCTGTACCCACAATGTTTGAGCAGTTAGCGCTCAATTTAGTAAAAAAATGGATAGCTCAGGCAGCATCCTTTGGCAAAAAAGCTCAGGAATACCTTCATCCTGACGTTTTGTTAGCTTCACTCCTGCGTCCCAATCCGCTACGGCGAAAGACCCGCCCCAATGAACGAGTGCGTTCGCGCCTGCTACTGCTCATTGCTGTGGTTTCTTTAACTAGCGCTATTGGCTACCGACTCTACAACGAGCCGCAGCTTGATGTGGATACGATCGCGCCCCAAACTCTGAGGGCAACGGCTTCAGTCAGCGTTGTCGATACCAAGACCACTGATGCCAGCCGAAAGGCAGCTCGTATGGCTGCAATTCCAGTATTAGCCATTGATCCAGGGACGAATCAGGAAATCTATCGATCGCTGCAACGGTTGCTCGATCGCGGCGCGAAACTCCGTCAGGCGGCAGGTTCTTTTCCCTTTGTAGAAACTTCGGTGTTGTCTACGGCGGCGCAGCAGTATTTGCGGCAAGCGGAAGAATGGGATTGGCGATCGGCGATCGCGGCAGTGGAGGGAGAACCTGTAAACCTGAAGCGATCGGCAACTTCAGCCGCTAATGCTAAGCCCAATGCTCCCAGGAGTTCCTCTCTACAAATCGCCATTATTGAGCTTCAGTCCTATCGTCGTGCTTCTTCAGAAGACTTTTCAGCTTTGAAGGAGGCAATTATCCGCGCTCGTCACCGATACGGTAATGCTGTGGCTATCCTGTCAACAGATTCGCTCAACAAAGCAGATGCTCTCTATGATGTGAGGCTGCTCAATCTGACAGATGCTGAATGGGTCAGTACACAAACTTCGATTCGCACTGTCCTAGAACGTATTTTGAGGCAAGGCATAGCCGCAGGTATGCCTAAGCCCCTCCTGGAAGTGGCGGTAAAAACCCAGATAGAGGCAGAAGTAGAGTCGGATATCGTCGATTTGGCAACTCGTATCCTAATGGGAGTTCTTAAACCTAACCTTGTTCAGGATCAAGAGCAAACGAAGCAACTGGCTGAACAGGCAGCCCAAGCGGTTCAAGAGGTGAGAGTAGACATTCGGCAAGGTGAAGTCATTGTCGAGGCGGGTCAACCCATCACCCAAGAGGATTTTGTCCTGCTGGACTATTTTCATATGAGCCGCCGCCGTATCAATGGACTAGGGCTATTGGGATTTGGCAGTTTGGTGAGTGGCGCTGTTGGGCTGTTTTTGTGGGTAGAACGGCGATTTCACCCCGGACTACGCCATCGCGATCATCTGTTGGTATTGCTGCTGACGCTAAGCACGCCTCTGGTAATGGCGCTCAACGTTCCGGTGACTAATCTACCTGCTGTGGGTTTGTTAGTGGGCAGCTTCTACGGTTCGGCATTGGGCGGCATCACGGTGGCTCTGTTGAGCGTGATCTTACCAGTGGGTATGGAGGTTCCCTGGACGAGTTTTATCGCTAGCGCTGTAGGTGGTTTACTGGGAGCAATGGTTGCGGGTCGATCGCGTTCTCGCGAAGATCTAGCGCTTTTGGGGGGCATCATTGGCATTACTCAGGGCTTAGTCTACTTAATCTTGACGCTGATTTCGAGTACGGCGACGACTCCTGTCTGGTACATTGTGCTGACTACGGCTGCTTTTCAAGGCTTGGTGGCGATCGCTTGGAGTGTGGTTGCCTTGGGCGTTAGTCCTTATCTGGAACACCTATTTGATCTGATCACGCCGATGCGGTTGGCTGAGCTTTCTAGCCCAAATCGTCCGCTGCTCAAGCGGATGGCTTCTGAGGCTCCCGGTACGTTTCAGCACACGCTGTTTGTGGCAACTTTGGCGGAGGCTGCTGCGCGGGTTTTGGGCTGCAATGTAGAGTTAGTGCGGGCAGGTACGCTGTACCATGACATTGGCAAAATGCATGATCCGCTGGGGTTTATTGAAAATCAGATGGGCGGTGCTAATAAGCATGATGCGATTAATGATCCCTGGGAAAGTACGGTGCTGATTAAGAAGCATGTGAGTGAAGGGATTGTCATGGCGCGCAAATATCGTTTGCCTAAGGCAATCGAGGCGTTTATTCCTGAGCATCAGGGGACAATGGCGATCGCCTATTTTCATCACCAGGCGCAGCAGTTGGCTCAGGCTGAGCCAGGTATCGTGGTAAATGAGGATTTCTTTCGCTACAAGGGGCCAATTCCTCAATCTCGCGAAACGGCGATCGTTATGCTTGCCGATTCCTGTGAGGCGGCTCTACGAACGCTAAAGGATGCCAGTTCTGAGGAGGCGTTGGCGATGGTCAATCGGATTCTTCGGGCGCGCTGGCAGGATAATCAGCTTATGGATTCGGGGCTGTCTCGTTCGGATATGACTCAAATTGCTGAGATTTTTGTTCAGGTGTGGCTTCAGTTTAATCATCAGCGGATTCCTTATCCGAAGGCGGTGATTGCGCCTGCGTCGTCTTCATAAAATAGATATCTTGCAAATTAGGTTGAGTAGGGGCTGCGCCCCTACTCAACCTAATCCCAAAACTTTAATCTGCAAGAGGTTTAATATGGATGGCTTGGGCTTTGTAAATTTATAGGGCTTTGTGAATTTATAGGGCTTAGCCTCAAGTGCTATCTGAAACCCAACAGCCTTGGGGGTCTCCCCCAAACCCCCGGCGGGGGACGAAGCACTTCCCCCACACCCCCTCCGCATTAGGTTTTAGAGGCGAGGCAGAGGGCGCGTTGCATGGGTGGGCGATCGGGCGGTCATTGGCTCGAAATCTATGGCTGTTGCCAGTTTGCTTAGGACATTTTTGGTGGGGCGCGAAGCGTCATGAATGTCCTTGTCCTAACCGCCTTGGCGGTTGCTATAAAATCTAAGATCTAAAATCGTTATGAAAGGTACGGCGCGGCAGGTGGCTTTTTTGGCGTTGCGATCGGTGAATCGGGGCGCGTTTGCGGATGTGGCGCTGGATCGGGCGCTGCGGCAGGTGAAGCTGGGGGAGAGCGATCGCCGACTTGCAACAGAGTTGCTTTATGGCGGGATTCGTCGTCAGCGGACGCTCGATGCTCTGATCGATCAGTTGGCAACTAAGAAGTCTCAGCAGTCTCCTGATCTGCGGCTGATCTTGCATTTGGGGCTATATCAACTTCGCTATTTAAATCAGGTGCCGAATAGCGCTGCTGTGGATACTACGGTGGAGTTGGCTAAAGCGAATGGTCTGGCGGGGTTGGCGGGATTTGTAAATGGTATCTTGCGGCAATATGCCCGACTCATGGAGGTGTCTGATCCGCTGGTTTTGCCTGACGATCCGGTGGGTCGAATTGCGGTGCAGCATAGCTACCCTGATTGGATGGTGCAGGTCTGGATAGAGCAGTTTGGCGATCGCTCAACGGAGCTGCTCTGTGAGTGGCTAAATCGATCGCCTCAGATCGATCTGCGCATCAATCCTTTGCGCACGACCCTTGAGCAGGTCGAAATGGCGTTTAGGGAAACTGGCGTTGAGGTGTGTCGGGTTGCTTCTCTGCCTCAGGCATTACGGTTGCCGTCTGGGGCGGGGGCGATTCATCAACTGCCTGGATTTGCGGAGGGCTGGTGGGTGGTGCAAGATAGCAGCGCTCAGTTGGTTAGTCATTTGCTGGCTCCGCAGCCGGGAGAGGTGGTGATTGATGCTTGCGCGGCTCCGGGAGGGAAAACGACGCATCTAGCGGAGTTGATGCAGGATCAGGGCACGGTTTGGGGTTGCGATCGCCATGCCTCGCGGTTGCGCAAGCTGCACGAAAATGCCGCCCGGTTACAGCTTCATTCAATTCAAACAGTAGTGGGAGATAGCCGCGAGTTTACTCAGTTTACGGGACAAGCCGATCGCGTTTTGGTTGATGCGCCTTGTTCGGGCTTGGGAACCCTACATCGTCATGCGGATGCCCGCTGGCGACAAACACCTGAAACGGTACGGGAACTTTCGCACCTGCAAATGGAACTATTAACTCACGCAGCTACCTGGGTTAAGCCGGGAGGTACTTTAGTCTATGCTACCTGTACGCTGCATCCGGCTGAAAATGAGGCGATCGTCCAGGCGTTCCTGGAGCAAAATGCTTCTGCTGATCAGCCCCATCAGCAAGCAACTTGGAAAATTGATCCGCCAGAGTCAGATCATCCGGCTTTTAGATTTATCACTCCGCAAGGCTGGCTCAAGGTATTGCCTCAGCAGGAAAACATGGATGGTTTCTTTGTGGCGAGACTGCGGCGATCGGCGTAAGTTCAAGTAGTTTTTTAAAGATTTAGTAAACTTGCCATCCAGTTGAGTTAAGTTAGTATCAAGAAAGACAACGACTAACCTTTAAGCGAGTAACAAGAACGCGAGTGACTACTATGCAAATGGTAAGAATCCCCAGAGAAATCCTTCGGAACCTTGCTGAAGCTATCTACGCTCAGTCGAAGTCTGATGAAGAATTGAGCAAAGCCCTGGAGTCTCTTCGTCAACTTCCTGAAACCACAATTGGCTACGAAGTTGCCCGTTTTGTGGATACTCGCCGCGCAATGTCTCTTCCCACACTACGAGTAGGCTAAGCGCTCGACTCTAGAAGTTTCCATTACAGATCCACTACAGAGATTTGAGCAGCGGTTCGAGCCAATCATAGCTTTGAATGAAGTCTAGTAGCAACTCAACCTATAGCGCTCGCCTGCGATCGCTGATGCAGGCTTCTGACATCGCTAGTTTCAAAGCCCTAGGTCGAGCTGCGCAAGTCTCAGATTGGCAGATTGATCTGTTGCGTCGGGGTCAAGCTGATCGGATGCGGCTTGCGGCTTTGAGTAAGCTGAGTCGCGCTCTGAGTATCCCCTTGGCTAGACTCCTAGAGGATTTTTCGGAGCTGCATAGCCTTGAAGCTGCTACCTCGAAGTCCATCCCGGATACTGAGTCAGACAGAGACGCATTAAGTGCTGATATTCTGCGTATGCAGCAAGAGTACGATCGCCTACAGCTTCAAATGGAGCAGCAGCGAGAAATCTTGCGGCACGAGTTTCAGCAGAGTTGCCTGCGATCGCTGGAGTCTTGGCTGATTCAGTTTCCAACGTTGGTCTACGCTGCCCAGCAAAATCCTCAATTTCCAGCTAAGAACTTTTTGCCGTTTATCCGTCCGTTAGAGCAGCTCTTGCAAGGTTGGGGGGTGGAGGCGATCGCGCCTGTAGGAGCAGAAATTCCTTACGATCCTCAAATCCATCAGCTTTTAGAGAGCCAAGCTGAGCCAGGAGATTTAGTCAAAGTCCGCTACACCGGGTATCGTCAAGGTGAGAAGCTGCTGTATCGCGCTAAAGTAAGCCCGGTGATCGCGGACAACCTCAATGAAGGTCGCTGAGATTATTTCATCTCTGCGACTCTCGTTTGTGCGACAGAATTAAAGTTACAATCTGTAACCGGACATACAGTTAAAGGTAGTCCTGAAAGGGTGAGGCTTCTTCATCGCGTAGGCAAAGCTCACGCCGCAAAAACCTTTACGCAAACCACTGCCCAGTTAAATATGAGGGATTAAATCTATGTCTCTGAAAGAAGGTGCAACGGCTCCCAGCTTCACCGTCAAAGATACGAACGGCAACACGGTCTCATTGTCCGATCATGCGGGTAAAACGGTCGTGCTGTATTTTTATCCCAAAGATGACACCCCCGGATGCACTAAAGAAGCCTGTAGCTTCCGCGATAACTATTCTGCCTTCCAGGGCAAAGATATTGTGGTGTATGGAGTCAGTATGGACAGCGAATCTTCGCACAAGGCGTTTGCCGAAAAGTTTAATCTGCCCTTTCCCCTGCTGGCGGATGTAGATTCAGTTCTTACCCAATCCTATGATGTCGCAGGTGGCGGCTACTCTAAGCGCGTTACCTATGTAATCGACGGCGAGGGCAAAATTATTAAGGTCTACGATAGTGTCAAGACAGATACCCATGCGACGGATATTCTGGCAGATTTGGGCATTGCTTAACTAGAGCGCGCCACCTAGTAAGGCTTAGCAATGCTAAGCCCCTACAGCAGGTCGGTTGTACCAGTTATTTAATCCACGATCCCAGGTATTGGTCAGACTATTCATCCAGTGCTAGGCTTCTCTATGGCACCGGATGGATAGTTTTTTAGTTATTTAGCTCGGCTTCCCACACTTTGACCCAAATCCCTATTATCGATTTTGCGCCTTTTACCCAAGGCACTGCGGCTGACAAGCAGCGCGTGGTTGAGCAAATTTATGATGCCTGCCACGAAATTGGGTTCATGTATCTACGTAATGGCATCAAAAAACCGCTGCTCGATCGCCTCCTCACTCAGTCGCAGCAGTTTTTTGATCTGCCTGTTGCGCTCAAAGAACAAGTAGCGCGATCGCCCCAAACGAACTGTGGCTACGTAGGGTTTCAAAAAGAGCGCTTGGATGCCGCCAAGCCCTGGGACTTAAAAGAAGCGTTTAATGTGGGTCTTTACACCGTTTGGCCCGCTCAGCCGGAGAGCTTTCAGGCGGTCGTTTCAGAGTTTTATCGGTGCTGCACCACTATCTTAGCCCCCAACCTATTGCGGGCTTTTGCGATCGCCTTCCATTTACCCGAAACATTTTTTGACGACAAGCATGGTCAAAACTATGTGCTGCGAATGCTCCACTACCCTCCCATTTACCAAACGCCTGAGCCAGGGCAACTTCGAGCTGGAGAGCATACAGACTATGGCAGCATCACGCTGCTCTTCCAAGATGAGGTGGGTGGCTTAGAAGTGCAGACTCGTCAGGGCGAGTGGATCGCGGCTCCCCCTATTCCAGATGCGCTATTGGTGAATGTGGGGGATGCCATGCAGCGCTGGACAAATGACATTTTGTGTTCAACACCGCACCGCGTCATCGTGCCCGAATTGGCGGCTCAGCGATCGCGCTATTCTGTGGCGCTCTTTTGCGATCCCAATCTAGACGTTGAAATTTCTTGTCTGGAGAGCTGTCAGAGTGCCGATCGTCCCTCTCGCTATCCCCCTATTTTGACCCACGACTATCTGGAGAGTCGGTTCGCAGAAACCTACTGATCTCCATTGCTGTCCTCAATTACCAGTAAACTAGGCTTGTGCCAAATTTGCTCAGATTAACGCCGATGAGTAAACTTTTATCTGTAGTTTTTGGGTCAACGGATTCCGGGGCAGAGCTACTTTGGATACCTATCGGTCTACTTGTAGCCGCGATCGCCTATCTGCTTGGCTCTATTCCAACCGGGTACTGGCTAGGCAAGATCCTAAAAGGCATTGACATTCGAGAACACGGCTCTAAATCTACGGGAGCAACCAACGTGCTGCGAACCTTGGGCAAAACCCCGGCGCTAATTGTGCTGCTGGTCGATCTGCTCAAGGGCATTGCTGCTTTAGCCTTTACCCGCTGGTTTTATGGGCTGGCGATCGCCTCTGCAATTCCTCCAACCGTTGATCCACAAACCTGGACAACTTGGGCAATCACACTGGCAGCGCTAATGGCAGTTCTAGGGCACAGCAAGTCAGTCTGGATTAAATTCACAGGCGGAAAATCGGCGGCTACAGGCTTAGGAGCGCTTTTCGGTATGGCTTGGCAGGTGGGCTTAGGGGGAGCGATCGTCTTTGGTGTGGCGCTGGCAATTTTCCGCATTGTTTCCCTTAGCTCGATCGCCACAGTCATAGCCGCCATGATTTTGATGGTGGTGTGGCAACAGCCGTTTGCTTTTCAGCTGGCAACGATCGCGGGTGGACTCTACGTCATCTGGTGTCACCGCGCCAATATCAAGCGCCTTTTGGCAGGAACAGAGCCTCGAATCGGGCAAAAAGTTTAATCTGCCTAGGTCTTGAAAAACACACTTTGTAAACTTGCCAAAACCCAAACCTGCATTCATTCTAGTGAAGAGATTCAGGGTGGCGCGCGGGGCGCGCGCCACCCTGAATCTCCCCGTTTTAACCTAGGTGAGTACCGCTATAAATCTGGACAGCGTGACTTTACTCAGAAGGCTCAGACTTTGGGGATTTTGTTGACTTACGAGCCGTTGTCGATTTAGCGCTAGTCGTCGATTTTGTGGTCTTTGTCGATTTTGCAGCCGTCTTAGTCGTCTTCTTTGCGGTCGTCGATTTTGTGGTGCCTGTAGACTTTGTAGTGCCTGTAGACTTAGAGGTCGATCGCTTGCCCTTCTTCGTCGTCCCCGCCTTCTCAATCAGCGCCTGTACCGCAACTTCCATTGCGATATTCTCAACCGTTTCGCCCTCTGGCAGCGAGGCGTTCACTTTGCCATGCTTAATGTAGGCTCCGTAAGGCCCGTCATAGATATTGACCGGTTCGCCATCTTCAGGATGTGGCCCCAATTCTCGCAGCGGGGTCGTAGATTTGCTTCGTCGCCCAGCTTTGGGTTCGTTGAGCAGCTCCAACGCTCGTTCTAGGGTGACGGTCAAAACATCGTCCTCTTTTTTGAGCGATCGATAGTCTTTCCCTTCTTTGCCCTGGTCATGCACCACGTAAGGGCCAAATCGCCCAAGATTTGCCTGAATTCTCGCCCCTGTGTCGGGATGTGCGCCCAGCAATCGCGGTAGAGCTAGCAGATTTACCGCCATCTCTAGCGTCACATCCTGCGGATTTACCCCTTTGGGCAGCGAGGCACGTTTGGGCTTGGGATTTGCCTCGCTTTCGTCACCCAACCGCACGTAAGGGCCATAAGGTCCGATCATCTGATAAATTGGTTCGCCCGTTTCTGGATGAAAACCAATCTTGTCAGGACCTTCAGTCTTTTGCCGAAGCAGGGTTTGCACCTGTTCTGGGTTCAGATCGGCAGGAGTCAAATCTAGAGGAATGTTGGCTTTCACCACGCCCTCTTCACCATCTATTTCGAGATAGGCTCCATAGCGCCCGATGCGAACCTTTGCCGGAAGACCTTCCAGGACAATCTTCCGAGCCTCGTTCGGATCGATCTGGCTATCTTGCTGCTTGACCTGCGTGTCTAGCCCAGTCTCGCCCAGGTAAAATTTCTGCAAATAGGGCAGCCATTCGGCTTCGCCTGTAGAAATTTCGTCTAGGGTTTGCTCCATACGCGCTGTAAAGCTGGTGTCTACTAAATCGGGGAAGTAGGTTTCTAGCAGCGCTGTCACTGCAAATGCCGTAAAGGTGGGCACCAGGCTATTGTTGGTCATCTGGGCATAGCCCCGATCGATAATGGTGCCAATGATGCTGGCGTAGGTGCTGGGGCGACCAATGCCCTCGCTTTCCAGAGTTTTGACCAAGGAAGCTTCGGTATAGCGGGCGGGCGGCTGGGTTTCGTGGTCGATCGCCTCTAGCTCCTGACACTCAGGATGATCGCCTACTTGCAGGCTGGGCAAAATTACTTCCTGATCTTCGATCGCCGCATCTGGGTCGTCCGAGCCTTCGACATAGGCCCGAAAGAATCCCGCAAAGTCAATCCGCTTACCCGTGGCGCGAAATCCAGCATCCTCTGCCTGGATCTGCACCGTGATGTTGGTCTGACGAGCTTCTGCCATTTGGGTGGCAACGGTGCGCTTCCAGATCAGGTCGTACAGCCGCAGCTCCCGATCCTTGAGTCCTGTCTGCTGAGGCGTGCGGAAGGTGCCGCCTGCTGGACGAATTGCCTCATGGGCCTCCTGTGCACCCTTGCTCTTGGTGGAATACTGGCGCGGCTCAGGGCTGAGGTAGGCGGAACCGTACATTTGCTCGACGCATTCTCTGGCTGCGCCGATCGCCTGCTGCGACAAACTTACCGAATCCGTCCGCATGTAGGTAATGTAGCCCTGTTCGTAGAGGCTTTGCGCTGTCCGCATGGTGTCTCGTGCCGACAGCCGTAGCTTACGGTTAGACTCCTGTTGCAGCGTCGAGGTCGTAAAGGGTGGCGAAGGTTTGCGGGTTGTTGGACGCTCTTCTAGATTAGTCACCGTCCAAGCGCTGTCCTGTAGACGGGCTTGCAGCGCCAAAGCTTCTTCTTCACCCAGCAGCAAGACATTTCGACCGCTGATCAACCCTCCGGTCGCTTCGTCAAAGTCGGCTCCGGTGGCGATCCGAGTGCCGCGCAGAGTCACCAGCTTGGCTTCAAAAGGGGCTTTATCTTTGCTCAAACTGGCTTTGAGATCCCAGTAGGTTCCTCTGCGGAAGGCGCGCCGCTCTCGCTCTCGCCGCACCAGCAGCCGCACAGCCACAGACTGCACCCGACCTGCTGACAAGCCCCAAGCAATCTTTTTCCAAAGCAGGGGCGATAGGGTGTAGCCTACGAGGCGATCGAGAATTCGTCGAGTCTCTTGGGCATGAACTAGCTGTTCATCTACGTCACGGCAGTCGGCTAAGGCTCTTTGGATTGCCTCTTCAGTAATTTCATGAAACACCATGCGCTTGATGGGCACTTTGGGCTTCAAAACCTGTAGCAGGTGCCAGCTAATGCTTTCTCCTTCACGGTCTTCGTCCGTTGCCAGAATTAGCTCGTCAGCTTCAGCCAATGCGTCTTTCAACGTCTTGACCGTCTTTTTCTTGTCCTGCGGAATGACGTAAAGCGGCTCAAAATTTGCGCCCACGTTCACCCCAATCTTCGCCCACTCCTCACCTTTTACTGAGGCTGGGATCTCGCTGGCAGACTGCGGCAAGTCCCGCACATGACCCATGGAGGCTTCGACACGATAGCCTTTGGGTAGGTAATTGCGGATAGTTTTGGCTTTGGTGGGAGATTCGACAATGACAAGAGTTGACATGGGATCGATGGTGTTCCAACGACAATCTAAACGGCTGAACAAATTGAGAGCTGCTGCTGAGGCTTAATTGCCGCCTAATTGCCAAGGTTAATTAGACTCAGAGCCAGACAGAACTGTCTCTAACTTACCCTCAATCTCATTCGCCCTCAATGATCTCTTTATAGTTGATATCAGTAAAAACTAGGGTGAATTCTATAGATTGGTGAAAAAAATGGGTTAGAACTTACGCCAAATTTGCACCAAGATTTTGAGGGAATCTCAAGATTTTTGGGTTCCCAAGGTATGATTCACTCATATACCAGAAATTTATTCCTATGGACTTTGCCAATCTTGCAGCTCAGTTGAATGCCAGAGCGATTCTGCCAGAAGCCATTGTGATTGCCACTCTGCTCATAGTGCTGGTGGTTGATTTAATTACGGGACGGTCTTCTACTCGATGGACACCCTACCTGGCGATCGCTGGATTGCTTGGGTCGATCGCTGCCCTGTTTTTTCAGTGGAATAGCCTTGCCCCAATTGCCTTTCTTGGAGGCTTCAATAGCGACAACCTCAGCGTCATCTTCCGAGGCATTATTGCGATTGCGGCAACAGTGACTATCCTGATGTCGATCCGCTATGTCGAGCAGTCTGGAACGTCTTTGGCAGAATTTATCGTGATTCTGCTGACAGCGACGTTGGGGGGAATGTTTCTCTCTGGTTCTGATGAACTGGTGATGATCTTTGTCTCGCTAGAAACCCTGAGTATCTCTTCTTATCTGCTTACTGGCTACATGAAGCGCGATCCGCGATCGAATGAGGCGGCGCTCAAATATTTGCTAATCGGTGCAGCCAGTTCGGCGATCTTCCTCTACGGCATGTCCATGCTGTATGGGCTATCGGGGGGTGAGACAAAACTGGGGGCGATCGCAGCTAGCATGCTTGCCCACAATGGGGAGCAGCCGCTGGGTGTAGTCATTGCCCTAGTGTTCGTAATTGCTGGAATTGCTTTCAAAATTGCAGCGGTGCCCTTCCACCAGTGGACTCCCGATGTCTATGAAGGTTCGCCAACTCCTGTGGTGGCTTTTCTGTCGGTTGGGTCTAAGGCCGCGGGGTTTGCCTTGGCAACCCGACTACTGGTCAACGCTTTCCCAACTGTAATTGAGCAGTGGCACTTTGTCTTAACTGCCCTGGCGATCTTGAGCATGGTGTTAGGCAACGTGGTGGCGCTAGCGCAGACCAGCATGAAGCGAATGTTGGCCTACTCGTCGATCGCTCAAGCCGGATTCGTCATGATCGGACTGATTATCGGCACAGATGCTGGCTACTCCAGTATGCTGTTCTACCTGATGGTCTATCTCTTCATGAACCTAGGCGGCTTTGCCTGCATTATTCTGTTCACTCTGCGGACGGGCACCGACGAAATTACTGAGTATAGCGGCTTGTATCAGAAAGATCCGCTTTTGACTCTGTGCATGAGTTTGTGTTTATTGTCGTTGGGTGGCATTCCGCCTCTGGCAGGTTTCTTTGGCAAGCTCTATCTATTCTGGGCAGGCTGGCAGTCAGGTTCCTATGGTCTGGTGCTGGTGGGCTTGGTGACGAGCGTCATCTCGATTTACTACTACATTCGTGTGGTGAAAATGATGGTGGTCAAAGAGCCGGAAGAAATGTCTGAGGCGGTCAAAAACTATCCGCCAACTCAATGGAATTTGCCCGGAATGCGCCCTTTGCAGGTGGGTTTAATCGTTTGCCTGATTGCCACCTCGCTAGCAGGCGTTTTGTCTAATCCGCTGTTCACTCTGGCAAATGATTCGGTTGTTGGTACTCCTCTACTTCAGTTTGCTCGTGTCGCTCAGCCCGTAGCTCAGGATGCAAAGCTCAATGTGGCAGCAGAGGTCTCAGGCACAGAAGTCTCAGGTACAGATATCTAAACAGGTATAGCGCTACGCGCTTAGATCCAATGAGTTATTTTTTGAGAGCCGCGCTCCGCGCGGCTCTCAAAAAATAACTCGTCCTAACTCAATTACGTAGGGCTATATCTAAATAGAAGTCTCGAAAAATTGAGTGCTGTCCGGAGGACAGCACTCAATTTTTTGGATTATGCCAACTTATGGCAACCGCCTTGGGCTCTTCCCAACTTTTGGTGATCCTGAAATCCTTTTTCAGAAGGTTTGTTACTCTACAGGTACGGCCTGTGGAGTAAGGATAAAGCGTTTGCTCAGTAAGTCTAAATTGGCTCGTCCATACATC
>JAESFK010000223.1_pt1 | contig 37919 bp, 40 predicted proteins | sample 9269391 | NCBI WGS metagenome assembly JAESFK01 (sample SAMN14506231, study PRJNA617097) | algae metagenome | isolation source: Drouetiella hepatica UHER 2000/2452 and co-occurring heterotrophs from... | place: Slovakia: Slovak Paradise National Park, Hrabusice, Kosice Region | collected 2000-01-01
CTGACCAAGGCGGCGATCCGTGAAATGATCGTGCCGTCGCTTTTGCCGGTGCTGGCGCCGATCGTCGTCTATTTCGGCGTGCTGCTGATCTCCGGCTCCAAGGCCTCGGCCTTTGCAGCGCTCGGCGCCTCTCTTCTCGGCGTCATCGTCAACGGCATCTTCGTCGCCATCTCGATGACCTCGGGCGGCGGCGCCTGGGACAATGCCAAGAAGAGCTTCGAAGACGGGTTCGTCGACAAGGACGGCACGCGCCACATGAAGGGATCGGACGCCCACAAGGCCTCCGTGACCGGCGATACGGTCGGCGATCCCTACAAGGATACGGCAGGCCCTGCCGTCAACCCGGCGATCAAGATCACCAACATCGTCGCGCTGCTGCTTCTGGCGGTTCTTGCCGGATGATGGTTTGACACCAAGCCCGCAGCATCGCTTCCGTGCTGCGGGTGAGGAAACGAAAGACAAGGAAAAACCCGCCGGCGCATGCAGCGCCGGCGGGTTTTTCATGAGATCGCTATGGTCTTGATCAGTTGGGGTTGTTGCCCAGCACCGACTTCGCCATGCTCTTGCCGATACCGTTGCCGGACAGCAGCTGGCCGAGGAAGGTCATTTCCTTGCCGCCGGTCGGCGTGGTGCGGGAAATCGTGTCGAAGACCTTGCCATCCTGCAGCGTGTAGTGCGCGAGCTGCGAGACGACGCCGTCCTTGTCGAAATAAACAGCAAGAACGCTCTGTTCGACCAGCTTCGGCTTCATGAAGGCGACCGGGCGCTGGCGCCTCTGCGAAATATAGTAGAACACTTCGTTGTCGAAGGTCGCCGTGGTCGAGGGCGTTCCCAGCGACAGCATCACCTGCTCGCGACTGGATCCGACCGGCGCCAGCGCCAGCGTTTCCTGATCGACCACATAGCCCTGATTGATTGTCTGGCTGGTGTTCAGAACTTCGGCGGTTTTGCAGCCGGAAAGGGTGGTTGCGCAAATTGCCAATGTAAAAGCGACGTTGTTCAGAAATTTCATGTCTGACCTGAAATACCGTTTCGTCAACGACATCTCCCCCAAGGTAACGCTGGCAGATGCGCCATTGCATTTCGTGCCTGCTTCGGTAAACCAGCTTCAGCGATCATGCAATAACAGGATGCGCGGGCTTGCGCATTTTGAAGCAGGCAAACTTGGGCTTTATGATGATATTCGGACTGTTCGGCAAAAAAAACGGCAATGCGGCCATCGTTGCGCGCCAATATGCGCTTTTGACCGACGCTGCCCGCCGTCCCTATCTCTATACCGACCTTGACGTGCCGGACACGGTGATGGGCCGTTTCGAGATGCTGTCGGCATCGCTGATCCTCTATTTCCGCCGCACCCGCGGCTCGCAGCGCGCCGGCCAGGAGATCGCCCAGGAGATCATCGATGCGTTCTTCGAGGATGTCGATCATTCGATCCGCGAACTCGGCGTCGGCGATGTCAGCGTGCCCAAGCGCATGAAGAAGCTGGCCTCGATGTTCTATGGACGGCTTGAAAGTTATGCGGCGGCGCTGGAGCGGCGCGACCGCGATGAGCTGGCTGCGGCGCTGAAGCGCAATTTCCATCCGCAGACCGGCGATCAGGCTTTGACCATGCTGGGACTGGCCGACTATCTGCTGGCTGCCGAAGCGCAGCTTGCGCAGCAAGGCGAGGATGTCGTAGAAACCGGCCGGATCGACCTGCCGCACGCGGGCGTCTGACATCCGTCCGTACCGGCGCGGCGTCAGAGCAGCGCGATGGCTGGCAGCACTATCTTGGGCGGCAACGCCGCCCGAAAGGACCAGACGATGAACCACAACGAAAAACCCGCCTTTTCCTATCCGGTCAAGGTCGGCAACATTTCCGCCAATGCCGTGACGGTTCGTCTCGAGGCGAACGAGGCCGAGCGCAAGGCGCTGCGTGACCTTTGGGCTGTGCTGGATGTCCAGTCTCTCAAGGCCGAACTGCAGATTGCCCGATGGAAGAGGGACGGTGTCAAGATCAAGGGCCGCGTCCAGGCGACGATCGTCCAGGCCTGCGTCGTAACGCTGGAGCCGGTGGTTTCGCTGATCGACGAGCCCGTCGAGGCGATTTTCGTGCCGGAAGGCTCGCGCTTGGCGCGGATCGCTGCCAATGACAGCGGTGAAATGATCCTCGATCCGGAAGGCCCCGACCTTCCCGACACCTTTACCGGCGACACGATCGATGCCGGCCTGACTGTGACCGAACACGCAGCGCTTGCCATCGATCCCTATCCGCGCAAGCAGGGGGCGAGCTTTGGCGAGCGGATCGAAAGCACGCAGAAGGACGATGCCCGTCCAAATCCGTTCGCCGTGCTCAAGGATTGGAAAAAGGACTGAGTCCGCCAAGCCGCAGGGCACAATTCGGTTGTCACGTCAGCGAAAAACGGTATTTTGGCCGAAATCCAGCCCGTTGGGCCGTTTTGCCCCGAAAACGGGGCCGCAGCGTCTCAAACGTCATGAAAACACGTGTGTCTCCATCGCCATATTGGTAGCGCTAGGACGAAGCATGCAGTGTGGCAGGAAAAAAGGATAAGGCACGCGTGGTCAGAATTTCTCTTGATGTGATGGGCGGCGACTTCGGTCCGCAGGTCGTCATCCCGGGTGCCGCCAAGGCGCTCGAACGGCATCCCGATATCCGTTTTGCGTTGTACGGTCTTGCGGATCAATGCGTCCCGCTCTTGGAAAAATACCCCAAGCTGAAGGCCAGCAGTACGTTTCATGCGTCGGAACTGGCGATCTCCATGGACGAGAAGCCAAGCCAGGCGCTGCGGCGCGGCCGTGGCAAGGCCAGCATGTGGCAGGCGATCGAGGCGGTCAACAAGGGCGAGGCCGACGTGATCGTTTCCGCCGGCAACACTGGCGCGCTGATGGCGATGTCGGTGTTCTGCCTGCGGATGATGTCGGAGATTCAACGCCCCGCCATTGCGGCGATATGGCCGACCTTGAAGGGCGAAAGCATCGTCCTCGATGTCGGTGCGACGATCGGTGCCGATGCGCAGCAGCTGATGGACTTTGCCTTGATGGGCGGCGCCATGGCGCGCGCGCTGTTCGAGGTCGAGCGCCCGACGCTTGGCCTGCTCAATGTCGGCGTCGAGGAGATCAAGGGCCAGGAACAGGTCAAGGAAGCCGGGCGCCTGCTGCGCGAAGCCGGCATCGACAGCATCGATTATTTCGGCTTCGTCGAGGGCGACGATATCGGCCGGGGGACCGTCGATGTCGTCGTGACCGAAGGCTTTTCCGGCAATATCGCGCTGAAGGCCGCCGAGGGCACTGCCCGCCAGATTGCCGAATATCTGCGTGCGGCGATGTCGCGCACGCTTTTGGCCAAGATCGGCTACATCCTCGCCAAGGGCGCCTTTGACCGCCTGCGCGAGAAGATGGACCCGCGAAAGGTGAACGGCGGCGTCTTCCTCGGCCTTAATGGTGTCGTGATCAAGAGCCATGGAGGAACGGACGCGGAAGGTTTCGCAGCTGCCATCGACGTCGGCTACGACATGGTCCGCAACGGGCTGAAGGCCAAGATCGAAAACGATTTGAAAAAATACCATGCCTCGCGTCCTTCCGAAGGTGCAGCGACCGGCACGGCAGGCGAGGTTTGAAAAGTATGATCCGTTCTGTGGTTCGCGGTTTTGGGGCGTCGCTTCCGAAACGGGTGATGACCAATCGCGAAATGGAAGACAAGGTCGACACGTCCGATGAATGGATCGTGCAGCGCACCGGCATCCGTCAGCGTTACATCGCAGGCGAGGGGGAGACCACCGCGTCGCTCGGCGAGGGTGCCGCGCGGGCGGCTCTGGAAAATGCTGGCCTGACGCCTGCCGATATCGACGTGATCATCGTTGCCACCTCGACGCCCGACAACACCTTTCCGGCCACCGCCGTCAATATCCAGAACCGGCTCGGCATGCACCATGGCGCCGCCTTCGACCTGCAGGCGGTCTGTTCCGGCTTCATCTTTGCCGTGACCACGGCGGACGCCTATATCCGCGGCGGGCTCGCCAAGCGGGTTCTGGTCATCGGTGCCGAGACATTTTCCCGCATTCTCGACTGGAACGACCGCACGACCTGCGTGCTGTTCGGCGACGGCGCGGGCGCGCTGGTCCTGGAAGCGCAGGAAGGCTCGGGCACGACGGCCGATCGCGGCGTGTTGACCGCACAGTTGCGCTCCGACGGTGCCCACAAGGAAAAACTCTATGTCGACGGCGGCCCCTCGACCACCGGCACGGTCGGCCATCTGCGCATGGAAGGCCGCGAGGTCTTCAAGCATGCGGTCGGCATGATCACCGATGTGATCGAGGCAGCGTTCGAGGCGACCGGCACGACGGCCGACGATCTCGACTGGCTGGTGCCGCACCAGGCCAACCGCCGGATCATCGACGGTTCCGCCCGCAAGCTCGGCATCCCGCTTGAAAAGGTGGTGGTCACTGTTGATCTTCACGGCAACACGTCGGCAGCCTCCATTCCGCTGGCGCTCAATGTCGCAGCATCCGACGGGCGCATCAAGAAGGGTGATCTCGTCCTGCTCGAGGCGATGGGCGGTGGCTTCACTTGGGGCTCCGTGCTGCTGCGCTGGTAAAAAAATGTGATATGGTGCAGACGCTTGACCGGAATGGACAAGGGCAATACTCTTTCCGGGCTAATCGATAATCTAAGAAAATCGGTGGGGGAAGATGAGCGGAAAAACGGTGACACGAGCAGACCTGGCCGAATCGGTTTTCCGCAAGGTTGGTCTCTCTCGAACGGAATCGGCTGAGCTGGTCGAGACCGTGATTGACGAAATCTGTAACGCCATCGTGCGCGGCGAAAGTGTCAAGCTCTCCTCCTTCGCGACGTTCCAGGTTCGCGACAAGAACGAGCGCATCGGACGGAACCCGAAAACCGGCGAGGAAGTGCCGATTTCTCCGCGCCGCGTCATGACCTTCAAGGCGTCCAATGTGCTCAAACAGCGGGTCCTCAAGGCGCATCTGGCGCGCAGAGCCAAGCTGAAACCGCAATCGCCTGCGGCGTAAATGCGCGTCCCATCATTAAAGTGGTTGAAAACACGTCCATAAGCCGTTGAAATGCGCATGATTCGTGTAATCATTCGCATTGGTGGCGATGCCGTCTGGCGCGACAGCTGCCTGGCGTAGGACCGCTGATATCGGACGCGAAATGGGGGAAGACATGGACAAGAGCCCGGATGCGTTTCGCACCATCAGCGAAGTAGCCGACGATCTCGACCTGCCGCAGCATGTGCTCAGATTCTGGGAAACGCGCTTCCTGCAGATCAAGCCGATGAAGCGTGGCGGCGGGCGGCGGTATTACCGGCCGGAAGATGTCGACCTGCTCAAGGGCATCCGCCATCTGCTCTATGATCACGGCTATACGATCAAGGGCGTGCAGAAACTCCTGAAAATGAACGGCAACAAGTTCGTCGCGGCCATTGCCAGCGGCGATCTGGCGACCGTCGAGGCGCTCGCTGCCGCCAATATCGAGGAGCCGGCACAGCCCAAGCTCGGCAATCCCGACGAGGACCAGATCGTCGGCCGCGCCAAGGCGCCGGCCAGCCGCCGGTTCTTCTCCTTCGTTGGCGGCAATGACGAGGCTCCGGAAATCTCGCTCGGCAAGACATCCGTTGGCAAGGAGGACAGGGCCCTGCTGCAGGAGGCGCTCTACGACCTTCTGGAATGCAAGCGCCTGCTCGACCAGGTGCGCTGAACCCAACAGTGCTGCAACGGCCGATCCTTGCCACCGCTTTCCCCTCGTGCCGTCATCCCGTTCATGGTACGAACCCCGACTGAATTGTGAGCAAGGCGAGACAATGGAAAAGCCCTGGACGAAAAGCGTGACGCTCGCTCTGGAAGGACCGGGAAAATACGTGACGATCTCCAATACCACCGAGGCCTCCTGGGCAATGATCGAGGATTGGCCGCTGGACGATGCCCCGGCGCTCGACCGGGCGCTGGGTATCTGCGCCGAGGTCGTCGAGGGCAAACGTCCGGCGGAAGATGCACGAAAGGCGTTTCTGGCGGCAGCGGCCGAGGCGGAGATTGCGGTTCAGGACTGAGCTGTTTTCAAGACGTTGCCGCCATGGGCCTTTCGGCCCGGCGTGGTCAGAAAAGGCTCTTGGCGCGAGCGGCAGGCATCTCCATATGTCCGGCATGCGATAGAGAAAAGAACGAGATGACCAAGGCCCTGCAGGCAAAATTTCATGGCGAGATGCTGGCGCTCTACGATCATTGCGCCCGCATCGGCTTCCGGCCGGTGCTGTTTCGCCGCCTCGTCATCCTGAAGGGCGGCGTCGAGGCGGCCAGGGAGCTGGTCTACAAGCCCGGCACCACTGGTCTGGAACGGCTGGTCGAGGCGAAGAAAACCGAATTTTCGATGGAGGCAGCGATGACACGGCCGGAATACCGCGTTCTGTTCACGCCGCTCGACATCAAGGAGGCGGCCAAGCGGCTGGAGGGCAGCGCCACGCGCGAACGCTCCAGGGGCCGGCTGACCGCCACGGCAGCGCCGCGCGTCAAGCCCGACGCACAAGGATCGCTGTAATCATTTAAATGTACCGCATCATTGCTGAAATCAGAATCGATTTCAGCAATGATGCGGTGTCACCAACACGAAACAGGCCTGATGACCATGACGAACAAGCAGAAGCTCGAACATTCCGATTTTTCCGGCGAATTCACCGAAGACGATATCACCGTGCTTGTCGATATTTTTCGCAAGGAAGGCAGCACCGATGGCTGGACGATGGAAGTGATCGATCAGGAGGAAGGTCTGACCGTCTGGGAAGAACCGTTCGCCACGGACAAGGAAGCCTTCGAGGAGTTTCTGGCCACCGTCGAGCGCGACGGCATCGAATCGTTCCTGGAAGAGCCGGAGACTGATGTTTCGGTGCATTGAAGGGGCACATTCAAGCCCAACCGCCGCGACAAGCGGCGGTTCGATATGACAGGGACTTCAAGGAGAAAATGGTCGGAGCGGCGGGATTCGAACCCACGACCCCTTGACCCCCAGTCAAGTGCGCTACCGGGCTGCGCTACGCTCCGAACCGAAAAGAGCCGTATATAATCGGGACTTGGCGCGCAAGCCCTGTTTTGGGAAAAGGCGATAAATCCGCCGAAAAAGCCGGGACGATTTTTGCCGCTGCCGAAATTGCCGCAATCGCGATGCCGGTGACGGATTTTCCCGGTGCTTAAAGTTTTCGGCAATCCCTTGCGCCGATAATGCCCCTGCGAATCGGGGATCAGGGTGATGGCAAAGACAGCGGCGCGAAAAGGCCAGAAGCGGCGCACGGTGCGCAAGAGGGCCGAGGGCGGCATGTGGCCGTGGTATCTGGCCGGTATCCTCTCCGTCGGCGCCGTCATCGCCTATGAACATCGAGCGGCAATCGTGCCGATGGCCGCTCCCTTCTATACGGCGTCGATTGCAAAGACGCGCGCCGTGGAGAAGCAGCCCGCCGTTCCCGAAAAACGCGCCGAGACAATACGGCCGGCCGCAAGGCCCGCTCTTGCCATGCCCGCCAAGCGCCCGGTCGAGCAGGCGGCGCTGGATACCGGCGATCTGAAAGCCGTTGGCCGCAAGCCTGGGACCTTCTATTTCTGCACGGAAACGCTGGAAAACTGCGTCGTCGATGGCGGCACCTTTTGGTACGGGCGGCGCAAGATCCAGATCGCCGGTATCCAGGCACCGAAGATCAAGCAGGCCAAATGCGACAATGAACGCAAGCTCGGCTCGCTGGCAAAGAAGCGCCTGTGGGAAATTCTCAACACCGGCGGGGTGCAATTGGCCGCAGCCTCCGGGCCGGGTGTCCTGGTGACAGCCGGGCAGGGGGGCTCGATCGGTGACATGCTGGTGTCAGAGGGTCTTGCCCGCCGCGCGGGCGACGGCAAGACCGGCTGGTGCGCGCAGGGGTAACACCAGGGCGTAGAGGTACGCGGGGATATTTTTCCGGCGGCCTGCATTCTATGTCCGGGAGACAAGCCCGCGATAGACTGCCTCGGTCTTGTCGATCATCTGCCGCATCGAAAAATCCGCCATGCGGGCGCGGGCGGCGGCGATCATCTGGCGATGCCGCTCCGGCCCGGCGCTTTCGACCATCGCATTGGCCAGTTTGATACTGTCGCCATCATTGGGCACGATCAGGCCGCTTCTGTCCTTGTCGATTGCCGTCGAGGCGCCGCCGACATCGGTGGAGACGATCGGTTTTCCGGATGCCGCCGCTTCCAGCATGACATAGGACATCGCCTCGTAGCGGCTGGCCATCACCAGCACGTCGAACGCCGGAACCGCCTGCGGGCCGGTAAAGGCCGATGTCAGGCGGATGCGCTTCTTCAGGCCACTTTCGGCGATGGCCGCCCGCACCTCCACTTCCCGCTCGCCGGAACCGACCATGATCAGATGCGCATTGGGAAGCCGCGAGGCCGCGTTGCTGAAGGCCTCGATCAGCCGTTCGGGCGCCTTCTGGTGCGACAGCCGCCCGACGAAACCGAAGACGAACGCCTCTGCCGAAATGCCGAAACTGGCGCGGACGGTCTTGGCCATGTCAAGCGGCGGCGGTGCGACGCCGTTGATGATCACCGAGAGTTTTCGCGCGGGCGCACCGAGCGACCGGGCATGGGCATATTCGTCATCGGAGACGCAGATCAGGTGATCGGTGAACAGCGTGGCGAGAAGGGTCTCGATACCGCCGAAGATCAGCCGCCCGGCCTTGCCGAGGGTCGGGTCCATGGTGCGAAAGGCATGCGGCGTGTAGACGCGCGGCGCATGGCGGCCCGGAAGGCGAAGGCGGGTGAGGGCGCCGGCCTTCGAGCTGTGACCGTGGACGATATCGAAGGGGAGCCCCCCGTCGATGATCCGGCGCAAGGCGCGAAAGGCGGCAATGTCCGACAGGCCGGGCGAGCGCTTCATGGCGACAGCGTGGATGGCAGGCAGGCCGAGCGACTTCAGTTCGCGCACGAAGGTCTCTTCCGCCCGCAGCGGCGAATAGACGGCTTCGACATGGTGGCCGCGTTCTTTCAAGCCAAGGCAGAGATCGAGGAAATGGCGACCCGATCCGCCGCCGCTCGGCTCGAGAACCTGAAGGATGCGCAAGCCGTTTCCGGTTTCAGCGATAGAGGGATCGATGTTCATACTGACTGTCCGCCGCCGGTCCCGATATGGAGCCGGTCCGTGTCCCTATGTACAGGACTGATGTTAACGCCCGGTTGGCGCGGGCAAAACGCGGCGCGCCGATGCGATCGGGGCGTTCCGCCGGTGACGATATTCCAGGGCACCACAGCCCCAGACGATGCCGAGCAGCAGGAAAAAATGCCGCCAGTGGTCGGTGTCGATTACATTGCCGATCACGGCATGGCCGATCAGGACGATCCAGGCAATCATCAGATAGGGTTGCCAGGGACGGTCGAGCAACAGGAAGCGGAAGCCCATCGTCACGGTCCAGATCATCAAGGTGATGTAGGAGACGAAGCCGAGCCAGCCATAGGAGGTCAGCGATTTCAGCCAGATATTATGCTCGTCCTCGGGGAACATCGTGCTGAACACCATCGGGCCGATGCCGAGCGGCGTTTCCATCGACATCAGGAAGCCGATCTTGTGGCGGTCGAAACGGCCAAGATGACCGCCGTCATAATCCTGAACCAGCTGGGTGCGGCTTGAAAAGAGGTCGGCGACCTGCGGGATCTGCAGGGCGACCACCAGCGCAACCACCATCAGCAACGCGCCACTCAGCGTCAGAACGAGGATTTTCAGCCGGAAGGCGCCGGTTCGTTCCTTCAGCAGCATGACGAGAACAAGCGCACAGGCGCAGAACAGGTAGAGCGCCCACGCAGCGCGCGAGAAGGAGAGGAACAGCCCGAGCGCCATGATCAGGATGGCGACGGCCTTGACCGGAGCCGTGCTGATCCGGTCGGTCAACAGCCGGTACATCAGGTAGAGCGAGGGGGCGACCAGAAACGGGCCAAAGACGTTGGGATCCTGGAACGCGCCCTTGGCCCGGTCGTAAAGCGTGAAATTCGCTGCTCCCGGGATCGCGCCGAAATAGCCGAGAATGCCGAGCAGCGAGGTGATGACGCCGGCGGCCACCCAGGCATTGAAGATCAGCGTCAGGCGTTGGTGGCGGGCCTCGATGATGGCGGCGTAAAAGACCGAGGAGAGGCAGAGAAAGCCGGAGACAGCGATATACATCGGCGCCGTGGCAAGGTCGCTCATGACCGTCAGCGACAGAATGCCCCCAGTCATGAACAGGATAAGCAGCGCCAGAAGTGGTGCGACGAACCGCGATATTTTCAGGCCGAGGATAAACCAGCCCCCGATCAGCACAGCCATGAAAAGTTCGTAAGGGGCGGGTTCGGCAATGACGAAGCCCGACAGGAAAACACCGAACGTCACCATCGCCGAGCCGGCGATCGCCACGGCGGCAAGCTGCGGGCGAAACCCCGGGGCTGACATGGCTGAAGGCACGTTCAATAGGCATTTTCCGTGTTGAAGAGCCGGAGCGGTGTCAGGAACAGGATCTTCAGATCCAGCCACAACGACCAGTTCTCGATGTAGTAGAGATCGAAGGCCGTGCGGAACTTGATCTTGTCGTCATGATCGACCTCGCCGCGCCAGCCGTTGATCTGCGCCCAGCCGGTCACGCCCGGCTTGACCCGATGGCGGGCGAAATAGCCTTCGACGACGTCGGAATAGGTCCGATCCGCGGTCTGGGCAAGGACGGCGTGCGGCCGCGGGCCGACCAAAGACAATTCGCCCTTGAGCACGTTGAAGAGCTGCGGCAGCTCGTCGATCGACGATTTGCGCAGGAAACGGCCCACACGGGTAACGCGCGGATCGCCCTTGGTGACGGCATTGCGGGCAGTCGGGTCGCTCATATTGGTGTACATCGAGCGGAACTTGTAGACGTCGATCATCTCGTTGTTGAAGCCGTGGCGCTTCTGCTTGAAGATGATCGGGCCGGGGGACGTCACCTTCACCGCGATGGCCGCACCGATCAGGACCGGCCAGAGAACGGCGAGCGCCACGAGGCTGAAGAAGACGTCGAAGATGCGCTTGGCAACCGAATCCCAGTCTGCGATCGGCTTGTCGAAGATATCGAGCATCGGCACCTGGCCGACATGCGAATAGCTGCGGGGGCGGAACCGCAGGTTGTTGGCGTGCGCCGCAAGGCGGATATCCGCAGGCAGGATCCAGAGCTTCCTGAGAAGTTCGAGGATGCGCTGCTCCGCCGAAAGCGGCAGCGCGATGATCAGGATGTCGATCCGGGTCAGGCGGGCAAAATCGACCAGTTCCGTAACCGTGCCCAGTTTCGGATAGCCGGCGATAATGCCGGGCGAGCGGCGCTCGTCACGATCGTCGAAGATGCCGCAGATGCGGATATCGTTGTCGGTCTGCTGTTCGAGCGAACGGATCAGATCCTTGGCAGGCTGGCCGCCACCAACGATGACGGCGCGGCGTTCCATGATGCCATTGCGTGCCCAGCGGCGGATCGAAAAGGCGATGAAGGCGCGTTCCGCAATGAGAAAGACGCCTCCGAGCACATACCAGATGCCGAAGGAAAAACGTGAGACCGTATCCCCGGTCTTCAGCAGGAACAGCACCATCGTCATCGCCGCGAAGGCGAGTGTCCAGCAGCCGATCAACCGCGGCACGACCCGGGTATAGGATCGGAGCGTGGGAATCTGATATCCGTCGCAGAGCTGCAGGAACACGACCGTCAGCACGGAGCCGCCGGCGATGAGGGCGCAGTAACCGAGCAGTTCATCAAGGCGCGGCGCGACATAGAGCACATGGACGGCATAGCCGATGGCAAAAAGAGCGGTGATTTCCAGCAGCCGTATCAGCCCGATGATCATGTTTGGCGAATAGGTATCGGCGCGGAATTGTGTCGCGATGCGGCGGGCGAGCGGGTTGAGTTCGCGCTTGGGTTCGTCTTCGCGCTTTTCGCCGGGCGCAGTCGTGCGGATATCGGAAATCTTCTTGCGCAGCGCGCCGGTGTCGAAAGCTTCCGGTTTATCGATCTTGTTCATGATGTCCGCCCGGGCCGTTGTGAGCCTTCGGGATAGCAGAAAGCCCCTAAGAAACGCTTTACGAACGGGGTGCTGCAATCTCGGGTGGCGCGGCCGGTTTCGGCACAAGTTGGCGATAGAGCCGCATGATGCTGCCGGCCATGGCCGATGTCGAGAACGCCGCCTTGAACGCGATTGCGTCCGGCATCACCTCTGCCGCCCAGTCCTTTTGCGTCATCGCGGCCGTCATCACATCGGCCAGCGCCTGGGCATCGTCCGGCGTGGCAAGCGCGCCGCTTTCAGGCCCCAGAACCTCCGGTATGCCGCCAACTCTTGCGGCGATCACCGGCTTTCGGGCCGCCAGGGCTTCCAGGACGATATAGGGCATGGATTCGGCGCGCGAGGGCACGACGACGTTGCGGGTAAAGGCAAAGGCATCGCGCGCCTTCATGGCCGGCAGCATTTCGATGCGGCGGCCAAGGCCCCGTTCCAGCATCATCTGCTCGTACTCGGCTTTCTGCGGCCCGTCACCGATCATCATCGCGGACAACGGCTTGCCGATGTTGCGCTCGGTCCGCGCGAAAGCATCGATGAACAGATCGGGGCCCTTGAGATCGCGCAGCATGCCGATATAGAGGAAATCCACGGCATCCGGCCGCGCATAGACGGTTTCAAAGTCGCGATCGTCGATGCCGTTGTAGATCAGCTCGCTGCGGGCATATGGCTTGCCGACCTTGGTTTCATAGGTTCTGCGCTCGAAGTCGCAGACGAACACGATCGCGTCCGTCAGGCGTTCCTGCAGGCGCTCGAGAAAGAAGACCGCTTTTCCCGAAAGGGTTGCCTTGTTGTAGTGGAGGCTGCCGCCGTGCGGCGAATAAAGGCGGGCAACGCAATACCTGTTCACCCGCAAGGCTGAGCCGATGATCCGGGCCAGAGCGCCGCCCTTGGCGCCATGACCGTGCAGGATATCCGGCCGCAAACTTCTGATTTCCTTGTAGCTGCTCCACAGTGCGGCCACATCGGCCGGGCCGATCGACCTGCGGATCGGCAAGCGCACGAGGCCCAGGGACAGGAACGGCCTGATTTCGTCGAAAAGCGCATCTTCGTAAGCGCCGCCCGTCGTGCTGTCGCAGACGATACCGATTTCATGCCCCTGCCTGGCATGCGCCTCGGCCAGATCGCGCACATGGCGGAAAATTCCACCAATCGGCGAGCGGAAGAAATGAATGATGCGCAACGGACGGGGATCATCCATGGCTGCTAGAACAGCCGCTCGCGCACATAGATGGTATCGCCGGCCATGATCGGGTCGGAGATCGAAACGCGGCCGGTCAAAATACGGCCATTGATCTTGCGGGTGACATCGACATTGGCCTGGTTGGCACGGGGCGAGTAACCACCGGCGACCGCGATGGCGTTCTGGACCGTCATGCCCGGCACATAGGAATATTGCCCGGCCTGGCCGACCTCGCCCATGATGAAGACGGAGCGATAGCGATCGACCTCGATGGTGACATCGGGATCGCGCAGGTACCCCTCGCGCAACTTGCCGGCGATCATCTTTTCCATCTCGGGCAGGGTATGGCCGCGCGACGGCACTGCGCCGATCAGCGGGAAGGCGACATAGCCTGCCTGATCGACGGTATAGCTGCCGGTGAGGCTTGCCTGTTCGAAAACGCTGATGCGCAGCCTGTCGCCGCTGTCCACCCGGTAAGGCTGGATGGTTGCTTCGTGAAAAGCCTTCGGCGCCGGCTGATAGCTGGTGCATCCGGACATCGCCAGGCACAGCGAAACGACGGCTAGGGCAGGGCCTGTTTTCAATCGTGCGGACGTCATCGGGCTCTTGCGCTCCAGAAACCATGTCATGGCCCGATGTTATCAATCCGTTAGGGTTAATAGGCGGTAAAGAGGCGGCGCAATTCTCGCCATGGGACGCATATATATTGCCTGCAATCCAGGCGGTACCGGTCGGGCGCGCGAAGACTTATTAACCCTTGCGTTACCATGTTTGTTTACGGTGCACGCGAGTTGTGCAGGTTCGGGGTAAAACGCAATGTCCAGCGTCAACGATGGTCATCAGGATGTAGATATCGATCTCGGCGGGCTTTTCCGCGCCGTCTGGCGGCGGCGGGGCAGGGTGCTGATGGCGAGCGTTGTCTTCGGAGGACTGGCCTTTGCTGCAGCCAACCTGATGTCTGCGCAATACCAGGGCGAGGCGCGGCTGCTGATCGAATCGCGCCAGGCGGAATTCAGCGGCGCCAACCAGGCCCAGCCGCAGACGGCCGATAGCCCTTACGACGAATCGGGCATTTCCAGCCAGGTACAGGTGTTGCGGTCGGTCGATCTGATCAAGCAGGTGGCCCGCGACATGAAGCTCTATGAATTGCCGGAATTCGATCCGACGGCCAATCCGTCAGCGATATCCGATGTGCTGGTGATGCTCGGGATCAAGAAGAACCCGCTCGACCTGCCGCCGGAAGAACGCGTCCTGAAGGAATTCCAAAAGAAGCTGCAAGTCTATCAGGTCGAGAAGTCGCGGGTCATCGCCGTGCAGTTCACCTCCGAGAACCCGCAGCTGGCCGCCGCGATCCCGAATGCGATGGCCAAGGTCTTCCTGTCGCTGCAGAGCGGCGCCAAGCTTGATTCCAATTCCGAGGCCAGCCGCTGGCTGGAGCCGGAAATTGTTAATCTGCGTGAAAAGGTTCGCGACGCCGAGGCCAAGGTTGCAGAATACCGGTCATCGTCCGATCTGTTTCTCACCGGGGAAACCGGCGGCACGTTTGCGGCCACGCAGCTGAACGGCGTTTCCACGGAACTTGCCCGGGTGCGCGGCGAACGCGCCAATGCCGAGGCGCGGGCCGAAAACGTGCGCATGGCGCTTGCAAGCGGCAAGGCCGTCGATACGCTGAATGACGTCGTTGCCTCGCCTATGATCCAGCGCCTCAAGGAAACCGAATCCACCATTCAGGGGCAGATTTCCGATCTCTCGACAACCCTTCTCGACGGACATCCGCGCTTGAAGGGCCTGAAATCGCAGCTGCAGGGAATCCGCGCCCAGATTGTCAGCGAAACGAAAAAGATCCTTGGCAGCCTTGAAAACGAAGCCAATGTTGCGCAGTTGCGCGAGACCCAGCTCGTCTCGCAGCTCAACACGCTGAAGGCTGCATCGGCCAGGGCGGGCGAGGACGAGGTTGGCCTGCGGGCGCTGGAACGCGAAGCCACGGCACAGCGGCAATTGCTCGAAACCTATCTGGCGCGCTACCGGGAGGCGACCTCGCGCAGCGGCGAGAATGCCGCTCCCGCAGACGCCCGTATCATTTCCCAGGCCGTGGAGCCAACCGAAGCGAGCTTCCCCAAGGTTCTGCCGATCACCATCGTTGCAGCCCTTGCAGCTTTTCTCGTCGCCTGCGTTGTCATCATGCTTTCCGAACTGTTCAGCGGCCGGGCGCTGCGACCGGTAGGGCGCGCGCAGGACGAGTATTTCGAAGACGAGGCCGTCGAAGGCGTTGCCGCGCAGCGAACTCTATCGCAGCCGAGCCCGGCCGTTTCCGCGTCGGCCGCTGCCCTTGAGCCGGTTTTGCCCGAGGTGTTACCGGCTGACGAGGCCGAGCCCGACGAGGACGATTTCTCGATCGAATCGGTTGCCGGTCATCTGTGCGACGAGGATATCCGCGTTGCCATATCGGTATCGCCTGCAGGCGACGAGGGCTCGGTGAATGCGGTGGCGCTGGCACGGCTGATTGCAGAGGAGGGACGCAAGATCGTCTTGATCGACCTGACCGGCTCGGCCTGCCCAACGCGCCTGATGGCGCAGTCGGACAATCTGGCCGGCATCACCAATCTTCTCGCCGGTGAAGTGCCCTTCACCGAAACGATCCACGCCGACCGTCTGTCGGATGCCCACGTCATTCCGCAGGGCGATGCCGATCCGGTCTTTGCCTCGCGCGGTATCGAACGTCTGCAGATGATCATTGATGCGCTGTCGAACGCCTATGACACGGTCCTGGTCGAATGTGGCCCGGCCGATGCCGTCGCGATCGGCAAGGTGACGCGTTCGAAGGCCACGAAGATCATCATCTCGGCACCGGCGCTCGGTAACGAGGAGATTATCGGGCTGATCACCGATTTGGGCGATGCCGGATATGGCGAGATCGTCCTAATGACGGGAACGGGATATCCGCTATCGGGCAATTCCGGCCGTCGCGCCGCCTGAGAACAGAGGAAGGTCAGCCTCCGTCCGTCTCCGGGGCATGATGAGCGCCGGGCGCCTGCCGGCTTTGACGCAGGCGCTGCACGAAAGCATAGGCTTTCCTGTTCTTCTTGATCCAGGCTTTCAGGCGCACGGTGGCGCGATGAACCGATGCGGCCAGCCGGCCGCGCAGCGTCAGTGGCAGCACGATATCGGAGAGGACGGTTTCGACTGTGCACCACGACCGCTTGTAGCCTTGGTCGCCAATGCCGAAATCGAACAGCCTGAAGCCTTCTTCATTGTATTTCTTGATCATCAGGTAGAACAGCAGTTCGCCCGGACTGGCGTCGGCAGCGAGGCTCTCGTCGATCGATCCGAACTGGCAGATGACATGATCGCCCTTGCGCGACAGCCCGGCAATGGCGGCGATGCGGCCCTCTTCAGCGCCGCGCAAACGGATCGCATTGAGCTCAAGCGGCTGGCCGTCCGGTGTGGGTTCGATGGCTGCCACGGCGTGGAGGAAGGCGCGCGTCTCGCGGTCCTGGAAAACATCGGGCAGGCCGAGCGCCTTGAAGCGGATGGCCTTCTGTTCGAAGAACAGCGCAAGGAGCGCCTGCCGGTCCTGCGCTGTCTTGGCGACGATATGATCATAGCCGCCGAGCGATTCCAGCCGCTTTTCCGACACGCGAAACTTCTTGCGCCGCCGCTTCGCGTTCAACTGGGCGAGCGTCGCTTCGAAATTGGCAAGCAGCGGCAGCTGGAAGGACGCATTCTGGTTGCGAACCGCCGGCAGGGAAGCAAGAGGATGCCGCATGCCGCGCCACTCGAACGGTATCTTCTCGAGCATGACGATATCGGCGACGCGCGCGAGCTTGACCGGGAGATCGGCGATCAGCGCCCCGGCCATCTGCTCGAAGGTCATGGGATCGAAATCGGCGGCAAACAGCCCAGTGTTGAGATTGCTATGCGGCGAGCCGATGAATCGCGCCGTTCGAAACAGCCGGCCGCGCACCAGTTCGAGCGGCAGGATGAACACCGTCTTGCGGGCAATGCTGCCGCGCACCAGCAAGAGCTGGTTGCCGTGGGCCGCGGCCCAGGCCGCGCACCAGTCAAAACCCTGATGCAGCGATGTGGCGGAGGATGCCTCCAGCGCCCGCCAGTCGGCTTCCAGGGCCTCAAGGCTGACATGCACGCTCAGCGTCAGGTCCCGGGCGCCGGCCATATCTGGAGCAGCGTCCTCACGGCCATGCCAGGCGCTGCGGCGGGCCTTGCTGACGGGCATGATGTTGAAATCCACGTCGGTCATGATCGCTTGCTGTTCCGGGAACGGGTTCACACCTCATCTAGTGCAAGCATGGGCTTATTTTGGTTTAAATTGACCGGGCCGGGCAGCGCCCGCCGTGGATTTTACCGAAAGCGGTTAGCGAATGGATAAGACCGGAGCGCTACGCCTGCCGAGCGGCTTATTCACTGAGCCAGCCGGAGGCCAGCGCATTCGCCCAGAGATCGCGGCCGCGCGACCGGGCAAGGTTGGCCATTGCCATGTGATTGTAGGAGACACGCCGGAAGGCAACGTTCCAGTTACCGTTCGCTTTTTCGAGAATGGCGTAGGATGCGTCGGGCGAGCCCGTTTCCACCTTGTGGAACACCGGTTCGTCATCGTCGTAGCCGGGGCAGCCGACGCTGCCGGGATTGACGAGCAGCCGGCCGCCGGTGAGCCGTACAGCCCGCGGAACATGGGTGTGGCCGCAGAGGATGACGGGAAAATCGATCCCGTCTGCAAAACCTTCTATGCGCTGGCGGCTCGACATATGCACCACGCCATCGGCCGTTAGGTCTTCCAGCCAGTAGGTGAGATCATCGTGCGGCGTCGCATGGCAGAGAAACAGTTCCTGCCGGTGAACCAGCGTTGCGGGCAGGGCGCGCAGCCAGTCGAGATGGTGCGGCTGCAGTTCGGCACGCGCCATGCGGTCCGAGAGCCCCATGTCAGCCGGTTCAAGTGTGACCAGCCAGCGATCGTGATTGCCGCGGATGGAAGGAAAATCGCGCGCCATCAGGATATCGGCCGTGCGGGCGGCATTCATCGGGCCGCTCAGGTGATCGCCGAGATTGACGACATCATCGATGCCCTGCGCCGCGATATCGGCAAGCACGGCTTCGAGAGCGAGGTCATTGCCGTGGATATCGGCGATCACTGCGATTTTCATGGTACTGTCTTTCGGCTCAGCGCGGCTTGGCGGGCTTTTCCATCCACTTGATGATCAGCATGGCGGGAAGAATCCACAGGAGGCCGGTGAAGAAGAAATAGGCCAGATGCACCCACCATGGCGATGTGCCGAGGAGGAGCGAGGCAAAGGTGGTGGCCGCCAGCGCATAAACGATGACGAGGATGATGATCAGGACGGTGCCGATCAGTTTTCTCAGGCGTACGGGCATTCAGGTCTTTCCGGTTGGCAGGTTTCGCCGGGGGCGAGGCCGCGACGGCATGCCGCAAAGGGGTAAGCCTTGTTTTGCATGCTGCTCTGGTGCAAATCAACGCTTTTGATGCACAGGTCTTCAGACAAATCGCCGCCTTGCGGCGGTGCCTGTGTGTTTCGATAAGCGGAGGCCTCGATGGCAAGCACGGATATGGCGACGCAACAGCGTCTTATGCGCGAGATCGATACGGTCAGCCGCAATCGGGCCCGGATACGGATCTGGCTGGGCATCGTCGTGCTGGTGCTGTTCGGGCTGGTTCTTGTCGGCGGCGCGACGCGGTTGACGGAATCCGGCCTGTCGATCACCCAGTGGAAACCGATCCACGGTGTCATTCCGCCGCTCACCGCTGCCGAGTGGCAGGAGGAATTCGAGCTTTACAAGCAGATCCCGCAATATGAGCAGATCAACAGCGACATGACCGTGGAAGGGTTCAAGACCATTTTCTGGTGGGAATGGGCGCACCGGCTGCTGGCCCGCTCGATCGGGTTGATCTTTGCGCTGCCGCTGGCCTTTTTCTGGATTCGCGGAGAGATAGAGCCACGTCTTAAGTTGCCGCTGCTCGGCATACTGGCGCTGGGTGGATTTCAGGGTTTCATCGGCTGGTGGATGGTGTCCTCCGGCCTTGCCGACCGCACCGATGTCAGCCAGTACCGGCTGGCCACCCACCTCATGATGGCCTGTCTGATCTTCGTCTCCTGCATCTGGATCGGCAGGGGACTGGCGCCGCATGCCGGCGATCCGGCACCGACCAAAAGCTCGAAGAAGATGGCCGCCATCATCGTCTGTATGGTGCTGTTCCAGATCTATCTGGGCGCGCTGGTGGCAGGTCTCGATGCGGGCCTCTCCTACAACACCTGGCCGCTGATGGACGGCGCTTTCGTGCCATCCGACCTGTTCATCCAGCAACCGGCCTGGCTCAATCTGTTCGAAAATCCGAAGACCGTGCAGTTCGTTCACCGCATCGGCGCCTATGTGCTGTTCGCCTTCGTTCTGATGCACATGATCGCCTCGCTGCGCAACGCGCCGGATACGACGCATGCAAGGCGCGCGGTTCTACTGTTTATGCTGGTGACCTTCCAGGCGATCATCGGCATCGTGACGCTGCTGCTGCAGGTGCCGGTCGGCTGGGGTGTGGCGCATCAGGGCGGGGCGCTGATCGTGCTCGGCTTTGCCGTTGCCCATTGGCGTGCGTTCACCGGCGAATATCCGCGCATGACGCAGATCGTCGCGCGCGACTGATCCGTTGGGTGACCAAGTCAGCCGTTGAAGCGGCCGTCGTCGAGCAGCGTCTTGGCGAGGCAAAGGAAGTCGCGGGCTTCGACGGCAAAGAACCTGTCACTTTGCGAGGCCCCGTCTTCGAGATACCAGCACATCGACAGCGCCGCATGGGCTGCCGCGTATTCTGCGATCTTGCGCTGCGGGCAGCCGATCACTTCGGAAAACATCCGGGCGAGAAAAATGGTCCGTTCCGGGTCAAGAATGTCGTCGCGGGCGCCAAGCGGATTGCCGAAGACATTCGCCGCTTCGTAGGCGGGATCGCCGATGACGCCATGCGGATCGATCGCCAGCCAGCCTCGCGCCCCGCCGGAGACGATGTTTCCGTGATGGATATCGCCATGCAGCGGCCGTACGCGCGATTGTGTCGCAAGAAGGTTCCGCGCGAGTGAGGATGCCCAGGCGAGCAAGGCACGTAGGCTTCCGTCGGGCTCGTTTTCCGCCCTGTCGAACAAGGCGGCGAAGCGGCGCTCGAGCGGAACAAGGTCGAGCGGCGCCGGCTTTTCGCCTGGCAGATGGAGGGACGAGATAACCTCGCAGAAAATCGCAGCACAAGCCCTGTCGCCAGCGCTCTCGCGGTGGTCTTCCAGCGTCAGCGTTCCGGCATCCTCAAGCAGGCAGGCATGGCCCTGCAGATCGATCAGCCTGACCGAGCCAAGACCGTTGCGCCATTTAAGGAAGGCGAAGCCTGTCAGTTCTTCCATGCCATCCGGTTTCAGGACCTTGGCGATCGCGCCCGGAAATCCATGCCGCGTCACCCGGTAGACCAGGCTGGATCGGGTATCGGCGATGAGTTGGGCTGTTTCGACGGACCAGGTATGCCTCAGTCCGGCGGAGAGCCCCTGGCCGTCGTGTTGCATCATGCCGAGAGCATCAGGTCCATGTTCTGGACCGCCGCTCCGGAAGCACCCTTGCCGAGATTGTCGAGCAGGGCGACCAGATTGACCTGTTCGCCGCCTTGGGAGCCGAAGACGTAAAGCTTGATCGTATCCGTGCCGGCAAGCTCGACGGCATCGACGCGCGCCATTTTCGCGCTGTCGTCCAGCGAGACGACCTCGACGATCGATTGTCCGGCATAGTGAGCAACCAGCGCTGCATGGATGGTTTCCAGCGTCGCGCCATCCTTCAACTGATCGAGGAACAGCGGAACCTGAACGATCATGCCCTGCGGGAAACGGCCGACGGATGGGGAAAAGAGTGGCGCGCGATCAAGCATGCCGTGGGTCTGCATCTCCGGCACATGCTTGTGCTTCAGCGTCAGGCCGTAGAGAAAATTCGGCGAATCGATGTGATCCGGATTGGCCGGGTCTTCCATCTGCGCGATCATCTGCTTGCCGCCGCCGGTATAGCCGGAAACCGCATTGACCGTGATCGGATAAGTTTCCCGCAGAATGCCGGCCTGGCGCAGCGGGCGGATCAGGCCGATGGCGCCGGTCGGATAGCAGCCGGGATTGGCAACGAGGCGGGCATCGCGGATTTTCGCCGCCTGCGCCGCATCCATTTCGGCAAAGCCATAGGCCCAGTCCGGCGCGATGCGATAGGCCGTCGAGGTGTCGATGATGCGCACCGTGTTGTTGCCTTCGAGCATGGCAACCGCCTGCTTGGAGGCATCGTCCGGCAGGCAAAGGATGGCAACATCGGCGCTGTTCAGCAGATCTTCGCGAATGGCGGCATTGCGGCGTTCCGCTTCCGGAATGGACAGCAGCTCCACATCCGAGCGGCCTGCCATGCGGCTGCGGATCTGCAGGCCCGTGGTGCCGTGTTCGCCATCGATGAAGATCTTCGGTTTCATGGTTTTATCCTGTCCTGCCAAGGGATTATCGGGTCTTGCGGAATCACTTTGGCATGCAATTGAATCAGTTTGACAACAGGGCGAGTTCAGTCGCTATCCGCGTCGCTCCGCCAGCTGTTCGGCATGAAGGCCGAGCATATACATTGCGATGGTGGAGCCCGCAATGGCGGTGATATCGGCGTGATCGTAGGCCGGGGCGACCTCGACCACATCGGCGCCCTTGATGCTTAGCGCGCCGAGCTTGCGGATCACCGACAGGATCTTTGCCGAGGACGGCCCGCCTGCGACCGGCGTACCGGTACCCGGCGCATAGGCCGGATCGAGGCAGTCGATGTCGAAGGTGAGATAGGCCGGGCGGTCACCGACATGGTGCAGGATGACATCGGCAATCTCGCCAGCGCTCATCTCTTCCAGATCGTAGCCATGGAGAATGCGGATGCCGCAATCATCAGGCGCATGGGTGCGGATGCCGAGCTGGATCGAGCCTGCCGTATCGATCAGGCCTTCCCGCGCCGCGCGGCCGACGAAGGAGCCATGATCGATGCGGCCTTCCTCATCGGCCCATGTATCCTGATGGGCATCGAACTGGACGAGGGCGAGCGGCCCGTGAACGGCGGCATGGGCGCGCAGCAGAGGCAGGGTGACGAAATGGTCACCGCCGAGCGTCAAAAGGAAGGCGCCGCCCGTCAGGATATTGGCTGCCTCGCGCTCGATCGCCGCAGGCGCCTGCCCATGGTTGCCGTAATCCAGCAGGCAGTCGCCGTAGTCGATCGTCGCCATGTCCTCGAAGAGGTCGCGCTCGAAGGGGTATTGCGGATCGTTGTCGAAGATCGCCGAGGCACGGCGAAGGGCCTGCGGCCCAAAGCGCGCTCCGGGCCGGTTGGAGGTTGCGGCATCGAAAGGGATACCCCAGACGACGGCGTCGGCGCCCTCGATATTTTTCGTATATTTCCGCCGCATGAAGGAGAGGATGCCGGCATGGGTCGGGTCGGTGGCGGCGCTTTTCAGCGATGTCGCAGTGATTGCATGATCTATCGTCTTGTTGGCCATGATCGGTCCCGTCTTTTCCGGTCTGCTGAAATGCTTGCGGGCGCACGATAGCCGGTGATCTGGATTCGGGGAATAGGAACTCATTCCGGCCTATGGTGAATGATTGATTAAGTTCCTGGCACAGTCCTTGCGAGAGGATTGTCGAGGCGCAGGATGACGATCTGTTTGTCTCAATTTGAAACAGAAATGCGCACTGCGTGATTTGGAGCGGGGAAAAGGTGTCCAAGATGATGTCGGATGAACGTCTTGCAACTGTTGGCTTAACGGACGCACCGCACGCGGCTGCCGGGGCCGACGTTAGGGTCCGTTCCGTCCAAACCGGAACAGTTGATTCGATCCAGTATCTTCGGGCGATCGCGGCGTGGCTGGTGGTCGCATTTCATCTCTCAGCGTCGCTAAGTTCGCATTTAGGCTGGGAGAATAGCTTTGCGATCGGAGCGATCGGGGTCGATATCTTCTTCGTCATCAGCGGCTATATCATGGCGATGATCGCTGCACGCACAGCCCATTTTTCGCCACTCGAATTCATGCTGCGCCGTGCCGCCCGCATTGCACCGCTCTATTGGATGATGACCCTGGCGTTCTGCGTTGTCTGCCTGGTCTATCCATCGGTCGTCAACAACAGCAGTCTGTCCTGGAGCCGGTTGCTGTTCTCGCTGTTTTTCCTGCCGGATTTCGCGACCGGGAATACGCTGCCCGCGCTGATGATCGGCTGGACGTTGAACTATGAATTCTTCTTCTATGGCATTGTCGCCCTGTCGATTTGGCTCTCCGGCGACAGGACGCTGCTGGTCGCGGCGCTCATTCTGTGCACCTGCGTTGCCGTCGGGGCTTTTGTCGACGGCAGCAAGATTTTCGAATTCTACACGCAGCCGATCATTCTGGAATTTGTGCTGGGTATCCTCATCTGGAATTACGGGGCGTCTATCCAAAGCAAGGAGTGGTTCAAGCCCTTCTGGCTGCTCTGTCTGCCGGTGATCTTTTTGGCGCTGGCGTGGAGCGGTATCTATTGGGACGGCATCCGCTATCTGATTTGGGGCGTGCCTGCCGCGATCTTCGTGCTGGGAGCCATCCCGCTGTTCACCGTGCACCTCCCTTGGCTTTCTCGCCTCGGCGACTGGTCGTTCTCCACCTATCTGCTGCACATCTACGTTATCCAGCTGTTCGTGAAGGTCGTCGCAGGCGGCGTCATGGACAATACCGTTCTGCTGGCAGTGGAGGTCGTGATCGCTCTCGGCGTCATCATGCTGATATCCGCCACTCAGTTTTCATGTTTTGAAAGGCCCGCAACCCGGGCCCTGAACCGGCGGCTTGACTTGTTCTGGCCGAAGAGGCTGTCCTGACGGCGTTTGTCAGGACGCCTTGGCTTCGAAGGCCGGGGCAAAGTCACCCAGCGATTTGGCCTTGTCGATCATGCCGCCGATATCCTGTCCGACGATCGCCTCAAGATCGGCAAAGCTGTCGATGACATAGTAGATCGGCTGGACGATATCGATGCGGTATGGCGTTCTGAGTACACTCATCAGATCGAACGGCCGGAATTCGCAGGCGGTACCCTCCATCGCAGCTTTTGCTTCACTAGGCGACGAGACAATGCCGGCACCAAAGCAGCGGCGGCCCTGCGGCGTATTGATCAGGCCGAATTCCACGGTAAACCAGAAGATGCGGAACAGGTGCCAGGAATAGCCCTTTCCGAGCTTGACGGCCGCTTCGCCGAACTGGCGAACGAAATTGGCATAGCTCTGGTTGGTCAAAAGCGGGCAGTGGCCGAAGACCTCATGGAACAGGTCCGGTTCCTCGATATAGTCGATATGCTCGCGGCGGCGCAGGAAGGTGGCGAGCGGGAACTTGCCTTGGCTCAGCAACTCATAGAAGCGCGAGGGCGGAATGAGGGCAGGCACACCTTCGGCCCCGAAACCTGTCGTCTCATGCAGGCGGCGGTCGACATCAAGCAGTTGCGGCACCTTGTCCGGTCTGAGGCCAAGGGTTTTTACCCCATCCAGATATTCCTGGCAGGCCATGTTGGCGAGCAGCTTCATCTGGCGCTCGTAGAGTTCGCCCCAGATGGCGTCTTCTTCAGGCGTGTAATCGTACAGCCCGTCCGGCCCGGGCAGTTTGGCGGCGTAGCTGCTTTCCTTGGTCATTGATTCGAGCCTCCCAGAGCGCAATTTCAGTGCAATTATGCCCCTTGATCGGCGGATTTTTCTTTCTTTCGTGCTGAGTATCTTCATAATCTTGGCAGGATTTTTCGGAGATTTATAAAAACATGAAAGAATCCGGGAGTTTCCATCGCAAACTTCTCCAGCTTGTCCAGGCCGATGGCAGCCTGTCGCTGGCGGAACTGGCCGAGAAGGCCGGGATGTCGCAGAGTTCGGCATGGCGCAAGATCCAGGAACTGGAAGCTGATGGAGTCATCCGCAAGCGCGTGACGTTGCTCGATCCGGGAAAACTTGATCTGAAGCTCTGTGTCATCGCGCATGTGACGCTGGAGGATCATCACGAGGAGGCGGTCGCCTCGTTTGCGTCCGTCGTGCTGGAGCGGCCGGAGATCATGGAGTGTTATGCGCTCTCCGGCGCCTTCGACTACATGTTGAAAATCCGGGCGCGCGACGTGGAAAGCTACGAGGCCTTCATGACGCGCTATCTGATGCGCAACCCGCATGTGCGTACGGTCGTCTCAAGCTTCGTGCTGCGCGAGCTGAAGTTCTCGACGGAGCTGCCACTCTGAGAGGTGCGCATAGAAAAAGGCGGGACAAAGCCCGCCTTTTCCAAATCGAAATTTTCGAAACGATTAACGCTTCGAGAACTGGAACGAACGGCGGGCCTTGGCCTTGCCGTACTTCTTACGCTCGACGACGCGCGAGTCGCGGGTCAGGAAGCCACCCTTCTTCAGGACCGGACGCAGGCCCGGTTCGAAGTAGGTGAGGGCCTTCGAGATGCCGTGACGAACGGCACCGGCCTGGCCGGAAAGACCGCCGCCGGCAACCGTTGCGTCGATGTCGAACTGGCCGTCACGGGCAGCAGCGAAGATCGGCTGGCGCAGGATCATCTGCAGAACCGGACGGGCGAAGTAGGTTGCGAATTCCTTGCCGTTGACGGTGATCTTGCCGGAGCCCGGCTTGACCCAGACGCGGGCGACGGCATTCTTGCGCTTGCCGGTCGCATAGGAGCGGCCCTGGGCATCGACCTTGCGAACATGAACCGGAGCCGAAGCAGTTGCTTCAGTCGCCGTGCCGAGGTCTTTCAGAGAAGAGAGATCAGCCACGATTAGGCGCTCCTTGTGTTCTTGCTGTTCAGCGCTGCGACGTCGAGCGTCACCGGCTGCTGTGCTTCATGCGGATGGTTTGTGCCGGCGTAAACACGCAGGTTCTTCATCTGGCGACGGCCAAGCGGGCCGCGCGGAACCATGCGCTCGACAGCCTTCTCGAGAACGCGCTCCGGGAAGCGGCCTTCGATGATCTGGCGCGCGGTGCGCTCCTTGATGCCGCCCGGGTAGCCGGTGTGCCAGTAGTACTTCTTGTCGGTGTACTTCTTGCCGGTCAGGACAGCCTTCTCAGCGTTGATCACGATGACATTGTCACCATCGTCAACGTGGGGCGTGTAGGTGACTTTATTCTTGCCGCGCAGGATGTTGGCGATGATGGAAGCGACGCGACCAACAACGAGGCCTTCGGCGTCGATGAGGATCCACTTCTTCTCCACCTCTGCAGGCTTCTGAACGAAGGTTGACATGTTAAAACTCTTTCGTTTGAACCCGATGCGTTGCCGCCGGGCGTTTCTTGTTGCTTGAATTGGCAGGCTTGCGGCCAGCCAAAAATGAAAGCGGCCCCGAGGGACCGCGATCTGGTGCGGCTTATACGCAAAGGATGAAATGCGGTCAAGATTGCCGATTTGGCCGGTTCGAAAAAATATCTTTATAAAACATGTAGTTAAGTATGAGGTATTTTGATACCACAAATTATCTCGGCGGAATCGAATAGGTCGCGGTCGCATGAGCGACGAGTTCAGCGCCATCAAGCTCCGAAATTGCCGCATCGAGCACGGCCAGCCGTTTGCCGAGCTTGAGGATCCGGCACGTGCATTGCAGCGGCCCGAGCCTGGGTTTTCTGAGGAAATTGATGTTGAGATTGGTGGTGACCGCGAGCGCCACCGGGCCGATATGGGCAAGCAGCGTGATATAGGCAGTAACGTCGGCGAGCGCAAAAAGCGTTGGCCCTGAGACGGTGCCGCCGGGGCGCAGGTGCTTTTGCTGCGGATCGAGCCGCATCGTCGCAAAGCCCGGGCCGGTGGCGATGACCTCGAAGATTTTGCCGTCGGTATGCACCTCGGAAAAGTCCGTTTCGAGGAAACGATTGAGATCGGCGACTGTGAGGATCGGTTCGAGCGGCATGGTTCACTTCCCAATTTAGAGGCTTTTTAGCAGCGGGCGGGCGGTACGGACAAGCCGGACGAAAGTCCTATCGGTTTTTGAACCGCTTGAAACGGCGCTTGCAGCAGCGTACCAAAACGCTGATGCGGGCAAGCCGTGACGACAGATCAGACGAAGGAGAAGAGAGATGGCGGATATCGTTCCCCTGCACAAGGAAGAACCCCGTGGCCCGGTGCTGCGCGAGGTTTCCGGCAATGTGCTGCGCCTGACGCTGAACAATCCTCCGGCCAATACGCTGTCGATCGCTGTGATGGAGGCCCTGCACGCTGAACTCGATGCCGCTGCCCAGTCCGATGACATCCGGGTTGTGATTCTTGCGGCATCCGGTGCGCTTTTCTCCGCCGGCCACGACCTGAAGGAAATGACGGCGCATCGCGCCGACGACAATCAGGGCAGGGCGTTCTTCGAAAAGTCGCTGCGGCTCTGCGCCGATCTGATGCTGAAGATCAACCAGCTGCCGCAGCCGGTGATCGCCGAGATCGACGGGCTGGCAACGGCGGCAGGTTGCCAGCTGGTTGCAAGCTGCGATCTGGCGATCTGCACCGACAGCTCGACCTTCTGTACGCCCGGCGTCAATATCGGCCTGTTCTGCTCGACGCCGATGGTTGCAGTTTCCCGTGCGGCGCATCCGAAGCAGGCGATGGAAATGCTTTTGACCGGCGAAACCATCGACGCCTCGACCGCCAAGGATTTTGGCCTCGTCAACCGCATTGTGCCAAAACAGTATCTGCAGCAGGTGGTCAACAAATACGCAGCCGTCATCGCCTCGAAGTCACCACAGGCACTGCGGATCGGCAAGCGGGCGTTTTACCAGCAGGCGGAAATGAGCATCACCGAGGCCTATGATTACGCCACGGGGGTGATGGTGGAGAATATGCTGAAGTCCGATGCGAAAGAGGGGATTGATGCGGTTCTCGGCAAGCGGACGCCGGAGTGGCCGCAAAAATAACGGGGGACGTTGTCCGGTAGACATACATCGCGACGCGTAGTATGTTTGGTGGATGATCAAATCGATCGCCAACAGCGCGACGCGGCAATTCATAGAGAGCGGAAAATCAAAATTTTCCGGCTTGGATGCCGACAAGGCAAAAATGCGGTTGGTAATGCTGCAGAATGCCGCTCTCTCGACGATCTGGCTCCGTTGAAATCGGTTGGTTTGCATAAGTTGTCTGGCGATCGAAAGACCCAATGGGCGATGATCATCAACGGGCCTTGGCGGCTGTGTTTTCGATTTGAAGACGGGCATGCTTATGACGTTGAAATCGTGGACTACCATTGAAGGAGAATGCGATGTTCGAGATTCATCCGGGCGCAATGCTCAGGGAGGAATTGGATGCACGCGGTATGACGGGCAACGCGTTGGCATTGGCATTGCGCATAAATTCCGGACGCATTTCCGAAATCCTGAATGGAAAGCGTGCGATTTCCGCCGATACCGCTTTGAGGCTCGGCCAGTTCTTTGGCAATGATCCTCAATTCTGGCTCGGTCTTCAGGCCACTTACGATCTCGCGGTCGCATTGCGGCAAAACGGTGATCGGATCAAGACTGAAGTTCTGCCGGCAAAAACTGCCGCCTGAAGTTGGCGTAGATCATCGCTCAAGCCAGCTTCAGCATCAGCGCGCCGAGTGCGATCAGGCAGGCGGCAGTGATGCGAAAGATGCTGACGCGTTCTTTCAGGAAGACGATCGAGATGACGATGGCAAACAGGATCGATGTTTCGCGCAGCGCCGCAACCGTTGCGACCGGGGCCTTCGTCATCGCCCAGAGCGCCAGCCCATAGGCGCCGATCGAACCGCCGCCGCCGATCAGCCCGCGCCACCATTGATGGCGGACGTGGAACAGCACCGGCGCAAAGCCGCGCTTGGCAAAAGCCCAGGAGAACAACAGCACCGGCGGCAAGAGCGCCATCCACAGCGTGTAGGAAATCGGGTTAAGCGCCAGCCGCGCACCGATCCCGTCGACATAGGTGTAGCACGCGATCACCACGGCATTGGCGAGCGCCAGAAGGACGGCGCGGGTGCCGCCCTTGCGCGCCTCGAAGGCAAGCGTGAGCACGCCCGTCGAAATCGTCAGCACGCCGGCAATCGCACCGCTGGAGAGGTTTTCGCCGATGATCGCGCCGCTTGTCGCAGCCACCAGCAACGGAGCGACGCCGCGCATCAGCGGATAGACGAGACCGATATCACCGGCGCGGTAGGCTGCGGCGACAAGCTGGAAATAGGCAAACTGGAACAGCGCCGAGACCAGAATGAACGGCCAGGCATCCGGATGGGGCAAGGGCATGAAGGGCAGGACGGGCAGGGCGACGACGGCGGCACCCAGCGCAATCATCGCGGCATCGAGCGATTTTTCCGTCCCGGCCTTGACCAGTGCATTCCAGGTCGCATGCAGGAGCGCTCCGAACAGAACGAGAGCGATGACGTCGAGCGGCACGGGAAACCTTTAAGGAATGCGGGAGAACGGAGGATCGGGAGGGCAAAAGGCGCAGTGATCGAGTTTTGCGGCGGCGAGACTTGAAATGCAATCCGATTTTGGCGGATGGCCAGATTTGGTCACGCGACGGCCGCTGTGTCCCGCGAATTCACAGGCGAACCCGAACGTGATCGGTTGACAGATAGGAATGCCGTCCCAATTATCGGCCCCAATATTACAAGGCACGGATTTTGAACATGAATCATGATGTGTATCCAGACTATTACCTTTCCGGCATTCTGCGCTCGACGAAAACCATCGCCCTGGTCGGCGCATCGCCCAATGCCGAGCGGCCGAGCTACCGCGTGATGGCGTTCCTGCTGCGCAAGGGCTACACGGTTTTGCCCGTCAATCCGGGTCAGGCCGGCAAGGAAATCCATGGTCAAACGGTCTTCGCCCGGCTCGCCGATATTCCCGAGCCGATCGACATGATCGATGTGTTTCGTGCCGCTGACGCGCTTCCGGCATTGGTCGATGAAATCCTGGCGCTGAAAATCCGGCCGAAATTCATCTGGACGCAGCTTGGTGTGCGCGATGACCAAGCTGCGGCAAAGGCGGAACAAAATGGTATTCAGGTGGTGATGGACCGCTGCCCGGCGATCGAGTATCCGCGTTTGGTTGGCTGATGTTCCAGATCCCGCAATACTATTTTGGAATGCCTTGCTCGCTCGGCGTGCAAATCGGGCAAAACAGTCTTTGACCGCATGGTATCGCCTCTGAAATAGTGCGCCGGACTTGATCAAGGGAGGACATATCCATGACGAACAAACCCGGTTTCAACACGCTTGCGATCCACGCAGGGGCAGCACCGGACCCGACCACGGGCGCGCGGGCAACACCGATCTACCAGACGACCAGCTTCGTCTTCAACGACACCGATCACGCCGCTTCGCTGTTCGGCCTGCAGGCTTTCGGCAATATCTACACCCGAATCATGAACCCGACCCAGGCGGTGCTCGAAGAGCGCGTCGCAGCGCTCGAAGGCGGCACGGCCGCGTTGGCCGTCGCCTCCGGTCATGCGGCGCAGCTTCTGGTGTTTCATGCAATCATGAGCCCCGGTGACAATTTCCTGGCGGCGCGGCAGCTCTATGGCGGCTCGGTCAACCAGTTCGGCAATGCGTTCAAATCCTTCGACTGGCGGGTCCGCTGGGTGGACACGGGCGACATCGCCTCCTTCGAAAGCCAGATCGATGACCGCACCAAGGCGATCTTCATCGAGAGCCTGGCCAATCCGGGCGGCACCTTCGTCGATATCGCCGCCATTTCCGCCGTCGCCAAGAAACACGGTCTGCCGCTGATCGTCGATAACACGATGGCCACGCCCTACCTGATCCAGCCGATCGAGCACGGTGCCGATATCGTCGTGCATTCACTGACCAAGTTCATGGGCGGCCATGGCAATTCGATGGGCGGCGTCATCGTCGATGGTGGTACCTTCGATTGGTCGAAATCCGGCAAATATCCGATCCTCTCGGAGCCGCGCCCGGAATATGCCGGCATGGTCCTGCATGCAACCTTCGGCAATTTCGCCTTCGCCATCGCCTGCCGGGTGCTTGGCCTGCGCGATTTCGGACCGGCGATTTCGCCGTTCAACGCCTTCCTGTTGCTGACTGGCATCGAGACGCTGCCGCTGCGCATGCAACGCCATTGCGACAATGCGCTCGCCGTCGCCACCTGGCTCAGCACCCATGACAAGGTTGCCTGGGTAAAGTATTCGGGTCTGGAGAGCGATGCCAACCACACGCTGCAGCAGAAATACGCCAGACGCGGCGCAGGCGCCGTCTTCACGTTCGGCCTGAAGGACGGGTACGAAGCCGGAAAGCGCTTTGTCGAGGGCCTGGAAATGGTCTCGCATCTCGCCAATATCGGCGATACCCGCTCGCTGGTCATCCACCCGGCCTCGACCACGCACCGGCAGCTGACGGCAGAACAGCAGACCGCAGCCGGCGCAGGCCCGGAAGTGGTTCGCCTGTCGGTCGGGATCGAGGATGTCGCCGACATCATCGCCGATCTCGAACAATCGCTGGCGAAAGCCTGATCCATCCCCAGATGGCCGGTTCGCCGGCCATCGTCTTTCGCTGCGGAGCATCCATGACCCACGCACTGATTTTCGATCCGGCGTCTCTCGATCCTGAAGCCGGCGCCCCAGCAGCGGACCGGCTGATTTCCGGCACGCCCGCATTCCGCACCTGGAATTTCGAGGAAGCCGACGGAGGCATCTATGCCGGCATCTGGGAGGCGACGCCGGGCAAATGGCGGATCGCCTATGACGAATGGGAGTATTTCCACGTCCTCTCCGGCGTTTCCATCGTCACCGAAGACGGCGGTGCCGCAACCCATCTGAAGGCCGGTGACAGCATGATCCTCAGACCCGGCTTCAAGGGAACCTGGGAAGTCGTTGAAACGACTCGCAAGGACTACGTCATTCGGGTTTAAGGGGGCCCGTCGCGGGTATAAGCCCCTCTCTGCTGCGCGCTCCGATCACCATTCCAGCTCCAACCGCTCCAGTCCGTGGAAGTGATAGCTGTCCTTGACTGGCGGTTCGCTCGCGAGCCGCAGGCCCGGTAGCCGTTCGAACAGGATCGGCAGCGACAGCTTCAATTCCAGCCGTGCCAGCGGCGCGCCGATGCAGAAATGCAGGCCCGCGCCGAAGGAGACATGCGCGCCTTCGTTTCTCTCCGGGCGGAAGGCGAGGGGATCGGAGAATTTCTTCGGATCGACATTGGCCGCGCCGAGCAGAAGGCCGATCTTGTCTCCCTTTTTCAGGCTGATGCCGTCTTCCAGCTCGATGTCGGACAGGGCGTATCGCTGGAAGATGTGCAGAGGCGCGGCATAGCGCATCGTTTCCTCGATGGTCCGCTCTGTTGCCGTATCGCTGGAGAAGACATCTTTGGCTGAGGTGCCGGTTTCAAGCAGGGTGCGCACGGCATTGCCGAGCTGATGTACGGTCGCTTCATGCCCGGCATTGAGCAAAAGCACCGCTGTCGAGATCAGCTCGTCGTCGGACAGCCGTTCGCCGTCCTTCTCCGTGGTGATCATGTGGGTCAAAAGATCGTCGGCGGGATTTTTGCGCTTCCAGTCGATGATGCTCTTCAGGTAGCCTGCGAACTCGGCCGAGGCTTGGTTGGCGTCATGTTCGGTTTCCAGCGATGGATTGAACACATACATCTTGACCATCCGGTGCGACCAGTCGAGCAGCTTTGGCGCCATGTCCACCGGCACGCCGAGCATGCGCGCTATCACCGTGACCGGCACGATTTCGGCATAGGTTTTGAGAAGTTCGACCTGGCCGCTCTTCTCGAAGCCGTCGATGAGGGAATGGGACAGGGCGGCGATTTCGGGTTTCAGCTGTTCGATCTGGCGCGAGACGAAGGCGCGGTTGACCAGCGTGCGCAGCCGCGTATGCGCCGGCGGCTCAAGCTCAAGCAGCGAATAGGCCTCCAGCCGGTCGAAATCGGCCAGATGCGGCTTGGGCTCCGGCATACTCAGCTCCTCGCGGGTCGCGACATGCAGGATCTGCCGTCCGAAACGGCGGTCGCGGAGCAGGCTGTTGACTTGATCATAGCCTGCAAAATACCACTGCTGCTGTTCTTCCCAGAAGAATGACGGACATTGCGCATGCATGGCGGCGTAGGCGATGAGCGGGTTTCTGTAAAAGCCGGGATCGCGGACGTCGATGCTGGCGGTACGGGTGGCAGGCGTGATGGAAATGGCTGATAGTGCGGGCATTTTGCAGTCTCACTGGATGAACGGCGTATTGCGCTGTTGATTTATGGCCAGTCCAGCGCGCCCGACAAGCGGATTGTCCTGCCGCTACCAGATTTCCCCACCTGGAATATCGTGGCTCAGATCGCGAATTGCGCCCATATACCGGATACCGCCTTGCCTTGCGGTGCGACATGTCTATGTCATGGGTGATGAACGGCAACGACCAGAGAGAGACTATGGCTTCGTCGCATACCAGCCTGTCAGCAGGCATTCTGGCCGCCATCCGCGGAAAGCGCGTGTCGCTTGCGGGCAGGGATCCGGCAGGCGGGCGTGGCGATACGGTGATCGCCTCCTACAACATCCACAAATGCGTTGGTACCGACAACCGCTTCGATCCCGGCCGTACAACAGACGTGATCAGCGAAATCGGTGCCGACATCATCGCCCTGCAGGAAGCCGACCAGCGGTTTGGCGAACGGGCCGGGCTGCTCGATCTGGAACGCCTGCGCCGCGACTGTCATCTGATCGCGGTGCCGATTGCTGCTTTCTCCGCCAAGGGGCATGGCTGGCACGGCAATGTCCTGCTGCTCAGGGAAGGCGCCGTCGCCAAGGTCCACCAATTGAAGTTGCCCGGCGTCGAGCCGCGCGGCGCGCTGGTTGTCGATCTCGATCTGAAGGCCGGTCCGCTCCGGATCATTGCCGCGCATTTCGGCCTGCTTCGGCATTCGCGCGCCCGCCAGGCGGAAGCGATCATCGCTGCCATCAGCGAGGCGGAGGAGCGGCCGACGCTGTTGATCGGCGATCTCAACGAATGGCGGATGGGACGCCGCTCGGCGCTGAGTTCGCTCAGTCCCGTCTTCGATCACGCCGCAACGGCGGTGCCGAGTTTCCCCTCGCGCTTTCCGCTTCTGGCGCTCGACCGGGTGATGGGCAGCCCGCACACTCTGGTCACCGCCGTCGAGGTGCACAACACGCCGCTGTCGCGCGTGGCCTCCGATCATCTGCCGATCAAGGCCTATATCGACTTGAAAGCGGCGCTGGGCGGCCACCAGGCAATCGAGGCGGTTTCCGCAGCTCAACCATGACGTACAGGTCGTCGTAGCATGCGCGCCCATATCATTGCTCTGTCCGCTTCTTTGGTTGGCCTGTTCGCGCTGGTTGCCGTCTATGTCTATGGCCGGTTCGGCAGGCGGCTGCAGGGACCCGCGTCCGATGCCTTGCCGCCGGATGGCGGCCAGACAGAACTCGACCGGCAGGCGGCTCCCTGGCTGGACGCGCATGCGGGGTTGAGCGGTATCGCGCTGATTTCCGACAATATGACCGCCTTCGCCTTGCGGGCGCTGTCGGCGCGCAAGGCCGGGCGCAGCCTCGACCTGCAGTATTATTACTGGAAGAATGACCTGACCGGCCGGATGCTGGCGCGGGAGGTTCTGGCGGCCGCGGACCGGGGCGTGCGCGTGCGGCTGCTACTCGATGACATCAATGCAGGCCTGCATGACCGCATGTGCCTGTCGCTGGACGGCCATCCGAACATCGAGGTTCGCCTGTTCAACCCGAGCCGGGCGCGCACCGATCGCTTCAAGCGTGGCCTGGAAATGATGATGCGGCCCTTCCGCGCCACGCGGCGCATGCACAACAAGCAGTGGATTGCCGACGGACGCCTGGTGATCGCCGGCGGCCGCAATATCGGCGACGCCTATTTCGATGCGGACGAGCAATCGAATTTCCGCGATCTGGACGTCTGGATGCTGGGTCCGGTCGCCGAAGATGCTTCTGTGGTGTTCGATCGTTACTGGAATAGCGCCGTCGTCGTGCCGATCGGCTCGCTGCGCACGCCGCGCGCCCACTATTTGCCGGCGTTCAGGGCAAAGCTGGAGCGGATCGCGGCGACATCGGGAGGCCGGCACTATCTGAAGCATGTCGATGCGGTGGTTGAGGGTGGCGGCTTGTTGCCTTCAAGGATGACGCTCCATTGGACACGCGATGTCCGGCTGGTTTCCGATCCGCCAGAAAAGGCGTTTCTGCAGAAGCGCAACAACTGGATCATGCGGGAGCTGATGCCCGTCGTCATATCGGCGCAGCACAATGTCCGGATCATCTCTCCCTATTTCATCCCCGGCGCGCAGGGCAGTGCCGAAATCGCCAGCATGGTAAAACGGCAGGTCGAGGTGAAGGTTCTGACCAATTCGCTCGCCGCAACCGATGTCGCAGCGGTCCATGGTGCCTATGCCAACTATCGCAAGGCCTTGCTGAGGAACGGCGCGACCCTGTTCGAACTGAAGGCCACGCACGAAGACGGCGATCCGCAGCGCATATCGCTGTTCGGCTCGCGGGGCGCCAGCCTCCATACCAAGGCATTTATCGTCGATGGGCAGTCCGGGTTTGTCGGGTCGATGAATTTCGATCCGCGCTCGGCGTCGCTGAATACCGAAATGGGCGTGCTCTTCACGCATCCGGCGCTGGTCAGGGAGGTCGAAGCCATTTTCGACGAGGAAACCAGCCCCGAAAACAGCTTCCGGCTGTCGCTGGACGATGGCCGTCTTCGCTGGCACGACCGGGAGGGCAATGAGGCCCGTGTCCTTCGCCGCGAACCGGAGGCCGGTTTCTGGCGGCGGCTGACGGCCGGGATTATCGGCATTTTGCCGATTGAATCGCAGCTCTGACCCGAATTTACCGATTTTTCACCCAGAATGGGCCAAAGCCTGTGTGGAAAGGTGGAAATGGCGGTTTGCACTCTATCCTGACCGTTAGAACCCGCTAAAGGATCATCGGAGCGCCTGCGGTGGCAACGTTGCGGTCCAGGGCGTGTATTAACGTTATGAAGACTTCGCGACTTGAAGTCGGGTACTTGGACACTCTATGTATGGACAAGAGATATTCCCGATGATTCCCGGCGCGCAAAAGGGTTTGCGCGCCAGATAGACAAAGGTTTGACATGAGAAATCCCGTTGATACCGCTATGGCTCTGGTGCCGATGGTCGTTGAACAGACCAATCGCGGCGAGCGCTCCTACGATATCTTTTCGCGTCTCCTGAAAGAGCGCATCATCTTTTTGACGGGTCCTGTGGAAGACCACATGGCAACGCTGATCTGCGCCCAGCTGCTGTTCCTTGAGGCTGAAAACCCGAAGAAGGAAATCGCCCTCTACATCAATTCGCCGGGTGGCGTCGTCACCGCCGGCATGGCGATCTACGACACGATGCAGTTCATCAAGCCGGCTGTATCGACGCTGTGCATCGGTCAGGCCGCATCGATGGGCTCGCTGCTTCTGGCCGCCGGCCACAAGGACATGCGCTTTGCGACGCCGAACGCGCGCATCATGGTTCACCAGCCGTCCGGCGGTTTCCAGGGGCAGGCATCCGACATCGAACGGCATGCCCGCGACATTCTGAAAATGAAGCGCCGCCTCAACGAGGTCTATGTCAAGCACACCGGACGGACCTTGGAAGAGGTTGAACAGACGCTTGATCGCGACCACTTCATGACCGCGGACGAAGCGCTGAGCTGGGGTGTCATCGACAAGGTGATCACGTCGCGCGAAGCGATGGAAGCTGCCTCGGAGACGTGAAATCAAGCTTTTGTGTGCGGATAGATGCATTTGTGACACAATTGTAACTCTCATAGGGCTTTATCCGCAGGCCAAAGCCGTTAATATCGACCGTTAATGCTATGTTGAAGTTTGAAGTCCTAGCATTCGGTATTCGGTGGGAGATTCGTTGCTGCCGGACATCAAACATGGTTGTTTGAAGCCGGTTCGTACTCCCGAAAGCGCCGTCATTTTGCGCGATCAACGCGGAAAGTGTGCGGGGCGGGTTGAGTAGTCCGTTTCACCTTGTCCAGGTGTCCGGCGTGCTGGAAGGAAAGTGATATGAGCAAGGTCAGCGGTAGCAACGGCGGTGACTCCAAGAATACCCTATACTGCTCCTTCTGCGGAAAGAGCCAGCATGAGGTCCGCAAGCTGATTGCCGGACCGACAGTGTTCATCTGCGATGAATGCGTCGAACTCTGCATGGACATCATCCGCGAAGAGAACAAGACATCGATGGTTAAGTCCCGCGACGGCGTTCCGACGCCGCAGGAGATCATCAAGGTTCTCGACGAATACGTCATTGGCCAGCAACAGGCCAAGCGCATCCTGTCGGTTGCCGTCCACAATCATTACAAGCGCCTGGCCCATGCCGCCAAGGGCACCGACGTTGAGTTGGCGAAATCCAACATCATGCTCGTCGGCCCGACCGGTTGCGGCAAGACCTATCTGGCGCAGACGCTGGCACGCATCATCGATGTGCCGTTCACCATGGCGGACGCGACGACACTGACCGAAGCCGGTTATGTCGGCGAGGACGTCGAGAACATCATCCTGAAGCTCCTGCAGTCGGCCGACTACAATGTCGAGCGTGCGCAGCGCGGCATCGTCTATATCGACGAAGTCGACAAGATTTCGCGCAAGTCCGACAATCCGTCGATCACCAGGGACGTATCGGGCGAGGGCGTGCAGCAGGCACTTCTGAAGATCATGG
>JAESFK010000224.1_pt1 | contig 37242 bp, 38 predicted proteins | sample 9269391 | NCBI WGS metagenome assembly JAESFK01 (sample SAMN14506231, study PRJNA617097) | algae metagenome | isolation source: Drouetiella hepatica UHER 2000/2452 and co-occurring heterotrophs from... | place: Slovakia: Slovak Paradise National Park, Hrabusice, Kosice Region | collected 2000-01-01
GCTTGTGAATGTCTTCACGAACGGACGGAAGTCTAGGACGCCCCTCCGCTGACCTGCACTGAGGTATGCCTAACCCTCGACGGCCGGGGCGCCGCCCGGCTTCGTGGCCCGGTGGAGGGCGACGATGCCGCCGCTGAGGTCGCGCCAGCGCACCCCCTCCCAGCCGGCGTCGGCGACCTGCCGGGCGAGCCCGCGCTGGTCGGGCCAGGCCCGGATCGACTCGGCGAGGTAGACGTAGGACTCGGGGTTGGAGCTGACCTTGCGGGCCACCGGCGGCAGGGCACGCATCAGGTAGTTCGTGTAGACGGTGCGGAAGGCGCCGTTGGTCGGGGTGCTGAACTCGCACACCACGAGTCGCCCGCCCGGCTTCGTGACGCGGAGGAACTCGCGCAGCGCGGTGCTCGGGTCGGCGACGTTGCGCAGCCCGAAGCTCATCGTCACGACGTCGAAGGAGTCGTCGGCGAACGGCAGGCGCATCGCGTCGGCGGCGGTGAAGCCGAGGTCGGAGCGGCGGCGGTGCCCGACGCGGAGCATCCCGAGCGAGAAGTCGGCGGGGACGACGTCGACGCCGGAGTCGGCGAACGGCTCGCTGCTCGTGCCCGTGCCGGCGGCGATGTCGAGCACGCGCTGGCCGGGCCGGGCGTCGCACGCGGCGACGACGGCCCGACGCCACAGCCGGTCCTGGCCGAGGGAGAGCACGTCGTTGGTCACGTCGTAGCGGGTGGCGACGTCGTCGAACATCGCGGCGACGTCGCGGGGGTCCTTCTCGAGGGAGGCGCGGGACATGGCCGCCATCCTCGCACCGATGCCGTGACGCCTCCTACCGCGCCGTATCGTTGCCTGCTGATGACCTCGCTCCCCGCGGGCCACCCGGCCCCTGCTGCCGCTGCGGCCCCCCTCGTGGCCCGCACCGTCCCCCTGGACCCTGCGCTGGCCGCCGACCTGCTGGCCGTGCTGCCGGCCGGGCCGACGACCGCTCCGTGCTCGTGGGTGCGTCGCGGCGAGGGCCTCGTCGGCTGGGGTCGCGCGGCGTCGCACGTCGCGGTCGGGGCCGACCGGTTCGCCGAGCTCGCGTCGTGGTGGGAAGGGCTCGTGGCGACCGCCGTCGTGCGCGACGAGGTCGACCTCCCGGGCACCGGGCCGGTGGCCTTCGGGTCGGTCGCGTACTCGGACGTCTCCTCGGTGGGCGGGACGCTCGTCGTGCCCGAGGTGGTCGTCGGACGGCGCGGCGACGTCGCGTGGCTGACCACGGTGAGCGCCGAGGGTGAGGTGGCCGCGGTGCCGGGGCCGGCGGAGGTCGTGCCGCAGGGGGCACCCTCGCGGCCCGTGGACGTGGCGTTCGCCGACGGCGCGCTCTCCCCCGCCGCGTGGGAGGGCGCCGTGGCGACGGCCGTGTCGCGCATCACCGCCGGCGAGCTCGACAAGGTGGTGCTGGCGCGCGACCTCGAGGTCTCCGCGCACGAGCCGCTCGACGTGCGCTGGCTGCTGCGCCGGCTCGCCGAGCGCTACCGGACGACGTGGGTGTTCGCGGTCGACGGGCTGGTCGGCGCGACGCCCGAGCTGCTGGTGCGCCGCGAGAAGGGGCTCGTGACGTCGCGCGTGCTGGCCGGGACCATCCGTCCGACCGGTGACGACGCGCACGACCTCGCGCTGGCGGCCTCGCTGGCGCGCTCGTCGAAGGACCTCGAGGAGCACGAGTACGCGGTGCGGTCCGTGGCCGATGCCCTTGCGCCGCACTGCTCCTCGATGAACGTGCCGGAGACGCCGTTCGTCCTCCACCTCTCGAACGTCATGCACCTGGCCACCGACGTGGCCGGGGTGCTCGTCGACGACACGTCGTCGCTGACCCTCGCCGCGTCGCTGCACCCGTCGGCGGCGGTGTGCGGCACGCCGCGGGCCGTGGCCGACGAGGTCATCGCCGAGCTCGAGCACATGGACCGCGGGCGCTACGCCGGGCCGGTCGGCTGGATCGACGCCGACGGTGACGGCGAGTGGGGCATCGCGCTGCGCTGCGGTGCGGTGTCGCCCGAGGACCCCTCGCGGATGCGGCTGTTCGCCGGCTGCGGCATCGTCGCGGGGTCGGTGCCGTCCGACGAGCTGGCCGAGTCCTCCGCCAAGCTCGTGCCGATGCGCGACGCCCTGACCGCCGACGCCCCCTGACCGCGACCGTCCCCCGTCCCCCGAGTGACCAATAGGTCGCTCCAGGTACGGACGCCCTGTACCCCGAGTGACCTATTGGTCGCTCCAGGTACGGACGGCCCGTACCCCGAGTGACCTATTGGTCGATGGAGGTACGGCGCGGGTCGGTCAGGTGAAGGGCGGGCGCGCGTCGACGGCGACCGAGCGCCGGCCGGCCCAGCGCCACACGCGCGCCGAGGTGTCGCGGTCCTCGTCGGTGACGAGGTTGCCCATCCAGCGCAGGGCGAGGGCCATCAGCCAGTCGCTGCGCATGCCGACCGGCCCGAGGGCGCTGAGGATGCGCGGGGTGGTGAAGACCCCGGCCAGCCGGCGGGCGATGGAGAACGCCTCGCCGTAGTGGTCGCTGAGCAGGGCCGGCCAGACGGCGGCGAGGTCGTCGTCGAGGTGGTCGACGACGAGGCGCCCGGTCTCGAGGCCGTAGTCGATGCCCTCGCCGTTGAGCGGGTTGACGCAGGCCGCGGCATCGCCGACGAGCGCCCAGTTGGCCCCGGCGACACCACTGACGGCGCCACCCATCGGGAGCAGGGCGCTGGTCGGCATCCGCTGCTCGCCGGTGAGGCCGAAGTCGGCGCGGCGCTCGTCGGTGTAGTGGCGCATCAGCGGCTTGATGGCGACGTCGGCCGGGCGCTTGGTCGTGGCCAGCGTGCCGACGCCGACGTTCACCTGGCCGCCGCCGAGCGGGAAGATCCAGCCGTACCCGGGCAGGGTCTCGCCGGTCTCGGAGCGCAGCTCGAGGTGGCTGCTGATCCACGGGTCGTCGGCGCGGTCGGAGTCGACGTAGCACCGGCCCGCGACGGCGTAGACCGTGTCCTGGTGCCACTCGCGGCCCAGCACCTTGCCGAGTCCGGAGCGCACGCCGTCGGCGACGACCAGTCGCTCGCAGGCGATCTCGTGGGTCGAGCCGTCGGCGTGCCGGAAGGTGACGCTGCGGACCCGGCCGCCCTCGACCGTGGCGTCGACGGCCTTGGCCCCCTCGACACCGGTGGCCCCCGACTCGAGCGCGGTCGTGCGGATGCGGTCGTCGAGCTCGGTGCGCGGGACGGCCGAGCCGTGGTCGGGCAGGGTGCCGCCGGGCCACGGGAGGTGCAGGGTCTGGCCGAAGCCGTGGGCGCGCAGGCCCTGGTTGACGGTGTGCGCGCGCAGCCACTCGCCGAGGCCGAGGCGGTCGAGCTCGGCGACGGCGCGGGGGGTCAGGCCGTCGCCGCAGGTCTTGTCACGGGGGAAGGTGGCGGCGTCGGCGAGGACGACGTCGCGGCCGGCGCGGGCCGCCCAGGCGGCGGCGGAGGCTCCGGCAGGGCCGGCACCGACGACGAGGACGTCGGTACGGGTCGGGGTGGTGGGCACGGCCCGATTCTCGCAACCCGGTGGCCCGCGGCAGAAATCGACCCCTGCGGAGCCTCGACACCACCCCCTCACACCGACTCATTGCCCGGAACCCACCTCGAACGCCCTCCCACGAGGCCTTCGACGTGGGTTCTGGGCAATCAGTGGGGGGAGAGGGCGTCAGGGAGTGGGGGCGAGGGCGCGGGCGGCGAGGTCGCGCAGGGTGGCGTGCGCGGACCGGTGGGTGGAGCGGTCGAGGCGGACCTCGACGACGCGCAGGCCCTCGGGCACCCGGTGCACCTCGCGAGCCAGCGCCTCGGCCGTGCCGGCGAGGGTGTGCCCGACGCCGTGGGCGGCGCAGAGGGCGGCGAGGTCGGTGCCGGTCGGTGTGCCGAAGACCCGCTCGAAGTGGTCGGAGCGTTCGGGAGCGCCCGGCTCGAGGGTGGTGAAGATGCCCCCACCGTCGTCGTTGACCACGACGAGCGTGAGGTCGGGGCGCGGCTCGTCGGGTCCGAGGAGCAGCCCGTTGGCGTCGTGGAGGAAGGTCAGGTCGCCCATCACCGCGTAGACCGGCTCGCCGGACCGTGCGAGCGCGACCCCGACCGCCGTCGACACGATGCCGTCGATGCCCGCGAGGCCCCGGTTGGCCAGCACCTCCTCGGCGACGCTCCGTGCCACGCCGAGGTCGAGGTCGCGGACGGGGTTGGACGAGCCGACGACCAGGACCGCCCGGTCGGGCAGGGACGCGGAGACGGCCTCGGCGACGGCCAGACCGGTTCCCCACGGATGAGGTTGCGCCGCAACGGCATCCGCGATGCGCCGGCCGGCCTCCCACCACGCGCCGGTCCACGGGTCGTCGTCGTCCTCGGCGCGGCGCCCTTCGTCCGGGGCGGTGAGCACGCCGACCTCGTGGACGGCCGCCGCGACGTGCGACGGGTCGGGCCACGAGCCACCCTCCGACACCACGTCGACGCGCAGGTCGGGGCGGCGCAGCAGCGCCCCGACGGCGCGCGCGAGCGTGACCCGGCCGACGACGACCACCCTCTCGGGGGCGTGCGCGTCCAGCCAGGGGGTCGCCGTGAGGACGAGCGGCCCGTGGGCGATCGCCTCCTCCCGGAGGGCGGACGGACCGAACGGCTCGGCCACCAGCGGGTACGAGCGCGTCCTGGCCCAGGCGACGGCGTCGAGCGCGACCTGCGGGTCGCTGACCGACCCGACGACGACGAGGGTGCGCGCCACGTGCTCGAGCGGGGCCACCGCTGTACGCGCCCGGACCGGCACCGCCACCCAGGGCGCACCGTCCGCGCGACCGTCGAGGGAGTCGGGCCACGGCTCGCCGGCGCCCTCGGCGTCGGGCACGAGCGGCTCGCGGAAGCAGACGTCGAGGTGCACCGGGCCGGGCCGCGACCCGGTGGCGCCGGTCGCCGCGGCCAGCGCGCGGCACACGGTGCTGCGCCAGAACGGCCCGAGGTGCGGACGGACGACCGGCGCCGGCAGGTCGGCGGACCACCGGACCGCGGCACCGAAGATGCCCGGCTGCTGGGTCGTCTGGTTGGCGCCGGTCCCCCGCAGCTCGTGCGGGCGGTCGGCCGACAGCACCAGCAGGGGGACGTCGGCGTGGTGGGCCTCGAGGACGGCGGGGTGGAGGTTGGCGACGGCCGTCCCCGACGTCGTGACGACGGGGACCGGCCGGCCCGATCCCCTGGCCAGGCCGAGGGCGAGGAAACCGGCCGAGCGCTCGTCGACGCGCACGTGCAGCCGCAGCCGCCCGGCCCGCTCGGCGTCGAGCAGCGCGTAGGCGAGCGGCGCCGAGCGGGACCCCGGTGCGAGCACGACCTCGCGCACCCCACCCCGGACCAGCTCGTCGACGAGGACCGTGGCGAGCGCCGAGGAGGGGGTCACGGGCGTGGATTCTGCCACCCCCTCTCCAGGACGACCTCGGTGACGGAGCGCACCGGCCGGTGGAGGAAGTCGCCGGCCGAGGCCTCCCACGCCCCGAGCCCGGGCACGGTGCCGCGCGGCGCACCGGCCGCGGCGCGCACCGTGCGGACGTACTCGCCGAGGGCGTGCCGGCGCGGGTCGGTGGGCAACCCGGCGCCGACGCGCACCGTCAGCCACGACAGGCGCGCGGGGTTCGGGGTCAGGTCGAGGGTCGGCACGGGGTCGTCGGCGTGCTCGACGGACAGCACCCGTACCGAGCGCGGCACGGCGAACACCCCGACGGGCGCGCCCGTCGTCACGACGTGGGTGACCCGGTGGGCCGCCCGGAACCGCGCGTCGGCGGCGAGCGCCGCGGCGAGGATGCCGCCCTGGCTGTGCCCGACGAGCAGCACCGGCTCCTCGCGCGCCGTCGCCTGGGTCGTCATCCCCGTGGTGGGCTGCGCCGACACCTGCGCCGCGGCCAGGGCGGCGGCCACCCCGGCCGCGGCGAGCGTCACGTCGCCGGTGACCGCCCGCACGTCGGTCGTGAGGTCGAAGGGGTTGGCGCCGGCCCGCGGCGACCACTCCTGCGTCCCCGGCACCGCGACCACCCACGCCGAGCCGCCTCCGGGCGCAGCCAGCTCGACGACCCGGACCCGTCCGCCGCCGAGCCCCTCGCCGAGAGCCACGACGCCGGCCGGCCCGGCCAGCGGTCCGGCCCGCCACGTCGGCTCGACAGGCGTCACGACCGGCACCGTGACGCCGTCGGTCAGCAGCCCGCCTCGCGCCGCGCCGTCGGCCCCGGCCCGCACCGCCTCGAGCACCGCGGCCGCCCAGCGCTCGACCTCCTCGTACCCGCGCGCAGCCACCCGGAGGCGCACCGCCAGCGCGTCGAGGGCCAGCGCCTCGCCCCACAGCCCGGCCGGCCCGGCGAGCCGCAGCCCGTCGACCTCGACCCGGACCCACGCCCCGAGGACCGCCGGCCCACCGTCGAGCCCGGGCGACCGGCAGCGGGCCAGCACCCCGAGGAGCGCCTCGGCCTCCAGCCGCAGCTCGTCGGCGAGCGACGCGAGCCGGGCGGCCACCGCCAGCAGCCCCTCCGAGCGCACCCCGACGACGCTCACGAGGCCCACCCGAGCCCGGACCCCGCCGCGCCTCCGCCCGCCACCCCGGCCCGCACCGCGGACGCCAGCGCCGCGACCGCGTCGGCGAGCCATCCGAGCTCCTCCTCGAGCGCGGCGAGCGCGGCCACCCGCTCGTCGACCCGCTCGCGGTACCCGTCGGCGGCGTCGCCGACCCAGCCCGGCGCCGCGGCCGCGAGCAGGCCCGCCCGCCGCACACCGACCACGTCGGCCGCCGCCCGCACCCGTGCCGCCAGCCGTTCGAGCTCGTCGACCTCTGCCACCGCGTCCCCCTCTCCGTGTCGCGCCCAGCAGACCCCGGGCCCGCCCGCCACCACCACCCCGACCCCGGTGACCTGTGGACGAAGCCCACCCCCGCGGCGCCTGTGGACGGCGACGGCCACCTACGCTGGCCCGCATGCCCCACCACGACCTCGTCATCATCGGCAGCGGCTCGGGCAACTCGCTCCTCACCCCCGAGCTCGAGGGCCTGGACGTCGCGATCGTCGAGAAGGGCACCTTCGGCGGCACCTGCCTCAACGTCGGCTGCATCCCGACGAAGATGTTCGTCCTGCCCGCCGACCGGGTCGTCGAGGCCGAGGACGCCGCGCGCCTGGGTGTCACCTTCGCCGCCCCCACCGTCGACTGGCCGGCCATCCGCGACCGCGTCTTCGGCCGGATCGACCCGATCTCGCGCGGCGGCGAGGAGTACCGGAAGAGCCAGGACGACGTCACCCTCTACCGCACCCGCGCCCGCTTCACCGGCACCCGGCAGCTCCTCCTCGACACCGGTGAGGAGGTCACCGCCGAGCGCATGGTCGTCGCCGCGGGCAGCCGTGCGGTCGGCCTGACCCTCGACGGCCTGACCGGCGCCGACCCCGACCGCGGCGTGCACACCTCCGACACCGTGATGCGGATGGATGCCCTGCCCGAGCGCATGGTCGTCGTCGGCGGCGGCTTCGTCGCCTGCGAGATGGCCCACGTCTTCTCGGCCCTCGGGGTCCACGTCACGCAGGTCCAGCGCTCGCCGCGCCTGCTCATGGCCGAGGAGCAGGAGGTCTCGCAGCGCTACACCGACATCGCCCGGGGCCGCTACGACGTGCGCCTGGACTCGAAGGTCACGGCCGCCGAGCGCACCGGCGGCACCTGGCGGCTCACCACCGAGGGCCCCGACGGTGAGGGCCACCTCGAGACCGAGACCGTCCTGCTCGCCGTCGGGCGCCGGCCCAACACCGACCTGCTCGATGCCGCGTCGGGCGGCCTCGACACCCACCCGGACGGCCGGCTGGTCGTCGACGGGCAGCAGCGCACGAGCGTCCCGAAGGTCTGGGCGCTGGGCGACATCTCCTCGGCGCACCAGCTCAAGCACGTCGCCAACGGCGAGGCCCGCACCGTCGCGCACAACCTCGCGGTCGACCTCGGCCGGGTGCCCGGACCCGCGTGGGAGGACGACGGCCGCCCGGTGCCGCACGCCGTCTTCGGCCACCCGCAGGTCGCCTCGTTCGGCCCCACTGCCGACCAGCTGCGCTCGGACGGAACCGAGTTCGTGTCGTACACGCAGAAGGTCGGCGACGTGGCCTACGGGTGGGCGCTCGAGGACACCACCGGCCTGCTGACCCTCCACGCCGCCCCGGACGGCCACCTCCTCGCCGCGCACGCCCTCGGGCCGCAGGCGTCGAGCATCATCCAGCCGCTCATCCAGGCGGCGAGCTTCGGCCAGCACGCGCACGACGTGGCCCGCGGCCAGTACTGGATCCACCCGGCGCTGGCCGAGGTCGTCGAGAACGCCCTGCTCGGCCTGCCGCTCGAGCGCTGAGGGCCTCCCCCGCGGTCAGCGCGGCGGACGCGGCGGGCGGTCGGTGAGGCAGTAGACGCGCCCCACGGGGTCCTCGAGCACGGTCCAGAACCGGTTCTCGGCACGCACGGTCGCGCCGGCCGCCTCGTGCCGCGCGACGTCGGCCCTCCGGTCGGTGCAGGCGAGGTCGACGTGCGCCCGCACCTCGCCGTCCTCCTCGCCGAGGGTCTGGAGCAGGATGCGCAGCGGCATCGGCGCCCCGGCGCTGACCGACGCGTACCCGGGCTCGTCGGACTCGCGCCAGGTCCAGCCGGTGAGCGCCGTCCAGTACGCGTTCTCGGCCTCCCAGCGCCGTCGCGGCACGTCGAGGCAGACCTGGTCGAGGATGCTCGTCAGGCCGTCGCGGTCCTGCCCGGACTCGCCGCGATAGGTCGTCAGGCAGTGCACGAACCCGCCGGGCGACCGGAGGATGACGACGGTGTCGCCGATGGCCCCCACCCGCCGGGCGCCCAGCGACTCGGCGCGGTCGGCGGCGACCCGGACGTCGTCGACGTCGAGGTCGAGGTGCACCCCGCCCGGCCCCTCCCCCACGGCCTGCAGCTTGACCCACGCGCCTCCGTGCAGCGGTGCGAGCGTGGCGAACTCTCCCTCGTCGCCGCGCCGGTCGGCCACGTCCTGGCCGGTCACCGCCGACCAGAAGCGCCACGACCGCTCGGCGTCGTCGCGCGGGGTGTCGAGGAACATCCACGCCCAGCGGGGCGTCCACGGCTCGGTCATCGGACCCCTCCCGGGTCGAGGTGATCGTAGGCCGCGCACAACCGGTCCCGCCACCACGCCGCACGTTCCGGAGGAGCCGCCCAGCGCTGCAGGAGAACCGGATCGGCGGCGACCTGCCGGACGGGCAGGGACCCCTCCACCGGGAGGAGCGGTTCGCCGGTGACGTCGCCGGTGAGCAGCGCCACCGTCCCGAGGCCGCAGGCGTGCTCGAGCGAGGGAAGGGCCGCCGCCAGCGCCACACCCCCGGCGATGCCGATGCTCGTGTCGAGTGCCGACGACACCACGGCCGGCAGCCCGCAGGCCTCGACGACCTCGAGCGCCCGGCGCACACCACCGAGTGGGGCGACCTTGACGACGACCACGTCGGCCGCCCCGAGTGCCTTGACCCGCAACGGGTCCGCGGCCTTGCGGATCGACTCGTCGGCGGCCACGGGGACGTCGAGACCGCGCCGGCCGAGCACGACCCGCAGGTCACGCAGCTCCTCGAGCGACGCACACGGCTGCTCGGCGTACTCGAGGTGGTAGCGAGCCAGCCGGCCGAGGGCGTCCGCGGCCTCGTCGACCGACCAGCCGCCGTTGGCGTCGACCCGGATGCGTCCGCCGGCCCCCAGCGCCGAGCGCACCGCCGCGACCCGGTCGACGTCGGCCGACGAGGGTTGCCCCCGCTCGGCGACCTTGACCTTCGCCGTCGTGCAGCCGGGGAAGCGGGCGAGCACCGCGGCCACGTCGTCCGGCCCCACCGCGGGCACGGTGGCGTTGACGGGCACGGCGTCGCGCACCGGCTCCGGCCATCCGTCCCACGCGGCCTCGACGGCGGCAGCGAGCCAGCGCGAGGCCTCCGCCGGCCCGTACTCGAGGAACGGCGCGAACTCGCCCCAGCCGTGCGGCCCTTCGAGCAGCACCGCCTCGCGGACGAGCACGCCGCGGAACGGCACGCTCATCGGCACGGCCACGACGTGCATCCCGTCGAGCAGGTCCTGGAGCCCGGGGGTCCTCACGGCCCCACGGTAGTCCCGCCGGGGCTCAGAGCTTGGCGAGTGCCTTCTGCACCTCGTTGACGGCGAGGGCGATGAAGGCCAGCGCGCACAGCGCCATCCACAGGTTCGACCAGATCCTGTTGCGCCACTCCCCCGGGACCCGGTCGGAGTTCAGCAGCCAGAGGAGGGTGACGGCCAGGAACGGCATGAAGAACGCCCCGAGGATGCCGTAGGCGAGGATCAGCCAGACCGGCTGGCCGAGGGCGATGAGGATGATCGGCGGGAAGGTCAGCCAGAGGATGTACACGCGGTACCAGCGGCCGCCGATGCCCCGGTCGGGGTGGTCGTCGGCGAGGCCGCGCACGTGCCCGACGAAGTCGGCGAACATCAGCGAGACCCCGTTCCAGACGCCGACGAGCGAGGACATCGCCGCGGCCCAGAAGCCGACGAGGAAGACCTTGCTGGCCCAGGTGCCGTACCGGTCGTCGAGGACCTCGGCCAGGTCGAGCAGCCCCTTGTCGCCGGTCTGCACGGCGATCTGCGCGGAGTAGAGCAGCTCGGCGCCGACGACGAGGGTCGCGACGACGAAGATGCCGGTGACGATGTACGCGACCCGATTGTCGAGGCGCATCACCCGCATGTACCGCGGTGTGGTCCAGCCCTTCTCACGGATCCAGTACCCGTAGGCCGCCAGCGTGATGGTGCCGCCGACGCCGCCGGCGACCGAGAGGACGTTGACCAGAGAGCCCTCGGGGATGGTCGGCACGAGGCCGACGGCGAGCTCCGGGATGTTCGGCACGGTGAGCACCGCGGCTCCGACCATCGTCACGAACATCAGCCCGACGAGCGCCGCGCAGACCTTCTCGAAGAGCGAGTACCGCCCGGCCCACACGAGGACGAGCCCGATGAGCCCGGAGAGGACGCCCCACACCGGCACCGACACCGCGGGGAAGAGCGAGTGCAGCGGCAGGCCCGTCCCGGCCATCGCCGCGGCGCCGTAGACGAACCCCCAGATGACGATGTACGGCGCGAAGTAGAACAGGGTCCAGCGGCCCAGGCTCGACCAGCCCTCGTAGATGGTCTTCCCGGTGGCGAGCGTCCAGCGCCCGACGCCCTCGACGAGGACGATCTTCATGAGGCAGCCGACGACCACCGCCCAGAGCAGCGCGTACCCGTACTTCTGGCCGGCGATGAGGGTGGCGACGAGGTCGATGGCCCCCACGCCCGTCGCGGCCACGACCAGGCCCGGCCCGATCAGCCTCCAGCGTGGCGCGGAGCCGGACTCGGACTGCTGGGGCGGCGAGGTCGTCGTCGACATGCGGCAACACTCTGCCGAAGACCGCACCGCAACGGGGCTTTCGGGGCGGCGGCTAGCCTTGCGACCGTGAGCGCGATCCCCGGTGTCAGCGAAACCTTCGACCCCGCTGCGTGGCAGGAGGTGCCCGGCTTCGAGGACCTCACGGACGTCACGTACCACCGGGCCGTCGGCCTGGGATGCGTCCGCGTCGCCTTCGACCGCCCCGAGGTGCTCAACGCCTTCCGGCCGCACACCGTCGACGAGCTGTACCGCGTCCTCGACCACGCCCGCCGCACCGCCGACGTCGGCGTCGTCCTGCTCACCGGCAACGGCCCGGGCCCGGAGGGCAACGGCGCCGCCGGCAAGTGGGCGTTCTGCACCGGCGGCGACCAGCGCATCCGCGGACGTTCCGGGTACCAGTACGCCGAGGGCACGACTGCCGACACCGTCGACGAGCGCCGCGTCAAGGCCGAGGGCGGGCGGCTGCACATCCTCGAGGTCCAGCGCCTCATCCGCACGATGCCCAAGGTCGTCGTCGCCCTCGTCAACGGCTGGGCGGCCGGCGGCGGGCACAGCCTCCACGTCGTCTGCGACCTGACGATGGCCAGCCGCGAGCACGCCCGGTTCAAGCAGACCGACGCCGACGTCGGCTCCTTCGACGGCGGTTACGGCAGCGCCTACCTCGCGAAGATGGTGGGGCAGAAGTTCGCCCGCGAGATCTTCTTCCTGGGCCGCGAGTACTCCGCCGACGACATGCACCGGATGGGTGCCGTCAACATCGTCGCCGACCACGCGTCGCTCGAGGCGGAGGCGCTGCAGGTCGCCCGCGAGGTGATGGGGAAGAGCCCGCAGGCGCAGCGGATGCTCAAGTTCGCCTTCAACCTGCTCGACGACGGGCTGATGGGCCAGCAGGTGTTCGCCGGCGAGGCCACCCGGCTGGCGTACATGACCGACGAGGCCGTCGAAGGGCGCGACCAGTTCCTCGAGAAGCGCGACCCCGACTGGTCGCCCTTCCCCTGGTACTTCTGACCCCGGTCCCGGCGGGGCGAGACGCCCTGCACGGGAACGGCTCCCGGGTGGGGCGCTCTGGCAGGGTGGTCTGCCATGTCGTCGACGACCACCACCCCTGACACCGAGGAACGCGGCCTGGCCCGCGTCGCGCAGACCTTCGCCGGCTTCACGGAGAAGTGGTTCCCCGACGCGTGGGTCTTCGCCGCGCTCGGTGTCGTCATCGTCTCGGTCGCCGCGCTGGCCAACGGCTCCACCCCGGCCGCCGTCGCCGAGACGTTCGGCACCGGCTTCTGGGACCTCACCGCCTTCACGCTCCAGATGGCGATGGTCGTCCTCACCGGGTACGTCGTCGCCACGGCACCGCCGGTGGCCCGGCTCATCGAGGCGCTCGCCCACGTGCCGAACGACCCCCGCCGCGCGGTGGCCTTCGTCGCCCTGCTCTCGATGAGCGTCTCGCTGCTCAACTGGGGTCTGTCGCTGATCTTCGGCGGCCTGCTCGCGCGGGCCGTCGCACGACGCGAGGACCTGCGCGTCGACTACCGCGCGCTCGGCGCCGCCGCGTTCATGGGCCTCGGCGCGGTGTGGGCGCTCGGGCTCTCGTCCTCGGCCGCCCAGCTGCAGGCCACGCCGGCCTCGCTCCCCGCGCCCCTCCTGGAGATCACCGGCGTGCTCGACTTCGGGACGACGATCTTCACCTGGCAGTCGATGGTCTCCGCGCTCCTCCTCATCGTGCTGACCACGGCCATCGCCTGGGCGTCGTGCCCGCGCGGGGCGTCGGTGCGCACGGCGGAGGACATGGGCATCGACACCGAGGACCTGCCCGACGAGCCGCCGGCACGCGAGCGCCCCGGTGAGTGGCTCGAGTACTCGCGCGTCCTGCCCGTCCTCCTCGGCGTCCTCACGCTCGGCTGGCTCGTCGGCCAGCTGCTCGAGAAGTCCGCCGTCGCGGTGCTCAGCAGCCTCAACGGCTACCTGCTCGTCTTCCTCGTCCTCGGGCTGGTCCTCCACGGCACGCCGCGCCGCTTCCTCATGGCCGTGCAGAAGGCGGTGCCGGCGACCGCGGGCATCCTCGTGCAGTTCCCGCTCTACGCCGCGATGGCCGCGGTCCTCACCAAGGCCGAGGGCCGGGGCGGCGAGACCGTGTCGGACCACCTCGCGACGATCTTCACCTCGTTCGGCGGAGGCGGCGGCTTCGCCGTCGCGCTGGCCGTGTACACCGCGGTGCTCGGCATCCTCGTGCCGTCCGGTGGCGGCAAGTGGCTCGTCGAGGCGCCCTACGTCATGCAGGCCGCGACGGACGTGCAGATGAACCTCGGCTGGACCGTGCAGATCTACAACATGGCCGAGGCGCTGCCGAACCTGGTCAACCCGTTCTTCATGCTCCCCCTGCTCGCCGTCCTCAAGCTCCGGGCGCGCGACCTCGTCGGGTTCACGTTCCTGCAGTTCGTGATCCACCTGCCGGTGGTGCTGCTGCTCGTCTGGCTGCTCGGCAACACCTTCGACTACGTGCCGCCGGTCCAGCCCTAGCCGGAGCCGCCGAGGTCGACCTCGTAGGCCTCGAAGACGAGGTCGGAGCCGCGCTGGCGGTGCCGGACGAGCCGGCCGATGAGCGCGGTCGCGGCCTCCCGGTGGGCGGCGACGGCCTCGACCCCCTCGAGCCCGTCGTCGCGCTCGCCGAGCAGCCGGTCGACCTCCGCCAGCAGCTCGACGTGCTCGGCCATCCGGCCGTCGACCTCGCGGGAGAGCCGGGGGGCGTGGGCGCGCAGGTCGTCGTAGAGCCCGCCGGGCGCCTCGGTGAGCGCGACGTGGTCGCGCAGGTCGTGGGCCAGCTCGGTGAGCGCGGCCCGCACCCGCCGGCGCCACACCGGGCCGAGGCCGACCGGGAGGGCGAGGGCGGCGTCGAGCGCGGCCATCGAGTCGCCCAGCTCGGCCCGGTGGGCACGGACCTGCTCCAGGTGCGACGCGATCACCTCGTCCACGGCCACCTCCTCGGGCGTGAGCCCATGGTCCCGGATGCGGCGCGCCGCGGCCAGTGGTGTCGGGACCGCGGCGGCGACTGGCGGGTGCGGACGCCGGCGGGCGGGCTCCTAGAGTGGCGGCGTGGACCTCGACGCGCTTCCCGTGCCCCCCGGAGACGGTGCCGCGTCGGTCCTGCCCCGGCTGCGTCAGGCGCTGGCCGGCGGCGGCGCAGTCCTCCCCCACGTCGCCGGGACGGCGGCCCCGGAGCTGCCCCGGTTCGCCCCGGCCGCGCTTCCCGACGACCTCGCCGTCGTCGTCGGCACGTCCGGGTCGACGGGCAGCCCGAAGCTGGCGATGCTCGGCGCCGCGGCCCTCGGTGCCAGCGCCCACGCCACCCACGAGCGCCTCGGCGGCCCCGGGCAGTGGCTGCTGACCCTCCCCGCCGGGCACGTCGCCGGCCTGCAGGTGCTGCTCCGCGGGATCGACGCGGGCACCGAGCCGGTGGCCATGGACCTCTCGAACGGCTTCTCCCCCGGCGCGTTCGCCGCCGCCGTCCGCCGCCTCGACCCCGGTCACCGGCACTACACCTCGCTCGTCCCCACCCAGCTCGTCCGGCTCCTCGACGACCCGAGCGGCCGCGCGGCGCTCGCCTCCCTCGACGGCGTGCTCGTCGGGGGCGCCGCCACGCCGCCGTCGCTGCGCCGGCGGGCGCAGGCGGCCGGCGTGCGGGTGGTGACCACCTACGGGATGAGCGAGACCTGCGGCGGCTGCGTGTACGACGGCCGGCCACTCACCGGCGCCGAGGTGCGGGTCGACGAGGAGGGGCGCATCCATCTCGGCGGCACCACGCTCGCGCACGGCTACCTCGGGCGGCCCGACCTCACCTTCCGCGCCTTCGCCGTCGACCCCGACGGCTCGCGCTGGTTCCGCACCGACGACGGCGGGCGCCTCGACGAGGACGGCCGGCTGCACGTCGAGGGCCGGCTCGACGACGTCGTCGTCACCGGCGGGATGAAGGTCGCGCCCCGGCCGGTCGAGGAGGCCGCGGCCGAGCACGTGCCGGGGGTCCGCGAGGCGGTCGTCGTCGGCACCCCGGACCCCGAGTGGGGCCAGGCGGTGAGCCTGCTCGTCGTGCCCGAGGTCGGCGCCCGCCCGCTCTCGGTCGTCGAGGTGCGCGAGCACCTGCGCGGCCACCTCCCCGACCACGCCCTGCCCCGCCGGGTCACCGCTGCGCCCGCCGTCCCGCTGCGGGGACCGGGCAAACCGGACCGGGCCGCCGTCGCCGCGCTCTTCGACGTGGGAGGATGAGGGGGTGCTGCGGTTCCTGCCCGTCGTCCTCAGCCTCGCGCTGACGATCTTCACCCTCGTCGACTGCATCCAGACCGAGGACGGTTCCGTGCGCAACCTGCCGAAGATCGGCTGGATCATCCTCATCGTGCTCTTCCCGATCGTCGGGCCTGCCGCGTGGCTGCTCGCCGGGCGCCCCGCCCGCGGGTCCCGGACGCTCGGCAGCCAGCAGGACCGGTGGGACCAGCACCGCCGCTCGCGCGGCCAGGGCCCCCAGCGCCCGCCGCGCGGACCGGACGACGACCCCGACTTCCTCAAGGGCATCTGACCGACCGATGGCCACCCTCGCCCAGTGGGTGTCGGGCGCCCGCCCGCGGACCCTGCCCGCCGCCGTCGCGCCCGTCGCCCTCGGCACCGCCGCCGCGCTGCGCGTCGACGCCGCGAACGCCGGCCACGCACTGCTCGCCCTCCTCGTCGCCCTCGCGCTCCAGGTGGGTGTCAACTACGCCAACGACTACTCCGACGGAATCCGCGGCACCGACGAGGTGCGGGCCGGACCCGTCCGACTCGTCGGGCAGCGGCTCGCCGACCCGCGCAACGTCAAGCTCGCGGCCTTCCTCTCCTTCGGTGCCGCCGGCGTGCTGGGGCTCGCGCTCGTCGCCCTGTCCCAGGCCTGGGTCATGCTCCCGATCGGGGCGCTCGCCGTCCTCGCCGCATGGCGGTACACCGGCGGGGACAACCCGTACGGCTACCGCGGGTTCGGCGAGGCGTACGTGTTCGCGTTCTTCGGCCTCGTGGCGACGCTGGGCACCGAGTACACGCAGGTCGGGGCGCTGTCGTGGTTCGGGCTCGCCGGCGCCGTCGGGGTCGGGGCCGTGGCCTCGGCCATCCTCGTGGCGAACAACCTGCGGGACATCCCCACCGACACCGAGCACGGCAAGCGGACCCTCGCGGTACGGCTCGGCGACGCGCGGACCCGGACGTTCTACACGCTGCTGATGGGGGTCTCGCTGCCGGCGCTGGCGGTGATGGCGGTGTGGGAGCCGTGGGTGCTGCTGGCCCTGCTCGCGCTGCCGCTCGGGCTGCGTGGGGTGCGCGTCGTGCGGGCGGGGACGACCGGCCCGGGGCTCATCCCGGTGCTGGCCTCGACCGGGCTGTACGAGGTGGCCTGGGCCCTGCTGGTGCTGGCCGGTGTGGGAGTCGGCGCGGCGCTGGCCTGAGCCCCCAGGCACGGTGATGACGGGTCACGGCCCCGTCCGTCGTCCCCCTGGGGGACGGTCGGGGGTGTGTACAAAACGTCCAGGTGCTCCAGATGCTGAGCCACCGAGACCCCCGCTCCCCGCCCCAGTTCCCGGAGCACATGTCCGTGTGCTCCACCTCGGGGAGCACGTGGCCAGGTGCTCCGGTGGACCGAGGGCTGGAGCACATGGACGTCGGGGAGCACAGGGCGTCGCTCGGTGCTCCGAGGGTCGGAGCACATGGACGTCGTGCAGCACCCCAGTGATCCACCAGCACGCCGGCGGGCCGCCCGTCTCGGGTCAGCGGAAGTCGTCGTCCTCGGCAGTCGCCGGGCCCGACCCGCCGGCAGCCGGGCCGCGCCCCACCTCGGCGTCCTCGGCCTGCTCGTCGGCGACGCGGTGGCCGCCCCGCTCGGCACGCGCCGCGGAGCGACGCTCGATGGTCTCGGCGAGCTGGGCCGAGTACTCCTCCCGGAAGCGCCGCAGCGCCACGTAGGAGATGGCCATCGAGGCCAGCGCCGCGAGGACGACCAGCAGGACGTACTCGCCCTCGTCGCGCAACCCGAGCAGCCAGCCCACGAGGAGGCAGCCCAGGAAGATCATCAGGCGCAGCACGGTGTAGCGCAGGAACGCGTTCATCGCAGGGTGTCGCTCCTCAGAGACCGGAGTACGAGTGCTGGCCGACGAAGTACACGTTGACGACGGCGAAGTTCAGGAGGATGCAGACGAAGCCGGCCAGCGCGATCCACATCGCGTTCTGACGCTTCCAGCCGGTGGTGGCGCGGGCGTGGAGGTAGGCGGCGTAGACCACCCAGATGACGAAGCTCCACACCTCCTTGGGGTCCCAGTTCCAGTACGAGCCCCACGCCTGCCGGGCCCAGATCGCGCCGGCGATGACCGTGAAGGTCCACATCGGGAAGGCGACGATGTGCGCGCCGTAGGCCATCCGCTCGAGCGAGCGCGCGGACGGCAGCCGTCCCATGAACGTGCGCCGGGGCGACTCCGCGGACTCCAGCCGGTCCTGGACGAGGTAGAGGATGCCCAGCGAGGCGCCGATCGTGAACACGGCGACCGTCATCGTCGCCACCGTCACGTGGATGGCCAGCCAGTACGAGCGCAGCGACGGCATCAGCTCGGAGGCGTCGGTGTACCAGACGGTGATGGCGGCGCCGAGCACGAGCAGGACCGGTCCGACGACGAACAGTCCGAGCCAGCGCAGGTCGCGCCGGGTGGCCCAGGCGCAGTACGCGAGCAGGGTGAACATCGCGCCGACGATCGCGAACTCGTACATGTTGCCGAGCGGCCAGCGGTGCACCTCGAGCGCGCGCAGCACGACGCCGGCGACGACCAGCACCGTGCCGAGCAGGGTGAGCATCCAGCCGATGCCGGCGGCCTGACGGGCCGACCGCGGCTCGGAGTCGACGTCAGCGTCCACTCCGGGCGGTGACCCCTCGCCGGACCCCGCGGACCCCGCAGCCACGACGGTCGTGGCGCCCTCGGCACCCGACTCGGCCCCGACCCCCGCGCCGACGAGCTCGCGCGCCGGCTCGTCCTCGCGCGTCGGAACGATCCTCGCGAGGTAGAGGCCGTGGGCCAGCATGGCGAGCGTGAGCACGACCATCGCCGAGTACACGGAGTAGTTCGACAGCTGGGCGAGGGTGTAGTCGGTCATCGTGTTCCTTCGGGTCCGGTGAGCACGGCGGCCACCTCGTCGTCCATGCCCTCGTCGTCGTCCTTCGCGAGGCCGCCGACCAAGACCACGGTACGACCAGAGGTCTCGTCGGGGCGAACCCGCACGAACACCCTTCGACGCCGCACGACGAGGCTGAGCACCAGCCCGGCGAGCGCCAGCAGCGACGAGACGAGCGTGAGGGTCTTGCCGGGGTCGGTGCGGATGGAGAAGCCGGCGAAGCGCTCGACCCCGTCGAAGGTGATCGAGCCCCGGCCGTCGGGCAGCTCGAAGGTCTGACCGGGCCGCAGGAGGATGCGCAGCTGGTCGTCACCGTCCTTGCCCGGGAGCGGTGTCATCTCCGAGGTGTTCAGCGTGTAGACCGACTGCGGGCGCCCGCCCGGGAGCAGGTTGCCGCTGAACGCGGTGAGCGCCAGCTGCGGGTCGAGGGTGTCGGGGAAGACCGAGTGCGGGCCGCGCTCGTCGTCGATGACGCCGGTCGGCAGGAAGAAGCCGGCGAAGCCGAGGTCGTCCGGCTGGGCCCCGGGCACCTTGATGGCCCCGACCGACGTGTACTCGTTGTCCTGGGCGAGGAACGGCGTGGCCGAGGTGTAGATGGCCGTCCCCTCGGCATCGCGCACGGTGACCCGCGGCGCGTAGCCGTTGCCGAGGAGGAAGACCGAGCCGCCACCGGTCTCCAGCGGGTGGTTGACGGCGATCTCGCGCTTCTCGGGCCGGCCGTCCGGGCCGGTGAAGGTCGTGTACGCCCGGAAGTCGCGGGGCATCCCGAACTGGCCGGCGCCCTTGTCCTCGGTCTCGAACTCGACGTCCATCCGGTCGAGCCGGATCGTGTAGGGGTCGAGCGCGTTCGGGTCGACCCACGGCCCCGGGCTGAAGGTGTCGTAGCCGCCGAGGGTGTTGGCGAAGGTCTTCCCGACGGGGACGATGACGTCGCCCTTCCAGCCGAGCAGGTGACCCCATCCCACCCCGACGAGCACCCCGATGAGGGCCAGGTGGAAGACGAGGTTGCCGCTCTCCTTGAGGTAGCCCTTTTCGGCCGAGAGCGTCGAGTCGTCATGGGCGTGCACGCGGTAGCGGCGTCCGCGCAGCGTCGTGCGCAGCCGCTCGCGGACCTCGTCGGGGGTGCCGTCGACGACGACCTCGCGGTGGGCGGGCAGGCGCTCGAGCCGGCGGGGCGCGCGCGGCGGCGTGGAGCGCAGCTGGTGCCAGTGGATGCGGCTGCGGGGCAGCACGCACCCGATGAGCGAGACGAAGAGGAGCAGGTAGATGGCGGCGAACCACGGGGAGGCGTAGACCTCGAAGAACCCGAGCCGGTCGAGCAGCGGCCCGGCGGTCGGGTGGTCGGAGATCCACTGCGCGGTGCGGGCGGCGTCGATCGAGCGCTGTGGGAAGGTCGAGCCCGGGATGGCCCCCACGGCCAGCAGCAGGAGGAGGAAGAGCGCGGTGCGCATGCTCGTCAGCTGCCGCCAGGCGTAGCGCGCCCAGCCGACCGGGCCGAGGCGGGGCAGGGTGACGGGTCCGCCGGGACCGCCCGACCCCGAGGCCCCTCCGCTCCCGTCGCCGCCCCCGCCCTCGGGCGGGGAGGGCTGCGTCGACAGCGGGCGGTCCTCGGTCGTGCTCACAGCGACACCACGAACCCGGAGACGAGCTCGGTCTGCACCCAGCGGTTCATCGACTCCCACACGCCGGTGAGCAGCAGCAGCCCGACGAGCACGAGCATCACGCCCCCGAACACCTGGATGCCACGCGTGTGCCGGCGCAGCCATCCCGAGGCCCGGCCGGCGCGGTCGAGACCGGCGGCGACGAGCAGGAACGGCAGCCCCAGCCCGAGGCCGTAGGCGACGGCGAGCGTCACCCCGCGGGCGACCTGGGGGTCGGCCGAGGCGCTGGCCATCACGAGCACGGCGGCCAGCGTCGGGCCCGTGCACGGCGCCCACCCCAGCGCGAAGACCGCACCGAGCAGCGGCGCCCCGAGCAGCCCGGCCCGCGGCCGCCAGTGCACCCGCGCCTCGAACCGGCTGCCGAGCCCGAGGAAGACCAGTCCCATGAGCACGACCAGCCCGCCCCCCACCCGCATGAGGACCTCGCGGTGCTCGACCAGCCCCTGGCCGACGGTCGTCACGAAGATCGTGCCGAGGACGAAGACGACCGTGAAGCCCGTGACGAAGAGCAGCGCGCCGGCGAAGGTCCGGCCGCGGGAGCGCTCGCGGGCGGACTCCCCCGTCAGGCCGGTCACGTACCCGAGGAAGCCGGGGACGAGCGGCAGCACGCACGGGCTGGCGAACGACACGAGCCCGGCGAGCGCGGCGACGCCGACGGCGAGCGGCAGCGCACCGCTCGTCACCGCGTCGCCACCGGCGGCGGCCAGGGCCGGGGTCACGACTCGGCGACCACGTCGTCGACGAGGCCGGTGAGGGTGGTCGCGGAGACGGGCCCGTTGACCCGGGCGGCGATCTTCCCCTCGCGGTCCAGGACCAGGGTCGTGGGGACCGTCGGGGCCTTGCCCTGGAGCCTCAGCAGGGTCAGGCCGGCCTCGTCACTGAGGCTGGGGTAGGTGATGCCGGCCTTGCGGATGAACGCCGCGCCGCGCTCGGCCTCCTCGCGGAAGTCGATGCCCATGAACTCGACCGGCGCCTTCTTGGCCTGCTGGCCCTCCCACGCCTTCTGGAGGTCCGGGGCCTCGGCGACGCACGGAGCGCACCAGGAGCCCCAGACGTTGAGGACGAGGACCTTGCCGCGGGTGGACTCGATGTCCCAGGCGCCGCCGTCGACGAGCGTGCCGGACATCGTCACGGGCTCCCCCCGGTCCTCGCGCGCGATGGTCTCGACGCTGCCGTCGCCGGAGACGAACCCCTTCTGGTCACCGGCCTTGGCCTGGGCGGCGACGGAGTTCGGGTCCTCGGTGCAGCCCGTCACGGCGAGCACGGCGAGCGCCGAGAGGGCGGCCCCGGCGAGGACGGACCGGCGCGGATGCCTCGAGGTCACGCCCCGGCTCCCTTCTGCGCCTGCGGCAGGAGCATGGCCGCGGGCTCGCAGTACTCGAGCGAGAGCAGCTCGTCGCCGAGGAAGGTCAGCGACGTGAGGGAGGCCAGGCTGCACTCGCGGCGGGCCGGGTTGTGCACGAGTGAGCGACCCTCGGTGGCCAGCCGGATCATCCAGATCGGCGCCTGGTGGCTGACGAGCACCGCCTCGTGGCCGCGAGCCGCCGTGCGGGCGTCGACGATCGCGTCGCGCATCCGCCGGACGAGCTGCGTGTACGGCTCGCCCCAGGACGGGCGCAAGGGGTTGACCATCTTCGGCCACAGGCGCGGGTGGCGGAGGAACCCCTTGCCGCCGGCGACCGGGAGGCCCTGGAAGGCGTTCTCGGCCTCGAGCAGCCGCTCGTCGGTGTGCACCTCGAGGCCGTGCTCGGCGGCGACCGGCGCGGCGGTCTCGCGGGCCCGCTCGAGAGGGCTGGAGACGACGTGCACGACGTCGTGGTCGGCGAGGTGCTCGGCGGCCAGCTCGGCCATCCGGACGCCGAGGGCGCTCAGGTGGAAGTCGGGCAGCCGTCCGTAGAGGACGCGGCCGGGGTTCTCGACCTCCCCATGCCGCAGCAGGTGCACGGTGGTGCGCTGCAGCTCGGCGGACGCGCCGCGGGCACCGGAGGACGGGGTCATGGTCGCGATTGTCGCAAACGGACCTGAGCGTCCCGGACGGGGTTCGGGCGCCCGGTCAGCCCGCCGCTGCGGCCGCGGCGCCGGGCAGCGCCGCGAGCACCCGCTCGACCGCCGCGTCGTCGTGGCTGGCCGAGACGAACCAGCACTCGTAGGCGCTCGGCGGGAGGTACACGCCGGCGTCGAGCATCGCGTGGAAGAAGCGGGCGAAGGCCCCGGTGTCCTGGGCGCGGGCGTCGTCGTAGTCGCGCACGGCCCCGTCGCGGAAGAAGACCGAGAACATCGAGCTCGCGGTCTGGACCCGGTGCGGCACACCGGAGTTCGTGAGCGCCTCGGACGCTGCCTCACGGATGGCCGCCGACACGGCGTCGAGCCGGGCGTACACGGCGTCGTCGCAGAGGCGCAGCGTGGTGAGGCCGGCCGCGGTGGCGACGGGGTTCCCCGAGAGCGTGCCGGCCTGGTAGACGGGGCCGTCCGGGGCGAGGAGGGCCATGACGTCGGCCCGCCCGCCGAACGCCGCGGCGGGGAAGCCGCCGCCCATCACCTTGCCGAAGGTCAGCAGGTCGGGGGCGACGTCGAGGCCCTCGTGCCCCCACCAGCCGGCGCGGCTGCACCGGAAGCCGGTCATCACCTCGTCGGACACCAGCAGCGCGCCGTGCTCGGCGGTGACCCGGCGTAGCGCCTCGGTGAACCCCGGGTCCGGGGCGACGACGCCCATGTTGCCGGCCGCCGCCTCGGTGATGAGGCAGGCGATCTGGTCGCCGCGAGCGGCGAAGACGGCCTCGAGCGCCTCGATGTCGTTGTACGGCAGCACGATCGTCTCGGCGGCCATGTCGGCGGGCACCCCGGCGGAGTCGGGGAGGGCGAGGGTCGCGACGCCGGAGCCCGCGGCGACGAGGAGGGAGTCGACGTGCCCGTGGTAGTGCCCGGCGAACTTCACGACGAGCGGCCGGCCGGTGAAGCCGCGCGCGAGCCGGATGGCGCTCATCGTCGCCTCGGTGCCGCTGGAAACGAGGCGGACCTGCTCGACGGGGGCGACCCGGTCGACGATCTCCTCGGCGAGCAGCACCTCGTTCTCCGAGGGGGTTCCGAAGGACGTGCCCTTCGCGGCCGCGTGCTGCACGGCGTCGATGACCTCGGGGTGCGCGTGGCCGAGGATCATCGGCCCCCAGCTGCCGACGAGGTCGACGTACTCACGGCCGTCGACGTCGGTGAGGGTGGGTCCGGACCCGCTGGCCATGAAGCGCGGGGTGCCACCCACCGAGCGGAAGGCACGCACGGGGCTGTTGACGCCTCCGGGCGTGACGGCCCGGGCCCGGGCGAGGAGGGCGGCCGAGGCGGGGGCCCGGTCGGCGGCGGACGGGGAGGCGGCGGGGTCGGTCACCCGTCCATTGTCGGGGCCGCCGGGTCAGCAGGGTGCGGCGGGCCCGTCCGGAGTCGTCGGGTCGGCCGCGTAGGCGTCGCGGACCGCCTGCATCGCCTCCCCGAGGGCGTGGAACTGCTGACGGCTGAGGACGTCGACGAGGTGGCGCCGGACGCTGCGGACGTGGAGGACGGCGAAGCGCTCGATGGCCGCCCGGCCCTCGTCGGTCAGCTCGAGCACGACCCCGCGGCGGTCATCCGGAGCGGGGGTGCGCAGGACCCAGCCACGCTGCTCGAGGCGGGCGGCCGTGTGCGTGACGCGGCTGCGGGACTGGACGATGAGCTCGGCCAGGGTGGACATCCGCAGGCGGCTGCCCTCGGCCTCGGAGAGCATCGAGAGCAGCTCGTACTCGGGCAGGCTGACCCCGGAGCACTGGAGGTCGCGGTCGAGGGCGGCATCGAGCTCGCGCGTGGCGCGCAGGTAGGCGCGCCACGACCACTGCTCCTCGGCACTGAGCCAGCGCACGTCCTCGGCCACGGGGCCATCGTCGCACGTCGCGGACCTGCGGACCGTGAGCGAGCCTCCCCCGGCCCGTCCCGCAGAACGGTCGCCGGGATGCGGAATACTCCGGGATGCGCAATAGTTGAAGCGTCAACTACCACCCCTCGCCACTCCCAAGGAGCACCACCCATGAGCACCGACACCCTCACCGGCCTCAGCACCGGCACCTGGACCATCGACCCCACCCACACCGAGGTGGGCTTCGTCGCCCGCCACCTCATGGTGAGCAAGGTCCGCGGCTCGTTCACCGACGTGTCCGGCACCGTCGTCGTCGGCGACTCGCTCGCCGACTCCACCGCCGAGGTCGTCGTCAAGACCGCGTCCGTCGCCACCGGCACCGCCGACCGCGACGCCCACCTCACCAGCGGTGACTTCTTCGACTCCGAGTCCTACCCCGACATGACCTTCCGCTCGACCTCCTTCGACGGTGAGACCCTCGTCGGCGACCTGACCATCAAGGACGTCACGAAGCCGGTCACCCTCGACGTGGAGTTCGGTGGCGTCGCCACCGACCCGTGGGGCAACGAGAAGGCGGCCTTCGAGGCCAGCGGCGAGATCGACCGCACCCAGTGGGGCCTGACCTGGAACGCCAACCTCGAGAAGGGCGGCGTCCTCGTCTCCGAGAAGATCAAGCTCGTCATCGACGTCCAGCTCGCCAAGCAGGCCTGAGCGAGGTCACGCCGGGCTCGCAGGGGAGCCCTGAGCCGCCGTCACCCCCACGGGTGGCGGCGGCTCCGTCGTCTCCGGGCCCGGTCGCCGGCGCCGGCACTCTTCGAGGTCGCGCGACATGCGGATGACCCGCCCGGCACGTGCGCATCTCGCGCGACGTCGTCCGTGTCGGGGCACGCGGCTACCGTCCCCTCATGGCGGAGTGGAGCGACGTCGTGGCGGCGGTCGGGCAGGCCCTCGGGGGTGACCGCGAGGGAGGGGGCGCCCGGCTGAGGGAGCTGTGGGACGCGACCGGGGACGGCGACCACGCCCAGCGGTGCGTCCTGGCCCACTACCTCGCCGACCTGGAGCCGACGCTCGACGCCGAGGTGGCCTGGGACGAACGGGCACTCGAGGCCTTCGCCCACGTCCGCCCCGACGAGCTCGCCCCGGTCGGCATCCCGTCGGCGGCGGGGATGGCCCCGAGCCTGCACCTCAACCTCGGTGACGGCTACCGCCGCCAGGGCCGGCTCGCGCAGGCCCGTCAGCAGCTCGAGGCGGCCGAGGGGGTGTCCGGCTCGCTCGGTGACGACGGCTACGGGGAGATGCTCCGCGGGGGCATCCAACGCCTGAGCGACCGGCTCGACGCTGAGGAGGACTGATCACGGCCCACTCGGGGCCGGGGGCCCGCGCAACGAGGCGCCGCACGTGCAGGGTTGTCGCTGCCCGCCCGCACCCCCGACCGCGGGAAGCCCTCACGTGCTGGAGCCGTCACCTCATTCGTATTTGAGAATGATTGTCATTCCAGTCTAGAGTCGCCGCATGCGACTCCGCCTCCGAACCCTGCTCCCAGCCACCCTCCTCGCCCCTGCCGTCGTCCTCGCGGGCTGTGCGTCCGACCCCGAACCCTCCGCGTCCTCCCCGAAGGCCTCGGCGTCCTCGACGGTCGGCACCGGGGAGCGCGAGGTCCGCGGCGTCGAGCCCCGCGTCCTGCTCGCGCACGAGGGCGGCCTCACCCTCGTCGACGCGACGACCGGCGAGACCGTCCACGAGGAGGCCCGGGAGGGGTTCCTGCGCCTCAGCGACGCCGGCGACGGGCGCCGCGTCGTCATCGCCGACGGCGACACGTTCCGCGTGTACGACGCGGGCATCCAGAGCCAGCCCCACGGTGACCACGACCACGCCTTCGAGTACGAGCCCGGCCTCACCGACGTCACGTACGCCGCCGCGCACGCCGGCCACGTCGTGCCCCACGAGGGGAGCACCGCCCTCTTCGGCGACGGCGACGGCTCCGTCCAGGTCGTCCCGACCGAGCAGATCGGCTCGGACGTCGCCCCCGTCCAGAGGATGAAGACGCCCTCGCCCCACCACGGGGTCGCCGTGCCGGTCGAGGACGGCATCCTCACGACGCACGGCACCGAGGAGGCACGCTCGAGCATCCGGCTCGTGCGCGGCGACGAAGTGGTCGCCCAGACCGACGACTGCGCCGGCGTGCACGGCGAGGCCGCGGCCGCACCGGACGCCGACGGCGGGGACGTCGTCCTCTTCGGCTGCGAGGACGGGCCGGTCGTCTTCCGCGGCGGGACGTTCCACAAGGTGCCGGTGAGCGACGACTACGCCCGCACCGGCAACGCCGCGGGCAGCCCGGAATCACCCGTCGTGATGACGGACTACAAGGTCGACAAGGACGCCGACCCGGTCGAGCGTACGACCCGGATCGCCCTCGTGGACACCCGGACCGACACGCTTCGCCTCGTCGACCTCGGGGCGTCGTACTGGTTCCGGTCGCTGGGCCGGGCCGCGGACGGCGAGGGTGTCGTCCTGACCACCGACGGCTCGCTCGCGGTCGTGGACGTCGAGGGCGCCAAGGTCTCGCGCCGCATCCCCGTCATCGCCCCGTGGCAGGAGAAGGACGACTGGCAGGAGGCCGGCCCGGTGCTGCGGGTCGTCGGCGACACGGCCTTCGTCACCGACGCCGAGAAGCGCGAGCTCGTCGTCGCCGACCTGGAGACGGGGAGGGTCACGGCCCGGCACGCCCTGGAGCACACGCCCGTCGAGATGGTCGCCGTCACGGGTGAGGCTCCGCACGACCACGACCACTGACCCCGGCATCCCGGGCTACGGCGCAGTACTCGTCGCGATCACGACGAGTACTGCGCCGTAGCGCGCGCTGGGGGGAGGGCGGAGCCGTCAGAGGCGGGCGGCGGCCTCGAGCGCGAAGTACGTGAGGACGATGCTCGCGCCGGCCCGGCGGATGCCGAGGAGCGACTCGTCGACGGCGCGGTCGCGGTCGATCCAGCCCCGCTCGGCGGCGGCCACGATCTGCGAGTACTCCCCCGAGATCTGGTACGCGGCCACGGGGACCGGCGAGATCGCGGCCGCCGCGGCGATGACGTCGAGGTGCGGCCCGGCCGGCTTGACCATGACGATGTCGGCACCCTCGGCGACGTCGGCCTCGATCTCGCGCAGCGCCTCCCTGCCGTTGGCGGGGTCCTGCTGGTAGGTCGCCCGGTCACCGACGAGGGAGGACTGCACCGCCTCCCGGAACGGCCCGTACAGGCCCGAGGTGTACTTCGCGGCGTAGGCGAGGATCGCAGTGTCGGTGTACCCGGCGGCGTCGAGGGCCGCCCGGACGTACCCGACCTGGCCGTCCATCATCCCGGAGAGACCGAGCACCGGTGTGCCGGTCGCGGCCTGGGCCAGGGCCATCGACGCGTACCGCTCGAGGGTGGCGTCGTTGTCGACCGAGCCGTCGTCGGCGAGCACGCCGCAGTGCCCGTGGTCGGTGAACTCGTCGAGGCAGAGGTCGGACACGACGACGAGGTCGTCACCCACCGCGTCGACGACCCGGCGCAGGGCGACGTTGAGGATGCCGTCGGGGTCGTCGGCCCCCGAGCCGCGGGCGTCCTTGGCGAGCGGGACACCGAAGAGCACGATCCCGCCGACACCGGCGTCGACGCAGCGCCGGGCCTCCTCGACGAGCGAGTCGAGGGTGTGCTGGACGACGCCGGGCATCGCCGAGATCGGCACCGGCGCGTCGGCGCCCTCGCGGACGAACACCGGCAGCACGAGCTCGGCCGGGTCAAGCCGGGTCTCGGCGACGAGCCGCCGCAGCGCCGGCGTCGTGCGCAGGCGGCGCGGCCGGCCCACGGGGAACGGGGCGCCCGCGGCCGTCGCGCCGACGGTCACGTGGCGCGCTTCCGGCCGCCGGCCCGCCGCTGGCTCGGCCGGACGACCTCCTCGCCGGCCTCGACGGCGTCGAGGGCGAGCGAGCGGCCGTGGTCGGCGAGCGCGTCGACGAGGGCCTCGGCGCTCGGCTCCGGCGCGAGCACGTCGACCCGCAGGCCGTGCTCCTCGGCGGTCTTCGCGGTGGCCGGCCCGATGCACGCGATGACGGTGCTCGGGTGAGGCTTGCCCGCGATGCCGACGAGGTTGCGCACGGTCGAGGAGGACGTGAACAGCACGGCGTCGAAGGCCCCGGCCTTGATGGCGTCGCGCACCGGTGCCGGCGGCGGGGCGGCCCGGACGGTGCGGTAGGCCGTCACGTCGTCGACCTCCCAGCCGGACTCCTGGAGCCCGGCGACGAGGGTGTCGGTCGCGATGTCGGCGCGCGGCAGGAAGACGCGGTTGATCGGGTCGAGGTCGGGGTCGAAGGGCGGCCAGGCCTCGAGCAGGCCCTTGGCCGACTGCTCGTCGGTGGGCACGAGGTCGGGGTTGATCCCCCACTCGCGCAACGCCTCTGCCGTGACGCCGCCGACGGCCGCGACCTTGAGCCCGGCGAACGATCGGGCGTCGAGGCCGAACTCGTCGAACTTCTCGCGGATGGCCCGCACGGCGTTGACCGAGGTGAAGCCGACCCACTCGTAGCGGCCGGTGACCATGCCCTTGACCGCCCGCTCGAGCTGCTGCGGGGTGCGCGGCGGCTCGACGGAGATGGTCGGGACGATCTCGGCGTGCGCGCCGTGGTGCTCGAGGCGGGCCGTGGTCGAGCCCGACTGCTCCTTGGTGCGCGGCACGAGGACCGACCAGCCGTAGAGCGGCTTGGTCTCGAACCACGACAGGGCGTCGCGCATCGCGACAGTGTCGCCGACGACGGCGAGCACCGGGAAGTGCCCGGTGGCCATCGCATCGGGGGCGGCGCCGAGGGTGGTGACGACCGTGCGCTGCTCGGTGGTGGTGCCGCGCTCGGTGACGGCGACCGGCGTGGACTCGTCGCGGCCGGCGGCGGCCAGCGCCCGCAGCGCCTCGGCGGCCCGGTCGGGCGCTCCGAGGACGACGACGGTGACGGACGGGTGGACCCCGCCCGCGACGTCCGGGGCGGAGGCGCCCGCGACGACGACGTGCACGGCGGTCGAGGACTTCGAGGTGAGCGGCACGCCGGCGTAGGCCGGGACGGCGGTCAGGCTGCTGACCCCGGGCACGACCTCGAAGGAGATGCCGGCCTTGACGAGCGCCTGCGCCTCCTCGGCGAGACCGTTGAAGATCGCCGGGTCGCCGTCCATGAGGCGCACGACGAGGCCGCCGGGGTGGGCCTTGGCGGCCCGGACGACGAGCTTGGCGCGCGAGGCCTGGGTCAGGCGCTCACCCTGGTCGCCGTGACCAGCGTCGACGACGTCGACGTCGGGGCGGGCGTGGCGCAGGGCCAGCCCCTCGCGGGCGACCTGGTCGATGACGACGGCGTCGGCGGATGCGAGCAGCTCGGCCGCACGGACCGTGAGCAGCCCGGGGTCACCGGGTCCGCCGCCGACGAAGGCGACGCGCGCGGGGACGCGGGAGGTGGGACGGGTGGACGAGCGCGTGGGGCTCACTGGGCACGCTCCGTGACGAGTCGTTCGGTGGACGTGGGCATGAGGTCGGCGGCGCCGTCCTCGAGGAGGAGGCGGGCCAGCCTCCGGCCGAGGTCTGCGGCCTCGGCGGGGTCACCGGTCAGGGACCGGCGCAGGTCGGAGGAGCCGTCGGGGGCCGCGACGACGGCACGGAGGGACAGCTCGGTGGTGTCGACGCCCTCGACGACCTCGGCGAGCGCGCCGACCGGGGCGGAGCACCCGGCCTCGAGCTCGGCGAGCAGGGCGCGCTCGGCGGTGACGCAGGCCCGGGCGTCGGGGTCCTCGAGCGGGGCGACGGCAGCGCGGGCGGCGTCGTCGTCGGCGCGCACCTCGACGGCCAGCGCACCCTGCCCCGGCGCCGGCAGCACCTGGAGGGGGTCGAGGAGCTCGGTGACCTCGTCGGCCCGCCCGAGGCGGCGCAGGCCGGCGGCGGCGAGGACGACGGCGTCGAGCCGGCCGTCGTGGACGTGGGCGAGGCGGGTGTCGACGTTGCCGCGCAGGTCGCGCAGCTCGAGGCCGAGCCCGAGCGCCTCGAGCTGGGCGCGCCGCCGCGGCGAGCCGGTGCCGACCGTGGCGCCCGCGGGCAGCTCGCCGAGGGTCAGGCCGTCGCGGGCGACCAGCGCGTCGCGGACGTCCTCGCGCACCGGCACGGCGGCGACGACCACGCGGGGGTCCTCGGCGGTGGGCAGGTCCTTGAGCGAGTGCACGGCGAGGTCGACGCGTCCCTCGGCGAGGGCCTCGCGCAGGGCCGAGACGAACACCCCGGTCCCGCCGAGCTGGGCGATCGGGGTGGTGCGGTCGAGGTCTCCCTCGGTGCTCACCTCGACGAGCTCGACGTCGTGGCCCAGGGCGCGCAGCCGGTCGGCGACCCACGAGGACTGGGTGGTCGCGAGGGCCGAGCGGCGGGTGCCGAGGCGCAGCGTGCTCATGCGCCCTCCCCCGGCATGCTCGGCGGCGCCGAGACGAGGGCGATGTCGCCCGGGTCGAGGTCGAAGAGCTCGGAGAGGGCCCGGGCGTAGCTGCCGCCCTGGCCGTCCCGCGCGAGCTCCTTGACCCGGACGGTCGGGGTGTGGAGCAGCTTGTCGACGACCCGCTCGACGGCCCGGCGGACCTCGGCGCGCTCGGCGTCGCCCATCCCCGGCGTGCGGCGCTCGAGGCGGTCGAGCTCGGCCTCGACGAGCTCACCCGCCCGGGCCCGCAGGGCGGTGACGGTGGGCGCGACGGCCTGGGCCGAGCGCTGCACGAGGTAGGCGGCGACCTCGACGGTGACCAGCTCGTGGGCGACCGCGACCTGCGGGGCCGACCCGGCCTCGGCGAGGTCCTCGCCGAGCTCGGCGAGGCCCACGCGGGTGGCGCCGTCGAGGTCGGCGACGGCGAGGTCGACGTCGTGCGGGAGGGCGAGGTCGACGTACACCTGCGGACGGCCGCCGCGGGCGTCGAGGGCGGCGGCGACGTGGTCGGCGGTGATCAGCTGGCCGCGGGCACCGGTGGAGGAGATGACGACGTCGGCCTCGACGAGCGCCCCCTCGAGCTCGGCGAGCGGGACGGCCCGGCCGTCCACCCGGTCGGCGACGCTGCGGGCGCGGTCGGGGTTGCGGTTCGCGACGACCACGGAGCCCGCGCCGAGCCGGGCGACGGTGGCGGCCGCGAGAGCGCCCATCCCGCCGGCGCCGACGACGAGCACGGACTGGTCGCCGATGCCCCCGAGCACCGCCTCGGTGCGCGTGAGCCCGGCCCGGACCAGCGAGCCGCTGACGAGGTCGATCTCGGTCTCGGCGTGCACCCGCTTGGCGACCCGGAGTGCCTGCTGCAGAAGGCCGTTCAGCGCGGGACCGACGTGGCCGTGGCGCTGGGCCCGGGACAGCGAGCGGCGCACCTGGCCGAGGATCTGGGCCTCGCCGACGGCCATCGAGTCGAGACCCGCGGCGACGGTGAAGGCGTGGCAGATGCCGCGGTCCTCGTAGTGGACGTAGAGGTGCGGCTGGAGCTCGGCGCGGTCGACCCCGCACGCGTCGGCCAGCGCCTTGGTGATGTCGACGAGCGCGCCGTGGAAGGTGAGCGACTCGGCGTAGACCTCGGTGCGGTTGCACGTGGAGAGGACGACGGCCTCGGTGACGTGCTCGGAGGCCAGCACGGCCTCCTCGAGCGAGGTCGCGGAGGCGCCGTCGAGGGCGACGGACTCCAGCAGCGAGAGGGGCGCCCCGTGGTGGGACAGCCCGAGGACGACGAGGCTCACGGGGCGACCGCCTCGGCGACGGCGAGCCGCTGCCCGTGGAAGGCGAGGATCTGGAGCTCGGTCGAGAGGTCGACCTTGCGGACGACGACCTCGTCGGGGACGGTCAGGACGACCGGGGCGAAGTTGAGCACCGAGCGGACTCCGGCGTCGACGAGCTCGTCGCACGCCTCCTGCGCACCCTCGGGCGGCGTGGCGATGACGCCGATGGCCAGGCCGTCGCGCTGGACGAGCTCGGGCAGGTCGGCGGTGGAGCGCACGCGGGTGCCGGCAATGACCTCACCGACGACGTGCTCGTCGCGGTCGAGGAGCGCGATGACGCGAAAACCCCTCTCCGCGAACCCTCGGTAGGCCGCGAGCGCCCGCCCGAGGTTGCCCATCCCGACGATGGCGACCGGCCAGTCCTGCGTCAGGCCGAGCGCGGCGGCGATCTCGGAGGAGAGCCGGTCGACGTCGTAGCCGACCCCGCGCACGCCGTAGCTGCCGAGGTGGGACAGGTCCTTGCGCAGCATCGCCGAGCTGACCCCGGAGGCGGTCGCGAGCTCCTCGGAGCTGACCGAGAGGGTGCCGTCGGCGGCCAGGGCGGTGAGGGCTCGCAGGTACCCCGGCAGACGGGCCACCGATGCGTCGGGGACTCCCCGGCGGGCGGCTGCTGCGGCGGACACGAGCGGTCACCGACTCCTTTCGCGGGCCGCGGGCCCGGGACGAGGGTGGGGCCGGGACGGCCCCCGGGACCCGCGGGAAACCACGTCAGCCTACGACTTTGTGAAGACAGGCACAAAGTGACGTCGGACCCGGTGAGATGCCTCACGCGGGCGGTGTGCTAGAAGCCGCTGCGGCGCACCCGAGTCCTCACGGACGGGTCGGTGGAAGGTTCGACGGCGGCTGCGCCAGGGCCGCGCGCAGGCGGGACTCGTCGACGCGCCAGAAGTCGTGCTGCCGGCCGTCGACGAGGGTGACCGGCACCTCCTCGGACCAGCGGGCGAGCAGGGCGGGGTCGGTGTCGACGTCGACCTCCTCCCACCCGACGCCGAGCTCGCCGCAGACCCGCTCGACCACCTCGCGCGCGACGACGCAGAGATGGCACCCGGCGCGGCCCACGAGGGTGACCCGGGTGGGGGCGGCGGCGGGCGTGGCGGCCATCCTCAGAAGAACACCGACCGGCGCTGCATGAGCAGCGTGTACAGGGTCTGCTGGATGGTCTCGCGGACCTGGTCGGTGAGGTCGAAGACGAGCATCGGGTCCTCGGCGGCACCGTCGTCGTGGCCGTCGGTATCGATGGGGGTGCCGAACTCGATGATCCACTTGCTCGGCAGCGGGATCATCCCGAGCGGCCCGAGCCACGGGAAGGTCGGCGTGACCGGGGCGTACGGCAGCCCGAGCAGCCGGGCGAGGGTGCCCATGTTCCCGAGGATCGGGTAGATCTCCTCGGCCCCGACGACCGAGCACGGGATGATCGGCACACCGGCGGCCAGTGCCGCGGAGACGAACCCGCCGCGGCCGAAGCGCTGGAGCTTGTAGCGCTCGCTGAACGGCTTCCCGGTGCCCTTGAAACCCTCGGGGAAGACCCCGACGAGCTCGCCGCGGGCGAAGAGCCGCTCGGCGTCCTCGTTGGTGGCCAGGGTCGAGCCCGAGCGGCGGGCCATCGTGCCGACGAACGGGGTCTGGAAGACGAGGTCGGCACCGAGCGCGCGCATGGTGCGACGGGCCGGGTGCTCGTCGTGGATGGCCAGCTGGACCATCAGCGAGTCGATGGCCACCGTGCCGGAGTGGTTCGAGACGACGAGCGCGCCGCCCTCGGCCGGGATGTTCTCGATGCCGCGCACCTCGACCCGGAACCAGTGCTGGTAGAGCGGGCGGAGCATCGGGTAGAAGACGTTCTCGGTGAAGTGCTCGTCGTACCCGAAGTCGTCGACCGTGTAGTCGCCGTCGAGGCGGCGGCGCAGGTAGGCCAGGACCTCGGCCACCCGGCGCTCGATGTCCTCCGGGGCCATGCCCGCGGCCTCGGCGGCGACCCGGAGGGCGACGACGAGGGCCTCGACCAGGTCGGTGAGGTCGGGGACGGGCAGCCCGCTGCGGGCCGGGGCGTCGGAGATCGTCGGGTCGACCGGGGGCGCGGCGGCGGGCTCCTCGGGGACCGGCGGGGGCTCGGCGAGCCGCAGGTGTGGCCGGCGGGCGGCCTCGTCGCGGCGGGCCTTCTCGCGCGGGGACAGGCGGGCCCGCCCGGTGCGCTCGCCGGCCTGGGTGGTCGCCCGCGCCGACGGCGCCGACGTGATGCGCGGAGCCGGGCGGTGCTTGCGCGGCGCCGGGGTGGCCGGGGCCGCGGGCTCGGCGGGCGGAGGCGTCGGCGCTGCGGCCTTCGCGGCGGCAGCCTTCTGGGTCGGCGCCTTCGCCGGCGCAGCCTTCGGGGCGACCGTGCGGGACGGCGCCTTCTTCGGCGCCTTTGTCGCCGCTGCCTTCGTCGTCGACGCCTTCTTCGCGGCTGCCTTCTTCGTGACCGCCGTCTTCGTCGACGCCTTCGGCGCCTCGGCCGCCGACGCCGTCGTCACGGGCTCGGCCCCGACCACCGGGTCGGCCCCGATGAGCGGCGTGGTGCGGCGGCGGGCGCGCTCGCCCCCGGCGCGGGCCGCCCCGGCCGCGAGGGTGCCCCGACGCGCGGCCATCAGCGTCCGCTCCCGGCGCCGAGGGCGCGCAGCACGGCCTGGCTGGCGGTGCCCGCGACCCCGCTGACGGCGTCGCCCAGCACCGACCCGCCGGGCACGGCCGGGCCGAGGGTCGCCGCGAAGGACTCGAAGGCGTCGCGGGTGGTGAACCGCGGCTCGAAGCCGAGCTCGGTGCGCATCCGGGTGGTGTCGAGGCCGCGGCCGAAGGCGAGGAAGGACATCTGGTCGGGCGAGAAGTCGGCGAGGCCGAGCCTCTTGGTCAGGCCGCCGACGAAGCCGGCGGTGCCGAGCGGCAGCGGCAGCACGGGTCGCCCGGCGAGCGCGGCGGCCTGGAGCACGGTGATGACCCCGTCACCCGCGACGTTGACGACGCCGGTGCTGGAGCCGGTACCCCCGAGGACGAGGGCGTCGATGGCGTCGTCCTCGTGGAGGTACTGCATCCGCGCGTCGTAGCCGAGCGGCACGGGGATGACCGGCATCGAGAAGTAGTCGGTGATGGAGGTGCGGATGCGCGGGCCGATGACGTTGGCCAGCCGCAGCATGAGGATCTCGGTGTCCGGGCGGCGCCGGGCGAAGCCGCGCACGTACCCCTCGACCTCGATGGAGTCCTTGCCGAAGCCGCCGGACGGGCTGCGCCGGGCGCCCATGTCCTCGGTGAACAGGGCGGGGTCGCGCGGGGTGGAGCCGTAGACGGCGGCGGAGGACTTGACGACGAGGCGCTGCACGGTGGACGCCTTCTGGCACGCGGCGAGCAGCTGCATCGTGCCGATGACGTTGATCTCCTTCTGCGGGGTGCGTCCCCCGACGAAGGTGGGCGTCGCGATGACGTTCATGTGCACGACGGTGTCGACCCCGGCCGACTCGATGACGCGCCCGATCATCGGGTTGCGGATGTCCGCGCGGACGAACTCGACACCCCCGATGTCGTGCGGCGGCGGGATGACGTCGACCCCGACGACGTGCTCGATGCCCGGCTCGGCGGCGATCCGGCGCGCGAGGAGGCCGCCGAGGTACCGGGACACCCCCGTGACGAGAACCACCCGCGCCAACGCCTGCTCCTTCACGTCGTTCGTGGGACCGACCCTACCCACTGCCCCCACCGGGCCGTCACCCTGTGGGGCGCGCCGGGACGACAAAGGCCCCCGGCTCGTGCCGGGGACCTTCGGCGCTCAGAGGTGACGCGTGGTCACTTCTTGTTGCGACGCTGGTGACGCGTCTTGCGCAGCAGCTTGCGGTGCTTCTTCTTGGCCATCCGCTTGCGCCGCTTCTTGATGACAGAACCCATGGGTGTTCCTCACGGTGGTACGGGGGTGCGGCGGCCCACCCTACCCGTGCGGGAGCGCACCACCCAAACCCTGCCCGCCGGGCGTGCGGCCCGGAGGCGCCCGGCCCCACGGCCCCGCGCCCGGCCGCGCGACCTACGATGGTGGCCGTCACCGGCACGGAAGGCCTCCTCCATGAGCGACACGACGACCGACACCGGTCGGTCCGGACCCGACGACGTCGACGACCTCGACGCCGACGAGCTCGGCTCGCCCCCGGGCCGGCAGCACACGCGGGGCTTCATCTTCGGCGAGATGCTGGTCTTCGCGGTCCTCAGCCTCATCGCCTCGTTCGTGCTGAGCGTCGACGCCATCAAGATCGCCGAGAACCCCGACGTCATCCTCAGCTGCTCGATCAACCCGATCCTGGACTGCGCGCGGGTCGGGGCCAGCTGGCAGGCGTCGGTCCTCGGGTTCCCCAACGCCTTCCTCGGGCTGATCGCCGAGCCGGTCGTCATGACCATCGCCGTGGCCTCGCTGGCCGGGACGCGCTTCCCGCGCTGGTTCATGTTCACGGCGAACGTCGTCTACTTCCTCGGCGTCGTCTTCGCCTACTGGCTGCTGTGGCAGTCGACCTTCGTCATCGGCGCCCTGTGCCCCTGGTGCCTGCTCGTCACCGTCGCGACGACGTTCGTGTTCGTGTCGATGACGCACTGGAACGTCCTCCACGACAACCTCTACCTGCCCGTGCGGGTGCAGGCCTGGGCGTACGGCGTGGTCGCCAAGGGCTACCTGATGTCCGCCCTCGTCATCTGGCTGACCCTCGTGTTCGCCTTCGAGGTCGTCAAGTGGGGCCCGCGGCTGCTCTCCATCGGCTGACCCGCCGACCCCACCGCACGGCGAAGGGGCGGCCCGCCGTGGTGGCGGGCCGCCCCTTCGCGACCGGGGTATCCCGGGATCAGGCGGTGTCGACGAACGAGCTGCGGAGGTAGGTGTGCACCTCGTCCTCCGGGACGCGGAACGACCGACCGACCCGGATCGCCGGCAGCTCACCGGCGTGGACCATGCGGTAGACCGTCATCTTCGAGACGCGCATGATCGTGGCGACCTCGGCGACGGTGAGGAACCGCACCTCGCCGAGCTGACGCTCCGTGGACATCGTGACCTCGATCTTCTGCTCTTCGCAGCGCCGGAACACGCCCCGGCTTGGCTCCCTGCGTCGTGCTGTCGCAACCATAGGGGCAGTTGTGACCACTGTGAAGGCCAACAGGTGGAAAATCCTCCGAATGTCCAGCCGACACGCCGAACGTACCGCAGGCGGTTTCAATCGGTCATTGCAACGGGTGGTTCAGAGTAGTTCGGCGAGGGCTTCGGCTGGGGTGTGCCAGCCGAGGGTCATGCGGGGCCGGTTGTTGAGGCCGTCGGCGACGGTTTCG
>JAESFK010000225.1_pt1 | contig 37157 bp, 35 predicted proteins | sample 9269391 | NCBI WGS metagenome assembly JAESFK01 (sample SAMN14506231, study PRJNA617097) | algae metagenome | isolation source: Drouetiella hepatica UHER 2000/2452 and co-occurring heterotrophs from... | place: Slovakia: Slovak Paradise National Park, Hrabusice, Kosice Region | collected 2000-01-01
CGGCACTCAGCGCGCGCAGGTCGAGCAGGGCCGAGCGCAGGAGACCGTCGTCGCGCACCCTCCCCACCCACGGCGCACACCCCTCCAGCCACGACTGCTCGTCCTCGACGAGCATCGACCGGTACGGGCCCGACTGCAGGACACGGGTGTCCGGCACGAGCGACTCGACGCGTCCGGCCGGGACGAGCTGGCGCACCCCGGGCGCCGAGAAGGCCACGGTCTCGCTGTAGAGGGGCACCTCGGCGCGGCGCGACCGGTCGAGGACGGCCAGCCCGACCGCGCCCCCGGACGCCACGGCTCCCCCACCGGCCAGCAGCAGGCCGCGGCGGCTGACACGGGCGGGGCTCACCCCGGAACGGTATCCCGGCGCCCCGGCCGCCGTCCCGGCCCCGCCGTGAGCAGGGTCACGGGTGACTGCCGTTACAGGCAGTTCCGGTGGGTAGGAGCGGCCACTAGGTTCGCGGGAGCCGTCCCCGATCCCCGCCGAAGGAGCACGACCCCATGGAGCAGATCCGCGAGGCCATCCTCTCCGGAGACCGCAGTCCCGAGACCTACGCCGGCCTGGCCGTCCCCGCCACCTACCGGGGCGCCACCGTCCACAAGGACGAGGTCGGCATGTTCGAGGGCCTTCCCACGAAGGAGAAGGACCCCCGCCGGTCCCTCCACATCGACGAGGTGCCCGTCCCCGAGCTCGCGCCCGGGGAGGCGCTCGTGGCCGTCATGGCCAGCGCCATCAACTACAACACCGTGTGGACCTCGATCTTCGAGCCGGTGTCGACCTTCGGCTTCCTCGAGCGCTACGGCCGCACCTCCGAGTTCGCCAAGCGGCACGACCTGCCCTACCACGTGGTCGGGTCCGACCTGGCCGGCGTCGTGCTGCGCACCGGCCCGGGCGTCACGAAGTGGAAGCCCGGCACCGAGGTCGTCGCCCACTGCCTGAGCGTCGAGCTCGAGGACGCCGAGGGCCACGACGACACGATGATGGACCCGCAGCAGCGGATCTGGGGCTTCGAGACCAACTTCGGCGGCCTCGCCGAGCTGGCGATCGTCAAGGCCAACCAGCTGATGCCCAAGCCGGCCCACCTGTCGTGGGAGGAGGCCGCCTCCCCCGGCCTGGTCAACAGCACCGCGTACCGCCAGCTCATCAGCAAGAACGGCGCCCACATGAAGCTCGGCGACCGCGTGCTCATCTGGGGCGCCTCGGGCGGCCTCGGCTCCTACGCCACCCAGATGGCCCTCGCCGGCGGCGCCACCCCCATCTGCGTCGTCTCCTCCCCCGAGAAGGCCGACATCTGCCGCGCGATGGGCGCCGAGCTGATCATCGACCGCTCGGCCGAGGGGTACCGGTTCTGGAACGAGGACAACACCGCGCAGGACCCCAAGGAGTGGCAGCGCCTCGGCAAGAAGATCCGCGAGCTGACCGGCGGCCACGACGTCGACATCGTCTTCGAGCACCCGGGCCGGGAGACCTTCGGCGCCAGCGTCTACGTGGCCCGCAAGGGCGGCACGATCATCACGTGTGCCTCGACCTCGGGCTACCTGCACGAGTACGACAACCGCTACCTCTGGATGAACCTCAAGAAGATCCTCAGCTCGCACTTCGCGAACTACCGCGAGGCGTGGGAGGCCAACGAGCTGGTGAACCGCGGCCTGATCCACCCGACGCTCTCGAAGACCTACCGGCTCGAGGAGGTCGGGCAGGCCGCGCTCGACGTCCACCGCAACGCCCACCAGGGCAAGGTCGGCGTCCTCACCCTCGCCCCCGAGGCCGGGCTCGGCGTGACCGACCCCGAGAAGCGCGCCCGTTTCGAGACCGAGATCAACCGCTTCCGGGACGCCTGAGCCGCTCGGGTCGTCCCGCCGTCCTGAGGCCCTCACCCGCCACTAGGGTGAGGGCCGGAGGTACGCGTGCGACTGACGACGGTGTGGGGCCCGGTGTCCCGGTGGGGTGAGTACCGCCGGCGGCAGCGGCAGGCCCTCGACCGCAGCAACCACATCGACCACACCGGGCTGTCCGACGACCCGGTCGGCGCCTCGGCCCTCGACCCCGAGACCGCGTCGATGCTGCGCTACGGAAGCGCCGGGCAACCACTGAACCGCCACTCCCCCTTCTACATCGGCTTCTTCGGGGCGACCGGCGCCCTGTTCGCGGTGGGCCTCTGGCGCACCCTGGGGCAGCTCGCGACGACCATCACCCTCCTGCTCGTGGCCTTCTTCCTCGCCCTGGCCCTCGACCCGATCGTCGAGCGGCTCGCCGCGCGGCGGGTCCCCCGGCCGATCGCGGTCGGCATCGTCTTCAGCGGGCTGCTGCTCGTCCTGACCGCCATCCTCGCGCTCGTCGTCCCCACCGTCGTCGTGCAGGGCTCGGCCCTCGCCGCCCGCACCCCCGAGTACGTGTCCGACGTGCTCGACACCCCCTGGGTCCGCGACCTCGACCGCCACTACGACGTCCTCGACCGGATGCGCACCGAGATGGTGCAGAAGCTCACCGACCAGTCCTTCATCGAGGGTCTGCTCGGCGGGCTGCTCGGCGCCGGGCGGGCGGTGCTCTCGGGCACCTTCCAGGTGCTCACCGTGCTCGTCCTGACCCTCTACCTGCTCGTCTCGCTGCCCCGGGTCAAGTCCGCGTCGTACGCGCTCGTGCCGCGCACCCGCCGGGCCCGGGTCACCATGCTCTCCGAGGAGATCATGCGCCGGGTCGGCCTCTACGCCGGCGGCCAGCTGGCGGTCGCCACCCTCAACGCGCTGCTGTCCTTCCTCATGATGCGGGTCGTCGGCGTGCCGTACGCCGCCGTGCTCGCCGTCACCGTGGGGCTGCTCGGCCTCATCCCGATGATCGGCGCAACCCTCGGGGCGGCCATCGTCACCGTCGTGGCGTTCTTCGACGACCCCCGCTCGGCCCTGGTGGTCATCGTCTACTACGTCGTGTACCAGCAGGTCGAGAACTACGTCATCGCGCCGCGCGTCATGCAGCAGACGGTGTCGGTGCCGGGCACGGCGACGGTCATCGCGGCGCTCGCCGGTGGGGCGCTGCTCGGGGTCCTCGGGGCCCTGCTCGCCATCCCCGTGGCCGCCGGCCTGCTGCTCATCTACGAGGAGGTCCTCGTCCCGCGCCAGCAGGACGCCTGACCTGCGGGCCGTTCAGGGGCGGGCGGCCCCGCGGGCGGCCCAGCAGCGGGTGTGCCAGTGCCGCCGCTCCTCGACGCCGCCGACGCCGGAGGCGGGCCAGGCGACGACGTGCGGCGTGCCGACCGGGATGCCGTGGTGGCACCCCGGGCAGCGGTACTCACGGCTCGACGTGGCGCCGGACAGCCGGCGGACGTGCCACGGCCGGCCGCGCCACTGCTCGGTCGCGACCTCGGTCGAGGCGCCGAGCGGGCGCGCCTCGAGGTCGCGGCGGCGGCGGTTGGAGCGGGGCACCCGTCCAGTGTCCCCGTCAGCCCCGCACGCGCGTCGACGAGGGGTCGTAGGGCGGGCGCAGCGAGACGGAGGCAGGCACCCGGGTGCCGGCGACGTCGACCTCCCAGCGCCCCTCACGGAGCCACTCGGCGGTGACCGGGCCGGCGGCACCGACGCCGGCGAGGCCGACGGCCGCCCCCAGGGTCCAGCCGTAGGAGCCGGCGCGCACGTCCCCCACGGCGACCCCGTCGCGCCACAGCACCTCGCCGTGGAACAACAGCGGCTCCGGGTCCTCGAGAACCACCGAGACGATCCGGTGGTGCGGTGTCCCCCGCTCCTTCGCGGCCACCGTCGCGTCCCGGCCGACGAAGCCGCCCGGCTTGTCGAGCGCCACCGCGAAGCCCAGACCGGCCGACCACACGCCGTCGGTGTTGTCGAGGTCGTGGCCGAAGTCGCGGTACCCCTTCTCGAGGCGCAGGCTGCCGAGGGCGGCCAGCCCCACCGGTCGCACACCGTGCGGCGCACCGGCCGTCAGCACGGCGTCCCAGACCCGCTCGGCGTCGGCCGCCGGGACGTACAGCTCCCACCCGAGCTCGCCGACGTAGGTGATGCGCGCCGCCAGGACGTCGGCGTCCGCCAGGCGCACGCGGCGCACGTCGCGGAACGCGAACGCCTCGGCGCCCCAGTCCTCCTCGGGCGCAACGGTGTCGAGCACCGCCCGGGACGCCGGGCCCTGGAGGCTGAGCATCGCCAGCTCCTCGGTGCGGTCGGCGACGGTGGCGTCGGCGTCGCCCAGCCCTCGGCGCAGGAGCCCCTCGACCTGCCCGCGCGCGGTGTCCGAGGCCACGACGAGCACGTCGTCGGCCGCCAGCCGCGTGACGGTGAGGTCGGCGACGACACCACCGTCCTCGGCGAGCCACTGGGTGTAGGTGATGCGCCCGTCGGCGGAGACGTCCCCCGCCGAGAGCCGGTCGACAACGCGGACGGCGTCCGGCCCGGTGACGGCCAGCTTGGTCATGAACGACATGTCGAACAGCCCGGCCGCCTCCCGGACCGCCCGGTGCTCGGTCTCCCAGTGCGCGAACCACGGCGCCCGGCCCCACGTCGGCTCGGCCGTGGGTCGCTCGCCGGCGCCGGCGTACCAGGCCGCCGACTCCCAGCCGGAGACGTCGCGCAGGTACGCACCGGCGGCGACGAGCCGGTCGTGCACCGGCGAGCGGAACACCCCGCGCGAGGTCGTCAGCTGGACCCCCGGCGTGTGCGCCGCGTAGACGGTGCCGAGCACCTCGGCCGTGCGGTCGCGGCGGTGCTCGGGCAGCAGCTGCCAGTCCCGGAACCGCGCGACGTCGATGCCGGTGACGTCGACGTCCGGCGTCCCGGACACCACCCAGTGCGCGACGATCCGCCCCAGCCCGCCGGCCGAGAGGATGCCAACCGAGTTCAGCCCGGCGCAGACGAAGTAGCCGTGGATGCCCGGGGCCTCCCCGACGGCCGGCGACAGGTCGGGGGTGAAGGACTCGGGGCCGCAGAAGAAGGTGCGGATGCCGGCGGTCTCGACGACGGGCACGCGGGCCATCGCCTTCTCGAGGAAGAGGCCGACGCGGTCGGTGTCCGGGGGCAGGGTCCCGAAGGAGAAGTCACGCGGGATCCCCTCGACCTTCCACGACGCCGCGACCGGCTCGAAGAGGCCGACCATCATGCCGCCGCCCTCCTCGCGGTAGTAGCCGTACGAGGCGGGGTCCTCGAAGACGGGGGCGTCCGGGCTCATCCCGTCGATCGGCTCGGTGACGAGGTAGTAGTGCTCGGCCGCCTGGTTCGGGACGACGACGCCGTTGGCCGCGGCGAGCTCGCGCGCCCACATGCCGGCGGCGTTGACGACGACCTCGCACTCGACGGTGCCCCGGTCGGTCACCACGCCCGTCACCTCCTCGACGGCGCCGCGCGGACGCGTCACGACCCGCTCGACCGACACGCCCTCGACGACGCGGACCCCCAGCGCACGCGCCCCCTTGGCCAGGGCCATCGTCAGGTCGACCGGGTTGACCCGGCCGTCGTCCGGCACGTGGAAACCCCCGACGAGGTCGTCGGTGCGGGCGAGCGGGAACAGGGCGGCCATCTCCGCGGGCGAGACCTCCTCGACCGCGAGGCCGAGGCGTCGCTGGAAGGCCGCGACGCGGCGGTACTCCTCGAGCCGGTCGCGGTCGGCGGCGGCCTCGACGAGACCGACCGGCTTGAACCCGGTCGACTGCCCGGTCTCGGCCTCGAGACGCCCGTAGAGGTCGCGCGAGTACAGGCGCAGCCGGGTGCTGGTCTCGCTGAGGGAGCCGAAGCACGTCATCAGGCCGGCCGCGTGCCACGTGGTGCCCGAGGTCAGCCGGTCGCGCTCGAGGACCACGACGTCGCGCTCCCCCGCCTGGGCGAGGTGGTAGGCGATCGAGGCCCCGATGACGCCGCCCCCGACGACGACGACGCGGGCACGGGACGGCAGCGGGGCGGGACTCACGAGGCGAGCCTAGGGGCTGGAGCACCCGCCGCCGGAGCCGCCCGGGGTCAGCGGCGGATGGTCCTCGTGGCCGTCCACGCGCTCGCTCCCGCGGCGCTGACCGCGCGGACGCGGACCTGGCAGGCGCTCTGCCGCGAGAGCCCCTGGACGTTGTAGTAGTAGGTCGAGGCGTTCGTCGTGCGGGTCGTCCACGGCCGCCAGGCCGAGCCGGTCCAGCACCGGTAGCCGACGTCGTAGCGCGTCACGGGCGAGCCGTTGGCGGCGCTCTTCCACCACCCGTAGTGCACGTACTCGGGCTTCGGCCAGGTCAGGAAGCGCGGGGAGACCGGGACCGAGGGCACCGTCGTCGGGACGACCTTGGCCTCGTTGGACCAGGCGCTGAAGCCCGAGGCGTTCTCGAACGCGACCCACGTCCGGTAGGTGCGGCCGGTGGTCAGCTTGGCCAGCGTGGCGCTCGAGGCCGTCCCTGCTGCGGTGGTGTAGACGCTGTCGTTCCAGGCCGACACGCTCGGGCTCCAGAGCTGCGTGGCGATGCGCACGCGCTTGGTGCCGGCCGGGGGCGTGCCCCACGAGAGGGTCGCCGAGGTGGCCCCCGGGGTCGCGCGCAGCGTGGGCCGGGCGGGGGTGGACTCCCACGAGGCGGGGACGCAGCCGGAGGTGGCGGCGGGGGTCCAGCTCTGGCCCTTGACGAGGTCGTCGAAGGAGGAGACCCCGAAGGCTGCGGGGTACTCGGTGCGGCCCCGGCTCGTGCAGGCCGCGAGCGTGCGCGGCTCGACGCGGGTGCCCTTGATGCCGCCCTCGCGGACCTCGAAGTGCAGGTAGTTCGTCGTGCACGGGGCCGTGTCGCCCCAGTGCCCCATCCGGCCGATCTGGGTGCTCGGCGTGACCCGGGCCCCGTTCGCGACGGTGATGGAGTCGAGGTGCGTGTACTTCGTGACGACGCCGCCGCCGTGGTCGACCCAGCCCCACGTGCCGTCGCTCTGCGCGGAGGTCGAGCTGCACGTGCGCTCGGTGGCCCCGACGTGGAAGATGCCCGCGCCCGCCGCGTACACGGGGTCGCCGAGGGCGCCGATGAAGTCGATCGCCCAGTAGCCGTGGTAGTCGCCGCCACTGCCCGCGCAGTTGCTCTTGACGCAGGTGATGGCGGAGGCCTTGCGCAGCGGGAGCCAGACCGGCGCGCTGTAGGGGTGCTCCGAGGTCGGTGCCGCGGCCGCGACCGGGGCGGCGGCCGCGGGTCGGGACACCGCGATCGCGGCACGCGGCTCGCTGCCGATGGCCGGGGCGACGCCCGCCAGCACGGTGGCCAGCACGAGGCCCACGGGCAGGGCGACGCGCAGGGCGGGTCGCAGGACCGGGCGCAGCAGGGACAGGGCAGGGTGGGACCGCGTCACGACGCTCCTCGGGCAGGCCTCACCACGCCGCGGGCAGGGGGAGCGGCGTCGTGAGGCGGACGGCAGGGGTGTTGCGAGGCAGGGGTTCACGTCTCCCTTGCACCGCCTTCGCCCCCCAGCGTGGAGCGACACGCCGGAATCCGCACCTCGAACGCTGAGGAATGGCTGTGTGGCCGGGGTCGGATCGGCCGTTCGGACCATGGGACGCCGGTCTCACGTGACGGACGTCACCCGCTCCGACCTGCCGTCCCTCCCCCTGTTCGAGGGTCACGTCGCCCCGACAGCCCTGTGACCCTCGTCGATAAACGGCACCACGCAGGCGGCCGGCCCCGAGCCCCTGCGTGGTGCCGCTCCTCGGGACGCTCAGGCGTAGGTGCGGAAACCGCGGCCGGACTTGCGACCTAGATAGCCGGCGGTCACGAGGTGCTCGAGCAGGGGCGCCGGCGCGAAGCCGCGCTCGCGGAACTCGACGTACAGCTCGCGCTCGATGGCCAGCGACACGTCGAGGCCGACGACGTCGAGCAGCTCGAAGGGCCCCATCGGCAGCCCGCAGCCGGTCTTCATCGCCGTGTCGATGTCGTCGGCCGTCGCGTAGTTCGCCTCGAGCATCTTCACCGCGTCGTTGAGGTACGGGAAGAGCAGCGCGTTGACGATGAAGCCGCTGCGGTCCGCGCAGGTGACGGCGACCTTGCCGACCTTCGCGCAGAGGTCCTGCGTGGTGGCCAGCACGTCGGGGGCGGTCGTCACGGTGTGCACGACCTCGACGAGCTTCATGACCTGGGCGGGGTTGAAGAAGTGCATCCCGATGACGTCCTGCGGCCGCGACGTGACCTTGGCGCAGTCGATGATCGGCAGCGAGGACGTCGTCGTCGCGAGGATCGCGCCGGGCTTGCAGATCCGGTCGAGGTCGCGGAAGAGGTCCTGCTTGACGGCGAGGTCCTCGGCGACGGCCTCGACGACGAGGTCGACGTCGGCCAGCGCCTCGCGGCCGGTGGCTCCCGCGACCCGGCCGAGCAGCGCGTCGGCGGCGGCCTGGTCCATCCGGCCCTTCTCGACGGCCCGAGCGCAGCTGCGACCGAGCGCCGTGACGACGCCGGCCACCTTCTCCTCCGAGCGGGCCACGAAGGTCACCGGGTACCCGGCCTTGGCGAAGACCTCGATGATCCCCGTCGCCATCGTGCCGCTGCCGACGACGCCGACCGTCGCGACGTCGCGCAGCGCGACCCCGGCCGGCACTCCCCCGGTCGGCGTCTGCGCGTCGGGGACGACCTCGGGCGAACCCTGGGCGGCGTACGTGTAGAAGCCGCGGCCCGACTTGCGCCCCAGGAGACCGGCGCTGACCATCTGCTTGATGATCGGGCTCGGCGCGTGCAGGCGGTCCCGGCCCTGCTTGTACATCGTGTCGAGGATCTCGTAGGCGGTGTCGAGGCCGATGAGGTCGAGCAGCTGGAGCGGGCCCATCGGGTAGCCGCAGCCGAAGCGCATCGCGGCGTCGAGGTCCTCGCGGGTGGCGTAGCGGCTCTCGTACATCGCGACGGCGTGGTTGAGGTAGCCGAAGAGCAGGCGGTTGGCGATGAACCCGGCCTTGTCGGCGACGACGACCGGCTTCTTCCCGAGCCGCTCGGCGAGCGCCTTGACGTCCTCGAAGACGTCGTCGGCCGTGATGACGGTGCGGATGACCTCGACGAACTGCTGCACCGGCGCCGGGTTGAAGAAGTGCATGCCGACGACCCGCTTGGGGTTGCTCGTCGCGACGGCGATCTCGGTGACCGGCAGCGACGAGGTGTTCGTCGCGAGCACGGCGTCGGCGGCGACGATCTGGTCGAGCCGGCCGAAGATGTCCTTCTTGAGGTCGAGGTGCTCGGGCACCGCCTCGACGACGAGCTGGCATCCGGCGAGGTCGTCGAGCGAGGTCGTGAAGGTGACTCGGGCGTGCAGGGCGTCGTGCTGCTCCCGCGTGATCTTCTCGCGGCGCAGGGCCCGACCGGTGCTCCCGGCGAGGATCTCCCTGCCGTGGGCCACGCCGGCGTCGTCGACCTCGACCGCGATGACGTCGATGCCGTTGCGGGCGAAGACCTCGACGATCCCCGCACCCATCGTCCCGAGTCCGATCACACCCACACTGGTGAAGTCACGCGTCATGGCGGCGATCCTTCCAGAGGCCCCGCGCGGCCACGACCGCCCTGCCGCGTGACGCTGCTTACGCCGTGAGGCCGGTCACCACTCGACGCCGGAGGCGACCAGCTCGGCCTCGAGCCCGACCCGGTCGCGGGGGTCGAGGGGCAGCAGCCCGATGGGTGTGGGGACCTCCGCGCGGGTGCAGAGCTGCACCAGCACGTGGTCGTAGGCGGCGAGCGCGGCGGTGATGCGGGCGGCGGGGTGCGGCTGGCCCGAGGTCTCGATGCGCCGCACCTCGACCGCGAGGCGACGCAGCTCGAGGACGAGCAGGACGGTGGGCACCGGCTCCGGGCGGTGCCGGGCGATCAGGCCGACCTGCTCCAGCCCGTCGGCGACACCGCCGAGGCGGGCGGCGGCACGCCGCAGACCCCGGACCACGGCTCGCACGACCCGCGGTGGTGGCCCGCCGGCGAGCCAGCGCAGCCCCTCGAACCCGACGACGTAGACGGCCCCGGGCAGCACGACGAGCAGCGCCGCCATCAGGGCTGCCCTCATCGGCCTCACCTCTGCGCTCCAGTGTGCGGAACGGACCGCGCCCCGGCAAGGGAGGAGCGGGGTGGGTAGGGTGCTCGCTCGTGCGGATGGTCATCGCGACGTGCTCGGTCGACTACGAGGGACGCCTCTCGGCGCACCTCCCCCTGGCCACCCGTCTCCTCCTCGTCAAGGCCGACGGCTCGGTGCTCGTGCACTCCGACGGTGGGTCCTACAAGCCGCTGAACTGGATGTCACCGCCGTGCGCGATGGCCGAGGTCGAGCCGGACGAGACCGAGGCCGCCGACGGCGTCACCGCCGTGTGGGTGGTGCAGCACGCGAAGTCCGAGGACCGGCTGCGCGTGCGCCTGCACGAGGTGCACAGCGACAGCTCGCACGATCTCGGGGTCGACCCCGGGCTGGTCAAGGACGGCGTCGAGGCCCACCTCCAGAAGCTGCTCGCCGAGCACATCACGACCCTCGGGGAGGGATGGACCCTCGGCCGGCGCGAGTACATGACGGCCATCGGCCCGGTCGACATCCTCTGCCGGGACGCCTCGGGCGGGCACGTGGCCGTCGAGATCAAGCGACGCGGCGAGATCGACGGTGTCGAGCAGCTGACCCGCTACCTCGAGCTGATGAACCGCGACCCGCACCTCGCCCCGGTCACCGGCGTCTTCGCCGCGCAGGTCATCAAGCCCCAGGCGCGCACGCTCGCCGAGGACCGCGGCATCCGCTGCGTCGTCCTCGACTACGACGCGCTGCGCGGGATGGACGACACCGAGCACCGCCTCTTCTGAGGGCAGCGGCCGTTTCGCGTCGGGCCGCGCCGGGTAGCCGACGAGCATGACCGACACCACCAGCACCGCCAGCCGCAAGGTCGCCTTCCTCGTCGCCACGGAGGGCATCGAGCAGGTCGAGCTCACCGAGCCGTGGAAGGCCGTCGAGGAGGCCGGGTTCCAGCCGGTCCTGCTCTCGACCGAGTCCGGCGAGGTCCAGGCCTTCGACCACCTCGACAAGGGCGACACCTTCCCCGTCGACGTCACGGTGGCCGAGGCCGAGGTCGGCGACTACGAGGCGCTCGTCCTGCCCGGCGGCGTGGCCAACCCCGACGCCCTGCGCACCGACTCCGACGCCGTCTCGTTCGTGCGGACCTTCGTCGAGTCGGGCAAGCCCGTCGCGGCCATCTGCCACGCCCCGTGGACCCTCGTCGAGGCCGACGTCGTCCGCGGCCGCACGCTCACCTCGTGGCCGAGCCTGCAGACCGACCTGCGCAACGCCGGCGCCACGTGGGAGGACCGCGAGGTCGTCGTCGACGACAACCTCATCACCAGCCGCAACCCCGACGACCTGCCGGCCTTCGGCAAGGCCCTGACCGACGCGCTCGGGGCCTGAGCGCGCACCGCCGCAGCGCCCGTCCCGGCTCAGGCCGGGGCGGGCGCCTCGCTGTCCGCGAGCGGTGTCAGGCCGCGTGACGCGCGGATGACGTCGACGAAGCGGGCCATGATCTCGGTGAGCCCGAAGTCCTTCGGGGTGAACACCTCGGCGACCCCGAGCTCCTTGAGGCGGGCCGCGTCGGCCTCGGGGATGATCCCGCCGACGATGACCGGGACGTCGCCGGCGCCGGCCTCGCGCATCCGCTCGAGGACGTCGGGGACGAGCTCCATGTGCGAGCCCGAGAGGATCGAGAGCCCGACGAGGTGCACGTCCTCGGCGACGGCCGCCCCGACGATCTGCTCGGGCGTCAGCCGGATGCCCTGGTAGACGACCTCGAAGCCGGCGTCGCGGGCACGCACGGCCACCTGCTCGGCGCCGTTGGAGTGCCCGTCGAGCCCGGGCTTCCCGACGAGCACGCGCAGCTTCTCGCCGAGCTCCTCGCCGGTGGACCGGACGATGTCGCGGACGCGGCCGAGCTCGGCCGTGCCGGCGCCGGTGCCGACCGAGCCGCTGACCCCGGTCGGGGCGCGGAACTCGCCGAAGACCTCGCGCAGGGCGCCGGCCCACTCCCCCGTCGTCAGGCCCGCCCGGGCGCACTCGAGGGTGGCCGGCACGAGGTTGGTGTCGGTGGCGGCGTCGGCCCGCAGCCGCTCGAGGGCGGCCTCGGCGCGCTCGCGGCGTGCGGGGTCGGCGTCGCGCGCGTCCCGCCAGGCGCGCACGGCCCGCACCGCCGCCTCCTCGACGTCGTGGTCGACGCTCTGGATGGCCGTGGTGAGGTCGGCGGTCAGCGGGTTCGGCTCGGTGGACTCGAAGCGGTTGACGCCGACGACGACCTCCTCGCCGGCCTCGATGCGGGCCCGGCGCCGGGAGTGGGAGGAGACGAGCTCGGACTTCATGTAGCCGCCCTCGACGGCCGGCACCGCGCCCCCCATCTCCTGCACGCGGGCGATCTCCTCGCGCGCCGCGGCGACGAGCTCGGCGACCTTGGCCTCGACGACGACCGAGCCCTCGAAGAGGTCGTCGTACTCGAGCAGGTCGGACTCGAAGGCCAGCACCTGCTGGATGCGCAGCGACCACTGCTGGTCCCACGGCCGGGGCAGGCCGAGCGCCTCGTTCCACGCCGGCAGCTGCACGGCGCGGGCGCGGGCGTCCTTGGAGAGCGTGACGGCGAGCATCTCGAGGACGATGCGCTGGACGTTGTTCTCGGGCTGGGCCTCGGTGAGCCCCAACGAGTTCACCTGCACGCCGTACCGGAACCGGCGGTGCTTCGGGTCCTGCACGCCGTAGCGCTCGAGGGTGATCTCGTCCCAGAGCCGGACGAAGGCCCGCAGCTTGCACATCTCCTCGACGAAGCGCACCCCGGCGTTGACGAAGAACGAGATCCGCGCGACGACCTCGCCGAAGCGCTCCGGCGGCACCTGCCCGGAGTCGCGGACGGCGTCGAGCACGGCGATGGCCGTCGACATCGCGTAGGCGATCTCCTGCACCGGCGTCGCCCCGGCCTCCTGCAGGTGGTAGCTGCAGATGTTCGTCGGGTTCCACCTCGGGATCTCCGAGACCGTGTAGGCGATCATGTCGGTGATCAGCCGCATCGACGGCGCCGGCGGGAACGCATAGGTCCCCCGCGACAGGTACTCCTTGATGATGTCGTTCTGGGTCGTGCCGGCCAGGGCGCGGACCGCCGCGGCCGGGTCCTCCCCCGCCGCCTCGGCCTGCTCCTCCGCGACCACCTGGTAGAGCGCCAGCAGCCACATCGCGGTCGCGTTGATCGTCATCGACGTGTTCATCGAGGACAGCGGGATGCCGTCGAACAGCGCCCGCATGTCGCCGACGTGGCTGACCGGGACGCCGACCTTGCCGACCTCGCCACGGGCCAGCGGGTGGTCCGGGTCGTAGCCGGTCTGGGTCGGCAGGTCGAAGGCGACCGACAGGCCGGTCTGCCCCTTCTCGAGGTTGCGGCGGTACAGCGCGTTGGACGCGGCGGCGCTCGAGTGGCCGGCGTAGGTGCGCATCACCCAGGGGCGGTCCCGCTCGGGACGGACGGCCTCGCTGCTGTCGGACATGCGGGGAACGCTAACCGCGGCCCCGCGCACCGGGTAGGTGCTCGCACGGTGAGAGTGCCCACACGTGAGGCGCACCACCGCCGGTCGGGCGCCTACGAGGCTCCGACGAGCAGCCCGTCCTCGTCGGGCTCGCGGCGTGGCCCCACCGCGGCGAACAGCCCGTGCAGCCGGGCGCGGAGCATCAGGCGCCGGGTCCGGTCGTCGGCGGCGATGACGTGCACCGCCCGCCCGGCCCGCCGCGCCCGCCGGCGCAGCTCGACGACGAGGCCGAGCCCGGAGGCGTCCCCGATCTCGATCCCCTCGAGGTCGAGCAGCAGGGGCCCGGTGCCGTCGGCGACGACCCGGTGGAGGGTGAGGCGCAGGTCAGCGACGCTGCGTGCGTCGAGCCGGCCGGAGAGGGTGAGCAGCACGCCGTGCTCGTGGACGCGCTCGACGAGCGTGATGACGGATGCCCCCCGGTCGGTCACGTCGTTCCCCTCTCCACGGCGTCGTGTGCACCTATGGACGCACGTGGGCCCCCCGCTGATACGCAGGCCACGGTAAAGGTTCGGCAAAATCTGGTCAGTGGCCGCTTCCTGCCAGGGCGCTGGCCGGCCCCGGCGTCTGACAGGCTGGCGCCATGGTCAACCTCACCCGGATCTACACGCGGACCGGCGACGACGGCTCGACGGCCCTCGGCGACCTCAGCCGCACCCGCAAGACCGACCTGCGGCTCGCCGCCTACGCCGACGCCAACGAGGCCAACGCGGTCCTCGGGGTGGCGCTGGCCTGCGGCGACCTGCCCGAGGAGGTCCGCGCCGTCCTGCTCCGGGTGCAGAACGACCTCTTCGACGTCGGCGCCGACCTCGCCACCCCGCTCCAGGAGTCCTACGAGTACCCGCCGCTGCGGGTCAAGGAGGAGTGGGTCGCCGAGCTCGAGGCCGACTGCGACCGCTGGCTGGCCCCGCTCGAGAAGCTGCGCTCCTTCATCCTCCCCGGCGGCACCCCCGGGTCGGCCTTCCTCCACCAGGCGCTGACCGTCGTGCGGCGGGCCGAGCGCTCGACGTGGGCGGCCATCTCGGAGTACGGCACCGAGCCGGGCTCGGGGCGCGGCGAGGGCGGCGTCAACCCGACGACGGCCCGCTACCTCAACCGGCTCTCGGACCTGCTCTTCGTCCTGGCGCGCACGGCCAACGTCGAGCACGGCGGGGACGTCCTCTGGGCCCCCGGCGGCGGCCGCGAGCAGGCCCCGGAGCGCTGACCCCTCCCCGGCCCGCGGTTACGTCGCCGGGGTGATGCTGCGTCGCCGGGGTGGCGCTGCGCCGCCGGGGTGATGCTGCGTCGCCGGGGTGGCGCTGCGTCGCCGGGGCGCGATGGCACACCGGCGGGGCGGTCCGACACCGGCGCGGCGGAGGCGGCGGCCCCCGAGCGCTCAGGCGACGTTGACGTTGTAGCCCGGCGGGCTGGACTCCAGCCAAGCCCGAACGGCGGTGTACGCCGCGGGCACGAACGCGAACTCGCAGGTGCGCCCGGCCGCGCTTCCGGTGACCGAGACCGGTTCCGCGAGACCGGGGATGACGTCGGACGTCGGGTGCGGCGACCCGAGCTGCACCTCACCGCGCAGCCAGGACACCTCGGGGCGCAGTGACGGTCCGACGATGCTGAACCACTCGAAGCGCTCGGCGCCGAGCCGGGCCAGCCCGAGCCGCCAGCGCGCCGCGGGGTCGTCACGCAGCGCGCAGAGCATCACCGGGCGGCCGTCCCCCGAGATGTAGCGACGGCGCGCCCACACGAAGGTGAGCGCGCCGAGGGCCGTGAGGACGACGAGGGCGAGGACGATCTCGGAAACGACCAGTGCGTCCATCCGGTGACCGTCCCCGCCCCAGTCGATCAGGAACCCATGCCCGAGGCGTCGACCGACTCGGCGACGATGGTCACCCGGTCGTGGTCGACCGAGAGGAAGCCACCGTCGACCGTGGCCGACTTCCAGCCGCCGGCGTTGATCCGCACCTCGCCCTCGGCGAGCACGCAGAGCATCGGCTGGTGGCCGGGCAGCACGCCGAGGTCGCCCTCGATCGAGCGGGCGCTCACCTGGCTCGCCTCACCGGACCAGACCTTGCGGTCCGCGGCGACGAGCTCGACCGTGAGGGCCATCAGAGGTTCTTCTGGATCTCGGCCCACTGGCGCTCGACGTCGTCGAGGCCACCGCACATGAAGAACGCCTGCTCACCGACGTGGTCGAAGTCGCCGTCGCAGATCTTCGTGAAGCCCTCGATGGTGTCGGCCAGGGAGACCGTCGAGCCCTCGATGCCGGTGAACTGCTTCGCGACGTAGGTGTTCTGCGACAGGAAGCGCTGCAGGCGGCGGGCCCGGTTGACGAGGACCTTGTCCTCCTCGGAGAGCTCGTCGATGCCGAGGATCGCGATGATGTCCTGGAGCTCCTTGTTGCGCTGGAGGATCCCCTTGACGCGCAGCGCGGTGTTGTAGTGGTCGTCGGCGATGTACCGGCGGTCCAGGATGCGCGAGGTCGACGTCAGCGGGTCCACCGCGGGGTAGATGCCGAGCGAGGCGATCTCGCGGGAGAGCTCGGTCGTCGCGTCGAGGTGGGCGAACGTCGTGGCCGGGGCCGGGTCGGTGTAGTCGTCGGCGGGGACGTAGATCGCCTGCATCGAGGTGATCGAGTGACCACGCGTCGAGGTGATCCGCTCCTGGAGCGTGCCCATCTCGTCGGCGAGGGTCGGCTGGTAGCCGACGGCCGAGGGCATGCGGCCGAGGAGGGTCGAGACCTCCGAGCCGGCCTGGGTGAAGCGGAAGATGTTGTCGATGAAGAGGAGCACGTCCTGCTTCTGGACGTCGCGGAAGTACTCGGCCATGGTCAGGGCCGAGAGGGCGACGCGCAGGCGGGTGCCCGGCGGCTCGTCCATCTGGCCGAACACGAGGGCGGTCTGGCCGAGGACGCCGGCCTCCTCCATCTCGACCATGAGGTCGTTGCCCTCACGGGTGCGCTCACCGACACCGGCGAACACCGAGACACCACCGTGATCGCGGGCGACGCGGGCGATCATCTCCTGGATGAGGACGGTCTTGCCGACGCCGGCACCGCCGAAGAGGCCGATCTTCCCACCCTGGACGTACGGGGTGAGCAGGTCGATGACCTTGATGCCCGTCTCGAACATCTGGGTCTTGGACTCGAGCTGGTCGAAGGCCGGGGCCTTGCGGTGGATGCCCCAGCGCTCGGTGACCTCGAGGGTCTGGCCCTCCTCGAGGTTCATGACCTCGCCGGTGGTGTTGAAGACCTTGCCGAGGGTGACGTCGCCGACGGGCACGGTGATCGGGCCACCGGTGTCCTGGACGGCGGTGCCGCGCACGAGGCCGTCGGTGGGCTGCAGCGAGATGGCGCGGACCATGTTGTCGCCGATGTGCTGGGCGACCTCGAGGTTGAGCGCCTTGGTCTCGCCGCCGATCTCCACCTCGGTGGTCAGCAGGTTGTACTGCTCGGGCATCGCGTCGACGGGGAACTCGACGTCGACGACGGGGCCGATGATGCGGGAGATCCGGCCGACCCCGCCGGCGGCGGGAGCCTGGTAGGTCTCGGTGACAGTGGAAGTCATGGTCTCTCTCTCACTTGCTCTCGGCCAGCGCGCTGGCGCCACCGACGATTTCGCTGATCTCTTGGGTGATCTCGGCCTGACGCGCCTGGTTGGCCAGGCGGGTGTACTTCTTGATGAGCTCCTCGGCGTTGTCGGTCGCCGACTTCATCGCCCGCTGACGGGCAGCGAGCTCGGAGGCGGCCGCCTGGAGCATGCAGTTGAACAGCCGCGCGTTGACGTACTTCGGCAGCAGCGCGTCGAGGACCTGGGCGGCCCCCGGCTCGAAGTCGTAGAGCGGCAGGAGGTCCTCGGCCGCCGGCTTCTCCTCGCCCTCGACGACCTCGAGGGGCAGCAGCCGGATGACCTCGGGCTCCTGGGTGACCATCGAGACGAAGCGCGTGAAGACGACGTGCACCTCGTCGACGCCGCCCTCGTCGGTCGCGGTGGTGAAGTCGGCGACGAGCCGCTCCCCCACCTCGCGGGCGACCTCGAAGGCCGGCTTCTCGGAGAACCCGCTCCACTCCGCCGCGAACTCGCGGTGGCGGAACTTGTAGAACCCGATCGCCTTGCGGCCGAGCAGGTACGGGACGACCTCCTTGCCCTCCTCGCGGAGCCGGGCGACGAGGCGCTCGCTCTCCTTGAGGACCGAGGAGCTGTAGGCACCGGCCAGACCGCGGTCGGAGGTCATGATGACGACCGCCGCGCGGCGGACGTCCTCCTTCTCCGAGGTGAGGGGGTGGTCCTCGTTGGAGAAGGTGGCGACCGCCGAGACCGCGCGGGTCAGCGCCCGGGCGTACGGAGTGGACTCGCGGACCGCCTCCTGCGCCTTGACGACGCGGGCGGCAGCCATCAGCTCCATGGCCCGGGTGATCTTCTTCGTCGAGCTGACGGCCCGGATGCGCTGCCGGTACTCCCGGATCTGCGCTCCCATGTCATCCCGCCTTTCGTGGTGTCTCGGTGGACCGTGCGGTCAGCGCTTCTGGCGGACGATCTGCTCCTGATCGGAGTCCATCGCCTCGCTGCCGTCCTCGCCCTGGTCGTTGACCGGGACGGCCTCCTCGCCGGAGGCGTCGAACAGCTTGGCCTTGAACGAGTCGACCTCGGCCTCGAGCGCCTGCTCGGTGCTCTCCTCGAACTTGCCCGTCTCGCGGATGGCCGCGAGGAGGTCGGACTTGGTGCGGCGGAGGTGGTCGAGGAACTCGCCCTCGAAGCGGCGGACGTCCTCGACGGCCACGCTGTCGAGCTTGCCCGTCGTGCCCATCCAGATGGAGACGACCTGCTCCTCGACCGGCACCGGCGCGGCCTGCGGCTGCTTGAGCAGCTCGACGAGGCGCGCACCCTTGGCGAGCTGGGCCCGCGAGGCCGGGTCGAGGTCGGAGGCGAACATCGCGAAGGCCTCGAGCGCGCGGTACTGCGCGAGGTCGAGCTTGAGGCGGCCGGCCACCGACTTCATGGCCTTGATCTGCGCGGCGCCACCGACGCGGGAGACGGAGACACCCACGTCGATCGCCGGGCGGACGTTGGCGTTGAACAGGTCGGCCTGGAGGTAGATCTGGCCGTCGGTGATCGAGATGACGTTGGTCGGGATGTACGCCGAGACGTCACCGGCCTTGGTCTCGATGATCGGCAGGCCGGTCATCGACCCCGCGCCGAGCTCGTCGGAGAGCTTGGCGCAGCGCTCGAGCAGCCGGCTGTGCAGGTAGAAGACGTCGCCCGGGTAGGCCTCGCGGCCCGGCGGGCGGCGCAGGAGGAGGGAGACGGCGCGGTAGGCCTCGGCCTGCTTGGACAGGTCGTCGAAGACGATGAGGACGTGCTTGCCCTGGTACATCCAGTGCTGGCCGATGGCCGAGCCGGTGTACGGCGCGAGGTACTTGAAGCCCGCGGAGTCCGAGGCGGGGGCGGCGACGATGGTCGTGTACTCCATCGCGCCGGCCTCCTCGAGGGTGCCGCGGACGGCCGCGATCGTGGAGCCCTTCTGGCCGATGGCGACGTAGATGCAGCGGACCTGCTTCTCCGGGTCGCCGGTCTCCCAGAACTCCTTCTGGTTGATGATCGTGTCGACCGCGACGGTGGTCTTGCCCGTCTGGCGGTCACCGATGATCAGCTGGCGCTGGCCACGGCCGATGGGGGTCATCGCGTCGACCGACTTCAGACCGGTCTGCAGCGGCTGGTGCACCGACTTGCGCTGGACGACCGTGGGCGCCTGGAGCTCGAGGGCGCGGCGCTCCTCGGCCTCGATGTCGCCGAGGCCGTCGATCGGGGTGCCGAGCGGGTTGACGACGCGGCCGAGGAAGGCGTCGCCGACGGGGACCGAGAGGACCTCACCCGTGCGCTTGACCTCCTGGCCCTCCTCGATGCCCGAGAACTCACCGAGGATGACGACGCCGATCTCGTGGACGTCGAGGTTGAGCGCCAGGCCCAGCGTGCCGTCCTCGAACTGGAGCAGCTCGTTGGTCATCGCCGAGGGCAGGCCCTCGACGTGCGCGATGCCGTCGCCGGCGTCGGTGACGCGCCCGACCTCCTCGCGCGAGGCGGTGCCCGGCTCGTAGGAGCGCACGTAGCTGTCCAGCGCGTCCCGGATCTCGTCCGGGCGGATCGAGAGCTCCGTCATGGGTGATCTTCTCCTCGGTCAACCGGCCCTGGGTGGGCCGAAGTTCTGGTGGGTGGTGCCTGTGCTGTTGTGTGTGGCGGAGTCGGTCGTGTGCCGCCAGCGGCTGGGGTCAGCCCCCGGTGACGTGCCGGCGGGCCTCGTCGAGGCGCCGCAGCACCGTGCCGTCGACGACCTCGTCGCCGACCTGGACCCGGATGCCGCCCATGACCGCCGGGTCGAGGACGACCTGGAGGGCGACCGGCTTGCCGTAGTGGTTCTCGAGCGCGCTGCGCAGGCGGGCCTGCTGCTGCTCGCTGAGGTCGCCGGCCGCCGTCACGAGCGCGGTGAGCTCGTCGCGGCGCTGGGAGGCCAGGTGCAGGTAGGCCTCCATGACCCGGTCGAGCCGGCGCCCGCGGGGCACCCGCACGGCCTGCTCGACGAGGCGCACCGTCTCCGGAGCGGCCTTGCCGTCGAGGAGGCCGTGCACGAGACCGGCCTTGCCGGAGGCGTCGGTGTTGCGGCTCGAGAGCGTGTCACGCAGACCGGGATCGGCGGCGACGATGCGCTCGAAGCGGAACAGCTCGTCCTCGACGCGGTCGATCCGGCCGGCCGACTCGGCGCTCGCGAGGAGCGCCTGGACGGCGAGGCTCTCGAGGGTGTCGCCGAGGTCGCGCTCGCCGGACCACCGCTGGCCGACGACGGCCTCGACGAGGTCCATCGTCGCCTGGCCGACCTTGCCGCCGAAGAGCGAGCGGGCCAGCCCGGCCTTCGCCGACGCCTCGCGCGAGGGGTCGGCGAGGGCGCGGCGCAGCGAGGCGGTGCCCTCGGCGGCCGTGGTCACCGCGAACAGCTCCTCGGCGAGGGCCGAGGGGTCCGCGCCACCCCGGAGGGCCGTGTCGAGGGCCTCCTGGGACGCGCGGGCCGCACCGCGGGACGAGCCACGCATCAGGCGTCCTGCCCGGCGGGGGCGACCTTCTCGGGCTTGACCTCGCCGGCCTCGAGCTCGGCGAGGAAGCGGTCGACGATGCCCTTCTGGCGCACCTCGTCCTCGAGCGACTCGCCGACGATCTTGCTGGCCAGGCTCGTCGACAGCGAGCCGACCTCCTGGCGCAGCTGGACCACGGCCTGCTGGCGCTCGGCCTCGACCTGGCGCTTCGCCGACTCCGTGATGCGGGCCGCCTCGGCCTGGGCCTGGGCGCGCATCTCGGCGACGATCGAGGCGCCCTGCTCACGGGCGGACTCGCGGATGGAGTTGGCCTCGGCACGGGCCTCGGCGAGCTGGGCGGTGTACTGCTCCAGCGCGGCCTTGGCCTCGGCCTGGGCCTGCTCCGCCTGCTGCATGCCACCCTCGATCGCCGCGGTGCGCTCTGCGTAGAGCGCCTCCATGCGCGGGACGACCTTGGTCGCGAAGAGCCAGTAGAGGATGCCGAAGGCGATGGCGCCGACGATGAGCTCGCCGGGGTGGGGCAGGAGGGGCAGCTGCTCTGGCCAGCCCACGCCCTCGGCGGTCTGCACGGATGCGAGAACCACGTCGCTTACCTAACTGTCGGACGAACGAACGGTGATGCGGTCGGGAGCTCGGTCAGCCTGCGAAGACGAACACGAAGACGAGACCGAGGATCGCGAGCGCCTCGGTGAGCGCCATGCCGGTGAAGGCGATGGTCTGGAGCATGCCGCGGGCCTCGGGCTGGCGGGCCACACCGTTGATGTACGCGGCGAAGATCAGACCGACACCGATACCGGGGCCGATGGCGGCGAGGCCGTAGCCGAGGTAGGTGATGTCACCAGTCATTGCATTTCCTTTCGAGGGCGCCGGGCCTGTCCCGGCGTCTGTGTTCTGTTCAGGAGGGTCGTGCTACCGGACGGGTCCGGGGGTCAGTGGTGCTCGCTCACCGCGTCGCTGATGTACAGCGCCGCGAGGAGGGTGAAAATGAACGCCTGGAGGAACTGCACCAGGAGCTCGAAGAACGTCATGACGACGCCGAAGCCCATGCCGAGCAGGCCGGAGGCCTGGATGCCGATGTTGCCGCCGTGCAGGAGCAGGTACTCGCCGCCGAGGATGAAGACGAGGAGCATCAGGTGCCCGGCGAGCATGTTGCCGAAGAGTCGCAGCGCGAGGGTCAGCGGCCGGATGAAGAAGTAGGTGAGGAACTCGAGCACGAACATGATCGGTCGCAGCCAGAGCGGGAGCCCCGGGGGCACGAGGGACTTGAGGTAGCCCAGGACGCCGTGCTTCCGGCGGATCGCCACGGTGTGGTAGACGACGTAGACCACGAGCGTGAGCACGATCGGGAACGCGATCCGGCTCATCGACGGGAACTGCACGAGCGGGAAGATCCCCATCACGTTGTTGAAGAGGATCATCGTGAAGAGCGTGAGGAGCAGCGGGATGAAGGGCCGGAAGTCCTTGGCCCCGATGATGTCGCGGCCGATGGTGTTCCGCACGAAGCCGTAGACGCCCTCGGCCATCCACTGGCGCTTGCTCGGGACGACCTGGAGCTTGCCGGCGACGGTCATGAAGAACGCACCGATGATCACCACGGAGGCGATGACGACGAACGCGGGACGGGTGAAGGTCCAGTTGCTCGTGTCGCTGCCGATCAGGGGCCACCAGAAGTCCTCGACGCCCGGGGCGACGAAGCCCTCACCGTCGGCGGCGGGGACGCCGGCCTGCAGCCAGTGTGCGGGAACCACGCTCGGGCTCACAGCCTCTCCTCGGGGGTTTCACAGGCGCGCGCGACGGGCGCCCGAAGGAACGGGACGTACGCTACCCGACCCCTGAGGGTGGGTGCGACGCCGGGTGCGGCGGGCTCGGGGAGGCTCATCGGGGCCCCTCCTGCCCGCTCGGGAGGTCGTAGACGGGGACCCTCGCGCGGCGCAGGGCCCGCATCGCGAAGACCTGCCAGACGATGGTCACGACGAACGCGACGATGCCCAGCGCGGGGCCGTCGACCCAGTCGGCGCCCCGGAAGGCCATGATCACGAGCAGGAGCGCGATGACCTGGCCGAGGTAGACGGCCATGGCGACGGCGAAGAAGGTGGTGGGGTTGGCGTCCCGGACCAGCCGGCTCAGGAGGAACATCCCCGAGGCGAAGAAGGCGACAGCGACGACGAGGCCGAGGACCGCGCCCGCGAGGGCGTCGGTGCCGCGCACGAGGGAGAGGACCAGCACGGTCAGGAGGCCGGCCACGGTCGAGGGGACCAGTGCCCCTCGCAGCATCGCGCCGAAGGGCGCGCCGGCGTGCGGCGTGGTGTCCTCGGTGCGGTCGGTCATCTGCGATCGGCCTCTTCGGTGGTCGTGGCGGAAGCACTCCGTGACGGCTTGTGAAAGTTATCACAAGCGCCGCGCGCTGCCAAAAGCGCAGGTCAGACCCGTCGTGCGAGGACGACCCAGATGGTCCGGACGATGATCTCGAGGTCGAGCACCGGCGACCAGTTGACGAGGTACTGGAGGTCGTAGCCCAGCTTGTACTCGGCGTCGGTGTGGTACCTGCCGTGGATCTGGGCCAGCCCGGTGAGGCCCGGGGGGACCTCGTGACGCCGCGTGTACCCGGCGATCTCCTTCTCGAACCCGGCCGTCAGCTCGGGGCGCTCGGGGCGCGGCCCGACGACGGACATCCGACCGGTGAGGATATGGAGGATCTGCGGCAGCTCGTCGGCCCGGGTGGCCCGCACCCAGCGGCACGCGGGGATCACGCGGGGGTCGCCCTGGGCCGAGAGCTGGGCACCGCCCTCGGCCTCGGCGTCGAGGCGCATGGTGCGGAACTTGACCATCTCGAAGGTCTCTCCCCCGACCCCGACGCGGGTCTGTCGGAAGAGCAGGGGCCGCCCGGCGACGACCAGCTGGTGGAGCGCGGTCCCACCGAGCAGGAGCAGCCAGACGGGCGCGGTGACGACGACGAGCAGCAGGTCGAGCAGGCGCTTGAAGTGCCGCTGCGACGGGGCCATGGTCTGCGCCAGGAGGAGGACGAACGGCAGCCCGGCCACCTCCCGCAGCCGGTCGAGGCCGAAGAGGGTCTCCCGGCCGCCGACCCGCAGGAGCACCGTGGCGTCGCGCTGGTCGAGGCGGCCGATGGTCCTCGGGTACCAGTCGTCGAGCCAGGCCGCGGTGAGCAGCAGGACGTCGGTGGCCCGGGTGCGCTCGACGACGTCGACGACGGCCAGCGGGTCGTCGACCTCGCCGACGACCTCGAGCGAGGAGTCGTTGGCCGCCAGGTGCTCGCGAGCCAGCCGGATGTCGTCCGGGGTGCCCGCGAGCACGACGCGCGGCGGACCCTCGCGCCGGGTGCGCAGAGCGTGGACGATGGCCCGGTTGATCGCGACGGCCACACCGGCGAGGACGATCACCGCCACGAGGTTGGGGATCGGGAACGGCAGTGCGCGGCCGATGAGCGAGCCGCGCTGGCGCGCCAGGCCGCTCAGCGCGAGGTTGAGCAGGGCCACGAAGCTGCCCGCCGCCAGCGACAGGCGCGCCGCCCGGGCGAACACCCCGCTGCTCCCGAGACGCGGCTCGCGCTCGTAGAGGCCCCCGAAGTAGAACGCGACGAGGAAGATCAGCGTCGAGACGGAGAAGGAGAGCGCGTACTGCTGGACGCTGTACGGCGGGGGGGCCCGCCAGCCGAAGCGCACGACCATCGAGAGGACCATCAGGCCGAGGACGGCGACCCCGTCGAGCAGCATGACGAGCCGGAACCCCCGGCGGTTCAGCCGGGTGAGCAGGCGCGGCTCCGGCTGGCTCCCGGGGGTCGGCTCGGACACGGTGGCGACGGCCTCCCGACGTCAGGCGGAGGGTCGCGGGTAGGCCGGGAAGGCCTCCACGAGCTCGGTGACCTGGGCCCGCACCTCGCGGGACACGGCGTGGTCGGGGTCGGCGTCGCCGTCGATGACCGCCCGGGCGATGAGCGAGGCGACCGTGCGCATCTCGTCCTCCCCCATCCCCTGCGTCGTGACGCACGGCGTGCCGACGCGGATGCCCGAGGCGATGTTCGGCTTCTGCGGGTCGAAGGGGATCGCGTTCTTGTTGAGCGTGATGCCGGCCGCGTCGGAGCGGGCCTCGGCGTCGACCCCGGTGACGAGGACGCCCTGGAGGTCGTGCAGCGAGAGGTGGGTGTCGGTGCCGCCGGTCGTGGGCCGGATGCCCTTCTCGCCGAGGGCCTCGGCGAGCACCTTGGCGTTGGCGACGACCTGGCGCGTGTACGCGGCGTACTCGGGGGTCGCGCACTCCTTGAAGTTCACCGCCTTGGCGGCGATCGTGTGCATCTGCGGGCCGCCCTGCATCATCGGGAAGACCGCCTTGTCGATGGCGGCGGCGTGCTCCTCGCGACAGACGATCGCGCCGGAGCGCGGGCCGCGCAGCACCTTGTGGGTCGTGAACGACACGACGTCGGCGTACGGCACCGGGCTGGGGATCGCGCCGCCGGCCACGAGGCCGATGAAGTGCGCCGCGTCGACCCAGAAGATGGCGCCGACCTCGTCGGCGATGGCCCGGAACCGGGCGAAGTCGATGAGGCGTGGGATGGCCGAGCCGCCGGCGAGGATGACCTTCGGCCGGTGCTCGCGGGCGAGCGCCTCGACCTGGTCGTAGTCGATGTCCTCGGTGTCCTTGTCGACCCCGTAGTGGACGGCGTCGAACCACTTGCCGGAGAACGAGACCTTCGTGCCGTGGGTCAGGTGCCCGCCGTGCGGCAGGCTCATCGCGAGGATGGTCTCGCCGGGCTTGAGGAAGGCGCCGTAGACGGCCTGGTTCGCGCTGGCGCCGGAGTGGGCCTGGACGTTCGCGTGGTCGGCCCCGAAGAGGGCCTTGCACCGCTCGATGGCCAGCGCCTCGGCCTTGTCGACCTCCGAGCAGCCGCCGTAGTAGCGGCGGCCCGGGTAGCCCTCGGCGTACTTGTTGGACAGCGTCGAGCCGAGGGCGGTGAGCACCTCGGGGCTGGAGAAGTTCTCGCTGGCGATGAGCTGGAGGCCGCCCCGGAGCCGGTCGAGCTCGGAGACCAGCACCCCGGCGATGTCCGGGTCGAAGGCCTCGAGGGCACCGAAGTCGGATCCGTAGAACGTGTCACTCATCGTGGCTGGTCTCCCGCGGCTCGTCCTGGGTCGGTGCCTCGGTCGCGGCACCCGCGTCGGTCTCGGCGCGCGACAACTCTAGGGCGTCGGCCTTCGCGCGCTCGACGACGTCCATGACCTCCTGCTCGGAGACCGCCCCGAGGCGCAGCAGGGTCGGCTCCTCGCGTGTGCAGTCGACGATCGTCGAGGCGAGCCCGCCGGTGCTCGGTCCGCCGTCGAGGTAGAACTCGACGCTCGCCCCGAGCTGGGTCGCGGCCTCGACCACCGTGCGGCTCGAGGGGTAGGCGTGCCGGTTGGCGCTGCTGACCGCCATCGGCCCGACCTCGCGCAGGAGGGCCAGGGCGACCTCGTCGTCGGGCATCCGCAGCGCGACCGTCCCGCCGGTGTCGCCGAGGTCCCAGGCCAGCGAGGGCTGGGCGCGCAGCACGACGGTGAGCGGGCCGGGCCAGAACTCACGGATGAGGGCGCGGGCGTACTCGGGCACCTCGGTGGCCAGCCCCTCGACGGTTCGGGCGTCGGCCACGAGGACCGGCGGCGGCATGTCGGAGCCGCGGCCCTTGGCGTCGAGCAGGTCGCGCACGGCGTCGGGGCTGAAGGCGTCGGCGCCGATGCCGTAGACGGTGTCGGTGGGCAGGACGACGAGGGCGCCGCGCCGGACGCCCTCGGCGACCTTGGGGAGGGCGTCGGCGCGCCCCGCCTCGGTGGTGCAGTCGAAGACCGGGCTCATGGGGGCCAGCCTAGGTGCGCGGATTGCCCTGCACGCAGGCGGCACACCGGCCCGCGCCACCCCTAGGGTCGGTCCACCCGGCGGGCGAGAGCCGCCCGCCCCGAGGAAAACACGAGGTGACCCATGCGTGGTTCCGGACTCATCTGGACGATCGTCGGCGTGCTGCTCATCATCGCGCTGCTGATCTTCATCCTCGGCCGCGTCTGACGGCCCCGCCCGGCGGACGGTCGAGAAGAGGCCGGACGCCGTGGCGCGCCACCCTCAGCGCGGGGCGCGCACGGCCACCGTCGCCCGCGGCCGGCCGGTGAGGTCGAGGTGGTCGACCACCTCGGTCCACTCCCCCGTCGCCCGCAGCCCGGCGGGCAGGCTCTCCCCCTGGGTGTCGGCGTGCTCCATGACGAGCACCCCGCCCGGACGCAGCAGCACCGCCGCCCGCGCGGCCACCGCCAGCGGCACCCCCAGCCCGTCGGCCGAGCGCCCGTAGAGGGCCACCTCGGGGTCGTGGTCGCGGACCTCGGGGTCGCGCGGCACCGCACCGTCGGGGATGTAGGGCGGGTTGCTGACGACCACGTCGACGACGCCCTCGAGGCCCGGGAACGCGGTCGTGGCGTCGCCGACGAGCACCTCGACGTCGAGGGCGAGCCGGTCGCGGTTGGCGACCGCCCAGGCGTGGGCGTCCGGCGAGAGCTCGACGGCGTGCACGCGCGCCCCCGGCACCTCGTCGGCCACCGCCAGCGCGATCGCTCCCGAACCGGTGCAGAGGTCGACGACGAGCGGGGCGTCACCGGCGGCGTGCGCGGCCTCGATGGCCAGCCCGGCCGTCACCTCGGTCTCGGGGCGGGGTACGAAGACCCCCGGCCCGACGGCGAGGGTCAGCCGGCGGAAGTAGGCGCGACCGGTCAGGTGCTGGAGCGGGACCCGGGCCACCCGCTCCTCGACCAGCACGTCGACGCGGGCGACGGCGGCGTCCTCGACCGGCGAGCGCAGCACGGCCGAGCGCCGCACCTCCGCCCCGTCGGTGCCGAGGACGACGGCGAGCAGCTCGAGCGCGTCGGCGTCCGGCGAGGCGATGCCCGCCTCGGCCAGCTCGGCCCGGACCCGGGCCAGCAGGGCGTCGACCGTGGTGCTCATCGGTCGGCGATCGCGGCGAGCCGGGCGGCCTCGTCGGCGTCGACCGCCGACTGGATGACCGGGTCGAGGTCGCCGTCGAGCACGGCGTCGAGGTTGTGCGACTTGTAGCCGGTGCGGTGGTCGCTGATCCGGTTCTCGGGGAAGTTGTAGGTGCGGATCCGCTCGGAGCGGTCGACGGTGCGGACCTGGCTGTTGCGCACCGTCGCGTCGGCGGCGTGCCGCTCGTCCATCGCCTGCTGGTGGAGGCGGGCGCGCAGCACGCGCAGGGCCGCCTCCCGGTTCTGCAGCTGGCTCTTCTCGTTCTGGCAGGAGACGACGAGACCCGTCGGCAGGTGGGTGATGCGCACGGCCGAGTCGGTGGTGTTGACGCTCTGGCCGCCGGGGCCGCTGGAGCGGAAGACGTCGATGCGCAGGTCGTTGGGGTCGATGACCACCTCGACCTCCTCGGCCTCGGGCATCACCCAGACGCCCGCGGCGGAGGTGTGGATGCGGCCCTGGCTCTCGGTGACGGGCACGCGCTGCACGCGGTGCACGCCGCCCTCGAACTTCAGCCGGGCCCAGGGCGCCTCGCCGGGAGCCGGTGTGCCGCGCGACTTCACCGCGACCCGCACGTCCTTGTAGCCGCCGAGATCGGACTCGGTGGCGTCGAGCACCTCGGTGCGCCAGCCCCGGCGCTCGGCGTGGCGCAGGTACATCCGCAGCAGGTCGCCGGCGAAGAGGGCCGACTCCTCGCCGCCCTCCCCCGCCTTGACCTCGAGGATGACGTCGCGGTCGTCCTCGGGGTCGCGTGGCACGAGCAGGCGGCGGAGGCGGTCCTCGGCCGCGGCGAGGGTGGCCTCGAGGGCGGGCACCTCCTCGGCGAACGCGGGGTCCTCGCGGGCCAGCTCGCGGGCGGCCCCCAGGTCCTCCCGGGCGGCGACCCACGCCGTGTGGGCGGCGACGGTGGGGCCGAGGGCGGCGTAGCGCTTGGCGACCTCGCGGCTGCGGTCGGGGTCGGAGGCGACGGCCGGGTCGGCCATCTCGCGCTCGAGGGCGGCGTGCTCGGCGACGAGGGCCTCGGCGGACTCGATCATCGGCGGCCTCCTGCGGCGCGGGGGAACGGGTGGGGACACGAACGCGCCGGCCCGTCCCCGAGGGGTCGGACCGGCGCGTCGCGGATGCTACTTGTCGGCCTTCTTGCCGTAGCGGGCCTCGAAACGGGCCACGCGGCCACCGGTGTCGAGGATCTTCTGCTTGCCCGTGTAGAACGGGTGGCAGGCGCTGCAGACGTCGGCGTGGATCGTGCCGTTGGCCGCGGTGCTGCGGGTGGTGAACGTGTTGCCACAGGTGCAGGTGACCGTGGTCTCGACGTAGGTCGGGTGGATGTCCTTCTTCACGAGCGTCTTCTCCTTGGATGCGTCCGGGTCGGCGAGCCCAGCACGGTGCTGCAAGCCCTCAGGCGCCCCGACTGCGACCCTCGTGGGGAGGTCGCTCAGGAAACGCGTCACTGCCGTGAACCGGTCCAGCGGTCAAGTGTGCCAGAGATGCACACGCTGTCCTAAACGGTCCCGCGCGACCCGGAATTCCCCGCCGGACGGCGGCTTCCTCGTCCGACCATGACCGAACGGTGGAGCCCTGCTTCCGCCGCTCAGCGGGGCGGGTCCGCGTCGGTGTGCGGCGCTACGGTCGAGGGATGAGATACGGAGCCGTCATCCCCTGGGCCTCCGAGCGCGAGTTCGCCGGGCTCGCGGCCGTCGCGGAGGAGGCCGGCTGGGACCAGGTCTTCTCGTGGGAGGCGGTCTGGGGGCAGGACGCCTGGGTCACCCTCGGCGCGGCCGCCATGACCACCGAACGCATCCGGCTCGGCACGCTGCTGACCCCGGCGGCGCGGCACCGCCCGTGGGACCTCGCCTCGAAGGTCGCGTCCGTGGACCGGCTCTCGGGCGGGCGGGTGACCCTCGGCGTGGGGCTCGGGGCGCTGCACGGCAACTGGCTGGCCTTCGAGCCCGACGAGGGCCGTGCGGTGCGCGCCCGCCGGCTCGACGAGGGCCTGGCGATCTACGCGGGGCTCATGGGCGGGCAGCCGTTCGAGTTCTCCGGCGAGTACTACAGCGCGGCGCCGGTCACCGAGCTCGTCCCGCCGCCCCCGGTGCAGCAGCCGCACCCGCCGGTCTGGTGCGTCGGGATGCTCGTGCCCGGCCGGTCCCGGCAGCGCTCCCTCGAGCGGGCGGCCCGGTGGCAGGGCGTCTTCCCCGCCGTCGCCGGCGGCAGCCTCGAGGACCCCGGCTCCCGGCTCACCCACGACGGGTTGCGCGAGGTCGTCGAGCGCATCGGCACGCTGCGCGCCGACGCCGGCCTGACGATGGAGGGCTACGACGTCGTCGTCGAGGGCGACAGCCACGGCTCGTTCGGCGAGACCCGCCCGCCGGTGCAGGCCTGGGCCGACGCCGGCGCCACGTGGTGGGTCGAGTCGTGGTGGGACCTGCCCGACGACGACTCCGGGCGCGCCGAGCTGCGGCGCCGGCTGGCCCTCGGCCCGCAGCGCTGACCGTCGCCACCGGTCGAGAGACGAGAACATGCCGTGCGGCCCGGGGGCCGCACGGCATGTTCTCGTCGTTCGTCGAGGGACGCAGCCGTCAGGCGTCGTCCTCGTCGCCGAGCTTGATCGAGCTCGTCTGCTGGACCTGCATGAGGAACTCGTAGTTGTTCTTCGTCTTGCGGATCCGGTCCAGGAGCAGCTCGATGCCCTGCTGGGAGTCGAGCGCGGCGAGGACGCGGCGCAGCTTCCACATGATCTTCAGCTCGTCCGGCGCGAGGAGGATCTCCTCGCGACGCGTGCCCGAGTTGTTGACGTCGACCGCGGGGAAGATGCGGCGGTTGGCCAGGCCCCGGTCGAGCTTGAGCTCCATGTTGCCGGTGCCCTTGAACTCCTCGAAGATCACCTCGTCCATCCGCGAGCCCGTCTCGACGAGCGCGGTGGCGAGGATGGTCAGCGAGCCGCCGTTCTCGATGTTGCGCGCGGCGCCGAAGAACTTCTTCGGCGGGTACAGCGCGGCCGAGTCGACACCACCGGAGAGGATGCGCCCGCTCGCCGGGGCGGCGAGGTTGTAGGCGCGACCGAGCTTGGTGATCGAGTCGAGCAGGACGACGACGTCGTGACCCATCTCGACGAGGCGCTTGGCCCGCTCGATGGCGAGCTCGGCGACCGTCGTGTGGTCGTCGGCGGGCCGGTCGAAGGTCGAGGAGATGACCTCGCCCTTGACGGCGCGCTGCATGTCGGTGACCTCCTCGGGACGCTCGTCGACGAGGACGACCATGAGGTGGCACTCGGGGTTGTTCGTCGTGATCGCGTTCGCGAGGGCCTGCATGACCATCGTCTTGCCGGCCTTGGCCGGGGCGACGATGAGCCCGCGCTGGCCCTTGCCGATGGGGGCGACGAGGTCGATGATCCGCGTCGTGATGATGCTCTGCTCGGTCTCCAGGCGCAGGCGGTCCTGCGGGTAGAGCGGCGTCAGCTTGCCGAACTCGGGGCGACGGCGGGCGTCCTCCGGGCTCATCGCGTTGATGGTGTCGAGGCGCGCGAGCGGCGTGTACTTCTGCCGGTTGTTGCGCGAGCCGACGGTCTGCTGCTGCGGCTCCTCGCCCTCGCGGGCGGCCTTGATGGAGCCGGTGACGGCGTCGCCCTTGCGCAGGCCGTGGCGCTTGACCATCTGCATCGGGACGTAGATGTCGCTGCTGCCCGGCAGGTAGCCGGTCGTGCGCACGAAGGCGTAGTTGTCGAGGATGTCGAGGATGCCCGCGACCGGCACGAGGACGTCGTCCTCGTGGATCTGGGTCTCGCCCTCGACCTGCGGCGCACCGCCCTCGCCGCCGCCGGGACGACGCTTGTCACGGTTGCGGCCGCGGTTGCGGCGGCGGCGACCGCCGCGGGTGTCGTCGTCGTCGTCGCGACGCTGCTGGTTGCCCTGCTGCTGGCCGCCCTGCTGGCGCTCCTGGCGCTCCTGCTGGCGGTCCCCCTGCTGGCGGTCCCCCTGCTGGCGGTCCTGGCGCTCGCCCTGCTGCTGGCGCTCCTGGCGCTCCTGCTGGCGGTCCTGGCGGTCCCCCTGCTGCTGGCGGTCCTGGCGGTCGCGGCCCTGCTGGTCCTCACGCCGCTCGGTGCGCTCCTCGCGGGGACGCTCCTCCCGGCTCGGGGCGCTGTCGTCGCGGCGGGCCACGGGGGCCTCGTCGCGGCGCTCACGGCGCGGTCGGTCCTCGGAGGCCGGGCCGCTCTCGCCGTTCTGGCGGGCGCGGATGGCGGCGACGAGGTCGCCCTTGCGCATCTTGGCGGTGCCGCTGATGCCCATGCTCGAGGCGAGGCCCTGGAGCTCGGCGAGCCGCATGGCGGAGAGGGCGCCGGAACGGCGTGCTCCCCCGGCGGCGGCCGAGGCCTCGAGGGTGGTGGTGTCTGTCACGAAGGATCCTTCCCCTCGTTCGTGGACCGGCTGAGGCGCCGGTCTGGGTGGAAGAGACCACGCCCGGGCGAGCGGCCATGACGGCCGGGTGCTCAGCCCGAGGGGCGTGGGGGGCGTTCCGTAGCAGGCAACGGGCCGTGGGGCCCGGCATCGGCCGCGGACGCACTCCCACAGTACCACCGGACTTCCCCGCGGATGCACGACACGGGTGAGCGCGTGCTCAGCCGTCGGCGAGGACCTGCAGGCTCGCCCCGTGCTCGGGGATGCCGGGCGTGAGCACCCGCCAGCCGGCGGGGGTGTGGGCCCGCACGGCCTCGACCCGCGCGCGGAGGGCGAGGACGAGCACCGAGGGGCCGGCCCCGGAGATCGCGGCAGCGTGCCCGTCGGCGCGCAGGGCGTCGACGAGCGCCATCGACCCCGGGTAGGAGCCGCGCCGGGCCTCCTGGTGCAGCCAGTCACGGGTGGCCTCGACGAGGTGCCGGGGGTCCGAGCCGAGCGCGTGGGAGAGCAGGGCGGCCCGCGCGGAGTTGGCCGCCGCGTCGGCGAGGCGCACCTGGAGGGGCAGGACCGAGCGGGCCCGCGCGGTGGAGAGCTGGGTCTCGGGGGCGAACACGACCGGCTCGACGTCGGGGTGCACCGCGAGGCGCACCGTGGTCGTCACGTCGTCGTCGCTCCAGGAGAGGGTCACCCCGCCGAACACGCTGGCCGAGGCGTTGTCCGGGTGGCCCTCGAGCCGGGCGGCGAGCGAGTTGGCCGCGCCGAGGTCGACCTCGCCGCCGCGCCCGGCCGAGACCGCCGCAAGCCCGAGGGCCGCCACGATGCCGGTGACGATGGCGGTGGCCGACGAGCCCATCCCCCGTCCGTGGGGCACCGCGTTGAGGCACTCGAGCCGCAGGCCGGCCGGCGCCTCGACGCCCGACTCCGCCCAGGCCGTGCGCATCGCGCGGTGCACGAGGTGGGTCTCGTCCAGGGGGACGGCGCCGGCGCCCTCCCCCTCGACCTCGACGACGAGGCCCGCGGTGTCGGTGACGCTGGCGCGGCAGGTGTCCCAGACCCCCAGGGCACACCCGACCGAGTCGAACCCCGGGCCGAGGTTCGCGCTGCTCGCCGGGACGCGCACCTCGACGGCGACGCCCGGCCGCAGCACCGCGCTCACCCCTCGAGACCGAGGGCGGCCGCGACCGAGTAGGCGTCGACGGGCACGCGGACCGGCTGGACGTCCGAGCCGTCGGCGGTGCGCAGGGCCCACTGCGGGTCCTTGAGGCCGTGACCGGTGACGGTGCAGACGATGGTCGCGTCGGGCGGGATGCGTCCGGCACGGTGCATCTTGAGCAGGCCGGCGATGCTCGCGGCCGACCCGGGCTCGACGAACACGCCCTCCGTGGAGGACAGCACGCGGTGCGCCTCGAGGATCTCGTCGTCGGTGACCGAGTCGATGAGCCCGCCGGACTCGTCGCGGGCGGCCTCGGCCTGCTTCCACGACGCGGGGTTGCCGATGCGGATGGCGGTCGCGACGGTCTCGGGGTGGTCGACCGGGTGGCCGAGGACGATCGGCGCGGCGCCGGCGGCCTGGAAGCCCCACATCTGCGGCCGTCGCGTGGCGACCGGCTCGAGCACCTCGCCTCCGAGTCCCGGTGTGGCGGAGGCGTACTCGGTGTAGCCCCGCCAGTAGGCCGTGATGTTGCCGGCGTTGCCGACGGGCAGCACGTGGATGTCGGGGGCGTCGCCGAGCGCGTCGACGACCTCGAAGGCGGCCGTCTTCTGCCCCTCGATGCGCGCGGGGTTGACCGAGTTGACGAGCTCGACCGGGTAGCTCTCGGCGAGCTTGCGGGCCACGGTGAGGCAGTCGTCGAAGTTCCCCTCGACCTGGATGAGGGTGGCGCCGTGGGCGATCGCCTGGCTCAGCTTGCCCATCGCGATCTTGCCGTCGGGCACGAGGACGGCACAGGTCATCCCGGCCTTGACGGCGTACGCGGCAGCGCTGGCGCTGGTGTTGCCGGTGCTCGCACAGATGACCGCCTTGGCCCCGGCGAGCTTCGCGGCGGAGATGGCGGCCGTCATCCCCCGGTCCTTGAACGAGGCCGTGGGGTTGAGCCCCTCGTACTTGACGAGGACGTTGGCCCCGGTCGTGGCCGAGAGGTTCTCGCACGGGATGAGCGGGGTGCCGCCCTCGTGGAGGGTGACCACCGGCGCCCCCTCGAGGCTCGGGAGGCGGTCGGCGTACTCGCGGATGACTCCGCGCCACTGGTGGGCCACGGTCAGGCTCCTTCCACGCGCATGACGGACGCGACGTCGTCGACCGCGTCGAGCGCGGCGAGGGCGTCGACGGTCGCGGACAGGGCCGCGTCCGGCGCCCGGTGGGTGACGACGATGAGCTTGGCGCGGCCCTCGCCCGCGGGGTCGGCCTGCTGGCGGACGGTCTCGATCGACACCCCGTGCTCGGCGAAGGCCGCCGCGACCTGGGCGAGCACACCCGGGCGGTCGGCCACGTCGAGGCTGATGTGGTACCTCGTGACGGCCCGGCCCATGTCGACGACGGGCAGGTCGGCGTAGGCCGACTCCCCCGGCCCGCGGCCGCCCGCGACGCGGTGGCGCGCGACGGCGACGACGTCGCCGAGCACCGCCGACGCCGTCGGGTCGCCCCCGGCGCCACGGCCGTAGAACATCAGCTCGCCGGCGGCCTCGGCCTCGACGAACACGGCGTTGAAGGCCTCGCGGACGCTGGCCAGCGGGTGCGACCGGGGCACCATCGCGGGGTGCACGCGGACGCTCACGGCGTCGACCCCGTCGGCCGTCACGCGCTCGCAGATCGCGAGCAGCTTGACGACGCAGTCGTTCTCGCGCGCGGCCCGGATGTCGGCCGCGGTGACCTCGGTGATGCCCTCGCGGTGCACGTCGGCCGCGGAGACGCGGGTGTGGAAGGCCATGCTCGCGAGGATCGCGGCCTTCGCGGCCGCGTCGAACCCCTCGACGTCGGCGGTGGGGTCGGCCTCGGCGTACCCGAGGGCCTGGGCCTCCTCCACGGTCTCGGCGAACCCCGCGCCCGAGACGTCCATCTTGTCGAGGACGAAGTTCGTCGTGCCGTTGACGATGCCCATGACCTTGCGGACGTGGTCGCCGGCGAGCGACTCCTGGACCGGGCGCAGGATGGGGATGGCCCCCGCGACGGCGGCCTCGTAGTAGAGGTCGACGCCGTGACGGGCGGCGGCCTCGAACAGCGTCGGGCCGTCCTCGGCGAGCAGCGCCTTGTTGGCCGAGACGACCGAGGCGCCGTGCTCCATCGCCCGCAGGATCAGGCCACGGGCGGGGTCGATCCCGCCGATGACCTCGACGACGACGTCGGCGCGGGTGACGAGCTCGTCGGCGTCGGAGGTGAAGAGCGAGGGGTCGACGGGGACGTCGGGACGCGGACGGTTCGGGCGGCGGACGGCGATGCCGACCAGCTCGAGGCGGGCGCCGGCGCGGGCGGCGAGGTCGTCGGCCTGCTCGACGAGCATCCGGGCGACGGAGGAGCCCACGACGCCGCAGCCGAGCAGGGCGACGCGGAGGGGGGCTCCGGGTTCGTGGGCCATCGCGGGCTGGGTCTCCTCGGTCTCGGGGCTCACGCGTCCGCCACGTCGAGGGCGAGCAGGTCGTCGATCGTCTCACGGCGCACGATGACCCGGCTCTCACCCCCGCGGACGGCGACGACCGGTGGGCGGGGCGTGTGGTTGTACTGGCTGGACAGGCTGCGGCAGTAGGCGCCGGTGCCGGGGACCGCGATCAGGTCGCCGGGCCGGACGTCGCCGGGCAGGTACTCGTCGAGCACGACGATGTCGCCGCTCTCGCAGTGCCGGCCGACGACGCGGGCGAGCACCGGCTCGGCCGTGGAGCGCCGGTTGGCGAGCGTGCAGGAGTAGTCGGCCTCGTAGAGCGCGGGGCGCGCGTTGTCGCTCATCCCGCCGTCGACGGCGACGTAGGTGCGGGCGTGCCCGCCGCCGAGCTCGACCCGCTTGACCGTGCCGACCTCGTAGAGCGTGAAGGTGCTCGGACCGACGATGGCCCGCCCGGGCTCGACCGAGACCCGCGGCACGCGGCTGTTGTCACCGTCGCCGATGGCCTTGAACTCGCGCTCGACGATGTCGGCCATCGCGTCGGCGAGCACGTCGGGGGGCAGCGGCGTGTGCTGCGAGGTGTAGGCGATGCCGTAGCCACCGCCGAGGTCGATCTCGGGCATGGCGACGCCGTGCTCGGCCTCGACCCGCGCGTGCAGTCCGACGAGCCGGTGCACCGCCGCCTCGAAGCCGCCGGTGTCGAAGATCTGGCTGCCGATGTGGCTGTGCACGCCGCGCAGGTCGACCGCGGCGGGGTGGGCGAGCAGCCGGGCCACGGCCTCGTCGGCCTGCCCGCCCGCGAGGCTGAAGCCGAACTTCTGGTCCTCGTGGCCGGTGGCGATGAACTCGTGGGTGTGCGCCTCGACCCCGACCGTGACCCGCACCATGACGGGCGCGCGGACGCCGAGCTCGGTGGCCAGGGCGACGAGCCGGTCGATCTCGTCGAAGGAGTCGACGACGATCCTGCCCACCCCGTACTCGAGGGCGTCGCGCAGCTCGCCGACCGTCTTGTTGTTGCCGTGGAACGCGATCCGCTCCGGCGGGAAGGCGGCGCGGCGCGCGATGGCGAGCTCGCCACCGGTGCACACGTCGAGGTGCAGGCCCTCCTCGTCGACCCAGCGGGCGACGGCCGTGCAGAGGAACGCCTTGCCCGCGTAGTAGACGTCGGCGCCACCGAACCTCTCGAACGACGAAGCGAAGCCGTCACGGAAAGCCCGTGCGCGGGAACGGAAGTCGTCCTCGTCGAGCACGTACGCGGCCGTCCCGTGTCGCTCGGCGAGGGTCAGCACGTCGAGGCCGGCCACCGTGAGCCGGCCCTCCTCGTCACGGTCGACGGAGTGGGCCCAGAGCTGCGGCAGCAGCTCCATGACGTCGCCGGGGTACGGCAGGTAGAGCGGGGGTCCGCCGTAGCCCTCGGCGTGGAGGGCGCCGGCCTCGTGGGAGCGCACCGGTCAGCCCCTCACATGCGCTCGGGCGCCGAGACGCCGAGCAGGTCGAGGCCGTTGGCGAGCACCTGACGGGTGGCGTCGTTGAGCCACAGGCGGGTCCGGTGGAGGTCGGTGACGACCTCGTCGGCGTTCTGGGGCCGGACGCGGCAGGTGTCGTACCACTT
>JAESFK010000226.1_pt1 | contig 37087 bp, 36 predicted proteins | sample 9269391 | NCBI WGS metagenome assembly JAESFK01 (sample SAMN14506231, study PRJNA617097) | algae metagenome | isolation source: Drouetiella hepatica UHER 2000/2452 and co-occurring heterotrophs from... | place: Slovakia: Slovak Paradise National Park, Hrabusice, Kosice Region | collected 2000-01-01
CCCCGGTATCGGCGACGGTCACCTCGACCTGGTCTTCGGCTCCCGCCGCCGTGGCGATGTCGAGCCGGCGGACGGCACTACCCTCGCTCATCACCTCTATGGCATTGCGCATCAGGTTGACGAGCACCTGCTGGATCTGGATGCGGTCGGCGAGCACGAGATCGGCGGCGGGATCGAGCCTGAACGTGACCGCAATGCCGTGTTCCCTCGCCCCGACCAGCGCGAGCGTGCTGGCATCCTCGATCAATTTGGGAAGACTCTCGATCCGCCGCTCGCTTTCGCCGCGCGCCACGAATTCGCGCAGGCGACGAATGATCTGCCCGGCCCGCAAAGCCTGGTCGGCGGCCCTGGAGACCGCGTCGCGGAGCATCTCGACGTTCTCGCCCTCCATCCGTTCGAGCAGGCGGCGCGAGCCCTTGAGATAGTTGCTGATGGCCGTCAGCGGCTGGTTGATCTCGTGCGCGAGCGTCGAGGCCATCTCGCCCAGCGCCGTGAACCGCGACATGTGGGTCACTTCCGACTGCAGCTCCTTCAGCCGGTCCTCGGTGAGCTGCTGGTCGGTCAGGTCGCGGATGAAGCCGGTGAAGTGGTGACGGTCGCCGGTCCGGAGCTCGCCCACCGTGAGATGCATCGGGAACGTCGTTCCGTCCTTGCGCTGACCCACCACGATGCGGCCGATGCCGATGATCCGGCGTTCGCCGGTCTCGAGGTAGCGCCCGATATAGGCGTCGTGCTGCTCGCGATAGGGCGACGGCATCAGGAGGCTGACATTGCGGCCGCACGCTTCGTCCGCGTCATAGCCGAACAGACGTTCCGCGGTCGTGCTGAGCGATTCGATGCGGCCCCGCTCGTCGATGATGATCATGGCGTCGGGCACGGTCTGCAGGATGGATCGCAGGCGCGCTTCCGCCGCCTCGAGCGCGAGCGCGATCGACGTTTCGCTCATCGGGTCATCCGGCTCATTGGCGCACGATCATAACTGACGAATTATAGCATGCGCCCACGCGCCGGAGGCAATCAGGGTCTTATGAAGGAGAGCGGCGCATCCTCGTCGAGATTGTCGATCGCCGCCGTCAGCTCCGCCGCGATGTCGTCGATCGGCCGGCCCGACCGGAAGATGCGAATGGCCTCGGAGAGCAGACAGCGCGCGACCACGTCGTCGGCTATGCCCTGCTTCGACGCCTCGGCCAGCGCTGCCTCGACATGCCGGGAGACCATTTGGTAAGTGCTCATGACGGTTCCTTCTTCAGATGCCGCGGGAATGCCGGCCGTCGACATGGGCCAGATGGGCGTCGAACGCCGCACAGACGAAGCGCACCAGCGGACGTCCGCGCTCGGTGACCTGCAGTGACTCGCCGTCGCGCTGGACGAGCCCGTCGCTGACCAGCCTGGGAAGCCCGGTCACCTCGGAAATGAACGACTGGGTCGAGGCGCCGTGACGACGACAGACGTCATCCAGATCGACCGAGAAGCTGCACATCAACCTCTCGATGATCTCGCCGCGCAGCCGGTCCGCCGCGGTGAGTTCCAGGCCCCGCGCCGAGGCGAAGCAGCCCGCCTCGATCAGCGACTGGTAGCGTCCGGGATCGGCGATGTTCTGGGTATAGCCGCGCGGCAGGCTCGAGATCGCCGATGCGCCCAGACCGATGACCGACGGCTGGTCGACCGCGACATATCCCTGGAAACTGCGGCGCAGCCGGCCGCGGTCGGCCGCGGTGGCAAGCGCATCGGTCGGCCGCGCGTAGTGATCCAGGCCGATCCGCGTGTAGCCGCCCTCGACCAGGCGTTCCGCCACGAGGTTCGCCATGGCGGCACGAGCCTCCGCCCCCGGCAGGCTCTCCGTGTCGATCAGGCGCTGTCGCGCTTTCATCCAGGGGACATGCGCGTAGGCGAAGACGGCAAAACGGTCGGGCGCCAGCTCGAGCGCCGCGTCGAGCGTGCGGGCGAGCGTCTCCGGCGTCTGCTTCGGCAGGCCGTAGACGAGATCGATGTTGATGTGCCGGATGCCCGCGGCGCGGACCTTCGCGATGGCAGAGGCCGTATCCTCGACCGATTGCATCCGGTTGATCGCCTTCTGCACGTCCAGGTCGAAGTCCTGCACGCCGAGGCTCACGCGATCGATGCCAATCTCCTTCATCGTCGACACGAACGCGTCATCGCAGAAGCGGGGATCCACCTCCATGGAGGTTTCCGAGCCGCTGCGCCGGTCGAAACGCCCCGCGAGTCGCTTCGCCACTTCGACGAGGTTCGCTGCGCCCAGCTGGGACGGCGTGCCGCCACCCCACTGGATCTGCCCGACCATCAGCGCAGGCACGGCTTCGGCGACGAGATCGATCTCCTTCGCCAGCGCGCGGGCATAGGAGCCGAGCGAATCCACACGATTCATAGCCGCCGTGTGGCAGGCACAATACCAGCACAGGCGCGCGCAGAAGGGCACGTGGAGGTAGACCGTCGAACAGTCGCGCCCGAGGTCCGCGAGCCAGTCCTTGTGCTGCACGGCCCCCACGGCGCCGTGGAACTGGGCGGCCGTCGGATAGCTCGTGTACCGAGGAACCGACCGGTCGTAGGCCGCGATGGTGGTGGCGTCCATCAGTGGGAGATCAGCACGGGGACGGTCATGCTCGACAGGAGCGTGCGGCTCACACCGCCCAGCACCATCTCGCGCACCCGAGAGTGGCCGTAGACGCCCATGACGATGAGGTCGCTGCCGATATCCGCGGCGCGCGACAGGATGACGGCGCCCACGTCGCTGTCGGCGGCGACATCGCGCTGCACCGTGACCTTCACCCCGTGGCGGGTCAGCCAGAGCGCCACATCGGCGCCCGGCTCGGCACCGTGGCCGTCCGGAGACGTCCGCGGATCGACCACGAGAATGACGACCCTCTTCGCCGTCCGCAGGAACGGCAGGGCATCGGCAGCTGCCCGTGCGCTCTCGCGACTGGCATTCCAGCAGAGCAGCACGGACCCGCCGATCGGCGCGCGCACGCCGATATGGGGGACGACGAGGGTCGGCCGGCCGCTGGCCAGGACGACGGCTTCGGGCAGGTCCGACGGCGTGGGCGTCTGGGCATCGGGGTCCGTCTGACCAAGGACGAGGAGATCTGTGTAGCGCGCCTGGATGACGAGTTCGGAGTCGATGAAGCCGTCGGTCACGCGCCATTCGTGCGACGGAACGCGGCGCTCCTTGACCGCCTTCTGAAAGGCCGCGAGCGCGGCGGCCTGGTCGGCGTCGGCGCTGGCTTCGTAGCTGGCGAACAGCGAGTCCATGGCGACGCCGCCCTCGAAGAAGATCGGCGCTTCGAGCGGCGGACGGGCGTGCATGCCGACCAGGTGGGCGCCATACCGCTCCGCCAGTTCCGCCGCCACGGTCAACCTCTGCCCAACCTTCGGGCTGGCATCGCAGTGAACGAGAATCGTCTTGTAGGCCATGAGAATCCTCCTGAAGGTTCGTCGATCGTGCAGGGCCGCGAAGCGGGCGACCTTGACGCAGGTCAATCGCCGTCGGGGAAAATCATGGTCCATTGCCGTCGATGGACATCATTTCCCGGTTCTTCGCGATGTGCGGCGACGGCCTCATGGCTGCCGCATCGATGCCGCTCGGCCTGCCGGCGGCGCTGCTCCTGGCCGGCCTTGCCGGCAGCCTCGTGCATTGCGTGGGCATGTGCGGGCCCTTCGTGCTGGGCCAGGTGATGGCCTCCGTCGAGCAGCCGGGTGATCGCCCCTATGGCGAATGGCACCGGCTGACCGGCGCCCTGCTCGTGCCCTACCATTTCGGCAGGTTCACTACCTATACGGCGCTGGGGGCCCTGGCTGGAGGCGCGACGGCGGTGTTTACCTCGCTGGAAATGTTCGGCTGGCTGTCGGCCATCCTGCTGATCGTGGCCGCCGGCCTGCTGGCGGCGCAGGCCCTCGGCATGGCGGTGAACGCCGCCTCGCCCGCGACGACCCTGGTGGCGCGTCTCGCCGGCCCGCTCTCCGCTTCGCGCACCGCGTTTGCGCGGTACGGGCTGGGCGTCGTCCTGGGCTTCCTGCCCTGTGGTCTTCTCTACGCGGCCCTGGCGGCCGCGGCCGGCACCGGCTCGGTCGTGTCGGGAGCCATCGCCATGGCGTGCTTCGCGCTCGGCACAGTGCCGGCTCTCGTTGCCGTCGGCTGGGGCGGGTTGATCATGCGGCGGCATCTGCGGACGATCGCGCGATGGGTCAGCCCGCCGCTCCTCGCCGGCAACGCGCTGGTCATGCTCGCCCTCGCGAGCCAGAGACTCTGACGACTGTTGGAACAGGTTTTTGCAGGTACCGGCCGAAAACATCGATCCGGCAGCGGTACCTGGATACCTGATTCAGGGGTGCGACTCTCGCTTCATTTGATTCGTTTATTTCGTTTATTCGCTGGGACCCGGCTTTATTCGACGGCTTGCCCACGGCCCTGACGAACCGTGATTTCAACGGGTCGCGAGGGACTCGAGAACCGCGGCCGCCGCCAGAACCAGCAGGATCGCGACGAACAACCACAATCCAATGGCACCGAGGTCATGGACCAGCTCTTCGGCGGTCATCCCTTTCGATTGCCTGGCCATGTCGCTCTCCCGCAAGTCAATCCGTCGTGTTGGCTATGAGGATGTGCGCGCGCCGGCAATTCAGGAATTGAACCAGGGGACTCTACGCAGGCCACCCTGCCGCCTTCAGCGTCCGGAAGCGGGCTCCGGCTCGAAGTGGATGACGTCGCGGTAGGCATGCCACGTTGCGTAGGCGACCAGCGGCAGGGTGACGACCAGCCCGAGCAGTCCCGGAATCATGCCGACGCCGGTGAGGAACACGATCAGGCCGGCCCACAGGAGCATCGGGCGGATATTGAGGCGGGTCGCGGCCACCGAGGTCGCGATCGCCTCGAACATGTTCGAGTTCCGCCGGTCCAGCAGATAGGGAATCGAGAAGGCGCCGATCGCGAAGGCGATGGCCGCCAGAAAAGCCCCCAGGCCGATGCCCAGCGCCAGGAACGGCAGGCTCTTCGAGGTCGTCCAGACGAGGTCGAGGAAACGGTCCCAGGACGGGACGGTGCGAAATTCGAAGAGCGCAAAGAGCAACTGCGCCATTCTCATCCAGGCCAGATGGAAGAGAAGGAGAAGCACCCCCATGAGCGCGATCTGCTCGGGATTGCGCCGCCAGGCCATCAAGGTGGACATGCCATCGACGGGCTGACGGGTCTCGAGCCGCCGGCTGATCTCGTACAGTCCGGTGGCGATGAAGGGGCCGACATAGAAGAAGCCCGCACTGAGCGGCAGCACGAGATACGGCAGATCGAACCGCAGCATCAGCACGATGGCCAGCCATCCGGCCGCCACCGGCACGAGCCCATAGGCGAGACTGGCACCGGGCGCGGCCACCATGTCGCGCCATCCGGCGGCAAGCCAGGTCCAGGGACGATCGACGGGAACGCGCCGGATGAGGGGCCGGGGCGTCGGAAACACCGCAATGGTCTCGCTCATGGCGCCTCACATTCAGATTGCATGCGGCATTGTGATCCGCCGTTCGGGACAACGGCCTTGACCCAAATCAAGGGAGCAACCGGCGCCACCTCCTAGTGTCCCCGCGATTATTCGGGGAGTGAGCATGCCGAGCCAAGCCGTATTGACAGCCGACCAGCGTCCGGCGCCGCGTTATGTCGACGACGTGATCCGCGCGGCCGTCATATTGACGATGTTCTGGGGCATCGCGGCCTTCCTGGTCGGCGTCGTCATCGCCGCCCAGCTGGTATGGCCGCAGCTCAGCTTCGACAGCCCGTACCTGACGTTCGGCCGACTGCGGCCGCTGCACACGTCCGCCGCCGTCTTTGCCTTCGGCGGCACCGCGCTGATCGGCACGGCCTTCCACGTGGTGCAGAGGACCTGCCGCGCCCGCCTGTTCGGCGGCGAGCCGCTCGGCTGGTTCGTGCTGCTGGGCTACCAGTTCTTCATCGTCACCGCGGCGCTCGGCTACCTGTTCGGCATCACGCAGAGCAAGGAGTACGCCGAGCCCGAATGGTTCGTCGACCTGTGGCTCACCATCGTGTGGGTGGCCTACCTGATCGCCTATCTCGGCACCGTGATGAAGCGCGAGGAACCGCACATCTACGTCGCCAACTGGTTCTACCTGGCCTTCATCATCACCATCGCGATGCTCCACATCGTCAACAACCTCGCCCTGCCGGTCTCGATCACCGGGACCAAGAGCTACGGCGCCTGGTCGGGCGTCCAGGATGCGATGATCCAGTGGTGGTACGGCCACAACGCCGTCGGCTTCTTCCTGACCGCGGCCTTCCTCGGCATGATGTACTATTACATCCCGAAGGCGGCGAACCGGCCGGTCTACTCCTACCGGCTGTCGATCATCCATTTCTGGTCCCTGGTGTTCCTGTACATCTGGGCCGGTCCGCATCACCTGCACTACACGTCGCTGCCCGACTGGGCCCAGACGCTGGGAATGGCCTTCTCGGTGATGCTGTGGATGCCGAGCTGGGGCGGCATGATCAACGGCCTGATGACGCTGTCGGGCGCGTGGGACAAGCTTCGCACCGACCCGGGCCTGCGCTTCTCCGTAACCGCCGTCGGCTTCTACGGCATGGCGACCTTCGAGGGGCCGGTCATGTCCATCAAGGCCGTCAATTCGCTCAGCCACTACACCGACTGGACGATCGGCCACGTGCATTCCGGCGCGCTGGGCTGGGTCGCCTTCATCGTGTTCGGCACGCTCTACTACCTGGTCCCGAAGATGTGGAACCGGCCGGCCATGTGGTCCACGCGCCTGATCAGCTGGCACTACTGGATCGCGACCATCGGCATCGTTCTCTACATCACGGCGATGTGGGTGAGCGGCATCATGCAGGGCCTGATGTGGCGCGCCTACGACGAGCTCGGTCGCGGCCATGCATCCCTTCTACCTGATCCGTTTCCTGGGCGGCGTCTGCTTCCTGAGCGGCGGGCTGATCATGGCCTACAACATGTGGCGAACCATCCGCACCGAAACGGAGACGCTCGCCACCCAGACCCAACCGGCACTCGCGGCGTAAGAGGAGCGTCCCATGTTTATTCGCCACGAGACGATCGAGAAGAACGTCATCCTGATGCTGATCCTCACCCTGATCACGGTATCGATCGGCGGTCTGGTGCAGATCATCCCGCTGTTCACCGTCGAAACGACGATCGAGCGCATCGACGGCATGCGCCCGTACACGCCGCTCGAGCTGTTGGGCCGCAACATCTACATCCGCGAAGGCTGCTATCTCTGCCACAGCCAGCAGATCCGTCCCTTCAAGGACGAGGTCGAGCGCTACGGCCATTACAGCCTCGCGGCCGAGAGCATGTACGACAAGCCGTTCCAGTGGGGCTCCAAGCGCACGGGACCGGATCTCGCGCGCGTTGGCGGCCGCTACTCGAACGACTGGCACGTCGCCCATCTCGCCTCGCCGCGCGCCGTCGTGCCCGAGAGCGTGATGCCGGCCTACCCCTTCCTGGCCAACCGGCCGCTCGACTATTCCGACATCGCCCAGCATCTCCGGACGCTGCGCAGCGTCGGCACGCCCTACACCGACGAGATGATCGCCAACGCGCGCGCCGATCTCGAGGCGCAGGTCGATCCGGACCGCGATCCGACGGCCATGCAGAAGCGCTATCCGCGCGCGCCGGTCGCCAAGTTCAACGGCGAGACGAGCACGATCACCGAGATGGATGCGCTGGTGGCCTACCTGCAGATGCTGGGCACGCTGGTGCAGTTCGGCGACATCCCGCCCGACCGGCTGAAGCAATAGAGAGGAGCCCGTCATGACCCTCGAGAGTCTGCACGAATTCCTCGCCTCTTTCTGGACGGTCTGGGCCGTCATCATCTTTCTCCTGATCGTCTTCTGGGCCCTGCGGCCGCGCAACAAGAAGCGCTTCGAGAAAGACGCCCGGATCCCCCTCGACGACGACCGCTGAAGGACTGGCCATGCCAACCAAGATCGAGAAAGACACGCTGTCGGGCCAGAACACGACCGGCCACGAGTGGGACGGCGTCAAGGAGCTGAACACGCCGCTGCCGACATGGTGGGTCTATACCTTCTACGCCTCCATCGTCTTCGCCGTCGTCTACTGCGCCCTGTACCCGTCCTGGCCGTGGCTGACCGGCCATACCGACGGGCTGCTCGGATACTCCAGCCGCGCGGAACTGCGCCAGGAGCTCAGTGCCCAGGCGAAGGAGCGCGCCGGCTTCGTCGACCGCATCCGCGCGGCGTCGCTGGCCGACATCCGCAAGGATCCGGAACTCTTCAACTTCGCCATGGCCGGCGGGCGCTCGGCCTTCCAGACCAACTGCATGCAGTGCCACGGCGCCGGTGGCGGCGGCAGCACGGGCTTCCCCAACCTGGTGGACGACGACTGGATCTGGGGCGGCAGCATCGACCAGATCTACGCCACCATCGAGCACGGGATTCGCAACACCGACGACAAGTCCCGCCAGTCGATGATGCCGCGCTTCGGCGCCGACGGAGTGCTGACCGGCGCGCAGGTGGCGGCCGTGACCGACTACGTGCTCAGCCTGTCGGGCAAGGCGAAGGCGACACCCGAGGGTGCGAAGATCTACGAGGAGCAGTGCGTCGCCTGCCACAAGGCGGGCGGCAAGGGCGACCAGGAACTGGGGGCGCCCAACCTCGCCGACGGGATCTGGCTCTACGGCGGCAGCCGGGACGCCATCTACCGCTCCATCTTCTACGCGCGCAACGGCAGCATGCCGGCGTGGAGCGGCCGTCTCGACGAGGCGACCATGAAGATGCTGGCGGTCTACGTCCACGCGCTGGGCGGCGACCGCTAGGGGCGATGCAGGTCGAACGATGGCTTCCCCCGCCCGCCAGGCCGACAACGCCACGCCACGGCCGCCGACGCCCGAGCCTCCGCTGCTCTATGCCCCGCGCGCCCGGGTCTATCCGCGCGCGGTCTCCGGGAAGTGGCGGCAGATCAAGTGGGCCACGCTGGTCGTGCTTCTCGGGCTCTACTATGTCGTACCCTGGCTGCGCTGGGATCGCGGACCCGGCGCGCCCTCGCAGGCCATCCTGATCGATCTCGACCATCGTCGCGGCTGGTTCTTCGACGTCGTCATCTGGCCGCAGGAAATCTACTTCGTCACGGGCTTCCTGATCCTGGGCGCATTCGGCCTGTTCTTCGCCTCGTCGCTGTTCGGTCGCGTCTGGTGCGGCTTCACCTGCCCGCAGACCGTCTGGACGGACCTCTTCATGTGGGTCGAGCGGCGGATCGAGGGCGACCGCAACGAGCGCATGCGGCTCGACCGCCAGCCGATGTCGGTCGCGAAGGCGCTGCGCAAGACACTGAAGCACACCGCGTGGCTGGTCATCGCCGCGGCCACCGGCGGCGCCTGGGTCTTCTACTATGTCGACGCCCCGACCACGCTGGTGAAGATCTTCCGCGGCGAGGCGTCGATGGAAGTCTACACCTTCATCGGCCTGTTCACCGCCACGACCTATGTCCTGGCCGGCTGGGCGCGCGAGCAGGTCTGCACCTACATGTGCCCGTGGCCGCGCTTCCAGGCCGCGATGCTCGACGAGCAGAGCCTCATCGTCACCTATCAGAAGTGGCGCGGCGAACCGCGCGGCAAGCACAAGGCCGGCGACAGCTGGGCCGGCCGCGGCGACTGCATCGACTGCAATCTCTGCGTCGCCGTCTGCCCCACCGGAATCGACATCCGCGACGGCCAGCAGATCGAATGCATCGGCTGCGGCCTGTGCATCGACGCCTGCACGCAGACGATGGACAAGGTCGGGCGTCCGACCGGCCTCATCCGCTGGGATACGCTCGCCGCCCAGCAGGCGAAGGAGGCCCGCAGCGCGCCCGTGCCGTGGCGGCCCGTCCGGCCGCGCACGTTGCTCTATGCCGGCCTGCTCGGCATCGTCACCATCGTCATGCTGGTGGCCTTTGCGCTGCGGGCCGACACCGAACTGACGGTCCAGCGCGACCGCAACCCGAACTTCGTGCGCCTGTCCAACGGCGACATCCGCAACTCCTACGCCGTCAAGGTGCTGAACAAGCGCCGCACACCCCGACATGTCCATCTCGAGATCGACGGCCTGCCGTCGGCGCAGCTGGGCTTCGTCGGCGCCGACGTCGAGGGCAGCGGTGCGACCGCCACGCTGTCCGTGCAGCCCGACACCGTGGGCACCTTCCGCGTCTTCGTCACGGTGCCCGCCTCCGCCGCGCCGTCGGGCGCGAAACCCATCACCTTCACCGTGCTCGACGAGGCCGGGGGCGGGCGTGCCTCGCACGACGCCGTCTTCGTCGGCCCGGGACGCTGAGGACAGGATCATGAACACCGCTGATGCCGCGCGCAGCCGTTACATCCCCTGGCTCTTCGTCGCCGGGTTCGCGATCGTGTTCGCCGTCAATGGGACGATGATCGGGGTGGCGGTCGGATCCTTCTCCGGCCTCTACACGCCCAAGCCGCGCGACCGCGGCCTGCACTACAACGAGGTCATCGCCGCCCGGCAGGCCCGCGATGCGCTCGGCTGGCGGGTCGAGCCCACCTGGCGGCCCGGCAGCGACAGCCTCGAGATCGCCGTGTTCGACCGCGCCGGCCAGCCTCTCGCCGGCGCGCAGGTCGCCGTGGCGCTGGTGCGTCCGGCCGAAAAGGGCGCGGTGGTGGACATCGAGATGGCGGCCGTCGATATCGGGCGGCACGCCGGCCACGTCACCCTGCCCGCGCGCGGCAACTGGGACGTCGACATCTCGGTCGTGCAGGGCGGGCAGCGCTTTGCGCAGACACGCCGGATGTTCCTCAGGTGACCGACGCCGTCCTCTACGCGCCTTCCGTCGCCGCTCCCGCGGCTGCGCGGACCTGCGCGCATTGCGGCGAGACACTGCGGGGCGCGGCGGACGCGCAGTTCTGTTGCCCGGGCTGTGCCAGCGCCCACGCCATCATCGGCGCCGCCGGACTCGGCGCTTTCTACCGGCGACTCGAAGCGACGCGCGCCCGCCGGCCCGAACCGCTCGACATCGACTTCGCGACCTATGCCAGGCCCGACGGGCACGGCGGTGCATCGCTGGAGCTGCTGGTCGACGGGCTCGACTGCGCCGCCTGCGTCTGGCTGGTCGAGAGCCTGCTGGCGCGCAATCCCACGGTCACCCGCGCGCGGGTCCATCTCTCGACACGGCGCCTGTCGCTGGCGTGGCAGGGATCGGTCGACGACGCCAACGGACATGCCGGCCTGGTCGCAGCCCTGGGCTTCCGGCTGGCGCCCTACGACACCATCGCCGCGGCCGACGGTGACGATCGCGAAACGCGCGAGCTGTTGCGTGCCATGGCTGTGGCGGCCTTCGCAGCGGCCAACGTGATGCTGCTCTCCGTCGCCGTCTGGGCGGGCCACGACGGCTCGATGGGCGACGCCACGCGCACGCTCTTTCACTGGCTGTCGGCGGCCATCGCCCTGCCGGCCGTCGCCTATGCCGGCCGGCCCTTCTTCCGCTCCGCTCTGAACGCGCTGCGCGCCGGGCGCACCAACATGGACGTGCCGATCTCGATCGGTGTCACGCTCGCCTGCATCGTCAGCCTGCACGAGGCCTGGGCCGGCGAACAGCACGCCTATTTCGATTCGGCCATCACCCTGCTGTTCTTCCTGCTGATCGGCCGCTATCTCGACCGCCGCGCCCGCGGGCGCGCGCGGCACGCCGTGCATGCGCTGCTGGCGCTGTCCAGCCGCAGCGCGACGGTGGTCGGCGCCGACGGCAGCACGGTTTCGCGCCGCGTCGACAGTCTCGTCCCCGGCGACGTGCTGCTGGTCGCCGCCGGCGAGCGGCTGGGCGCCGACGGCATCGTGAGCGAGGGCGTCTCCTCGCTGGATACATCCCTGGTGACCGGAGAGAGCCTGCCACAGGCGGCCTTTCCCGGCGTCAAGACCTTCGCCGGCACGATCAATCTCGGTGCCGTCCTGCGCGTGAAAGTGACGGCTGCAGGCGACAACACGCTGCTCTCGGAGATCGTGCGCCTGGTCGAAGCCGCCGAACGCGGGCGGTCGCGTTTCGTGGCCCTCGCCGACCGGGTGGCGCGCGCCTACGCGCCCGTGGTGCATCTGACGGCCCTGCTGACCTTCTTGGGCTGGACCTTGCTGGCCGGCCTCGCCTGGGACCGGGCGCTGCTGATCTCCACCGCCGTGCTGATCATCACCTGCCCCTGTGCGCTGGCGCTGGCGGTGCCGGTCGTCCAGGTCGTGGCCAGCACGCGATTGCTGCGGTCCGGCATGCTGCTCCTGTCGCCCACGGCGCTGGAGCGGCTGGCGCAGGTCGATCATGTGGTCTTCGACAAGACCGGCACGCTCACCCTCGGCCGACCCGAGCTGGTGGCGGCGCCGGACGATCCCGAGGCCCGGCGGCTGGCCGCCTCCCTCGCACTCAACTCCCGCCATCCGCTGGCCCGCGCCCTCGTGCGGGCCATTCCTGAAGCGATCCCGGCCGCGCGTGTCGTCGAACATCCGGGCGCGGGACTGGAGAGCGATGACGTGCGGCTCGGGTCGGCGTCCTTCTGCGGCGTCACGAATCCGCCGGACGATGGAAGGTCGGAACTGTGGCTCTCGCAGCCGAACCGCCCGCCCTTGCGCTTCGCCTTCGCCGACCGGCTGCGGCCGGACGCGGCCGCGACCGTTGCCGCCCTGCGCCGCAACGGCCTCGCCGTCGAAGTCCTGTCCGGCGACCGGCAGGCTGCGGTCGCCGAGGCGGCGGCGGCCGCCGGGATCGCCGAATGGCGGTCCGGCGTCACGCCGGCGGAGAAGGCGCAGCGCCTCGCCGAACTTGCCGCCGAAGGCAAACGCGTTCTGATGGTAGGCGACGGCTTGAACGACGCGCCGGCGCTCGCGGCCGCCCATGCCTCGATCTCCCCGACCACCGCGGCCGAGGCCACCCAGTCCGCCGCCGACGCCGTCTTCCAGGGTGACGCGCTGGGACCGGTCGCGGAAATCCTGGACGTGGCGCGCCGCGCCGACCGCCTGGTTCGCCAGAACCTGGCCCTGGCGCTGCTCTACAATCTCGGCGCCGTGCCGCTGGCGATCCTGGGCAACGTGACGCCGCTGATCGCGGCCGTGGCGATGTCCTCGTCTTCCCTGCTGGTGATCGGCAACGCCCTGCGTCTCGGCGCCGGCGGAGCGAAAGGCCGGAGGCCCTGATGGACAGCCTGCTCGTCCTGGTGCCGGCTGCGCTCATCCTCGGTCTGCTGGCTCTCGCGGCCTTCCTCTGGGCCCTGCGCAACGGGCAGTACGACGATCCCGACGGCGCCGCCGGCCGCATCCTTTTCGATGACGACGACACAAGGAGCAAATGATGTCCTACTGGATCATGGGAACCATGGCCGCCGTGATGGGCCTGGTCGGCCTGTTCATGGCGGGCGCCGCGAAGGACGCCGGCATCCTGGCCTTTGGCCTCGGCCTCTCGCTCTTCGGCGTCCTGTTCTGCTGGTTCATGATCAAGACCAGCTTCGACGAGGCCGAACGCGACGCCGCCGAAGGCAAGTAGCGGGGATTGATCTGGATCATGGGCCATTGAATCCTGGCGGGCATAGTGAGCCATCGCCCAAGGAGAACTCATGCCCCTCAAGAAGATCGTCCTCGAACTGGCCCGCACGCCCGAGTTTCCCAACGGCAGCTCGGACCATGGCTACGAATTCGTCGCCCCGCTCGATGCGCAGGGTCACCTGCAGGCCGAGGGTTGGGCCAAGCACAAGGCCGCCTGCACCGTGCGCCGCTTCTGGCAAGGAGCCGACGACGAGACCGGCCATCTGATCCATCGCCGCGACGGCAAGTGGGCCTTCTCCTACCAGCCGGGAGACGACGACGACGAGCCCATCTTCCGCTTCGACACCCACAGGTTCGTCACGGACGAATACGTGTCCGTCACGGAGCATGACGGCGTGCAGCGGCCGTTCAAGGTCGTGAAGGTCACGCCGAAGGTGGTGTGACGCCGCTTGCCGGCCCTCAGGCCGCGTCGCGCATCCTGACCGCCGACACGGCACGGGCGACGCGCGTCGCGCCCTCGATCTGCTCGAGGACGGAACTTGCCTCCCAGGCGGCGCCGCGCAGCGGGTGGCCGACGGCATACAGGCGTCGCGATGGATGGCCATCGCTTCCGATCACCGCGCCGGTCGCGGCATCGGCCTCGATGCCGAACCCGACCGGATGAGGCCTCACCGCGCCTCTTGCCAGGAGATTGCGGGCCAGCGCGTCGGGCAAGCGCCGCCAGTCCGCCTCATACCCTGCGGCGTTCACGACATGATCGAAGCGACGACTCCGGCTTTCAGCATCGCCGCGCGGGCGCCAGGTCACGTCGACGCCGGGCTCCGCAGACGGCGCAAGTCCCTGCACGCGCCCGGCCATGTTGAAGAAGCGACCCTGCTTCAGGACGCGATCCAGCCACGCCATGGAATCGGGCACGGCGCGGTGGAAGGCCAGGTCCCAGAAGGTCCTGAGATGGCGGGTGAACCGCCGGCGCTCGATATCGGATGCCTTGGCCCAGAGCGGCTCGATGAACGGACGCAAACTCACGACCAGGCGCTGCCAATCCTCTCCGGCTGTCGCGATGGCGCGCCGTTCCCGCTGGATTTCCCGCAACAAGGCCCGCGTCGTGTTGGGAAGGTTCTCGGGACTGAGAAAAGCGGGCCACGCCTCGACCTCGCGCCGGGACTGCACGAACAGGCCACGGCGCGAGAAGGTGAAATAACGCCCCCGAAAGCCGCGCTTCTCGAGGCTGATCACGATGTCCAGCATCGTAAGGCTGCTCCCGATGATCGCCAGGTCGCCATCCGAGCCTTCGATCGCATCATAGGCGTTCGCCGCCCACGGATCGCCGATGTATCGCCCCGGCGAGCGTACCGAATCGGAAATCGCAAAACCCGATTCGTTTCGCACGAGGCCTGTCGCCAGTACGACCCTGCCGGCCGGAAGCCGGCGGCCGGAAGCGAGCAGGACCTCGCCTTCCGGCAAGACGTCCACGGCCCGATCGACCACGTGCTGCACCCCGGTCTTCGCCAGCTCCGACTGCACATAGTCGCCGTACAGGTAGCGCGGCGGGAAACTCGCGTCGAAGTTTCCGTCGGCCGGCCCCGTCCAGCCCCGCCTGTCCGGATGGTTGGCCAGCCATCTCGACAGGTGTCCTGGATCGCCGGGATACAGGCTGAACATGCGTGCCGGCCCGTTGACGAGATGGTCGAGATCCGACGTGCTGTAGGCGATGCCGCGCCCGAGCTCGGTACGAGGCTCGACGATGGTCACCTGCCCCGCCGGATATCCCGCCTCCACCAGTTTGATGGCGGTTGCGGCCCCTGCGAAGCCGCCGCCGAGGATCAAGGTGCCAAAGAGTATGGGTGGAACTGTCATTTGAGGCGGGTCGGCGGACATGTCCGCTTATAGCACGGCCGGCGATGCACACCGCCCGTGCCACGCGGTCCGGGCGTCACCTTGTCTTGAGATCGACCGCCAGCGCCGGCGGCAGGCGGTCGAGACCGTAGGTGCGCATCGCCGTGCCGCTGTAGAGCGCCGTCTTCTCGGCCGCACCGGCCATCGCCGTCAGACTCTTGAACGCGTTCCACAGGACGGGATAGCTGCACTGGCCCTTGTCGACCGGGAAGTTGCTCTCGAACATGCAGCGGTCGGCGCCGAACGCTTCGATGCAGGGCTCGATATAGGGTGCCCAGGTCTTCGCCAGCTCCTCCGAGCCCGGCGGCCTGGCCTTCTTGTGGAAGTCGAAGCCGTTCACGAACATGGTGAGGCCGCCCAGCTTCACCCGCACGTTGGGCAGCGCCGCGAGCTCCATCATGCGCTGCTTCCACTCCGGATAGACGTCGGCCTGCCGGCCGCGGAACGGACCGATGCCGAGCGGGCCGCCGACATGATCGACGACGAGGGTCAGCTCGGGCACGGCCCGCGCCAGGGTCACGACATGCGCGAGCTGCGTGTGATAGGCCCAGACGTCGAGCGGCAACCCCTGCCTCGCCAGCCGCCGCGCGCCCTCGGCGAACGACGGATGCTCGAGCGGTCCCGGCGGCTTCATCACCAGGTTGGTCGTGACGTCGGGCGAGGGATGCCAGGCGGTGCGGTTGCGGATACCGCAGAAGCGACCGCCCGCGGCGGCTCGATGCGCTTCGAGCAAGGGCTCGACCCGGTCGCCCAGGGTCAGGTCGACCATGCCGATGATGCCGGCACAGGCGTGCGTCGGCCCGTGGCGGCCGCTCGCGCTCATCGCCGCGACGCCGGTCACGAACTCGGTCTCGCCCAGCGACTGCTCCTCGGCCGGCCCCGAGGCGCGGTACATCTCTCCGCACTGCACGAAGACGGTCGCACGCACGTCATGGCCGCTCGACGTATCGGTCAGGAGCTGCGGCAGCAGGTAGGAATGCCCGCCGTCGCGCTCCCAGAGATGATGATGCGGATCGACGATCGGCAGGCCGGGCTCGAGGATCTCCTCCTCGGTCAGCCCGAGCCAGTCCTCACGCACGATGATCTGGCGACCGTGTCCCAGCAGCGGATCGTCTTCGGCCATCTGCCTGCTCCTACTCGATGCGAATGTTGGCGCTCTTCACCATCTCCGCAAAGAAGGCGATCTGCTTCTCGCGGAAGGCCGCGAATTCCGCGACCGTGTTGGCCTGTGTCAGCGCCCCCAGGTCGGCGAGCCGCTTCGCCACGACCTCCATCTTCATGACGGCGTTGACCTCGGCATTGAGGCGCGCGATCAGCGCGGGATCGGTGCCGGCCGGCGCGAACAGGCCGTTCCATTCCCAGGTCTCGAAGCCCGGAATGACTTCTGAAATGGCCGGCACCCCCGGCAGCACCTCGACCGGCCTGGGACCGGTATGCGCCATGCAGCTCACGTCCTTCGAAGACCGCAGCGCCACGGTGCCGGGGACGTTGCTGAACAGCAGCGGGACGCGACCGGCGAACAGATCGTTCCGGACCGAGCCCATTTCCTTGTAGGGCACGTGATTGATCTTGATGCCGGCCTTCTGGTTCAGCAGTTCGAGCGAGACGTGCTGCACCGTGCCGATGCCGGTCGAGGCGCAATCGAGCGCACCCGGCTTGCTCTTGGCGAGCGCGATCAGCTCGGGGACTGTCGTTGCCGGGAACTGCGCGTTGCGCATCAGCGTGACCGGCGTCTGCATCGTCTGGGCGATCGGCAGCAGGTCGCGCTGCGTGTCATAGGCGAGCTTGCCCGCGAACAGCGACGGATTCACCGACTGCGCCGTGGCGTCATAGAGGATCGTGTAACCGTCGTTGGGCGCGCGCGCCACGATCTGGGCGGCGATGGTGCCCGCCGCTCCCGGCTTGTTGTCGACGGTGAAGCTCTGGCCGAGCTTCTCGCCCAGCGCCTGGCAGTAGATGCGGCAGACGACGTCGGCGGTTCCGCCGGCGCTGTAGGCATTGACCACGCGCACCGGCTTGGAAGGCCAGGCCTGGGCAAGACCGATCGCCGGCGCCGCCAGTGTTCCGACCGCGGCGCCCAGAAAAGTGCGGCGCCGAATGATCGCGTTCTTGGACATTGCTTCCTCCGTCACAGGCAGTTCTTGTCGACTGTGACGGAGACTTCAGACACCGGGCCTTGCCCGACAAGCGCAATCGGCATGGATCGACTGCACGCCGGAACGAAAAACCTTATGCCGGCTCGCCTAGGTCTGTGCGCCCAGGGCCCGCACGACATAGCCATTGAGACGGCGCGCGAAGGCCGCCGGATCGGACGGAATCTCACCGTCGAGGATGCAGGCCTGGTCGAGCAGCAGGTTCGCGAGGTCGTCCACGTCCTGCGCGCGGTCTTCCTTCTTGGCCGCGCCCAGCGCCCGGACCATCGCATGCTTCATGTTGAGCTCGAGGATGGGCTTGGTGCCGCTGCCGCGGTTCTGGCGTTCGAGCAGGCGCTCCAGTTCGCGATCCCGGCCCTGCGCACTCGCCACCAGGCAGGAGGCACTGTCGGTGAGGCGCGTCGAGGCCCTCACCTCCGCCACCTTGTCGCCCAGCACCTGCTTGGCGGCCTCCAGCACGGCGGCATCGTCCTCGACGGTATCGGCGCCGGCGTCCTTGGCCTTCTCCTCGTCGACGAGCGGGATCAGGCCGAAATCGACCTCGCCCTGGCTCAGCGACTTGAGCGGCTTGCCCTCGAATTCCTGCGGCATCGTCGTCCAGAAGGCATCGACCGGATCGGTCAGCAGCAGCACCTCGACGCCGCGCGCCTTGGCGGCCTCGAGCTTGGGGTTGGACTTCAGCCGGTCGAGGCTGTCGCCCACGAGATAGTAGATCTCCGTCTGGTTCGGCTTCAGGCCGGCCACGTAGTCCTTGATCGAACGCGGCGTGTCGCCCGCCGTCGAGGCGAAGCGTGCGAGGCCGAGCAGCTGGGCTCGCCGCTCCTGATCCTCGTAGAGTCCTTCCTTGAGGATGGGACCGAAGGTCGCCCAGATCTTGCCGTAGGCCTCGGCGTCCTTGGTGGCGGTGCTTTCCAGCTCCGACAGGACGCGGCCGACCAGACCGGAGCGGATCTGCCGGACCTGCGGATTGTTCTGCAGCATCTCGCGCGACAGGTTGAGCGGCAGGTCCTCGCTGTCGACCACGCCGCGCACGAAGCGCAGATAGGCCGGCAGCAGCTCGGCATCGTCGGTGATGTAGACCCGGCGGACATAGAGCTTCACCCGCCCCTTGCGCGCCGGATCGGCGAGATCGAACGGCGGCGTGCTGGGCACGAAAAGCAGCACCGCATAGGACTGCCGGCCCTCGACCTTGTAGTGCAGGGTCAGCGCCGGCTCGTCGAAGGCCATGGCGAGCGAGCGATAGGCCTGCGTGTAGTCCTCGGGGCTCACCTCGGACTTCGAGCGCTGCCACAGCGCGCTCGCGGCGTTGACCTGCCGCGCCTCGCCCTTGTCGTCGATCAGCTCGATCGGGAACAGCACGTGGTCGGAATAGGTCCGCACGATGCGCTCCAGCTCGTAGCTCTGGAGATAGCGCGCCGCGTCTTCCTTGAGGTGAAGCACGATCTCGGTGCCGCGCGAGACGCGCGCCGCCGGCTCCGGCGCCGCCGGCGCCACCTCGAAGCCGGCGCCGCTGGCGGAGGTCCAGGTCCAGGCCTCGTCGGCCCCGGCGCGGCGGCTCGTCACCTCGATCCGGTCGGCCACCATGAAGGCCGCATAGAAGCCCACGCCGAACTGGCCGATCAGGCCCAACCCCTCCTTGGCGTCCTGCAGCCCCTTCAGGAAGGCCTTGGTGCCGGAGCGCGCCAGGGTGCCGAGATTGTCGATCAGCTCCTGCCGGTCCATGCCGATGCCGTTATCGGCGATGGTCAGGGTCCTGGCCGCCGCATCGGGCTTGATCCGAATGGCCAGGCGCTCGTCGCCGGCCAGCAGGTCCGGCCGGGCGATGGCCTCGTAGCGGACCTTGTCGCAGGCGTCGGAGGCGTTCGACACCAGCTCGCGCAGGAACACGTCGGTCTCCGAATAGACCGAGTGGATCATGAGGTTGAGAAGCTCGGCCACCTCGGCCTGGAACTGGTGCTTTTCCGGGCCGCCCTGGGCCGCCGATCCGTCGCCGTTCATTGCGCTTGGTTTCCTCGCGGTGATTTTCCGGCGGTGGATATAGGAAAAGGACCGCGGACGGCAAGGGTCGGCGGCCCCGGCGGGAAATGCAGCACTCCTGGCTGGCATGGATGTTGCTGCCCTCTGCAGCAAGCATTTTCAAGTGCAGGGGATTGTGATGAGCCTGATTTCGAAGTTTTCCGCCCTCAAGGCGACCGTTCTCGCTGCAGGCGCGAGCCTGGCGCTGGCCGGTACCGCCGCGGCGCAGACTCAGTGGATCATGGCCAGCGGCTATCCCGAGAACAACTTCCTCACCCAGAATCTTCGGAAGTGGGTCGAGGATGTGGAGAAGGGCACGTCGGGCAAGCTCAAGATCACGCTTCATACCAACGACAGCCTGATCAAGCTCGACAGCATCAAGTCGGCCGTCCAGCGCGGCCAGGTTCAGGGCGGCGAAATTCGCCTGGGCGTCTACGGCAACGAAGATCCGATGTTCATCCTCGATGGCGTTCCCTTCGTCGCTTCGACCTACGAAGAAGCGTGGAAGCTGATGGAACTCCAGGATCCCTATTTCAAGGGTCTGTTCGACAAGGCCGGCATGGTGATCACCGGCTACCAGGTGTGGCCGAGCCAGGGCTTCTACACCAAGACGCCGGTCAACTCGGTCGAGGACTTCAAGGGCAAGAAGATCCGCATCTATTCGACGGCGACCCAGCGCATGGCGACCCTCCTGGGCTTCAACGCGACGATCCTGCCCTTCGCCGAAATCCCGCAGGCTTTCTCCACGGGCCTGATCGAAGCGCTCTTCACCAGTGCCCAGACGGGCGTCGACATCCAGGCCTGGGACAACACGAAGTACTTCACGGACGTCGGCGCGATCCTGTCCAAGAATGCGCTGATCTTCAATAAGCGTGCGTTCGCTGCATTGCCCGCCGCCGAGCAGAAGGTGGTGACCGACGCAGCGGCCGCCTACACGAAGCGGTCGTGGGAGATGAGCAAGATGGCGGGCGACGAGAAGGCCGCCGTCCTCAAGAAGAACGGCATGACCGTCACCGGCGGGCCGCCGGCCGTGCTTGCCGCGATGAAGAAGGTCGGCGTGCAGATGGCGGATGAATGGAAAGCGACGGCGAGCCCCGCGGCCATTGCCGTCCTCACCGCGTACATGTCCGGGCAGAAGACCAACTGACGTACGGGACCGGCCGGGCCGCCTGACGCGGCCCGGCGCCTCTACCGCTCCCGATGGTGAAATGATGCGGCGCGCCCTTGATGTTCTCTACCGCGCGAGCGGCCTGCTCTCCGCGTTCTTCCTGATGATGATCGGCGTCACGATCCTGCTGCAGATCGCGGGCCGGTTCTTCAACTTCGCTTTCGATGCCACCGAGGTCTCGGGCTTCTGCATGGCCGCTTCGACCTTCTTCGGCCTCGCCTACACCTTTCACGCCGGCGCCCACATCCGGGTCAATCTGCTGGTCGGCAAGTTCGCGCCAGGATACCGGCGGTGGGTCGAGATCTTCTGCTGCGGCCTCGGCAGCGCCGCCTTGGCCTACTTCTCAGTGCAAGCGTGGCAGATGGCCTACGACTCCCTTCTTTTCGGCGACACCAGTCCCGGCCTCATGGCAGTGCCTTTCTGGATCCCGCAGATCGGCATGGCGCTCGGCGCCACGATCATGACGGTTGCCCTGGTCGATGAGCTGGTCCAGGTCCTTGCCGGAAAGATCCCGGACTTCGCCGATGCCGAAGCCCAGGCCATCGGCGACGAACTCGAAGCAGCCTCCCCCCTGATGGCCGAAGCGGCCGCTGTTGCAGCCAAGGCTCCCGCGCGATGAGCAGTGAATTGATCCTGGCCGTTACCGTCCTCGGCACACTCTTCTTCCTGCTGGCGAGCGGCGTGTGGATCGGCGTTTCCCTCCTCGTCGTGGGCTTCGTCGCCCTGGTATTCTTCACGCCGGCGCCCGCCGGGTCGCTGCTCGCCACCACGGTCTGGGATTCGAGCTGGAGCTGGGCGCTGACCGCCTTGCCGCTGTTCATCTGGATGGGCGAAATCCTGTTCCGATCGCGGCTCTCCGAAGACATGTTCAAGGGCCTGGCGCCGTGGCTCGGCTGGCTTCCCGGGCGCCTGCTGCACGTCAACATCCTGGGCTGCGGCGTCATGGCGGCCGTTTCCGGCTCGTCGTCCGTGACCTGCGCCACCATCGGCCGCATGAGCATGCCGGAGTTGCGCAAACGCGGCTATCACGAGGGCATGGCCATCGGGACGCTCGCCGGATCCGGGACACTGGGGCTGCTGATCCCGCCGTCGATCATGATGATCGTGTACGGGATCACCGCCCAGGTCTCGATCGGCCGGCTGTTCATTGCCGGCTTCCTGCCCGGCTTTATGATGATCGGCCTGTTCATGGCCTACACGGCGGGCTGGTCGCTTCTCAACCCGGGCAGGATTCCAGCCGACGATCTCAAGATGAGCTTCGGCGAGAAGCTCTGGAATGCGCGTCGCCTGATCCCGGTCATCCTGCTGATCGTCGCCGTGCTGGGGTCGATCTACGGCGGCATCGCCACGCCCACCGAAGCGGCGGTGATGGGCGTGGTGGGGGCGCTGGTCCTGGCGGCCGCCACCGGCTCGCTGACCCTGGAAACATTCCGCGAGAGCCTGCTGGGAGCCGTCCGAACCAGCTGCATGATCGGGCTGATCCTCGTCGGCGCCGCGTTCGTCACCATGGCGATGGCCTTTACCGGCCTGCCGGCGACGATGGCTGCCTGGGTCAACGGGCTGGGGCTCAGCCCGGTGGGCCTGATCGTCCTGCTGACCCTGCTCTACATCGTCCTCGGGTGCTTCCTCGACGGTGTTTCGATGATCGTGCTGACGGCGCCGGTGGTTCTGCCCATGGTCATCGCCCAGCACATCGATCTGCTGTGGTTCGGCATCTATATCGTCCTGGTCGTCGAAATGGCGCAGATCACGCCGCCCGTGGGCTTCAATCTCTATGTCCTGCAGAACCTGACCGGGCGGGACATCTGGACGGTGACGAAGGCGTCCTTTCCGTTCTTTCTCCTGCTCTGTCTCGGCATCGTGCTCATCACGGTATGGCCCGACATCGTAATGGTGCTGCCTCGTCAGATGACGAACGCCTGACGGCAGCCCACCTCAGCGCTTCTGCTTGGCGCGCTCGATCGCTTCCACGATGAGGTGCCGAGCCTCGTCGACATCGCCCCATCCGAGCAGCTTCACCCACTTGCCGGGTTCGAGATCCTTGTAGTGGATGAAGAAATGCTCGATCTGCTGGCGGGTGATCTCCGGCAGGTCGCCGACGGTCTTCACGTGCACGTAGCGCTGCGTCAGCTTCGGCGAGGGAACGGCGATGATCTTCTCGTCGCCGCCGCCATCGTCCTCCATGCGCAGCACGCCGATCGGGCGCACGTTGATCACGGCGCCGGGAATGATCGGACGGGTGTTGGCGACCAGCACGTCGATCGGGTCGCCGTCGTCCGACAAAGTGTGCGGCACGAACCCGTAGTTTCCGGGGTAGCGCATGGGCGTGTACAGGAAGCGGTCGACCACGAGGGCGCCAGCTTCCTTATCCATCTCGTACTTGATGGGTTCGCCGCCGATCGGCACTTCGATGATGGCGTTCACGTCGTCGGGCGGCCGGTGGCCGATCGCAATGGCTTCGAGTTTCATGGCGCGATATTTACCGGAGCCGCGCCAAACCGCAAAAAGAAACCGGCGGCCTTTGCGGGCCGCCGGTTCCTTTTTGTCGCAGACGGAACGTCAGTCGTCGGCGTAGATGTCGCGATCCTTGGTCTCCGGCATCAGGAACAGGCCGACCACGAGGGTCATGCCGGCGATCACGATCGGATACCACAGGCCGGAATAGATGTTGCCGGTCGCCGCCACGATGGCGAAGGCGGTCGGCGGCAGGAAGCCGCCGAACCAGCCGTTGCCGATATGGTAGGGCAACGACATGCCGGAGTAGCGGATGCGGGTCGGAAACAGCTCGACCAGCAAGGCCGCGATTGGGCCGTACACCATCGTCACGTAGATGACGAGGATCGTCAGGATGACGATGACCATCGTCATGTTGATCTGCTTCGGGTCGGCCGAGGCCGGGTAGCCGGCGGCGCGGATCCCCGCGGTCGCCTCGGCGTTGAACGCGCGCTCCTTGGCAACGCCCTCGGCTCCCGCTTTCGCCTTGTCGAAGGAGGTGATGACCTTGTCGCCGATCTTGATCTGCGCCGGCGTGCCGGCCGGAGCCGCCTGGTTGGCGTAGTTCACCGAGTTGCGCGCGAGGAACGACTTGGCGATGTCGCACGAGCTGGTGAACGAAGCGGTGCCCGTCGGGTTGAACTGGAACGAGCACTCGTTCGGGTCGGCGATCACCACGACCGGCGACTTCTCGATCGCGGCATTGAGCGCCGGGTTCACCGCATTGGTAAGCGCGTGGAACAGCGGGAAGTAGGTGACCATGGCGAGCGCACAGCCCGCCAGGATGATCGGCTTGCGGCCGATCTTGTCGGACAACCAGCCGAAGAAGACGAAGAACGGCGTGCCGATGAGGAGCGACACCGCAATCACGATGTTCGAGGTCGTGGCGTCGAGCTTCAGCGTCTGGGTCAGGAAGAACAGGGCGTAGAACTGGCCCGTGTACCAGACCGCGGCCTGGCCGGCGGTGCCGCCGAACAGGGCGATAAGGGCGATCTTGGCGTTCTTCCAGACGCCGAAGGCCTCGCGCAGCGGGGTCTTGGACCCCTTGCCCTCGGCCTTCATGCGCTTGAAGGCGGGCGACTCTTCGAGCTGCAGACGGATCCAGATGGAGACGCCCAGCAGGATGATCGACAGCAGGAACGGGACGCGCCAACCCCAGGTCGCGAACTGCTCCGGCGTCAGTGCCAGACGCAGCGCCACGACGACGATCAATGAGAGGAACAGGCCGACAGTGGCCGTCGTCTGGATCCACGACGTATAGAAGCCGCGGCGATCGTGCGGCGCATGCTCGGCAACGTAGGTCGCGGCACCGCCATACTCGCCACCCAGCGCCAGGCCCTGGAGCAGGCGGCAGGCAATGAACAGGATCGGCGCTGCGATGCCGATCGAGGCGTAGCCGGGCAGCAGGCCGACCACGAAGGTGGCGACACCCATCAGGGTCATCGTGACCAGGAAGGTGTATTTGCGGCCGATCAGGTCGCCCAGGCTGCCGAAGAACAGCGCGCCGAAGGGACGGACCGCGAAGCCGGCAGCGAAGCCCAGAAGGGTGAAGATGAAGGCGGCGGTCGGATTGACCCCGGTGAAGAAGTTCGCGGCGATGTTGGCGGCAAGCGCGCCGGCGAGATAGAAGTCGTACCACTCGAAGACGGTGCCGACGGAGGAGGCAATAATGACCTTCCTCTCTTCGCGCGTCATCGGACGACCACGATCATTTACTGTGCCGGTTACGGCCATGTGCGTTTCTCCCTTATGACAATCGCATTGAATTCGATTGCTTGGGATCGCGTGTAGTGCGTGCTGCGGTGCACGTGCAATTCGACGAAGGTCACGCACGACTAAAGTCGTACGCCCCCTGCGAAATGTCAGACGATGTGCGGCGTCAGCCGCGGACGCCCCAGACGATCGCAGCGCCGACGCAAAGCGCCAGCGTGACGACGCCGGCCATCTCCGCGTACCGGAGGTAGGTCTTGCGCAGCACCTCGAGCAGTTGCTCGGGGGGATAGTTGGGCGGGAGGTCGGCACCCTTGTCGAGGAGCACCCAGAGTTCCGTCGACCTGTGGTTCCACCTGGGCGCGTTGTAGGCGAACAGGCCGAGCACGACGCCGTGCAGCGCCTGGAGGACGGCTCCGGACTTCAGGCAGAGCAGCAGGTCGTAGGACAGGCCAAGCATGACCATGCAGATCGCCAGCAGGGCGAAGCCGCAACCGCGACGCACGATGACATCCGCGAGATACTCGATCCTGTCCATGCCGGGCCTCGGCTCCAGACTATTGCACGGCACCCGAGATGAGCAAGACGCGGACCAGGGCGGGAAAGCAGAGCACGAGTGCGACCAGGGCCCACACCCAGTTCGGGCCGGGCGCCTCGCGCGAGGCGGGAAAGGCGCGCTCGATCACGGCGGCCGGCACGCCCGACAGGAGGAGAGTCGTCGTCGCCACGATCAGGCTTGCGAAATAGAAGGTGACGCTCGGATCGTCCGGCAGCCAGGGCGGTGCCCAGATCAGGCTGTAGGCCGCAACGAGATGCACCAGCGGCGAGAAGATGCCGTTGAAGACGGCAAGACCCAGCACGAGGGCGAAGACCTGGTGACGCAGCATCTCAGCCTCCGCCCGCCAGGCGCGGCGTCATGCCGGCCGAGGCCATGGCGAAGTAGAAGCCGGTGCGCAACCAGAACAGCCAGAAGGCTGTGATGAGCGGCAGCCAGCGTTGCCCGAGCGAGGCCGGCGTGACGAAGCCGACCGCGGCGATGGCCCAGCCGGTGAGCCAGACGAAGGACCGCCAGATGTAGTTCCGAGGCTGCAGCGCCGGCACGAAGAACGCGAGCATCCAGCGTCCGATGCAGGCCCAGGCCACGAGCGACAGCCCGTAGTTCAGGATCCAGAAGGGCAGGTAGCCCCAGAAGAAGTCGGGTTGGTTCATGGTCGCAAATGGAAAGGGCGAGGCTTGCGCCCCGCCCTCACTCTCATTGGATCGCGGCGGCCGTCAATGGGCCGCTTCGGCATTGCGCACCGATCCCGCGGGCACGCGGATCGAGTCGATGAAGTCCTGCATCTCGGCCGATGCGGGCTTGCTCACCCAGCCGGCGACCAGCATGGCGACGAACGCCGCCGGGATGCCGAAGATGCCGACCGAGATGTTGTTGATGCCCCAGATGTACGCGACGTCGCGGCCGCGGATCTTGACGATGTTGATGTCGCCCATCCAGCTCAGGCTCTGCTTGACCCACGGCCCGTAGAACTCGGTCGCGATCAGGAAGAACATGCAGAGGCCGAAACCGACGATGATGCCCCAGACGCCGGCCGCATCGCCCGCCCTCTTCCACCAGATGCCGAGGACGAGCCCTGCGAACAGGCCGGCCGCCGCCATCGAAAAGGCCCACGACACCAGGAACAGGATGTCGGCGCCCAGCGTCCCCGCCACGTAGGCAGCAACGAAAGCCACCAAGCCCAGCAGAACCCGGCTGATGACCAGGCGGCGCTTGGTGTCGGCGTTGGGGTCGATCATCTTGTAGTAGATGTCGTGGCTGAGCGCGTTGGCGATCGCGAGCAGCAGCCCGTCCGCGGTCGAGAGAGCCGCGGCGAGGCCGCCGGCCGCGACCAGCCCCGAGATCACGTAGGGCAGGCCGGCGATTTCCGGCGTGGCGAGCACGACGGCGTCGGTGTGCAGGCGGAACTCCGAGAGCTGCAGGATGCCGTCACCGTTGCCGGTGACGCCCTTGCAGAGCGCGAAGGTCTGGGCGGCGTTGGCGCCGTCGCAGGCGCCGACCAGGCCGATGCTGCCCCACGAGGAGACCCAGGCCGGCAGGCTGGCGATCGGCTGCCCGATCACGTGCTGATATACTTCCAGCTTGGCGAAGGCCGCGTAGGCCGGCGCCGTGAAGTAGAGCAGGAAGATGAAGAACAGCGACCACGCCACCGAATCGCGGGCCTGCTTGACCGATGGCGTGGTGAAGTAGCGCATGAGAATGTGCGGCAGCGACGCCGTGCCGACCATCAGGCAGAGGATCAGCGCGAAGAAGTTCCACATCGCCGTCGGGCTGTAGGCGCCCTTGGCGTCGGTGAAGGCCGAGGCATACGGTTGCGCGATGCCGAAGGTCTTCTCGAGCGCCTCGATCTTCTCGAGTGCCTGGCCATACATGATCTGCGGGATCGGAACGCCCGTGACCTTGGCCGAGAGCACGACGACCGGGATCAGGTAGGCGATGATCAGGATGATGTACTGCGCCACCTGCGTCCAGGTCACCGCCTTCATGCCGCCCAGCATCGAGCAGAGCAGGATGCCCAGGAGGCCGACGAAGCAGGCAACCTGGAAGCCGATGTCGAGGAAGCGCGCGGTGATGATGCCGACGCCGACGATCTGCGCCACGACATAGGTGAAGGAGGCGGTGATCAGCACCACGACCGCGAGGCCGCGCGCCAGGTTGCCGCCGTACCGGGCACTGAAGAAGTCCGGCACGGTGAACTGCCCGAACTTGCGCAGGTAAGGCGCCATCAGGATCGAGACCAGCACGTAGCCGCCGGTCCAGCCCAGCACGAAGGCCAGGCCGCCGTAGCCGCCGAAGTAGAGCGACCCCGCCATGCCGATGAACGAGGCGGCGCTCATCCAGTCCGCGCCCGTCGCCATGCCGTTGTAGAAGGCGGGAACGGCGCGTCCGGCGACGTAGTATTCGTTGACTTCGGCGGTCCTCGCCAGCCAGCCGATCAGCGCGTAGACGCCGAGGGTCAGGAAGATGAAGAGATAGCCGAGGATCCTGTTGGGCACGCCCAGCAGTTCGAGGACGCCGATGAAGATCGTGAACCCGATGAAAGTTCCCGTGTAGAGGGCGTAGACCCGCCCGAGGTTGGCGAGAAACCCGCCCTGGATAGCAGCCATGGTCGTTCTCCCCCCGTCACTCGTCCTGGACGCCGAATTCGCGATCGATGCTGTCCTGGGCCTTGGCGTTCCAGACGCACATCAGGACGAAGGCGATCAGCGAGCCCTGGGCCGCCATGTAGTAGCCCAACGGAAATCCGATGATCCGGATCTGGTTGAGCTGCGGTGCCCAGAAGTGGATAACGAAGCTGAAGAAGAACCACGCAGCGAGGATGAACAACATCAACCGCTTGGTCTTGTCCCAATAGGCGGCCTGTTGAGAGGCCGTCAGTCTGCTTTCCGCCATGCGCTTGCTCCTCCAAAGACAAATTGGAGGCGCCGATGCATCACTACCGCCGCGATGAGTTCGGGATGTGCCCGAGGGTACGCTTAACTCCCCATCGCCCGGTTGGCTCGGGCGCCTTGTTTCTTCATTTTCATTCGCTCAGACTGTGTGAATATACAGCAGGGGTGATTCACTGTCAGGACGGTCGATCCCCCTACTTTAGTCGAATATCCATTCACAGGCCGAGCCGCCGACGAGAAGCAGCATGCTTGCAGGGCTCAAGAGCTTCCTCTTCCCCACGCGCCTCCGCTCACGCGCTCAGTTCACGCGCTTCGTTAGCGGCGAGGCGTCCTACGTCGCGCAACGGTCGACCTACGAATTCTCACGCAATACCCTCGCATGGTTCGGCCAGTCGGCCTTCGGCGATCCTGCCTTCAACGAAGCCTTCGCGGTCTGCCGTTGGGAAGCCTTCGCGGCGATCGCCGCCGACATGGCTTTCGTCGTGCGGTCCTTTCTCGACGGCGGCCCCGAGCTCGATCCCGCCCTGGTGCGAATGTATGCCGACGCGCTGGGCGAGTATCCGCTGCCGGTTCACCGGCCCGAAGGCTGGGGCGATCGCCATGCGGCCCTGCTCAGCCGCTTCGCCGGTGTCTCCTCCGACCATCGGCCCGACCTCAAGGCCATGGGACACAGGACGGGCGCGCTGATCCACGAATTCGTGCCGGCCCGCTCGAAGAACGCCGAGGAGGAGCGCCAGGTCCTCGCCGCGGCCGTGACCTTCGGCCTGATCTCGTTCAACGATCGCCTGCCCAAACGCCTCGATCGCGACGCGCTTGTGCACGATCTGCACCATGCAACTTGATTATCCCGGCCCCGGTGGTCACCTTCGAAGCATGGCCGACATTGAACGCTTCCTCGTAGCCGACGACCATCCGATGGTTCGCGATGCCCTGGCGTCGGCGCTCGGCCAGACGTTCGTCGGCGCACAGTTCAGCATGGCGGGCACGCTGGCCCAGGCCCAGGCCGCGCTCGACCGGCAGCCCGACACCGACGCCGTGCTGCTCGACCTCGACATGCCGGGCATGGATGGGCTGACCGGGCTCGCGCGCCTGCGGTCCGAGCATCCGACCGTGCCGATCATCATCGTCTCGGCGGCCCGCGAGGCCGGCGTCGTGCAGCGCGCTTACGAGTTCGGCGCCTCGGCCTATATCGACAAGTCCGCCTCGCTCGAGGAGATCGCGGGCATCGTCCGTGCCGTGCTCGCCGGCGAGATCTTCGCGCCGCCGGATGCCGTGGTCGGCGACAGCTTCGCCCAGCGCGCCGCCCAGCTCACGCCGCAGCAGTGGCGCGTGCTGGCGCTGATGGTGCAGGGCGACCAGAACAAGCAGATCGCCCACAAGCTCGGCGTCGGCGAGGCGACCGTGAAGGCGCATGTCACGGTGATCCTGCGCAAGCTCGGCGTTCGCTCGCGAACCCAGGCCGTGATCGAGGCCCGCGGGCTTGCGCTGCCGGCGACGGAGGCGATTCGCAGTTGATTCATGTTCCTCGCCCCCGCTAGGGGGAGAGGCTAGGTGAGGGGGATTCAGGTGGTGCGTCGCCCCCTCACCCAACCTCTCCCCCTATCGGTGGAGAGGAGCTTGAGTCTGATGCCGTCAGCCGCCCGGCAGCAGAGCTACGTAACCGGAGCAATGCGCGCAACGAAGCCGGCTTCACCGGCTTGTGCAGCAGTTCGACCTGCTGCGCCCGCGCCCGCAGGCGCAAGGTTGGGTCGCGATCGGCGGTCACCAGAGCGGCCGGTACGGTTCGGCCCCAGGCCTCGCGCAGCGCGACCACGGCATCGAGCCCGTCGGCGCCTTCGTCGAGATGCAGGTCGGCCAGCACGAGGTCGGGCAGGCGGCCGGCGCGCGCCACCGCCGCCAGCGCCTCGGCCTGGGTGGCCGCCGTCTCGACCTTGCAGCCCCAACCGCCGAGCAGCGCCGCCATGGCCTCGCGCACGCGCGCCTCGTTGTCGAGACAGAGCACGAAGCTCTCGGCCTCGATCGACGGCAGGGGTTGCGGCGCCGGCGCGGCACTGGGCGCGGTCACCACCGCAGCCACCCTCGGCACCGTGACGGAGAAGGTCGAGCCGCGGCCCGGCGCCGAGGCGAGGCCCACGGGAAGATCGAGCATGCGCGCGATGCGGTCGACGATGGCGAGGCCGAGGCCCAGCCCCCGCTCCTCGCGCGACGCCTCGTCCTCGGGCTGCAGCCGCACGAACTCGTCGAAGATCACGGCCTGCTTGTCGGGCGCGATGCCGGGCCCGTTGTCCCTCACTTCGATGCGCAAGGAGCCGCCCGCGCGGCGGCAGCCCAGCAGCACCCGCGCCGGCCTTCCCTCGCTCCGGCCATAGCGCAGCGCGTTCGAGAGCAGGTTCTGCAGGATGCGGCGCAGGAAGGCCGGATCGGTGTCGACGAAGACGCCCGTCGGCACGATCGCCAGTTCGACGCCGTGCCGGGCCGCCGTCGGCGCGAAGGCGGTGGCGAGCGACTCGAACAGCGGCTGCAGCGCGAACGGCCGCTTCTCGGGCTTGAAGGCACCGGCATCGAGCTTCGAGATGTCGAGCAGCGCGTCGAGCAGCGATTCGACGGCGCCCAGGCTCGCATCGATCTTGCCGCCGAGATCGTTGCGCGGATCGCGGTCGATCATCGCCGCCGTGAACAGGCGCGCCGCATGCAGCGGCTGCAGCAGGTCGTGGCTGGCCGCCGCGATGAAGCGCGTCTTGCCGAGATTGGCCGCCTCGGCCTCGGCCCGACTGGCTTCCAGTTCGGCCGTGCGCTCCGCCACGCGCTGCTCCAGCGTCTCGGCGGCGCGGCGCAACTGGCCGTCGCTGTCGCGTAGCGCCTCGGCGGTGCGCACGCGGGCCGTCACGTCGTTGCAGGTGGCGACGAATCCGTCCTCCGGCAGCGGATCGAGCCGCAGCTCGATCACGCGGCCGTCGCGCGTGGCGATCTCGTGCGTCTGCGGCGAGTCGGGCCGGCGCAGCAGGTCGACGACATCGGGGGTGGCGCCGAACTCGCGCGGCGCGGCCCCGACTGCCACGGCATCGTCGTCGAGCGCCAGCAGCGCGGTGAAGCGGTCGTTGAAGATCTCCAGCCGTCCCTCGCGATCGAAGGCGGCGATGCCCATGCCGACATGGTCGAGCGTGTTGCGCAGGATCTCGTAGTTGTAGCGGATCGCCTCGGACGCCTCGTCGATGATGGCGCGCGCACTGCGGGTCAACAGCCGGCCGCGCCGCACCGAAGCCGCCACGATCACGCGCGCCGAGGCGGCGCCCAGGGTGCCCGACAGCATGCGCTCGGTGCGGGCGAGCGCGGTCTCCATCGACAGTTCGCCCGACAGGAGTCGCGCCGCGCGCTCCACGCCGACGAAGCGCGCCAGCAGCTGGCGCAGCTCCTCGATGCGGGCGGCATCGGCCGGCGTGCGCCGCGACGGCGGCGCGGGCTCGGCGCCCAGCACGAAGGCATCCGCCTGCTCGCGGTCGCGGCCGACCGGCCGCACCAGCAGCGAGACACCGACCAGCAGCGTCGTGTTGACCGCGATGCAGGCCAGGAAGCCCTGCAGCACCGGATCGAGGGTGGCCAGCGGCTCGGGCCACCACGGCATGAAGGGCACCACCGGTCCGCCCTCCGTGCCCGCCCCCAGCCCCTGGCGCAGGGTCGGCAGCAGCAGCGCGTAGAGCCACACGACGAAGCCGCCGGTCAGGCCCGCCACCACGCCGTACCTGTGGGCGCGCTGCCAGTAGAGGCCGAGCACCAGCCCGGGCGCGAAGTTGGCGACGGCGCAGAAGGAGATCAGGCCGATCGAGGCGAGCGGCAGGTAGCCCGAGATGATGCGCTCGTAGGCGTAGCCCGCCATCAGGATCAGCACCACGGCGGCGCGGCGCACCAGCACCACCAGCGGGCCCATGTCGCGTACGACGCCAGCCTGCCGCCTGAGCAGGTAGGGCATCAGCAGCTCGTTGCCGATCATGCCCGACAGCGCCATGCAGGCCACGATCACCATCGAGGTCGCGGCGGAGAGACCGCCGATGAACACGAACGCCGACAGCCAGCTCTCGCCGCCGACCAGCGGCAGCTGCAGCACATAGAGGTCGGGGCTGACGTTCGGCCCGAGCAGCAGCAGGCCCGCCGCCGCGATCGGGATGACGAACAGGTTGATCAGCACGAGATAGGCCGGGAACAGCCAGCGCGCCGTCCGCAGGCTGGCCGGATGGTCGTGCTCGACGACGGCGACGTGGAACTGGCGCGGCAGGCAGAGGAAGGCCATGCCCGACAGCAGCGACATCACCACCCAGGTGAGCGGCGAGGCCTCGCGCGTCAGCCGCTCGGCCACCGCCGGCGCTTCGGCGAGGCGCCCCACCATGTCGGCCGGCCCGTCGAACAGGAACCACACGACGAAGGGGCCGACCGCCAGCAGCGCCAGCAGCTTCACCACCGATTCGAAGGCGATGGCCAGCATCATGCCGCGATGCTGCTCGGAGGCCTGCACGTTGCGCACCCCGAACAGGATGGTGAACAGCGCCATCAGCGCCGCCACGATCAGCGAGGTGTCGGCATGGACCACGCCGGGCGCCCCGCCGGCCCAGGGCGAAGGCGTGGCGATGGTGCGGAACGACGAGGACACGGCCTGCAGCTGCAGCGCGATGTAGGGCAGCACGCCGACCGTGGCGAACAGCGTGGCGGTGACGCCGACCGCGCGGCTCTTGCCGTAGCGCGAGGCCAGGAAGTCGGCAATCGAGGTGACGTTGTGCTGCTTGGCCACCCGCACCATCTTGGCGACCACCGGATAGCCCAGGGTCACGACCAGGACCGGGCCGGTATAGATCAGGATGAAGTCGATGCCCGAGGTCGCCGCCCGCCCGACGGCGCCGTAGAAGGTCCAGGAGGTGCAGTAGATGGCCAGCGACAGGCCATAGACCACCGGCGCCACGGAATTTCGCGACCAGTCACGCGCATAGCGGTCGCCGAAATACGCGACGGCAAAGAGCAGCCCCAGATAGGCCAGTGACAGGGCCAGGACAGCCGGTTCGGCCAGCATGCGTGCGCGTTTCTCCCGGCCGTGATTGAACCTCTTCGACGGGGCGGCGACAAGGTCGGCTCGCGCCTATGTGCTAAGGCAAGTTCAATAACGCCCAAGTAACGGAAGAAGCGAGCCCGTCAACGTCTCGCCGTCGAAAACGTAGGTGCCGGTGATACCCACACAGAGAATCCGCCCGAAAGGTGCGACAGTATTTGCCTCGGAGAGCAGTCGCTTGCACAGCGCGTCAAATCGGTTGCGCCGCTTCTTCTCAATCGCAGCATTGTCATCGAAAACAATGCCGAGCCACGCACCCTTATAAGCTTCGCGCTTGGTCGCATTTGCCACCTTAGCTTTTAGACGCTCCTGCATGAGTGGCAGGATGTACTCATAGTCGTGTTTGTCAGCACGTCCTCCGCAGCTCTGGATTTCATCAAAGATCCTATTGTGCTTATTTCCGTAGGCGCGAACTATTCCAAAAGCCGGAGCCTCACCATAGCGCGCCAACATCTCCATTCTTAGCGCTTCAGCTCGTCCATCTATCGCGGCTGTCATTTCGACTAGACGAATATTACCGTGATCGGAAGTGAACCGACCGTCAAATCCGTGGTCAATAGCGGTAAAGGATATTTGGCTCGCCACCGCCCGCCCAACGACGCGAGCAATCGTTACAAGCGGCAGGAATTCATGAAAGAACCGATTATGAAATCGGTCGCGTGTATCGACAGCAGGCCCGCTCAATACATCAGATGCCAATGCCTCGGCGTCGACCAAGGACAATTCCAGTTCGCCGGACATCAGCAATGCTCTGCTACGCTGTACATTATCCAACATTATTCGACCTCCACCCAACAGCCTAAATAGGATGGTCCTTTCCGAAATATGTATCGGCTATCGTATTATGAAGCGCCCCCAACCATGGATCATTATCGAATTCGAGCTGAAGATGCTCACCGCGAGTAAACGCTTCATTGATGACAGGATAAATCTCCCGAAAGAATACGTGCTGCTTCGAATAGATTTGAACCGTTAGATTTACGAAAGACACTTCTTGCCGGGTTAGATTCATGACGAACGCCTTAGGGAAGCTTCGATAGGAGCTAGGGCGTGTATAGGTAATGGCTACTTCCGGCGTTAGCGGGATCAGAAAGCGCGGTGAATGAATAGGGCCGTTAACGGCCGAGACATTGTGCAAGAAGCCGTCGCCAAATATGAATTCGTGCTCTCCACTCAGCAAAACTGCAAACTTGCCGCCACTTGCGATCGAACGTGATAGCTCTTCTTGGCCACCTCGAATATTCATGCCCACAAGCGATTGGCTTAGATCGAAATCTCGGATGCCGAACGCCTTACGATAGCTCTCCGTAGTAACGCGGACACGGTTGCGCAGACTCGGACTGCGAACGATAAGCGAAGCGCAGCACTGGGCGAGTTGCAAGTGACGCTCATTTGTTAGCGCAATTGGTGTGACACGTTCAGGAAAGGGCGCAATCGTCGGGGCTATCGGTGACGAGAGGGAAAGTAGCCATTCGATCAATGATCGGAATGCGTCATCGGCATCTTGGAAGGTACGCTCGAACGTGAAGTCCCACGGCGTGGGCGTGGACGCAAGTTTGACGTTGTTATCGTTTCTGGTGTGGCCGAACGACTTCGGCGGCTTAATTCTCGCTTGTCCGTCCCAAGAAATTCGATGGACCAGACCGGAGTCATCCTTCCAATATTTAGAAAGAGCCTTAGGCCACCAATGATGGGACGCAGCTTTGGGAGGAGGATGCATGATGGCTCGAACCTTTGGTCCGACTAAATTCTACCGCGAGCAGGCTGTTGAGAGTTAGCCACCCCGCGCGTACATCAAGGCCAACCTCGGCGCTATTTGTCTCTCTAGAGCGCTTCTAAAGTCCTCAGCCGCCGACCGTCCTGGAAGATCCAGATCAGCGGCAAATTGCTAGGAAGCAGACACCTGGTGCGTCAGGACAGCCGGTTCCGTCAGCTTGCGTGCGCGTTTCTCCCGGCCGTCATTGAATCCGTTGGGCGCACAATAAGCGAACCATTTCTCGACACAATAAGCGAAAAATAGTACAGCGCAATAAGCGAATAATTACACAGCACAAAAGACGAATAAACGCCCAGCGCAAAAAGCGAATGACGAGACAATGGCCACGCCTCAGGAAAAGCTAGCGGATTCCCTCGACGTCCTCAAAGCGCTCCAGGAACGAGGAATAGTTGCCGTTCGCGCCAGAGACCTCAGCCGCGTGCACCGGGAACGACTCAAGAAAAGCGGCTTCCTGCAGGAGGTGATGAAGGGCTGGTACATCCCATCCCGGCCCGATGACACGGCGGGCGCAAGCACCGCGTGGTACGCCTCGTTCTGGGCTTTTGCAGGGGCCTACCTTCACGAACGCTTCGATCGAGACTGGGCGTTGTCGCCGGAACAGTCCTTGTCCTTGCACGTCGGCAATCGGACCGTGCCGAAGCAGCTCGTCGTGCGTGCCTCGAGGAAGGCCACGAACCATCCGACGCCGCTGCCCCATGGGACCTCCCTGCTCGACATCCGCACCACGATTCCCGAGGCTCGCGACGTTGACGTCAAGGATGGGCTGAGGCTGTTCTCGCTGCCTGCTGCCCTGGTTACCTGCTCCCCGACATTCTTCCAGCACAATGCCACCGACGCCCGAGCAGCACTCGCGAGCATCCGCAACGCGTCCGAGCTGCTCCCCAAACTCCTCGACGGTGGCCATAGCACGATCGCCGGCCGCCTTGCGGGAGCCTTCCGCAATATCGGTCGCGATCGGATCGCCGACGACATCCTGAGTGCCATGCGCGCGGCAGGATATGCCGTCCGTGAAGAAGATCCCTTGAAGGCAAAGATCAACATCGCCTTGCCCATCCGGGAAGTATCTCCTTACGCAAACCGCATCCGCCTCATGTGGCACGCAATGCGTGGCCCGATCGCCGACAGATTCCCCCCATCGCCCGGCCGCCCCAACGATCTCGACGCCTACATGAAGCGCGTGCAGGAAGCTTACGTCACTGATGCCTATCACTCTCTGTCCATCGAGGGCTATCGCGTCAGCCCAGAGATGATCGAACGCGTGCGCAGCGGGAACTGGAATCCCGACCTCGACGAAAAGGACCGCGGGCATCGCGACGCGCTTGCCGCGCGCGGCTACTGGCTGGCGTTCGAAGCTGTGCAGAAAAGCCTCCGACGCGTCCTGCACGGAGACAATCCAGGCACGGTCGCCGACAAGGATCATGGCACCTGGTATCGGGAAATGTTCTCACCGGGCGTGACGGCTGGCCTCCTGCGTCCCGCCGATCTCGCCGGCTACCGCAATGGCCAAGTCTACATCCGGCGCTCGATGCATGTTCCGCTGAACCAGGAAGCGGTCATTGATGCAATGCCCGTCTTCTTTGAATTGCTCACACAAGAAACGGAGGCCGCCGTCCGTGTCGTGCTCGGGCATTTCGTGTTCGTCTACATCCATCCCTATATGGATCGGAACGGCCGTATCGGCCGCTTCTTGATGAACGTCATGCTGGCCGCTGGCGGATATCCCTGGACGGTCGTTCCGCTGCAAAAGCGAGACGCCTATATGGCCGCGCTCGAGCAGGCCAGCGTCAAGCAGAACATCGTGCCGTTCGCGGACTTCCTGGCCCAG
>JAESFK010000227.1_pt1 | contig 37072 bp, 32 predicted proteins | sample 9269391 | NCBI WGS metagenome assembly JAESFK01 (sample SAMN14506231, study PRJNA617097) | algae metagenome | isolation source: Drouetiella hepatica UHER 2000/2452 and co-occurring heterotrophs from... | place: Slovakia: Slovak Paradise National Park, Hrabusice, Kosice Region | collected 2000-01-01
GGGCCACCGTCGGGCCGGCCGTCGCGAGCACCGTGCCGAGGAGGTCCTTGGTGCTCGTCTTGCCCGAGCTGCCGGTGATGCCGACGACGGCCAGACCGGGCAGGGCGTCGACGACCGCACGGGTCAGCCGCGCGAAGCCCTCCTGGGTGTCGTCGACGACGACGCACGGCAGGCCGGGCAGGGCGCGAGTGGTGAGGGCCGCCACGCAACCGGACCCGACGGCGGCGGGGGCGAAGTCGTGGCCGTCGGCGTGCTCCCCGACCCGGGCGACGTAGAGCCCGCCGGGCCCGGCCTCCCGCGAGTCGGTGACGACGGGACCGTCGACGACGAGCGCGGCGGCCTCCTCGTCGGTGACCCCGGCGAGCCGCCCGCCGGTGGCCGCGGCCACCTCGGCGAGGGTCATCGGGATCACGGCGCCCCCACCCCGGCCGCGAGGCGCAGGGCCTCGCGCAGCTCGTCGCGGTCGTCGAAGGGGTGCACCACTCCCCCGACGTCCTGGCCCCGCTCGTGGCCCTTGCCGACGACGGCGACGGTGGCCGCAGGGCCCTCCGCGGCGACCGCGGCGACGGCCTCGCGGATGGCCCGGCGCCGGTCGCCGACCTCGGCGACCCGCACGGCCCGCCCGCCGGCCCGGACGGACTCGACGCCCTCGAGGACGGCCGCGCGGATGGCGGCTGGGTCCTCCGAGCGCGGGTTGTCGTCGGTGACGACAACGAGGTCGGCGACGTCGGCCGCCGCGGCCCCCATCGCGTGGCGCTTGCCGCGGTCGCGGTCACCGCCGGCCCCGAGGACGCAGACGAGCGTCCCCGCGGTGCTCGGGCGCAGCGCGTGCAGGGCGGCGCCGACGGCGTCCGGGGTGTGGGCGTAGTCGACGACGGCCAGCGGCTGGGCGTCGGCCGGGCCGTCCCCGAGGACGACCCGCTCCATCCGCCCGGGGACGTGCGGGTCGGCGAGCACGGCCTCGCCCACCCGGTCGGCGTCCTCGCCGGCCAGCACGAGGGAGGCGGCGGCCATCGCGGTGTTCGTCACGTTGAAGTCACCGGGCAGGCTCGACCTCAGGTGGAGGTCGACCCCTGACGGTCCGGTGAGGCGGAAGGCAGCCGGGTCCTCGCCGTCGACCGCGACCCGCCACTGCGCGTCGTCGGTGTGCCCGAGGGTCTGCACCGGGACGCCGGCCCGACCCACGAGGCGTCGCCCCCATTCGTCGTCGACGCAGACGAGGCCGCGGCGGGCCCGCTCGGGCGTGAACAGGGAGGCCTTCGCGGCGAAGTAGTCGTCCATGTCGGCGTGGAAGTCGAGGTGGTCCTGGCTGAGGTTGGTGAAGAGCGCGACGTCGTAGACGACCCCGTCGACCCGGTGCTGGGCCAGGGCGTGGCTGGAGACCTCCATGACGCAGGTGTCGAGCCCCCGCTCGGCCATCACGGCGAGCAGCGCGTGCAGCTCGGGGGCCTCGGGAGTGGTGCGGACGCTGCCGACCCGCTCCTCCCCGATCCGGGTCTCGACCGTGCCGATGAGGCCGACCTCGTGGCCGAGCGCCGTGAGGGCCGAGTGCACGAGGTAGGCCGTCGTCGTCTTGCCGTTCGTGCCGGTGATGCCGAGCATCCGCACCGGGAGGTCCTCGGTGCCGTAGACCCGGGCGGCGACGGCGCCGAGGACGGCTCGCGGTGCCTCGACGACGAGCACCGGGAGGTCGACCCCGGACGCGGTGAGGCGCTCGCGCCCGGCGGCGTCGGTGAGGACGGCTGCGGCCCCGGCCTGCGCCACCTGCGGACCGAAGTCCGCGCCGTGGGCGCGCGCCCCGGGCAGGGCCGCGTAGAGGTCGCCGGGACGCACTGCGCGCGAGTCGAGGGTGACACCGGTGAGGTCGACGTCGGTGCCCGGGGCGGGGGCACCGAGGAGGGTCGCGACCTCACGCAGCGGGGTGCGCCGAGGGGTGGTGGGCCGGGGGGAGAGCATCCGGCCGAGCCTAACGCCTGGGCTGCTTCTTGCCGTCACGCAGCACGTCGGGGTCGGCCAGCGCCTCCTTCGGGTCGACCTCGAGCGTCAGGTGCTGCGCCTTCTTCCCCGTCGGCGGGATCTTCAGCTCCTGGAGGGCGTAGGTCATGACGTCCTTGAAGACCGGCCCGGCGACGTAGCCGCCGAAGAACGGGTAGGTCGGCTTCTGGACGATCACCGCGACGACGATCTGCGGGTCGTCGGCCGGCGCGTAGCCGATGAAGCTCGCCGTCTTGCCGCGGTACTTGCCGACGGCGTCGTCGTAGTACTCCGCCGTGCCGGTCTTGCCGGCGATCCGGTAGCCCGGGATCTGGGCCTCCTGCGCGGTGCCGTCCGGGCTGACGACGCCCTCGAGCATCTTCCCGACGTCGGCCGCCGTCTGCTCCGAGACGATGCGGGTCCCCTGGGAGGCCGGCATGGCCTTCTCGGTGCCGTCGGCCTCGGTGGTGCTGTCGACGAGGCGCGGGGCCACGCGCACGCCGCCGTTGGCGATGGTCTGGAAGACCGAGGCGGCCTGGATCGCGGTCACCGAGATGCCCTGGCCGAAGGCGACGGTCGCGCGCTGGGTGCCGCTCCACGTCGAGGACCTGGGCAGCAGGCCGGCGGACTCCCCGGGGTACCCGGTGCCGGAGCGCGACCCCAGGCCGAACTTGCGGAAGTAGGACTCCAGCGTCGCCGGCTTGAGCGTCTCGGACACGAGGATCGTCCCGATGTTGCTCGACTCGGCGAGCGTGCCGGCGACCGTGCGGTACTGCGTCGGGTGCTCGTGGCTGTCCTTGAACCGCTGGTCGTAGCGGGGCAGGCGGTTGGGGATGACGACGGGCGTCGACGGCGTGACCGTCTTCTCCTCCAGGGCGGCGGCCATCGTCATGATCTTGGCCGTGGACCCCGGCTCGAACACGTCCGAGAACGCCTTGTTGTCGAGCTGGGCGCCCTTCTTCCCCACGTCGGTGTCGGGGTCGAAGGTCGGGTAGGACGCGACGCTCAGCAGGTCGCCCTTCTTGGCGTCCATGATGACGACCGTGCCGGCGGTGGCCTTGGTCTCCTTGATCCGCTGGGCCAGGGCGTTCTGGGCGTACCACTGGAGGCTGGAGTTGACGGTGAGCCGCACGTCGCGCCCGTCGACGGCCGGGGTGGTGCTGCTCTGCCCCGCGGGGATGGGGGTGCCGTCGGGGCCCTGCTCGAAGGTCTGCTTGCCCGGGGTGCCCTGCAGCTGCTCGTCGACCATCAGCTCGACACCGCCACCCGGCGTGCCGTCGTCGGTGACGTACCCGACGAGGGCCGCGGTGGTCGTGCCCTGCGGGTAGGTGCGCTCGGAGCGGGTCTCCCGCCGGTCGCGGGCGATCCCGGGGATGCCGAGCGCCGCGATCTTGTTCCAGGTCAGCGGGGTGACGTCCTTGCTGAGGATGCGGTACATCGAGGTCCCGGTCAGCTGCTCGACCAGCTCGCTGACCGTCGTGCCGAGGAGCGGGGACAGCTTCTCGGCGGCCTGCTGGACGGCAGCGGACGAGGTCGCGGGGTCGCACGTCGACTTCTTGGTCCGGAAGGTGCAGACCGCCTGCTGGTTGGCGACGACGACCTCGCGCACGACGCTCGAGGCGAGCACGGTGCCGTCGGCGGAGACGATCTGTCCGCGCATGGCCGGGATGATCTGCGCCGTCACGCGCTGGCTCTCGGCCTCGGCGGCGACCGCGCTGGCGTCGAGTCCCTGGATGCGCACGAGCTGGGCGCCGAAGATGCTCAGGACGAAGATCGTCGCGACGGTCAGGGCCCGCATCCGCCGGCGCGGGCTCGGACCGGGCTGGCTGCGGGGGCGGGGCGCCGGGCGGCGCGACCCGCCCGAGCCGCCGCGGCCGGAGGGGGGTGCGGACGCGGGACGACGACGCGGCGCCGGGCGGCCCTTCACCGGTGCCGGGCGCGCGCCGGCCTTCGCGGCGGGTCGCGCTGCCGGCCGCTGGCCGGAGGGTCGGGCGGTCCCCCGGGCCGGGGCGGTGCGGCCGGTCGTGGTTCCCGGGCGGCTGCCCCGCTCGGTGCTCGGGCGGCCGGACGGCTGGCCCGCGCGGCTGCGCTGCGGCGGCTTCTTCGGTGCGGTCACGGGTGCGGCGTCCTGGCGGTCGTCAGCGGCTGAGTGCGGTCGTGGCGGGGGTCTTCGCGGCCGGTCGGGCCCCGGAGGAGGACTCGGTGACCACGCTAAAGGTGTCGTCCTTGCGGGCCTTCTTCGCCACGCCGATCACCTTGCCGTCGGCGAGCCGGAGGAAGGCCGGGGTCTCGGCCGGCACCATCCCGAGGTCGCGCGCCTCCTGCGCGAGCGGCCCCGGGCCGGACACGGCGTCGAGCGCGTGCTGGAGGTCGTCCTGGGTGTCGGCGAGCTCGTCGGAGCGGTGCTGCAGGTCGCGCATCGTGAACGACCCCTTGGCCATCGCCGTGTTGAGCACGAGCACGCCGACGAAGCCGGCGAGCACGAGCGCCACGCACAGGGCGAGGAAGAACCCGTTGCCCTCGGCGGCGTGCGGGGCGACGACGCGCAGGCGGCGCGGCGTCGGCGGGGAGGCGCGGCGCGCCGACGGGCGGGCCTGGGGCCGTGCCGTCGCGTGCTGGCTCATGCGTGGACTCCGTTCGGCGAGAGACGTTCCGCGGCCCGGAGGCGGGCCGAGGCGGATCGGGGGTTGGTGTGCTGCTCGGACTCGGAGGGGACCTCCGCGCCACGGGTGAGCAGCCGCAGGTAGGGCGCGTGCTCGGGCAGCTCGACGGGCATGCCCGCCGGGGTCCGGCTGTGCGCCCCGTGCGCGAGGGCCTGCTTCGTGATGCGGTCCTCGAGCGAGTGGTACGAGAGGACGACGAGCCGCCCCCCGGGAGCGAGGGCCCCGATCGCGGCCTCGACGGCGCGCTCCCAGACGGCGAGCTCGGCGTTGACCTCGATGCGCAGGGCCTGGAAGGTGCGCTTCGCGGGGTGGCCGCCGCTGCGCTGCGACGCGGCCGGGACCGCGGTGCGCAGGACCTCGACGAGCCGGGCCGAGGTGGTGAACGGCTCCTTCTCGCGCTCGCGCAGGACGGCCGAGGCGATGCGGCCGGCGAAGCGCTCCTCGCCGTAGGTCCTGAGGATCCGGGCGAGGTCGCCGTGCGAGTAGGTGTTGAGGACGTCGGCGGCGGTCATCCCCGTCGACTGGTCCATCCGCATGTCGAGCGGGGCGTCGTGGCGGTAGGCGAACCCGCGGTCGGCCTCGTCGAGCTGGAGGGAGGAGACGCCGAGGTCGAAGAAGATGCCGGCCGCCGTGCCGTCGGCGTGGCTCCTGAGCACCTCGCCCACCTCGTCGTAGACGGCGTGCACGGCGGTGAAGCGGTCGCCGAAGGGCGCGAGCCGCTCGCTCGCGAGGGCGATCGCCTCGGGGTCGCGGTCGAGGCCGATGACGCGCGCCTGCGGGCAGCGGGTGAGGATCGCCTCGGTGTGCCCGCCCATGCCGAGGGTGGCGTCGACGCAGAGGCTGCCGGGGGCCTCGAGGGCCGGTGCGAGGAGGTCGACGCAGCGCTCGAGGAGCACGGGGACGTGGCGGGTGCCGGCGTCGCCTCGGCTGCTGGTCATCTCACTCCTTCGCGGGACTCGGGTGGGGCGGCGGGGGTGCGGGTGCGGGTCGACCCGGCGGCTGGTCCCCATCCGATCCGCGCCCGGCGCGGGGGAAGTCGCGTCGGGTGTCGGGTCGGCTGGAGGCCGGCGGTCGGGTCGGTCGGTGCGGGTGCTGTCGTGTGGCGGCGGCAGTGGTCAGAGGCCGGGGACCACCTCCTCGGTGCCGGCCGAGTAGGCCGAGTAGGCGGGCATGACCTGCTCGAGGTACTCGCTCCACCGGCCGGTGTCCCAAACCTCGAGGCGCGAGCCGTTGCCGATGACCGTGCACTCCTTGTCCAGACCGGCGTAGGCACGCAGCGCGGCGGGGACGGTGACCCGGCCCTGCTTGTCGGGGGTGTCGGGGTGGGCGCTGGCGCGGAAGACGCGGATGAAGTCGCGCACGCCCTTGGTCGAGCCCGACACCGACTGCATCTCCTGGGAGATCCGGTGGAACTCAGAGGTCGGGAAGACGTAGAGGCAGCCCTCCTGGCCGCGGGTGACGACGAGGCCGTCGGCGAGCGCGCCGCGGAAGCGGGCCGGGAGGAAGAGCCGGCCCTTCTCGTCGAGCCGGGGCGTGTGGGTGCCGAGGAACTCGTCCACGTGCGCCACCTCCTCGACCCGGTCCGGAGCTCCCTCAACCTCCGGTGCGCTCCACTTTACTCCACTAATGCTCCACTTTGTTCCCGTTTCGGGGCAAATCGTGGGGATCATGCCGTGTTTCTGCAGGTCATCGCTGGTGGAGCGAAGTGGGGAGAACCTCACTTCCTGTGTGCGCCGAGCCGAGCGCCCCGGCCCTGCAGGCGCCGTCGAACCGCCCGGGCGGGCGCGGGCGGCCGGGGTGGGGCGCGGTGGAGCCCTCCGGTGGAGCGGCGTGGGGACCTGCGGTGGGGCACCGTGGACACGCGCCCCTCCACCGGGGTCGGCGAGTTCTCGCGCGAACCCCGCCGGCTCGACGCCGACCACATCGCCCGGGACGATCCCCTCCCCCTCGCCACCGTCGTGATGCACGATGAGGGCACGAGTGCGCCCCCTTGTGCGTTGGGGGGGACGAGCCGACGAAGGGACCCCCGTGAGCGACCTCGAGCACGACCCCCGCACGACCACCGACGCGAGCACCCGAGGCGCAGGCCTCGACCAGGTGCTCCAGGTGTCCAGCCAGCTGGCGACGGCGATGAACTCGGTCATCGAGGGCAAGCAGCCCGTCGTGCGCACCGCCATCACCGTGCTGCTGGCCGAGGGTCACCTGCTCCTCGAGGACGTCCCCGGTGTCGGCAAGACCCTGCTCGCGAAGACCCTGGCGCGGTGCATCGACGCCTCGGTGCGGCGCGTGCAGTTCACCCCGGACCTGCTGCCGAGCGACATCACCGGTGTCTCGGTGTTCAACCAGGACGTGCGCGACTTCGAGTTCCGGCCCGGCGCGATCTTCGCCAACGTCGTCGTCGGTGACGAGATCAACCGCGCCTCTCCGAAGACCCAGTCGGCCCTGCTGGAGTCGATGGAGGAGGGGCAGGTCACCGTCGACGGCACGACCTACGTCCTCCCCCGGCCGTTCCTCGTCATGGCCACGCAGAACCCCATCGAGATGGAGGGCACCTACCCGCTGCCCGAGGCCCAGCGCGACCGCTTCATGGCCCGGATCTCGATGGGCTACCCCTCGTCGCGCTCCGAGCTCGACATGCTCGAGCTGCACGGAGGGGTCTCGCCGCTGGAGTCGCTGCGGGCGGTCACCGACGCCGCCACCGTCCAGCAGATGGTCGAGTCCGTCCGGCTGGTCCACGCCTCGCAGGCGGTGCGGCAGTACATCGTCGACCTCGTCGGGTCCACCCGGACGAGCTCGGCGTTGCGGCTCGGCGCCTCACCGCGCGCCACCCTCCACCTGCTGCGGGCCTCGCGCGCGCACGCCGCGCTCGCCGGGCGCGACCACGTCCTGCCCGACGACGTCCAGCAGGTCGCGGTCCCCGTCCTGGCCCACCGCCTCATCCCCACCGGCGAGACGCAGATGGCCCGGCGCAGCACCGCCGACGTCCTCGGCGACCTCCTGCAGCGGGTCCGCGTCCCCGCGCCGACCCGCTGAGCCGCTGATGCAGGCCCTGCGCCGGACGCTGACCACCCGCGGAGCCTCGTTCGCGGGCAGCGGTGTCGTGCTCGTCCTCGCCGGCGTGCTCCTCGGACAGCACGACGTCACCCGGGTCGGCGTGCTCCTCCTCGCGCTCACCGGTGTGTCCCTCCTGCTCATGCGCCGCCACGGCCTGCACCTCGAGGTGTCCCGCTCGGTCGCCCCGAGCCGGGTCGCCATCGACCAGCGCTCGGTGGTCACGGTGCGGGTGCGCAACACCGAGGCCTCCCCCACCCCGATCCTCATGGCCGAGGAGTCCATCGACTACGCCCTCGGCGACCGGCCGCGCTTCGTGCTGCCCGCCCTGCGTGGCGGGGTGAGCCAGGAGGTGCAGTACACCGTCCGCTCCCACACCCGGGGCGTGCACCGCGTCGGCCCGCTCCAGGTCCGGGTGCGCGACCCCTTCGGGCTGACCCTGCGCACCGCGGCGGTCAGCGGCCACGCGGAGGTCGTCGTGCTCCCCCGGGTCGTCCCGCTCACCGCCGGGCGCTCGCTCGGCAGCGGCATCGGCAGCGAGGGGTCGATCCCCCACATGGTCGCGCTGCACGGCGAGGACGACCAGACCGTCCGCGAGTACCGGGACGGCGACGACCTGCGCCGCATCCACTGGCCGGCCACGGCCCGCACCGGCGACCTCATGGTCCGCCAGGAGGACCGGCCGGCCAAGCGCCGCGCCGTCGTCCTCCTCGACACCCGCGCCGAGGGCCACGGCGGCTCCGGGCGCTCGAGCTCGCTCGAGTGGTGCGTCACGACGGCGGCGTCGGTGACGGCCCACCTCGTCGAGGGCGCGCACGCCGTCCACCTGCTCACCGCCGACCCCGGCAGCGACACGGGCACCCGGCACGACGACACCGTCGAGCGCGCGCTCGACTCCCTGGCCCGGGTCACGCTCGGCGGCACCGATGACATGCGCTCGGTGCTCCACGACGCGAGCGCCCTCACCGGTCAGGGCGGGCTGGTCGTCTACGTCGGCGGGCCGCTCGGTGACGACGACGCGCACGCCCTGGCCGCACTGCGCCAGCCGGGGTCGAGCGGGGTCGCCCTCGTCGTCGAGCCGGCGACGTTCGGCGGGTCGCGCTCCCGCCGCCGCGACCCGGCCGCCGGCGGGGTCGCCGAGGCCACCGCGGCGACGCTCGGCGCCTCGGGCTGGCTGACCACCGTGGTCGACGCCGCCACCGGCCCGGCCGAGGCCTGGACCGCCGTGGTGTCGAGCGGGCTCGTGGGGGCCCGGTGAGCCGCGCCCGGGCCGCCGACGCCGCCCTGGCCGCGGTGGCGACGCTCGCCGTCACCCTGCCGCTGACCGACCTCTTCACCCCCACGGCCGCCTGGGTGCGCCCGAGCCTGCTCTTCGTCGCCCTCATCGCCGTCACGGGCGGGCTGCTGCGCAGCGTCACCACCTCGCGCCCGCTCGTCGTGGCCGGCCAGGCCCTCGTGGGCTTCGAGGCGGTCTCGCTCGTGCACGGCGGTGGGCACCTCTGGCTGGGTGTGGTGCCGACGGTCGACACCGTCCACGCCCTCGGCATCCTGCTCACCGACGCGTACAACAGCGTGACGAGCTACTCGGCCCCCGCACCGGCCGACCGGGGCACGACGCTGGCGGTCAGCCTGCTCATCGCCCTCACCGCCCTGGCGACCGACGCCATCGCCGTCACCTACCGCAGCCCCGCCGTCGCCGGCATCCCGCTCCTCACCGCCTACCTCTCGGCGGCGACGAACACCGGGAGCGGGCTGGCGGCCTGGCTCGTCGTCCCGCCGGCCGTGGCCTGGCTGGCCATGGTGGGCCGCCAGGGGGTGCGCTCCCTGCGCACCTGGGGTGGCACGGCCGCGCCGGGGGCCCGCCCGGACACCGACCCCGCGAGCTCGTTCGCCACCGTCGGCCGGGTCGTCGGGGTCAGCGCCCTCGCGGCGGCCGTCGTCGTCCCGGCCCTCGTCCCGCACCTGCCCACCACCTTCATCGCCGACGGCCTGGGCCGCACCGACAACGGCCGCGGCAACGGCAGCTCGGTCCGGCTGTCGACGAGCATCGACATCGCCCGCGACCTCGCCGACCGGTCCAGCGACCCGGTGCTCGTGTACACGACGACGGCCGAGGACCCCGAGCCGCTGCGGGTGGGGCTGCTCGACACCTACCGCCGCGGCCGCTGGCAGGCCTCCTCGGACGTCTCGTTCGTCCCGCTCGACGGCCGGCTGCCCGGCTCCTCGGCGACCCCGGACGTGCGCCGCACCACCGAGAAGATCACCGTGTCGTCGTCGTCGGTCGGTCTCCCGCAGGTGGCGATGCCGGCCAACCCCGTCGGCACCCCGTTCCCGACCGGGACCTGGCGCGTCACCGGCGACGGGCTCGTCGAGCTCACCGCGCCGATCCCCGACTACACGGTCGAGTTCGAGCAGCTGGCACCCACCGCGGAGCAGTTCGGCACGACCGCCGGGTTCGGGTCCCCCGACTCCGAGGACCTCGCCCTCGAGCCCCGCTCCGAGGCCGAGGTGCGCGCCCTCCTCGACGAGGTGACCGCCGGCGACGACACACCGCTCGAGATCGCGACGAAGATCCAGGACTACCTGCGCGGCCCGGACTTCACCTACTCCGAGGACCTCGCCGACCAGACCGCCGAGGGCCAGCGGCGTGAGGAGCCGCTCGTCAGCTTCCTCGAGACCAAGCGCGGGTACTGCGTCCAGTTCTCCAGCGCGATGATCATGCTGTCGCGGGCGGCCGGGATCCCGGCGCGGATGGCCGTGGGCTTCCTGCCCGGCGCCATCGACGGCGAGCAGCGGATCGTCCGGGTCAGCGACGCCCACGCCTGGCCCGAGCTGTTCTTCCCCGACCTCGGCTGGATGCGCTTCGAGCCGACGCCCGGGGTCCGCAGCGGCATCGCACCGGCCTACACCCGCGAGACCAGCGCCCCCGAGAACAGCGCCCTGCCGGTGCCCACCGCCTCGGCCTCCCCGTCCGCCTCCGCGGCCCCCCGCCCCACGGGCGACGTCACCGCCGAGGACCCGACCGACCCCGGGTCCACCGGCGTCGACACCGGGGTGCTCGACGTGGTCCGGACCAACGCCCCGACCATCGGCGGCGTGCTCGGCGTGCTCGTCCTCGCGGGGCTCACCCCGTTCGGGGCGTGGCTGGCCCGGCGCCGGTCGCGCCGACGGGCCCGTGACGACGCCGAACGGGTCGAGGCCGAGTGGCAGTCGCTGCTGCTGCGCCTCGGGGACATCGGCATCGTGCCCGGTGACGGGTCCACCCCGCGCCAGGCCTCCCACGAGCTGGGCCGCGCCGCGTACCTCACCCCCGACGAGGACGCCGCGCTCGGCCGCGTCGTCGCCACCCTCGAGCGGGCGCGCTACGCCCGACCGGGCGCCGAGCTGCCCGACGTCCAGGACGACGCGCGCACCGTGTGGCGCGCGGCGCTCGGACGGCGGCGGCGCAGCGACCAGGTGCGGGCCCTCCTGCTGCCGGAGGAGGGGCGCCGGCAGTGGCGCTCGCTCGTGCGGCTGCCGGGGCGGCGGACCTCGTCCTCGGACGACGCCGGCCCCGGCGAGGACTGACGCGAGTAGGGGCCCCGGGCGTGCAGCCCGGGGCCCCTCGTGTCGTGCGCCGACCTCAGTCGAGGTAGTCGCGCAGCGCCTGGCTGCGGCTGGGGTGGCGCAGCTTGGACATCGTCTTGGACTCGATCTGGCGGATCCGCTCGCGGGTGACCCCGTAGACCTTGCCGATCTCGTCGAGGGTCTTGGGCTGGCCGTCGGTGAGGCCGAAGCGCATCGAGACGACGCCGGCCTCGCGCTCGGACAGGGTGTCGAGGACGCTGTGCAGCTGCTCCTGGAGGAGGGTGAAGCTGACGGCGTCGGCCGGGACGACGGCCTCGGAGTCCTCGATGAGGTCACCGAACTCGCTGTCGCCGTCCTCGCCGAGCGGGGTGTGCAGCGAGATGGGCTCGCGGCCGTACTTCTGGACCTCGACGACCTTCTCGGGGGTCATGTCGAGCTCCTTGGCGAGCTCCTCCGGGGTGGGCTCGCGCCCGAGGTCCTGGAGCATCTGGCGCTGCACGCGGGCCAGCTTGTTGATGACCTCGACCATGTGCACCGGGATGCGGATGGTGCGCGCCTGGTCGGCCATCGCACGGGTGATGGCCTGACGGATCCACCACGTCGCGTACGTCGAGAACTTGTAGCCCTTGGTGTAGTCGAACTTCTCGACCGCACGGATGAGGCCGAGGTTTCCCTCCTGGATGAGGTCGAGGAAGAGCATGCCGCGACCCGTGTAGCGCTTGGCCAGGGAGACGACGAGGCGCAGGTTGGCCTCGAGCAGGTGGTTCTTGGCCTTCTTGCCGTCCTGGGCGATCCACCAGAGCTCACGCTTGAGCTTCATGTCGATCTTGCCGCCGGAGTTCAGCTGCTCCTCGGCGAACAGGCCGGCCTCGATGCGCTTGGCGAGCTCGACCTCCTGCTCGGCGTTGAGGAGGGCGACCTTGCCGATCTGCTTGAGGTAGTCCTTGACCGGGTCGGCCGTGGCGCCGGCGGTGACGACCTGCTGGGCGGGTGCGTCCTCGTCGTCGTTGCTCATGACGAAGCCGGTGTCCTCGCCCTCGCCCTCCTTGCCCGTCACGGGCGCGGCGGCGTCCTCGGCCACCTCGCCCTCGACGAGGTCCTCGGGCTCGACCTCGGCCTCGGGCGCGTCGGCGGCGGCGGTCTTCTTGGCCGCGGTCTTCGAGGCGGCCTTCGCCGGGGCGGCCTTCTTCGTCGCCGGGGCCTCGGGGGCCGCGGCGGCGGCGGTCTTGCGGGTGGTCCCGCCCGCGGCGGCCTTCTTCGCGGCGGCGGGCGCGGCGGCCTTCTTGGCCGGGGCGGCGCCCTTGGTGGCGGACGCCTTCTTGGCCGGCGCCTTCGTCGTCGCGGTGGCGCTGGCCTTCTTGACGGTGCGCGTGGCCGCGGCGGCGACGCCCGCGGTGTCGTCGTGGCGGACCTCGATCCCCTGCTCGCCGAGGGCCCGGAGCACGATGCGGCCCCGGCTCGGGCGGACGTCCGCGGCGCGCAGCGCCTCGGCGACCTGCTCGCCGGTGACCGAGCCGGTGGTCCGCCCCTGACGCACGAGGGTCTGGAGGGCCTGGTGCGTGAACTCAGGGGGCAGAGCGCTCGGTTCGGGGGTCTTCGAGGACACAGGCGACACCGACTACCTTTCGTCGCGGAGGACCGCGGAACCGGGGACGCGAGGGTCCGAGGCTGCGGTGGTGGGGGTCCGGGGTGGCGTCCCGGCGGATCGGTTCGACCCCATCTCGCCAGGTGCGCCCTACCATTATAACTTTCCCGGGCGCGAACCAGCACATCCGGACGGTGTTCGGCCCCCGGAGGGGCGTGCTCGGGGCACCGACGGCGCGGTGCGGCAGAGCGGAACCGGCGCGCTCAGCCCTTGACGGCCAGCACGGCGCACGGCGCGTCGAGGAGGATGCGCTGGGCGTTCGAGCCCAGGATCAGCTTCCCGACGGGGGTGCGGCGGCGCAGTCCGATGACGATGAGGTCGGCCGAGGTCTCGTTGGCGACCGCGATGAGGTCCTCCGCGGGCTCGTTGCCGCGGACCAGCTGACGGACCTCGATCTCGGCACCGCTGGCCGACATCTCGTCGGTGACCCGCTGGAGCTCCTGCTCGGCCGCTCGGGCCTGCTCGTCGTCGAGCCCGCCGCGGTGGGAGTTGATGACGACGAGACGGCTCTGCCGGCTCTTCGCCTCCTCGACGGCGCGGGCGAGAGCGGCTCGCCCCTCCTTCGTCGGGACGAAGCCAACGACGATCGTCACGGTGTCCTCCTCGCAGTGCCGGGTCTGGCTCGACCGTACCGCAGTTGGCTCGCTCCGCCGCGGACTGGACCGCGCGGATCGCGCCGGCGTCACCGCCGGTCAGGGGGTCGGCGCGGACCCGCTCAGGCGGCGGTCGCGAGAACGTCCTCGACGACCCGGCCGACCTTGCCGGTCTCGACGAGGAAGCCGTCGTGCCCGTGCGGCGAGTCGAGCACTGTCAGCCCGGTGCCGGGGCGCACCCGGGCCATCTCCTCGGAGAGGCGCAGCGGGTAGAGCCGGTCGGTCGTGACGCCGGCGACTTGGAGCACCCCGGGGTACGCACGCAAGGCGGCGGCGACCCCGCCCCGGTCGCGCCCGATGTCGTGACTGTTCATCGCCTCGGACAGCACGACGTAGCTGTTGGGGTCGAAGCGCCGCGCGAGCTTGGTCGCGTGGTGGTCGAGGTAGCTCTCGACGTCGTAGCGCCCCCCGCCGCCGAGCGGGTCCTCCCCGGCTCGGGGACGACGGCCGAAGCGGTCGTCGAGCTCGCCCTCGTGGCGGTACGTGGTGTGCGCGATCCGCCGGGCGATGCCGAGCCCGGTGAGCGGTGCGCGCCCGGTGTCGTAGTAGTCGCCGTCCTGGTAGTCCGGGTCGTGGCGGATGGCGAGCAGCTGCGGCTGGCACCACGCGACCTGGTCGGCGGTGGCGGCCGCGGTGGAGGCGAGCACCAGCGTCCGGGCGACCCGGTCCGGGTGGGTGGCGGCCCACTCGAGGGCACGCATCCCGCCCATCGAGCCGCCGAGGACCAGCGCCCACTGCTCGACGCCGAGAGCGTCGGCCAGCCCGGCCTCGGCCGCCACCTGGTCGCGGATCGTCACGAAGGGGAAGCGTCCACCCCACGGCCGGCCGCTGGGGTCCGCCGACGACGGGCCGGTGCTGCCCTGGCACCCGCCGAGGACGTTGGCCGCGACGACGAACCACCGGTCGGTGTCGAGCGGCGCCCCCGGCCCGATGAGGCCGGGCCACCAGCCGGGCGTCGGGTGCCCCGGCCCGGCGTCGCCGACGACGTGGCTGTCGCCGGTGAGGGCGTGCTCGACGAGGACGGCGTTGTCCCCGCTCGGCGAGAGGGTCCCCCACGTCTCGTAGGCGATGGTGACGTCGGGGAGGAGCCCGCCCCGCTCGAGCGCCAGCTCGCCGACGCGGGCGAAACGGCGGTCACCGACGGGGTCCCCCGGGCGCCAGACGGCGCCGGTCGACCGGGTCGGGGTGGCAGTCATCGCAGAGGGCTCCTCGGAACTCGCGCTTGCCGGGGCGGGCGCCGCGGCCGGGTCATCACCCGGGGCACCCCACCGCGAGGAGGGTTGCCGCCCAGCAAACCGGGGTTTGGCACTGGGACTCATGACCTGGCTCGATGATACGCGCCGCGTCCGGCGCGCGGAGGTGCTCGTCCGCACCTCGAACGCGCCGCCACGTCAGCCCGCCCGCTCGAGGGCGCTCGGCCCGGAGGGGGGCCGGTGCAGCCGCAGGCCGCGGTCGACGAGCGTCGCCAGGAGCCGGGCCAGCCGGTAGCCCGGCTCGACCCGCAGCGCCCGGTCGAGCGCGGCGCGGGTGATCGCCCCGTCGCCGTGGACCCAGGCCACCTGGGCCGCGGTCGTGCACACCGCCGCGGCGTCGTCGGGACAGTCGTCCGGCACGTCGCGGCACAGGGCCAGGAGGCGGGCGAGCACGGCGTCGGGCTCCCCCGGCGTCGAGCCTCCGGGCCGCCAGTCCCCCATCCCTCCCCACCTCGGCAGCCACCGCTCGAGCCAGGCGACCACCACCACGTCGAGCTCATCCCGCGGGATGACGCCCGGCGCCAGCCAGCCGATGAGGGCGTCACGGACGGCGACGTCGCGCAGCCCGGCGACCGCGGCCGCCACGACCTCCGGGGGTGCGGGGCCGCCGCGGGTCACGTCCTCCCGGCCGAGCAGGGCAGCCCACGCACGCACCACGTCGCGACGGCCCCGCCGGGGTGGCCCCGACCCGGAGCGCCGCAGCAGAGGCCGCACGAGCTCACCGCGGACGGGGTCGGGCTCGACCAGCCGGTCGACGGCGTCGCGGTCGGCGAGCGGGGCCCGGCCCAGGGCGACGAGCGCGGCGACCGCGGGCACCGCCTCGGGCGGGGGCAGCACGACCCCGTCCACCGGGCAACAGGGCCCGGAGCAGGTCGGCGAGTACCGCCGACCTCCGCGCACCACGAGGACCTCGACCACCTCGGCGCCCGCGGACTCGACCTCCTCGAGGACGGCCAGCAGCAGCCGCTCGCTCTCGCCCTCCTCGTCCTCGTAGCCGACGAGGTGGACCCGCCCCCGGGCCTCGCGGCCCAGCGGACCCGCGAGCGCCGCGACGGTCTGCGGGACGTCCCGGTCGGGCGGGATGTCGACCCGCGCGACGAAGTGCAGGCGCCGCCCGTCGAGGGCGAGCGCGACGACGCTGCGCCGCGGGTGGTAGCCGAGCTGGTAGGGCAGGACCGCGAGGAGCTCCTCGGGGCCGTGGACGCTGACTGTCTCGCTCATGCCTCCACGGTGGAGGCGCGACGGCGCCGGTGGAAGGGTCGTCCTGCGGCCTGTGGACGACGGCCTCGCGGGCCGCGCCTGTGGACGACGGGACCTCCCGGGCCTCAGCCGACGACGTCGGAGGGCACGGTCGGCGGCGCCCCCGGCCCGCGACCCTGCGCGCCCTCCCAGGCGAGGAACTTCTCGGTCTCCTCGACGAGGGTGGTCGCGACCCAGCCGAGGACCATCGCGTCGTCGGCCAGGCCGAGGACGCCGAGGACGCCCTCGGGCACCAGGTCGACGGGAGAGGCGACGTAGGCGGCCCCGGCGGCCAGCAGCCCGATCTTGCCGAGCGAGATGCCGGTGTACTCCCCGGAGCGCACGGCCTTGACCATCCGGGGCAGGGCGGCGGCGCGGTCGCCGAGCGACGGGCCACCGGCGCGGGTGGCGAGGCGCACGGCCCGGCCGAGCGCGCCGACGTAGGCGAGGGTGCGGGCTCTGGCCATGGTCTTCCTCCTGGCTCGCGGGAACTCCCGCTGTCTCGACGGACGGGGCGCACGGGAGGTTCCCGTGCGGGCGGTCAGGCCGGGCCGATGTGCCCTGCCACCGCGGGGAACTCGCGCTTGGCGTCGACGGCCACGCGTCGGAGCAGGACGGCGTCGACCCCGGCGCCGACGACCCCACCGACGACCGGGACGCCCCGGCCGAAGCGGGAGAGCACGCCCTTGCCGGTGCTCGCGACGAGCTTGAAGAACACGCCCTTCTTGACGACCATCGACGCCGGCCCGGGCAGGCGCTGCGCGGCGAGGTTGGTCAGCGTGCCGCCCATCGGGGCCGCGAGCTTGGCCTTCTCGAGGAGGTCGTCGGCGTCGGCGCCCACGAGGGTCAGCAGCACGGCGGCCCGGATCTGGGGCTGGTCGATGTCGTGGCCGCGGACGCGGGCGATGGCGGCCGTCATCCGGGTCGCGAGCGCGTAGAACGCGACGACGTTGGCGGGCAGCGCGATCGGGAGGGTGACGAAGCCGCCGAGGCCGGTGACGAAGCCCTCGGCCCCGGCGAGACGCGTATGCGAGCGGATGATGGCGTCGACGGCCTTCTCGCGGTCACCGCCGCTGGCGCGCAATGCCTTGTCGGCGACCTGGGACGCCGGGTCGAACGGGCCCTTGCCGTCGATGCCGATGTCGAGGATCTGGTCGACGACGCGCACCGCCTGGCGGCCGAGGAGGCCGTCGTCCTCCGGGGCGTCCCCGGCGCGCTCGAGCGCGCTGCGGGCGTCCTTCACGGCGTCCTTGGTGCTGCGGCCTCGGTCGAGCAGTCCCACGGTGTCCTCCCGGTCGGCCGGGGCGGCGCTGGTGGCGACGCTCGTGCTCCGGCTCGGATCATCCTGCCACGCAGCGGGCGGGCCGGACGGTGACGGTGCCCGGCCGTACGCTCGGCGCATGCTGTCGGGCGAGGTCGCGGTGCTCGTCGCGGGCTCCGGTGGTGTGCGTGCCGCGCTGCTGCACCGTGGCCGGCTCACGCAGGGCTCCGCCGCGGCGGTGGCAGAGCAGGTCGCCGTGGTCGAGGCCGAGCACCGGCCGCGGTGGGTGTGGTGGTCGTCCGGCGACGCCGCCCGCTCGCTCGTCGGGGCCCGCGTGCACCTTGCCCGGGCCTGGGACGTCGCCGAGGCGCACCGGCTCCTCCACGGTGGCCTCGAGGCCGCGCCGGCGGTGTGCTGGGCCGCCGCCCACGGGCTGCCCCGCGACTCGGTCCCCGCTCCCCCGGGCGACGACCTCTTCGACCTCGTCGGCGCCGACGACCTGCCCCCCGACGACGTGCTCGTCGACGACCGCGGACACCTCCGGGCCGACCACGTCCGCTGGCTCGAGGACCCCGCCCACCTCGAGGCGTGGGCCGGTGCGGCGCTCACCGTCGCCCGGCTCCAGCTGGCGCAGGCCGAGGCCGTCTCGCCACGGCTCGCGAGCACCGTCACGTCCGAGTCGGCCGCCGCCCTGCTCTGCCTCGAGCTCGAACGCGACGGCCTCCCCCTCGACCGTGCCCGCACCGAGCAGCTCGTCGCCGAGGCCGCCGGGCCCCGCACGACCGGTGACGCCGAGAGCGCCGCCGCGCGCCGGGCGCGCGACGAGACCGTCCTGCGGCACGTGCCGGGTCGCGAGTCCACCGACCTCCGGAACCCGGCGCAGGTCAAGGAGATGCTCGCCGCGGTCGGGGTCGACGTGCCGACCACCCGCAAGTGGGTCCTCGAGGCCTACCGCGAGGTCCATCCCGTCGTCGACGCCCTCCTCACCTGGCGCCGCGACGAGCGGATCGCCACGACCTACGGTTACCGGTGGCTCGACGCCCACGTCGGGCCCGACGACCGGCTGCGCGGACGGTGGACGGCCTGCGACGGCGCCGCCGGACGGATGACCGCCGAGAACGGGCTGCACAACCTCCCGGCCGCCCTGCGTCCCGGCGTGGCCGCCCATCCGGGGTTCGTGTTCGTCCGCGCCGACCTCGGCCAGGTCGAGCCACGGGTGCTCGCGGTCGTCAGCGGCGACGCGGCCTTCGCGGCCGCCACCCGGGCCGACGACCTCTACGCCCCCGTCGCCCAGCGCCTCGGCTCGGACCGGGCGGTCGCCAAGATCGCGGTGCTCGCGGCGATGTACGGCCAGCGCAGCGGCGCCGCCGGCGAGGCGCTCAAGGGTCTCGAGGCCGCCTACCCGGTCGCGATGGGGCTGCTCGAGCGGGCCGCGGCCTCGGGGCGCCGGGGCGAGCCGCTGCGCACGTACGGCGGGCGGCTGGTGCCCACCGGGCGCTTCCTCGCGTCCCGGCCGCCGGGGGCCGACCCCCAGCTCGACGCCGCGCGAGGACGGTTCGCGCGCAACGCGGTCATCCAGGGGTCGGCCGCCGAGCTGTTCAAGGCGTGGGCGGCGACGGTACGGGCGTCGGTGCGCGACCTCGGGGCCTCGGTCGTGCTCTGCCTCCACGACGAGCTGCTGCTGCACGTGCCCGAGGAGGCCGCCGACGAGGCGGTGCGCCGGGTCGACTCCTCGCTGGAGGGCGCGGCCCGGCGCTGGACCGGCGGGGCGCCGGTGCGCTTCGTCGCCGACACCTCGGTGGTGCGGCGGTGGTCCGAGGCCAAGGACTGACCCGGTCGCCGCCTCGGGCCCGGCCGGGTCGTCCGGAGGCGCAGCCGGTGACGAGGCTCGCGCTGACCGGCCTCGGTGCGCAGACGTCCGTGTGTCAGTGCTCGGATGTCTACGGGTCGATGCGCAGACGTCCATGTGCTCCCGATCTCGGGCCACCCACGGACCGAACCTCGGAGCATCCGGCCCTGTGCTCCGAGGGTGGGGCGTCGACCCAGGATCCGGAGCATGCGAACGTCCCGGGCACGACGGGGTGCCCGAGGCGCCTGAGGTCAGCCCCGGGCGTCGTCCTCGTCGTCGGACACCGAGCGCAGGAAGGTCTCGAACTCCGCGCCGAGCTCGTCGGCCGACGGGATCTGCGAGGTCTCGGTGGCGAGCAGGCTCGGCCGCTCCTGGCCCTCGACGAACGCGTCGTACTGCTGCTCGAGCGCCGTGATGACCTGGCGCGCCTCGTCGCTGTTCGCGACCTCGGCGGCGATGGCCTGCTGGTTGACCCGGGCCCGCTCGACGAGCTCGTCGTTCGGCAGGTTGAGGCCGGTCGCGTCCGTGATGGCGTTGAGCGAGGCCAAACTGCCCTCGGCCCACTCGGCGGTCGCGAGGTAGTGCGGCACGTGGACGGCGAAGCCCAGCGCCTGCCGGCCCAGCTCGCCGAGCCGCAGCTCGAGGAGGGCGCCGATCGAGGCGGGGACCTGCACGCGACCGAACGGCGAGCGGGACTCCCCGATGAGGGTGTCGTCGGTGGCGTGCGCCGTCATCCCCACCGGACGGGTGTGCGGGACGCCCATCGGGATGCCGTGCGTCGTGACGACGAGGGTGACGCCGAGCCGGTCGGCGATCTCACGGATGGCCTCGACGGTCCGCTCCCACTGGTAGTCGGGCTCGGGGCCGGTGAGCAGGTAGTAGGTCTGCCCGTCGCGGTCGGTGAGCCGGTGCAGGAGCATCGCCGGGTCGTCGTACTCGACCCAGCGGCTGGTGTCGAACACCATCGCCGGGCGACGGCCGCGGTAGTCGAGGAGCTGGTCGACGTCGAAGGACGCGACGACCTCGGGGTCACCGGTCTCGAGGAGGTGGGAGCCGAGCGTCTCCTGGATCTGCCCGGCGTCGACGAACCCCCCGAGCAGCACGAGCATCACGCCGGGGCGCGAGGCGTCGACGTCGGTCTCGAGGCGGTAGAGGTCTGAAGGGTTCTGCACGGCACATGCCTTTCACGCTGGTCGTACGGGATGAACGCACGGGGCGCACCCCGGATTCCCCGCCCGGGCCTCAACCGGCGGCGGCCTCGGCGATGGCCCGCCGTACCCGCTTCTCCGACACCGACCCCTTGGTGCCGAGGGTCTGCGCGAAGAGGCTGACCCTCAGCTCCTCGACCATCCAGCCGATGTCTGTGACCTCGGGCGCGCGGCGACGGGTCGGGGGAAGGTCGTCGAGCAGGTCGGCGTACGCGGACTCGACGGCGTCGACCTGCTCCTGGAGGACCGGCTCGCGGGGGTTCGTGGCCGCCCGCTCGAGCCGGTGCTGCGCCGCGCGCAGGTAGCGCTCGAGGTCCGGCAGCCGCGCGAGCCCCGTGGCGGCGACGAACCCGGGGCGCACCAGCCCGTCGAGCTGGGCGCGGACGTCGGCCCGGGCGGCGGCGGTGGCACCCGCGGCGGCGCCGGCCGCGAGGGCGTCGAGGGTCCGGCGCACCTGCGCGGCGAGCACGAGCACCGGCTCGACGGCCTCGACGACCCGCAGCACCCGCGTGGCGGCGTGGCTGCGCACGGCGGCCAGCGCCGCCTCGTAGGCGGCCTCGGAGCGGACCGACCCGGTGACGTGCTCGGTGACGATGTCGTCGACCGCCGCGTCGAGGCAGTCCTGGAGCAGCGCGGGCACCGACCCGTGCGGGTTGTCGGCCAGGGCCAGCTTCTGGGTGTTGGTCAGCCGGGCGAGGACCCGCTTCCACGGCGCGCTGGTGTTCAGCAGGAGGAGGCGCCGCACGCCGGTGCGGTGCGCGGCGGCCGCGGAGCCGGCGTCGGGCAGCACCCGGAGCGCCACGGAGGTCCCCTCGTCGACGAGGGCGGGGAACCCGACGACGACCTGCCCGCCGGCCCGCCCCTCGAAGGTCTCCGGCACGGTGCCGACCGACCAGGTCGTCAGCCCGGCCCGCTCGATGGAGGCGCCGGCGCGCGACATCCCCTCGCGGACCGCTCCCCCGGCCGCCTCGCGCAGGGCCTCGAGGTCCTTGCCGGCGGCGACGACCTGGGGGCCGCGGCGGCCGGGTCGCTCGACGGAGAAGGTGATCCGCAGGTGGTCCGGCACGCGTGCGAGGTCGAACTCGGACGGCTCGACCCGGACCCCGGTGCGCGAGAACAGGACCCGCGCCAGCTCGTGGGTGAGCGGGCCGCGGGCCGGGTCGGCCTCGCGCAGGGCGGCGACCGCGTGGTCGGGCGCGGGGACGAAGTGGCGCCGAGTGGCCTTGGGCAGCGAGCGGAGCAGGGCGACGGCCAGCTCCTCGCGCAGGCCGGGGACCTGCCAGTCGAAGCCGTCAGGGGTCAGCCGGTTGAGCACCGCCACCGGCACGTGCACCGTCACGCCGTCGGCGGCCTGCCCGGGCGCGAACTGGTAGGTGACGTCGAGCTCGAGGTCACCCTGGCGCCAGGTGCGTGGGTAGTCGTCGGCCGACACCGCCTCGCCGGTCGCCGTCGTCAGGTCGTCCTCGGTGAGGGTGAGGAGGTGCGGGGTGCGCCTCCGCTCGCCGCGCCACCAGCGGTCGAAGTGCCGCTCGGTGAGCACGTCGGCGGGGATCCGCTTGTCGTAGAACGCGAACACCACGTCGTCGTCGACGACGATGTCGCGCCGGCGGGCTCGCTCCTCGAGCTCGGCGACCCGCTCGAGGGTGCGCAGGTTGTCCTTCCAGAAGGTGTGCCGGGGGTCCCAGTCGCCCTCCACGAGCGCCGAGCGGATGAAGATCTCGCGGGCGACCTCGGGATCCGTGCGGGCGTACTGGACGGTCCGGTCGGTGACCAGCGGCACACCGTAGAGGGTGACCCGCTCGGTCGCGACGGCGGCGCCGGCGCTCCGGCTCCACCGCGGCTCGCTGAGGGTGCGGGCGACGACGTGCGACCCGGCCTCCTCGGCCCACTCGGGCTCGATGGTCGCGACGGTGCGGGCCCAGAGCCGGGAGGTCTCGACGAGCTCGGCGGCCATGACGAACTCGGGGCGGCGACGGAACAGCGTCGACCCCGGGCTGATGCCGAACCGGGCGCCGCGCGCGCCGAGGTACTCGCGCTTGACCTCGTCGCGGACGCCGACGTGCGACAGCAGCCCGGCGAGCAGCGCGCGGTGGATCGTGTCCCAGTCGGGGTCGGCGTCGCGGGCGGCGGTCGCCTGGTCGGGGTCGAGCCGCACCTGCTTCGCGGCCCGGCGCAGCTGCGCGTGCAGGTCCTGCCACTCCCGGATCCGGAGGTAGTGCAGGTACTCGCTCTTGCACATCCGGCGGAACGCGCTGTGCGACAGCTCCTTCTGGCGCTCCTTGAGGTAGCCCCAGAGGGTGAGGAGGGCGGCGAAGTCGGACCGGTCGTCCTTGAAGCGGGCATGGCTCTGGTCGGCCTGTGCCTCCTTGTCGACCGGCCGCTCGCGCGGGTCCTGGATGGAGAGGGCCGCGACGAGGACGAGCACCTCGCGCGTGCAGCCGAGCCGACCGGCCTCGACCACCATCCGCCCCAGCCGGGGGTCGAGGGGCATCCGGGCGAGCGTGCGCCCCGTGCGGGTGAGGCGGCGCTCCCTCCCCCGGTGCCGACCGGGGCCGCGCTCGTCGGTCGAGAACGCGCCCAGCTCCTCGAGGAGGCGCACGCCGTCGGCGACCTGCCGGGCGTCCGGCGGGTCGACGAACGGGAAGCGGGCGACGTCGCCGAGGCCGAGCGAGGTCATCTGGAGGATGACCGCGGCGAGCGAGGTGCGCTGGATCTCCGGCTCGGTGAACTCGTCGCGGGCCTCGAAGTCGGCCTCGGAGTAGAGGCGGATGCACACGCCGGGGGCGACGCGGCCGCAGCGCCCGGCGCGCTGGGCGGCGCTGGCCCGGCTGACCGGCTCGATGGGCAGGCGCTGGACCTTGGTGCGCTGGCTGTAGCGCGAGATGCGGGCCGTCCCCGTGTCGACGACGTAGCCGATGCCGGGGACGGTGAGCGAGGTCTCGGCGACGTTGGTGGCCAGGACGATCCGGCGCCCGCTGCTGCTGCGCCGGAACACCCGGTGCTGCTCGGCGGCCGAGAGCCGGGCGAAGAGCGGCAGCACCTCGGTACCGGGGAGCCGGCGCGCGGTCAGCGCCTCGGCGGCGTCGCGGATCTCCCGCTCACCGGAGAAGAACACGAGGATGTCGGTGGCGTCCGGGCTCGGCGGGGCCTCGGTCCACAGCTCCTCGACCGCCTCGATCACCCCCGTCACCTGGTCGCGCTCGTCGACGACGTGCTTGCCGTCGGGGTCGAGCTCGACGAGCGGGCGGTAGCGGACCTCGACCGGGTAGGTGCGCCCCGAGACCTCGATGACCGGGACGTCGCGGACCGCCTCACCCCGCTCGTCGGTGCCGAAGTGGCGGGCGAAGCGGTCGGGGTCGATGGTCGCCGAGGTGACGATGACCTTGAGGTCGGGGCGGCGCGGCAGCAGCTGCTTGAGGTAGCCGAGGATGAAGTCGATGTTCAGCGACCGCTCGTGGGCCTCGTCGATGATGATCGTGTCGTAGCGGCGCAGCTCGCGGTCGCGCTGCATCTCGCCCAGCAGGATGCCGTCGGTCATCACCTTGACCCGCGTGCTGTCGCTGCTGTGGTCGGAGAACCTCACCTGGTACCCGATGAGACCCCCGAGCTCGACCTGCACCTCCTCGGCGATCCGCTCGGCGACCGAGCGCGCCGCGATGCGTCGGGGCTGGGTGTGCCCGACCTGGCCGTTCGCCCCGCGTCCCAGCTCGAGGCACATCTTCGGCAGCTGGGTGGTCTTGCCCGAGCCGGTCTCCCCCGCGATGACGACGACCTGGTGGTCGCGGATCGCCGCGAGGATGTCCTCGCGCCGCTCGACGACGGGCAGGTGCCCCGGGTAGTGCAGCTCCGCCGGGTCGATCGCGTCGAGGGGGCGGACGGGCATGCCCGACAGGATAGGTCGCCCTCACGGCGTGCTCCTCCGGGTATCGGCCACCTCCCGACCCGACAGGGTGACCGGCGGCCTCGGCGTCGGGCCGGCGTCCCCCGGCGCGACGTGCGGCAGGGCCTTCGAGGCGCCCGCGAGCGCCACCCCACCGGCGTACATTCGCACGGTGGTCCGGCCCCCGGCCGTGACCGTGCGCAGCTCGGTGATGCCCTCGACGACCTTCGCGTGGACGGCCCCGCGCACCTGGCCGCGCAGCCGCCCGAGGGCCGACCCCGGCGGCGCGGGCGGCGGGCCTCCGACCAGCGCACTCGGCGTCCCCCGCTCGGGGACCGCCCGGAGGCGGGTGCGGGCCTCGGCCAGCCGCTGGCGGGCGGTGACCAGCGCTCCCTCGACGAGCCGGCGGTCGGCCGCCGCCGCCCAGGTCGCGACGGTGCCGTCGGCCCGCAGGACGGTCCGCGCCTTCGCGCCGTTCCTCGCGCTCTGCCCCGCGAACCCGAGCGTGTAGGCCGCCGCCCCCACGCCGAGGTCGCACCAGCTGCCCTCGTCGTAGCCGACGAGCAGGACACCGTCGGAGAGCGTGCCCACGGCCTCGCCGACGGTGCCGGCCGCGACGGCCCCCGGGAACAGCCGGCTCGGAGCGGACGCGAGGTACCCGACCCCGTGACCGACTCCGCTGGCGGTGCGCAGCCCGCGGTAGAGCGCGGAGTCGGCGATGGCGTCGCGCGCCAGCCCGGCGAGCACGGTTCCGCACCGGGCGTCTGCCGCGGCGAGGACCTCGAGCGCAGCACCGTGTGCGGCCTCGGCCCGGACGGCGACGGCGACCTCCTCCTGCTGGGCCTGCCGGATCGTGAGCACCGCCGGGGAGGCCTCGTCGAGCCCGGAGGCGGTGAGCACCGCCGCGCGGTCCTCGAGGTGGTCGTACACCTCCCAGGCCTCGCGGTGCACGAGGACGGCGCGCTGCGCCACCGCCTGCTCGTGCTCGAACACGTCCGCGTAGGCGCGCATCGGCGCAGCGGCCCCGAGGAAGCGCCGGGCCGCGGAGTCGAGGACCGAGGGCGCGAGCGAGATGCGCGCCCCGAAGGCCTCGCCGGCCGGGCCGTCCCACACGGCGCCGTCGCGCATCCGCCCGAGCGTGGCCGCCGCGTCGGCGAGCCGGCGGCCCGTGGACTCGACGGCGTCGGCCACCGCCCGGATGCCGACGGCGTCGCCCGGGACCGGCTCCAGCAGCATCCTCGTCACGCCGTCGGACCCCCGCCGACCGTGCGCGAGACCCCGGCCTCGGTGTCGAGGTAGGCCCCACCGGCCTCGGCGGCGGCCGCCCCCAGGTCGGCGAGCGACTCGGCGAGGCCGAGCCGGGCGTGCCGCCACCCCCCGAGCAGCTCCTCGACGGCCGGACCCGTGCGGCCGGGCCCGAAGGCCCACCGGTCGGCGTGCGGGTCGCCCATCGTGGCGAGGGAGTCAGCAAGGTCGACGAGGTCCGCCCCCACCGCGAGGACGGTCTCGGCATCGACCCGGAACGACGTCATCGCCCCACGCTAGGAGGAACCGGCGACCCGCCCTCCGGGTTTTCCACAGGCCCGCGTCCCGGCCGGCCCCACGCGGGACCGGCCGGGACGTCGGACTCAGGCGGGTGCGCCCGCGAGGTCGGCCGGCTGCTCGGCGCCGAGGTCACCGTCGGTGGCCCCGTCGCCCCCCGCGGCGGCGGCGAACCCGGCGTCGAGGTCGGCGATGATGTCCTCGACCGTCTCGATGCCGACCGCGAGCCGCACCAGGCCGGGCGTGACGCCGGCGGCCAGCCGGTCCTCGTCGCCGCCCTGGCTGTGCGTCGTCGACGCGGGGTGGATGGCCAGCGAGCGCACGTCACCGATGTTCGCGACGTGGCTGTGCAGGCTCAGGCCCTCGACGAAACGCCGTCCGGCCTCGATGCCCCCGGCGATCTCGAAGGCGAGCACGGCCCCGGCTCCGCCCGGCGCGTACTTGTCGGCCAGCGCCTTGCCCGGGCTGCCCTCGAGCGAGGCCCACCGCACCGCCTCGACCTGCGGGTGCTCCTGCAGGTACGCGGCGACCGTGCGCGCGTTGGCGACGTGCCGCTCGACGCGCAGGCTGAGGGTCTCGAGGCCCTGGGCGATGAGGAAGGCGTTGAACGGGCTGATGGCCGCACCGAGGTCGCGCAGCAGCTGGACCCGCGCCTTGAGGATGTAGGCGAGGTTCGCGCCGAGGATGCCGCCGACGCCGAGGTCCCGGGCGAAGACGAGCCCGTGGTAGCTCTCCTCGGGGGTGTTGTAGTTCGGGTAGCGCTCGGGGTCTTGGCCGTAGTCGAAGGTGCCGGCGTCGACGATGACGCCCGCGATGCTCGTGCCGTGGCCGCCGAGGTACTTGGTCGCCGAGTGGATGACGACGTCGGCGCCCCACTCGATCGGGCGGATGAGGTAGGGCGTCGCGATCGTGTTGTCGACGACGAGCGGCACCCCGACCTCGTGGGCCACACCGGCGACGCCCTCGATGTCGAGCAGCTCGGCCTTGGGGTTGGCGATCGTCTCCCCGAAGAAGGCCTTGGTGTTGGGGCGCACCGCCGCCCGCCACGCGTCGAGGTTCGTGTGGTCCTCGACGAAGGTGACGTCGATCCCGAGCTTCTTGAAGGTGAACTTCAGGAGGTTGACCGTGCCGCCGTACAGCGCAGCGCTGGAGACGATGTGGTCGCCGGCCTCGGCGACGTTGAGCAGCCCGAGCGTCGTCGCGGCCTGGCCGGACGCGACGAGCAGCGCCCCGACGCCGCCCTCGAGCGCGGCGATCCGCTGCTCGACGGCATCCTGCGTCGGGTTCATGATCCGCGTGTAGATGTTGCCGAACTCCTTGAGCGCGAAGAGGTTCTCGGCGTGCGCGGTGTCGTTGAAGACGTAGGAGGTCGTCTGGTAGATCGGCAGGGCCCGGGCGCCGGTGGCGCTGTCGGGGGTCTGGCCGGCGTGGACCTGGCGGGTCTCGAAGCCCCACTGGGACGGGTCGGACATGAGTCTCTCCAAACTCGTGAGGTGCGCCGGCCGGGCGGGCCGAACGCACGCGGACGTGTGTTCGGCGGGGGTACCAGAGGTCTCCCGCGCTTGCGGGCGGCGGGTGCCGCACGCCAGGTCCTCACCCGGGGCACCCCACCGCGGAGGAGGGTTGCCGGCCAGCGAGCCGGGGCTTGGCGCTGGCACTCATGACCTGCGCTCAGGATACGCACGCGGCCCGCACCGGTCAGCCCCCACCCCCGGCCCGTCTCAGCCCGCGAACGCGGCAGGATGAGCCCCATGACCTTCCACGCCGACGAGTACAAGGCCGCCGCGAACCGCTACCGCGCCGGGATGCCCTACCGCCGCACCGGCCGCTCCGGTCTCGACCTGCCCGCGGTCTCGCTGGGCCTGTGGCACAACTTCGGTGACGACGTGCCCCTCGAGCGCCAGCAGGCCATCCTGCGCCGCGCCTTCGACCGCGGGGTCACCCACTTCGACCTCGCGAACAACTATGGCCCGCCCTACGGCAGCGCCGAGCGCAACTTCGGCACGATCTTCGCCCGAGACTTCCGCCCCTACCGCGACGAGCTGGTCATCAGCTCCAAGGCCGGCTACGACATGTGGCCCGGCCCGTACGGCCAGGGCGGCGGATCGCGGAAGTACATCACCGCATCGGCCGACCAGTCGCTGCAGCGCACCGGCCTCGACTACTTCGACATCTTCTACAGCCACCGCTTCGACGAGACGACGCCGCTCGAGGAGACCTGCGGGGCGCTGGACTCCCTGGTCCGGGCGGGCAAGGCGCTCTACGTCGGCATCTCGTCGTACTCGGCCCAGCGCACCCGCGAGGCGGCCGACATCCTCCGCGCGATGGGCACGCCGCTGCTCATCCACCAGCCCTCGTACTCGATGCTCAACCGCTGGGTCGAGGAGGAGGGCCTGCTCGACGCCCTCGGCGAGACCGGCGTCGGCTGCATCGCGTTCTCCCCGCTGGCCCAGGGGATGCTCACGAACAAGTACCTCAAGGGCATCCCCGAGGGTTCCCGTGCGGCGCAGGGAAAGTCCCTCGACCCGGCACTGCTCACCGACGCCGCCCTCAAGCACGTCCGGGCCCTGGACCGGATGGCGAAGGCGCGCGGCCAGTCCCTCGCGCAGATGGCGCTGGCCTGGGCGCTGCGCGACCCCCGCGTCACGTCGGTGCTCGTCGGCGCCAGCTCGGTCGAGCAGCTCGACGACAACCTCGACGCGGTCAAGAAGCTGAAGTTCACGAAGGAGGAGCTCGCGACGATCGACAAGCACGCCGTCGACGCGGGCATCAACCTGTGGAAGACCTCGAGCGCGAAGTGAGTTGGACCCTCGCATGAGCGATGACTACCTCCCCTCCCCCACCGGCTGGGTCCGCAAGCAGGTCGACACGATCGAGGCCACCGGCGACACCCGGTCGGTCCAGGTGCTCAACCGCCCGGTCGTCATGCTGACGATGCGCGGCCGGAAGACCGGGGCCCTGCGCAAGGTGCCGCTGATGCGGGTCGAGCACGACGGCACCTACGCCGCCGTGGCCAGCAAGGGCGGCGCCCCGGAGCACCCGGCCTGGTACGGCAACCTGCAGGCCGACCCCTCCATCACGCTCCAGGACGGCACCGAGAGCTGGACCGCCGTCGCGCGCGAGATCAGCGGCGAGGAGCGGGACGAGTGGTGGGAGCGGTGCGTCGCGGCCTACCCGCCCTACGCCGAGTACCAGACCAAGACCGACCGGCTCATCCCGGTGCTGCTCCTCGAGCGCGCTCCGGAGTGACCGCGGCCTTCTCGACGCGGCGGAACCACAGCAGCCCGAGGACCGGCAGCACGAGCGGCACGAACCCGTAGCCCTGCCCGAAGTGCGACCAGACGGTCTTGTCGGGGAAGGCCTTCGGGACGACCAGTGAGGCCGTGCCGACGACGAGCACCCCGACGAGCTCGACGGCGCACGCGACGATGCCGACGCGCACCCACGCCCCGCCCCGGGCGAGGCACCAGGTGGCGAGGAGGTAGACGGCGGCGGCGAGCGCCGAGAGCAGGTAGGACAGCGGAGCCCGCGAGAAGTACTCGCTGAGCTGGAGCACCGAGCGCCCGGTGGCCGCCAGGGCGAGCACCGCGTAGACGACGACGAGGAGCACGCCCGGCCCCCCGAGGGCGCGGCGGTCGGTGCGGTCCTGCCCGGGGCCGTGCCCGGGGTCGTGCTCACTCATAGGACATCCAGATCTGCAGGAGGCGGGCACTCATCACGCCGACGGCGAACGCCCCCACCGCGATCGAGCCCATCGCCCACCGGGACTTCTCCTTGATGGCCAGGAAGGCCGTGCCGGGAGGGATGACGGGGAGGCTGACGAGGTAGGCGATGAAGGTGGCGCGCTCGGCGGAGTCGCTGATGTGACCGAGCCCGAGCAGCCCGCTGACCAGCAGCACGAGCAGGGCGACCTCGAGGAGCGCGGCGACGACGAGCAGCCGGTCGTCGATGAGTCGGTCGCGCACGGCGTACCAGATCGCGGCGACGCACAGGATGAGCGAGAGGCCCACGACGACGTACGTCAGGGGTGCGATCACCTCGCCATGCTAGACGGGCCGGATGTGCGGGACCGCCGGGGCCTGCTGGTGCGAGACTGCGTCCATGGCAACGGTGCAGCTCGGTGACGTGGAGATCGCCTACGAGGTCGACGGGCCCGACGACGGCGTCCCGCTCCTCCTCGTGATGGGTCTGGGTACCCAGCTCGTCGGGTGGCCGGCCGACCTCGTCGACGGGCTCGCCGAGCGCGGCTTCCGGGTGGTCCGCCACGACAACCGCGACGTCGGGCTGTCGAGCTTCACCGACGGGCCTCCCCCGGCGCGTGCGGCCGTCGTGCGCTCCTTCCTCCGCCCCGGGACCGGCGGCGCCGACTACCTGCTCACCGACATGGCCGGGGACGCCCGGGCCCTGCTCGACCACCTCGGCATCGGGGCGGCCCACGTCGTCGGCGCCTCGATGGGCGGGATGATCGCCCAGCAGCTGACCATCGACCACCCCGAGCGGGTGCTCAGCCTCACCTCGATCATGTCCAACACCGGGTCCCGGCGGCACGGCGGCGTGCACCCGAGGCTGCTGCCGACGATGGCCCTCTCGCTCACCCAGCCCCGGCCCACCGACGAGGCGGAGGCCGTGCGCCTCGGTGTCGAGGGCTGGCGGCGCATCGCCGGCCCGCTGTTCGACGAGGAGGAGATGACCGGGATGGTGCAGGCCGCGGTGCGGCGCAGCGTCAGCCCGATCGGCACGGTCCGCCAGCTGCTGGCCATCCTCGACAGCCCGGACCGCACGGAGGCGCTGCGCCGGGTCACGGTGCCGACGCTCGTGATCCACGGGCTCGCCGACCGTCTCGTGTCACCGAGCGGCGGCATCGCGACGGCCAGGGCGGTGCCGGGCTCGCGGCTGCTGATGTTCCCGGACATGGGCCACGACCTCCCCCGCGCGCGCCGCAGCGAGATCGTCGAGGCGATCGTGCAGAACGCGGCCCGCGCCGCGACGGTCGACGCCGGCTGAGCGATCGGCCTCAGGCCAGGGAGGCCGCGACCGCGTCGACGAGCATCCGGACCTCGTCCTCGGTGACCACGAGCGGCGGGGCGAGCCGGATCGTCGAGCCGTGGGTGTCCTTGGCGAGGATGCCGCGGGTGAGCAGGCGTTCGCAGAGCTCGCGCCCGGTCGGGCCCCCCGGTGAGATGTCGAGCCCGGCCCAGAGGCCGCGCACGCGCACCGCGTCGAGGCCGGCGCCGACCAGCGGCCGCAGCCCGTCCTCGAGCAGCGCGCCGAGCTGTCCGGCCCGGGCCTGGAAGGTGCCCTCCTCGAGCATCGCGACGACCTCGTGGCCGATGGCGGCGGCCAGCGGGTTGCCGCCGAACGTCGAGCCGTGCGACCCGGGGCTGATGACCTCGAGGACGTGGTGGTCCGCGGCGATGGCCGAGACCGGGTACAGCCCGCCGCCGAGCGCCTTGCCGAGCACGTAGACGTCGGGGACGACGCCCTCGTGGTCGCACGCGAAGGTGCGCCCGGTGCGGGCCAGGCCGGACTGGATCTCGTCGGCGACCATCAGCGCGCCGGCCTCGTCGCAGATCGCCCGGACCTCGCGCAGGTAGCCCTCCGGCGGGATGACGACGCCGCCCTCGCCCTGCACGGGCTCGAGCAGCACGGCCACCGTCGTGTCGTCGACGGCGCGGCGCAGGGCGTCGGCGTCGCCGTAGGTGACGGTGCGGAATCCCGGTGTGTAGGGCCCGTACTCGTCGCGGGCGACCTTGTCGTCGGAGAAGCTGACGATGGTCGTCGTCCGTCCGTGGAAGTTGCCCTCCATGACGACGATGCTCGCCTCGCCCTCGGGGACGCCCTTGACCCGGTAGCCCCACTTGCGCGCGACCTTGATCGCCGTCTCGACCGCCTCGGCGCCGGTGTTCATCGGCAGGACCATGTCCTTGCCGGTCAGCCGGCACAGGGCCTCGGCGAACGGGCCGAGCTGGTCGTTGAGGAAGGCCCGGCTGGTCAGGGTGAGGCGGTCGAGCTGCGCGTGGGCGCGGGCGAGCAGCCGGGGGTGGCCGTGGCCGAAGTTGAGCGCCGAGTAGCCGGCCAGGCAGTCGAGGTGGCGCCGGCCCTCGACGTCGGTGACCCAGGCACCCTCGCCGTGGCTGATCACCACCGGGAGCGGGTGGTAGTTGTGGGCGGCGTAGCGCTCGGTCAGGGCGATGTGGGCGCCGGTGTCGAGCACGGTCGGGTCGGTCATCGTCGGGCCTCCTTGTGCCCGCGACACTACCGAGCGACGCAGCCGCCCCGTGGGAGGCCGGGGGTCAGGAGGCCGAGCCCGACGGCGCGAGGACGAGGTAGCCCTGCGCCGCGAGGGCGATGACGACGGCGACCATCTTGCCCGTCGGCAGCGCCGTGTCGTAGTGCAGCCGGTCGACGAGCAGGATGCCCACCTGGAGCAGCACGATCCAGCCCATCGTGACGACCGCGAGCTCCGCGTACCGCAGCGAGGAGGCGTAGACCCAGAAGAGGACGACGAAGGCGCTGACTCCCCCGGCGAGGGCGAGCAGGCTCCCCCGCTCGGCCCACTCCTTGGCGGCGACGGCGCCGAGCAGGTCGAGGCCGGCCAGCGCGGCCATCGCGAGGACGGCGACGACCGGCAGCGGCCAGGACTCCGGCACGGGCAGCAGTGGCAGTGAGCGGATGGTGGACACGGTGGCCTCCCGGGCGGGCGGGGACGGCAGGGGGGCGGCCGTCATCCCTGCAGGAGGCGCGCCGGGGCGTCCTGATACCTCGGGCGCGTCAGCCCGTCCAGACCTCCGCGACCCGCGGGGCGATGCGCCGCCCGTGCGCGCGGGCGGTCTCGAAGGTCGCCGCACCGCGGGTCATGTCGAGCGGGTTGGCACCCATCGCCCAGAGGTCCTTGGCGTCGGGGACGACGAGGTGGGTGCGGCTCTCCGGTCGCAGGGCCCGCAGCTGCATCCGCGGCAGGTCGCGCAGGTGCGGTCCGACGGGGTACGGCGAGAGGACGAGGACGCGGCGGTGGCCGGCCGCGAGGTCGGCGTTCGCGATGCTCCGCAGCCCTCCGTCGACGTAGTGGCGTCCCGCGACCTCGACCGCGGGGAAGACTCCCGGAACCGCGCAGCTGGCGGCCACTGCTCGCTCGAGGGGAACCTCGCCCGTGCCGTCGAAGACCACCGAGGTCCCGGTCTCGGCGTCGACCGCGGTGACGAGGAGACGACCCTCCGGCCACGGCTTGCCGACCAGCCCGAGGCCGACGGTGTCGAGCCACTCCTGCTCGCTCGGCGTCGCGGCCTCGAGGGCGGCCCGGGCGACGAGCGCCCGCCCACCGCGGGGGTCACGGGTGCGGGCCACCTGGGCGCGCACGTACCGGCCGGCGTCGGCGGGGCCGAGCCGCCCGTAGCTGGCCAGCGGCGCGCCCTCCCGGATGCGGGTGAACGCATCGCCCTCGTCGGTGCCGAGCCGCAGGTGGGCGGCGACCATGGAGCCCGCCGAGGTGCCGATCATCGTGTCGGCCTCCCGCACGTCGACACCCTCGTCGCGCAGGCCGAGGATGATGCCCGCCTCCCACGCGATGCCGGTGGCGCCGCCGCCGGCCAGGACGAGCGCTCGCTCGAGTCCCTCGGCCGGTGGCTGCCAGTCGGCGAACACGCTGCTCGTGGGGTCGGCGATGCGGGCGCTGCCCTCGATCTCGTGCTCGTCCACGCCGGACATTGTCGGGTGTCCAGGGCCCCGAGGTCACGCCCGTCCGGGGTGAGCGTGCTCACCGCAGGTGGGAGGGATGGTCAGCGCGCGGCGGCGACGAGGCTGCGCGCGAGGTCCGGGTGGTCGGTGATGACGCCGTCGACGCCCCACGCGAGGGCCCGGGCCATGTCGTCGGGGTCGTTGACGGTCCAGACGCTGGTGGCCAACCCGAGCCCGTGCACGCGCTCGACGAGCTCGGGGGTGGTGTTGCGCAGCGCGGGGTTGAGGGCGTCGAGCCAGGCGCTGTCCTCGGCGAGCTGGTCCTCGTCGGGGACGCCGTGGTGGACGAGGGCGAGCGGCACGTCGGGCGCGAGGTCGTGGAAGGCGCGTAGCCAGTCGCGGTTGCTGGACTGGACGACGAGGCGCCCCTGCGCGAGCGCCTCGGCCAGCGACGGGATGGCCCGCAGCTCGGCGTCGAGCTCGTGCTCGATGCCGGGATGCAGGTGCGGCTCCTTGGCCTCGATGAGCATGCCGGCGTCCCCGACGGCGTCCATCCACTCCTTGAGGGTCGGCACCTGCTCCCTCTCGAACGCCGGGCCGAACCACGAGCCGGCGTCGAGCCGGCGGACCTCCTCGAGGGTGAGGTCGCCGATCCACCAGGGCTCCCGGTCGGGAAAGACGTCGCGCACGTCGGTGGTGCGGGCCAGCGACTCGTCGTGGAGGACCACGAGCACCCCGTCCCGGGTGCGCTTCACGTCGGTCTCGACGACGTCGGCCCCGTGCTCTCGCGCCAGCCTCACCGCCGCGAGGGTGTTCTCGGGCGCGTCGCCCGCGGACCCCCGGTGCGCGACGACCGCCACCTCCCGCCGGTCGTCCGGGAGCGGTGACCCCGCTCGACGGTCAGGACGCCCACCCCGTGCAGTCACGGGCCACGACCCTGCCACGACCGACCCTCCGATGGGCTCCGCGGTGCAGTCGTCTCGACATCAGGCCGCATCACCCGCCCCGGCGCCCGCCGCCGACCGCGCGGCGGTGACGTCGCGTGCCGCGACGGCTCCGGCTGCCGCCGGGCGGACGGCCTCCAGCGGCACGCTGAGCAGCTCGTCGTCGACCCGGACCTGGCAGCGCACGGCGCCCACGAGCTCGACCTCCCCGGTCAGCCCCGACCAGGGCCCGGCGGTCACCTCCACGAGGTCCCCCAGCCCGGGTGGTGCCGGGGCGGCCGCCGCCGACGCGGCCGCACGTCGCAGGTCGGCGAGCTCGGCCGCGTACGAGGGAGGGAGCGGAGCCGGGTTGCCCCGGTAGGACCACGTGAAGAGGTGCGCGGTGTCGAACCGGCGCGAGCAGCGGCCGCAGGACATCAGCCGGGTGGGCGCGCGGTGCCGGGTGCGCTCGTGGCCGGCGGGGCAGCGCCCGACCCAGTCACCGGGGACGCGTGGGGCATCCGGTGGGACGCACCGCTCCCCCGAGCAGCCGATGCGGACCGCGGTGGAGCGCCACACCTCGTCGTGGCCGTGCTCCGGCCCCACGAGCGCGTGCGCGATCTCGTGGAGCAGGGTGTCGCGCACCTCGTCCTCGGAGTGCAGCGCCGTGAGCGGACCGCTGATGCCGATCTGGCGGCGGGCGAAGCGGCAGACCCCCGCACGGGTCTTGGCGCGGTCGGCGACGATGCTCCAGCCGTCGAGGCCGTGCTCGCGCATCAGCCGGCGGCCCATCGCCAGGGCCTGCTGGACCTCCACCTCGCGCACCTCCTCACCGCGGGCTGGCGGCGACGCTCCTCCGGTCACCTACTGCGGCAACCCTAGGCACGAGCACCGACACCACGGCCGAGCCACACCGCGCCGGCCACCACCCTGTGGACGAGCGGCCCCTGAACCCGACCTGTGGACGACCGGGGAACAGCAACCCAAGTCGTCGGTCGCTAGCAGGCCGATCGGCGCGGCACCTGCCTACTGTCGGTCGAGGTGCGCGCCGGGAGACGCCGCCCGAGGCGCAACGGGGCGCCGGGACCAGTGGAAGGGGAACCCATGTCCGCCACCACCGAAGAGCGCGGGGCACCGTCCGGAGGCCTGCTCTCGCTCCTCGACCGCCACCACACCGTGGCGCCGCAGGACTACAACCGCTGGCTGATCCCGCCGGCCGCGCTGGCCATCCACCTGTGAATCGGGCAGGCGTACGCGACGAGCGTCTACAAGACCTCGATGGTCGCCCACTTCGACAGCTCGCTGACCGCGGTCGGGCTCGTCTTCTCGATCGCCATCGTCATGCTCGGGCTCTCGGCGGCGGTGCTCGGTACCTGGGTCGACCGGGTCGGGCCCCGCAAGGCGATGTTCACCGCGGCCTGTGCCTGGGCCCTCGGGTTCTTCGTCGGCGCGATCGGCATGGCCACCTCGCAGCTGTGGCTCGTCTACCTCGGGTACGGGGTCATCGGCGGCATCGGGCTCGGCATCGGTTACATCTCGCCGGTGTCGACGCTCATCAAGTGGTTCCCCGACCGTCCGGGGCTCGCGACCGGGCTGGCCATCATGGGCTTCGGTGGCGGCGCGATGGTCGCCTCGCCGCTGTCGCGCCAGCTGCTCGGCTTCTACGACTCCGAGTACGACCCGACGGTGTCGTCGTCGCTCGCGAACGGCCACGCCCTGACGATGCTCTTCGTCAGCCTCGGCGTCATCTACTTCCTCGTCATGATGATCGGCGTCACGAACGTGCGGGTCCCGGCGCCGGGATGGACGCCGAAGGGCTTCGACCCCTCGACGCTGTCGGACAAGAGCGACCTCATCACCGACCGCAGCGTGTCGGCGGCCAACGCCATCAAGACGCCGCAGTTCTGGTTCCTGTGGGTCGTGCTGTTCTGCAACGTGACGGCCGGCATCGGCATCCTCGAGCAGGCGGCGCCGATGATCCAGGACTTCTTCCGCGGCTCCGACGGCACGTCGACGGTGGCGGTGGCGGCTGCGGGCGGGTTCGTCGGGCTGCTGTCGCTGTTCAACATGGCCGGGCGCTTCGTGTGGTCCTCGACGTCGGACAAGATCGGCCGCAAGCCGATCTACATGGTCTACCTCGGCGTCGGCATCGTGCTGTACCTCCTTCTCGCGCTGGCGGGTTCGACGTCGACGGCGATCTTCGTCCTCGTCGCGGCGATCATCATCAGCTTCTACGGCGGCGGTTTCGCGACGGTGCCGGCCTACCTGCGCGACCTCTTCGGCACCTTCCAGGTCGGCGCGATCCACGGGCGGCTGCTGACGGCGTGGTCGGCGGCCGGGGTGGCCGGGCCGCTCATCATCAACGGCTTCCTCGATGCCGCGGGCACGCCGGGCAAGCTGACCGCGGCCGACTACCGGCCGGCGCTGTTCACGATGGTCGGGGTGCTGGCCGTGGGGTTCGTGGCCAACCTGCTCGTCAAGGCGGTGGACTCGCGCTTCCACGAGCCCGAGGGTGCGGCCTCTGCTGCTGCGGAGGACTTCGCCGAGGGCGAGGCGGAGGGTTCGTCGGCACGCGGCGGGTCGCTGCGGGTGTACCTGTCGTGGGGCGTGGTGCTCCTGCTGCTGGGCTACGGGGTCGTGCAGACCTTGATCACGGCGACGAAGCTCTTCGCCTGAGCGCGAGCGCCGCC
>JAESFK010000228.1_pt1 | contig 36904 bp, 34 predicted proteins | sample 9269391 | NCBI WGS metagenome assembly JAESFK01 (sample SAMN14506231, study PRJNA617097) | algae metagenome | isolation source: Drouetiella hepatica UHER 2000/2452 and co-occurring heterotrophs from... | place: Slovakia: Slovak Paradise National Park, Hrabusice, Kosice Region | collected 2000-01-01
ACGTCGGATCTCAACGACCTCTATCGCCGCGTGATCAACCGCAACAACCGTTTGAAGCGCCTGATGGAATTGCGCGCGCCGGACATCATCGTCCGCAACGAAAAGCGCATGTTGCAGGAAGCCGTCGACGCGCTGTTCGACAACGGCCGCCGCGGCCGCACGATCACAGGTGCCAACAAGAGGCCCCTCAAGTCGCTGTCCGACATGCTCAAGGGCAAGCAGGGCCGCTTCCGTCAGAACCTGCTCGGCAAGCGCGTCGACTATTCGGGCCGTTCGGTCATCGTGACCGGCCCCGAACTCAAGCTGCACCAGTGCGGCCTGCCGAAGAAGATGGCGCTCGAACTGTTCAAGCCGTTCATCTATGCGCGCCTCGACGCCAAGGGTCTGTCGATGACCCTGAAACAGGCGAAGAAGTGGGTCGAAAAGGAACGCAAGGAAGTCTGGGACATCCTCGACGAAGTCATTCGCGAGCACCCGGTCCTGCTGAACCGTGCCCCGACGCTTCACCGCTTGGGCATCCAGGCGTTCGAACCCGTGCTGATCGAAGGCAAGGCGATCCAGCTGCACCCGCTGGTCTGCGCCGCGTTCAACGCCGACTTCGACGGTGACCAGATGGCCGTCCACGTCCCGCTCTCGCTGGAAGCCCAGCTGGAAGCGCGCGTGCTGATGATGTCGACCAACAACATCCTGTCACCCGCGAACGGCAAGCCGATCATCGTGCCGTCGCAGGACATGGTGCTGGGTCTCTATTATCTGTCGATGGAGCGCGAAGGCGAACCCGGCGAGGGCATGCTGCTCGCCGACATGGCCGAAGTGCATCAGGCGCTGTTTATCGGTGCCGTCACCTTGCACACCAAGGTCGTCAGCCGCGTCCCGCAGACCGATGAGAAGGGCAATGAATATTTTCAGCGCTTCGAAACGACCCCGGGCCGCATGCTCATCGCCGAATGCCTGCCGAAGTCGCACACCGTGCCCTTCGACGTCGTCAATCGCCTTCTGACCAAGAAGGAAATCGGCGACGTGATCGATCAGGTCTATCGTCACACCGGCCAGAAAGAGACCGTGTTGTTCGCCGACGCCATCATGGCGCTGGGCTTCCGCCACGCGTTCAAGGCCGGCATCTCGTTCGGCAAGGACGACATGATCATTCCGGCGTCGAAGGTCGGCATGGTCGATGAAACCCGCGCTTTGGTGAAGGATTTCGAGCAGCAGTATCAGGACGGCCTGATCACGCAGCAGGAAAAGTACAACAAGGCGATCGACGCCTGGTCGCAGTGCGGCGACAAGGTCGCGACCGCGATGATGGACGAAATCCGCGCCGAGCCGAAGGATCCGAAAACGGGTCGTCTGGCCCCGATCAACTCCATCTATATGATGGCGCACTCGGGTGCCCGTGGTTCGCAGGCACAGATGAAGCAGCTCGCCGGTATGCGCGGCCTGATGGCCAAGCCGTCGGGTGAGATCATCGAAACGCCGATCATCTCGAACTTCAAGGAAGGTCTGACCGTTCTTGAATATTTCAACTCGACCCACGGCGCCCGTAAGGGTCTGGCCGATACGGCGCTCAAGACGGCAAACTCGGGTTACCTGACCCGCCGTCTGGTCGACGTGTCGCAGGATTGCGTCGTGATCGAGGAAGATTGCGGCACCGACCGCGGCATGGAAATGCGCGCGATCATCCAGGGCGGTTCGACGATCGCCTCGCTGGGTGAGCGCATTCTGGGCCGCACGACGCTGGAAGACGTGCTCGACAAGGACGGCAATGTGCTGGCCCCGGTCGGCACCCTGCTCGACGAGCCGACGACGCAGCGGATCGAAGATGCCGAAGTTCAGTCGGTCAAGATCCGCTCGCCGCTGGTTTGCGAAGCAGTGCTGGGCGTTTGCGGCAAATGCTATGGCCGTGACCTGGCCCGCGGTACCCCGGTGAACATCGGTGAAGCGGTCGGCGTTATCGCCGCCCAGTCGATCGGTGAACCCGGCACCCAGCTGACCATGCGGACCTTCCACATCGGTGGTGCGGCGCAGGTCAACGAGCAGTCGAACGCGGAATCGATCTCGGACGGCACGATCGAATATCGTGACATGCCGACCATCGTCGACCAGCGCGGTCGCCGTCTGGCGCTCGCCCGTTCGGGTGAAGTCGCGGTGATCGACAGCGAAGGCCGCGAACGCGCGTCGCACAAGCTGCCCTATGGCGCGCACATCCTGTTCAAGGATGGCGACAAGGTGAAGAAGGGCGAGCGGATTGCCGAATGGGATCCGTTCACCATGCCGCTGATCACCGAAAAGCAGGGCGTCGTGAAGTATCAGGATCTGGAAGACACCAAGACCCTGATCGAACAGGTCGACGAAGCGACGGGCATCGCCCAGCGCGTCGTGATCGAATATCGTTCGGCGGGCCGCGCCAAGAAGGAAGACCTTCAGCCGCGCCTGACCCTGCTCGACGATGCTTCGGGCGAAGCCGCGCGCTATCTGCTCGCGGTCGGTACGATGCTGTCGGTCGAGGACGGTCAGACGGTGCAGGCGGGTGACGTTCTTGCCCGTGTCAGCCGCGAAGCGTCGAAGACGCGCGACATCACCGGCGGTCTGCCGCGGGTGGCCGAGCTGTTCGAAGCGCGCATTCCGAAGGACAACAGCGTGATCGCCAAGATCAGCGGTCGCATTGAATTCGTCAAGGATTACAAGGCGAAGCGCAAGATTGCGATCGTTCCGGAAGAAGGCGATCCGATCGAGTACCTCATTCCCAAGTCGAAGGTTCTGGAAGTGCAGGAAGGCGATCAGGTCAAGCGCGGCGACGCCTTGATCAGCGGTTCGCCGAACCCGCACGACATCCTTGACGTCATGGGCGTCGAGGCGCTGGCCGAATATCTGGTCGCCGAAATCCAGGAAGTTTACCGTCTGCAGGGCGTGAAGATCAACGACAAGCATATCGAAGTGATCGTTCGCCAGATGCTGCAGAAGGTCGAGATTACGGCGGGCGGTGACACGACGTTGCTGCCGGGCGAACAGCTCGATTATCTGGAGATGATGGAATATAACGCCAAGCTGCCGAAGAATGGCGTGCCTGCCGAGGGCCGTCCGGTCCTGCTGGGCATCACCAAGGCGTCGCTGCAAACGCGCAGCTTCGTTTCGGCGGCATCGTTCCAGGAGACGACGCGCGTTCTCACCGAAGCTTCGGTGCAGGGCAAGATCGACTCGCTGATCGGGCTGAAGGAAAACGTCATCGTCGGCCGTCTGATCCCGGCAGGGACCGGCGCCGCCATGAACCGCGTCCGCGTCACCGCGTCGAGCAAGGATGCCGCGCTGCGCGCATCGATGCGCGCCGCGAGCCAGGTCGACCTGATCGCCCCGGCCAGCGCCGCCGCCGAGCATGCCGCCGAACTGGCGCAGGGACCGGAAGCCGCGATGGGCGACGATCCGCTCGGCAAGGTCCAGGGCGAAGATTTCACGACCGATGACGTGATGGTCGAAGAGCGTCCGGAGGGTGAGGGCGAGGCGTAAGCTTCACCTCCGCCTTTGGCTGACAGAAATGAGCCCCGCTGGAGCGATCCGGCGGGGCTTTTTCTTTGCACTTGCATGATTTGCAAATGAGGAGTCAGCTCGTATAATTTCGCGGCAAATGCGGGGGGCTAACTTGCCGAAATCTAATTTAGACTGGCTTGGAGTAGTGTCCCTCTGGGTCGGCGCAATCATTATGGCAATTAAGGCAGCTGATGCTCCGCTAGTTGGTGGTGCGCCTGCTTGGCTGAGCAATTCCATCTGGAGCTATGCGCCCATTTTTCTAATTTCTGTTTATCTGTTGATTGCCCTTTACAGATTCAGGAAGCCGATGACCTCGCGCGTTAGAACGCCTGTATCGGACGCAACCAATGATACGACGAGGGAGAACGAACGCCGTCAGTTGGTATCCGACGGGCGTAGTTTGATCGCTAGGTTCAATCGCCAGACGCGTCACGATCATCTGATCGATTTTCTTGCGGACAAGGCAGTATGGCATACAATCCGCGCTCGAATAGATCCGAAGGTACTGGCAGATATAGAAAATGGCCGCCTGTCGGTAGTTACAAAAGGCGACACCAAAGACGGTAAGGTCTATTATCTGGGGAGCGAGTTGGACCGGCTTGAGCGTGAATGGGGCTTGCTCTGAAGCGGCATTGGTTTCCGAGGAGCTTTTTCTGCCACGGTCGTGGTTTGGAGCGGCGACTATCGAAGCGAGTCGAAAATAGAAAAGGGCCCACCGGGGTGGCCGGTGAGCCCTTGGTTGCTTGGGGAATGTGCGGGCCGGGGTGATTGCGCCTGAAAGGCGTCCGGCCCTTGTGCTGCCTCCTAGGGCGCGAGGATCGCGACGGCGAGGTACAGCAGCAGTGGGAGGCCGAAGCCCAAAAGCGTCAAGGCGACAAAGCCGACGCGCGTCCACAAGACGTCGAAGCCGAACTGGTCTGCCATCCCGGCGCAAACGCCGAAGATCACACCATCGCGACGATTCTTGCGAAAACCCTGTTTCATTTCTTTCCTTTCCATCCCGGCCCCTTCGACAAGCTCAGGACCGGCGTTTTATGCGGTGCGGTTGATCAGGCGATCAGGCCGTTGGGGCCAGCAGCAGCGAGGAACATGATCGAGCAATATAGCGAAGCAACGGCAGCGATCGCATAGCTCTTGAACGAGTCGACATTGAAATGGGCCATGATATTTTCCTTCCTTGAACCTTCCATCCGGGCCATCCCGGTGGATGCCGACACTGTTGCAGGGACCGTGCCAAATTCGTTCATTGGCGGTTAAGCGTGGCTTTTGGGTTTGCGACAGATTATTTCAGAGTGAAAAATACCCCAAGATGGTGGAATTTCCCTTTAGTCGGAAAAATGTCCGCATAGATTCCTAGTTGGACTATGCGCTGTCGTTTGATGGCGGTTGGACGCGAGGGCGGGATCCCGGCCTTCGCCGGGATGACGGTGGGAGGTGCGGTGCGCGCGGGAGTGGGCTGGCGCGGTCCGAGTAGCTGCGGTAGGCGGCATACAGGATGACGCTGACCCGCCTTTCGCTGACCGATTTTCGCAATCATGCCGGGGCGGAGCTGGCCGCCGGGCCAGGGCTGGTCGCGCTGCACGGCGACAATGGTGCGGGCAAGACCAATATCCTGGAGGCGATTTCGTTGCTCGCACCGGGGCGCGGGCTGCGCCGCGCCGCGCTGGGCGACATGGTGCGCGACGGCGCTAGCGGCGGCTTTGCGGTGTTTGCCGAAGTGCAGGCGGGCGATGATCTGGCGCCGGTGTCGCTTGGCACCGGGATTGAGCCCGCGCACCCCGGGCGACGGATCGTGCGGATCAATAGTAGCGCGGCGGCAGCGGCGTCGCTGGGTGAATGGCTGGCGGTGCTGTGGCTGACCCCGGCGATGGACCGGCTGTTCGTCGAGACCGCGGGCAACCGGCGGCGCTTTCTTGACCGGCTGGTCCTCGCGCTCGACCCGAGCCACGCGCAGCACAGCAACCGGTACGAAGCGGCGCTGCGCGCGCGCGGCAAGTTGCTCGCCGACCCCGCCAGCGCCGACCCGCAATGGCTGGCGAGCCTGGAGGCGCAGCTGGGCGAGCATGGCGCGGCGATGGATGCGGCGCGGCAGGCGACGCTGACGGCGCTGTCGGCCGAGCTGGCCGATCAACCCGACGCGCCCTTTGCCCGCCCGCTGCTAACGCTGATCGACAGCGATGGCACAGCGCGGACGGCGCCGCATGAGGTGGACGCGCTCAAGACGCTGTTTGCGGCGCGGCGCCGGATCGATGCTGCGGCGGGGCGCGCGACCGCGGGGCCGCACCGCGACGATCTGGTCGCGGTCCACGCCGCGACGGGCCGCGCCGCGGCGCGCTGTTCGACCGGCGAGCAAAAGGCGATGCTGCTGTCGCTGGTGCTGGCGCATAGCGATTGTGTGGCGCGGGCGCGCGGGCAGCGACCGGTGTTGCTGCTCGACGAGGTCGCGGCGCATCTCGACCCGCTGCGCCGCGCGGCATTGTATGCGCGATTGGCGGGGCAGGGCGGGCAAGCGTGGCTGACCGGGACCGAGGCGGAGCTGTTTGCCGACATGCCTGGGCCAGTGACGCGATTCGCTATTGCAGGAGGCAGAATCGCCGCGGGCTAGTACATCGGGCGGCAATATTTGCGCCGATCTGGCGGTAATTTCGGGCGGATCGTAATTTACACCGCATTGCAATATGCTCGTGCTGCGTTATGAATGTACTGGTGGAACAATAGAGTAGCGTAACGCCGGGTTGGTCCTCGCCAAGCTTTTCCATCCAGGGAGTATTGTATGAATCTTTTCAAGAAAGCGGCGGTTAGCCTCGCTGCTACGTCGCTGATCGCGGCGCCCGTTGCTGCTTCGGCCGCGCAGAGCGTTCGCGCTGCTTCGACCGTCGAAGGTCAGAGCGAGATGGAAGGCGAAAGCAGCTGGATCATCATCGCGCTGGCAGCCGTCGGCATCATTGTTGGGATCGTCCTGCTCACCGACAGCGATGACGAACCGACCAGCCCGTAATCGGGTCTGCGATTCGAGTTTTTAGCGAGGGGCTGCGGATATTGTCCGTGGCCCCTTCGCTTTTGCAGGCGCGGTGCGGCGTCATGCTGCGACCAAAGACGACCCTAGAGAAAGACGACCCTAGAGAATGTCGCGCACCACTTCCTGCGGGCGGCAGAGCCGGACCCCCTTGTCGGTCTCGACAATCGGGCGTTCGACATAGGCGGGATTTGCGGCCATCGCTGCGATGATCGCGTCTTCGCTCGCGTCTTTCAGACCACGTTCCTCGGCATCGGTACCGCGCAGGCGCAGCGCATCGCGCGCGGCAATTCCGGCGGCGGCGAACAGCTGGCGCAGCTTGTCGGCGGTATAGCGATGCTTGAGATATTCGACGACGGTCAGGTCGATGCCCGGCGTCTCTTGCAGGATTGCCAGCGTCTTGCGCGAGGTGCCGCAGGCGGGGTTATGCCAGATGGTTGCGTTCATGGGCGCGGTCCTAACGAGGCCTTTCGACACCGTAAACCCGCTATTCATAGCATATATGGCACATCTGCTCGCATGACAGGGAACCACCTGCTTGCCTTTCGCGGCGAACGCACGACTTATGCAAAGTCGAAGGATCGCCAAAGGCGGCCAATGCGGGGTTGGGTAGCACGTGAGTAAATTGATCGATCGCAGGGCGATGCTGGCCGGACTGGCCGGGGCAGGCGCGATGGCCGCAGCGCCGGTGCGCGCGCAGCTGCCCGACTGGATTCGCCAGCCAGCTCCATCGATGGCGCCGCCGGTCGATTATCTGGCGGTCGCGCGCAAACAGATCGCGATGCAAAGCCGCTTTATTCCGCAAACCGACCGTGTTGGTATCGTCGATTTCGGCCTGCCGTCGGCGCGTCCGCGCTTTGCGCTGGTCGATATGATCGCGGGCAAGATCGAGATGTTCCCGGTCACCCACGGCCGCGGATCGGACCCGCAGCACGACGGCTGGCTGAAGAGCTTTTCGAACCGCGTCGGCAGCCTGGCGACCTCGCGCGGGGCGTATCGCACCAGCGATTATTATTGGGGCGCCAACGGATCGTCGATGCGGCTGGCGGGGCTGGAGCCCGACAATAACAATGCCGACGCGCGCGCGATCGTGGTTCACGGCGCCTGGTACGCCGACCCGTCGCTGATCGCGACGCAGGGCAAGCTGGGGCGCAGCGAAGGCTGTTTCGTCTTTGGCGAAGAGCTGCTGCCGATGATTCTCTACAAACTGGGGCCGGGGCGGTTGCTGTTCGCCGACCGGCTGAGCGAGTTGCCGCCGGTGCCAGTGCCATTCCAGTTGCCACCGGTCGCCGACAATATCCGCCGTGCGGGTTCGGTCAACGGGACGTTCCCGACGACGGCTGATTGAGGTTGGCGTAAACTCACGCTGGCGTTCGGTTGCCGGTCAGCGGATCAGCGCACCCGCAATCCACCCTTCCACATTGCCGTCGCGCGCCCCTGTACGGGCATACCGTCGAACGGGGTGTTGCCGGCATAGGCCGCCATTTTTTTGGCATCGACCTGCCATGGCGTGCCATCGTCAATCAGGATGAGGTCGGCTTCCATGCCGACCGACAGGCGACCGGCGTTGAGGCCGAGGAGGCAGGCGGGGGTTGCTGAGAGCAGGTCGAAGAGGCGGCCGGGCGCGATATGGCCGTCGCGGACGAGGCCGAGGCCGAGCGCGAGCAGCGTTTCAGCGCCCGCCATGCCGGGCAAAGCTTCGGCAAAGGGCAGGCGCTTGTCCTCGGGGCCGCGCGGATCATGGCCTGACGACAGGACGTCGATCGTGCCGTCGGCGACCGCGGCGAGGCACGCCAAACGGTCGTCCTCGCTACGCAGCGGCGGCGACAGGCGCGCGAAGGTGCGGAAATCGCCGATCGCGGTGTCGGATAGGAACAGATGCGCCGGGGTGATGCCGCAGAGGACCGGCAGCCCCTTGGCCTTTGCAGCGCGGATCAGGTCGAGCCCGCGCGCAGTGGTGACCTGGCGGAAATGGACCGGCGCGCCGGTTTCCTCGACGAGCGCGAGATCGCGGGCAATCGCGATCGCTTCGGCGATGGCGGGGGCGGAGGCGAGGCCGAGGCGCGTCGCCATTTCACCATCGGTCGCTACCGCCCCGGCGGTGAGGCCTTCATCCTCGGCGTGGATGATCGTGACGAGGCCGAGCGAGGCGGCGTAGGCGAGGACGCGGCGCATCACGCCGCTGTCGGCGATGCGGGTGCGGCCGGTCGCGATGGCGCGGGCGCCTGCGCCCTTCATCAGGCCGATTTCGGCAAGTTCGCGGCCCGCGAGGCCTTTGGTCGCGGCGGCAAGGGGGTGGACCCACAGGTCGGGCTTGCCGCCCTTGGCAGCGCGCTCGACGAGGCCAGGGTCATCGAGCGGCCCGGCGTCGGGCATCAGCGCGGCGCGGGTGATGCCGCCGAAGTGGAAAGCGGGCTTGTCGGTCGCGAAGACGCCGAGGTCGATGATGCCGGGGGCGAGCCACTGGCCCTTGGCATCGACGGTTTCGGTGCCGTCGGGGGTCTCGGTCGGGTCGATCGCGGCGATGCGGCCGCCCGCGACGAGCAGGCTGCCCGGACGCGGCTGGTCGCCGTCGATCAGCTGCGCGTTGGTGATGAGGAGCGTTTTCAGTTCCATCCTGCGACCCCCCGCTGGCGGCGCGTCAAGATGTCGAGGCACGCCATGCGCACCGCGACCCCCATTTCGACCTGTTCGGTGATCGTCGAGCGGGTGGGGTGGTCGGCGATGCTGCTGTCGATTTCGACCCCGCGGTTCATCGGGCCGGGGTGCATGACGATCGCATCCGGTTTGGCCTTTTCGAGGCGCTTCGGGGTCAGGCCGTACAGCGCGTGATATTCGCGCGCGCTGGGCAGGTAAGCGCCGTCCATGCGCTCGTTCTGCAGCCGGAGCATCATCACGACGTCGGCGTCCTTCAGCCCCTCGTTCATGTCGGTGAAGGTCGTCACATGCATGCGCTCGATCGCGGGCGGGGTGAGCGTCGGCGGCGCGACGATACGCACCTCGTTGCCGAGCAGGGTGAGCGCGAGGATGTTCGAGCGCGCGACGCGGCTGTGCAGCACGTCGCCGCAGATCGCGATGGTGAGGCCTTCGACCTTACCCTTGCGACGGCGGATGGTGAGCGCGTCGAGCAAGGCTTGCGTCGGATGCTCGTGGCGCCCGTCGCCCGCGTTGAGCACCGGGCAGTCGACCTTGTCGGCGATCAGTTGCACCGCGCCCGAGCTGCCATGGCGGATCACCATCGCGTCGGCGCGCATCGCGTTGAGCGTCATCGCGGTGTCGATCAGCGTCTCGCCCTTTTTCACGCTCGATTGCGCGGCGTGCATGTTGACGACGTCGGCGCCGAGGCGTTTTCCCGCGATCTCGAACGACAGCAGGGTGCGCGTCGAGTTCTCGAAAAAGGCGTTGATGATGGTGAGCCCGGCGAGGCGGTCGTCGTGCTTGGCGGCGCCGCTGCGGTTGAGATCGACCCACTCTTCCGCGGCGTCGAGGACGTAGCTGATTTCCCACGGGGTCAGCTGGGCGATGCCGATCAGGTGGCGATGGCGAAAAGCATCGCCGCCGGGCGGATAGTCGCTGGCGGGTCGGATTGTTGATGTTGTCATTAAAGGGGAGCGTTTAGGCAGGAGTTGTGAAAATCGCAAGTCATGATCCTCCCTGTCGCGCAGCGATGGGGAGGGGGACCGTCCGCGAAGCGGATGGTGGAGGGGCAGCAACTGCAGCGCCATGGCCCCTCCGTCAGCGCTTCGCGCTGCCACCTCCCCATGGCTTCGCCACAGGGAGGATCAAGTCGCGAGGAAATCGAGAATCCCAAGCGCCCAGAGGAGGAGCAGGACGAGTTCGAGGACCAGGAGCGCAATCATTTGTCCGGCAAACGGCTGTTTGCGCGTCTTGTGGCGGATGAGCCGCGACGCCGCGAAGGTGCCGATGGCGCCGCCGAGCCACGACCAGCCGAGCAGGGTGCTTTCGGATATCCGGCGCGCGCCTGCTTCGGCGCGACGTTTGTCGGCGACCATCAGACCGAAGGCAATGCCGTTGGCGGCGGCGAGCCAGTAAGCGATATATTCGCTCAATCGCGCGTCATCGCGTCGATCGCGCCTTGCAGGATAAATGCGGCGGCGGCGCTGTCGATCCGTGTCGCGCGTTTGGCGCGGCTGACGTCGGCGGCGATCATCGCGCGTTCGACCGCGGCGGTTGACCAGCGTTCGTCCCAGAGCAGGATGGGCAGGCCGAGCGGCAGCAGGTTGCGGGCGAAGGCGCGGGTGCTTTGGGTGCGCGGGCTGTCGCTGCCGTCCATGTTGAGCGGCAGGCCGACGACGAGGCCGACGATCATGTGGGCAGTGAGGACCGCTTTGAGCGTTGCGAGGTCGGCGGCAAATTTCTTGCGGATGATCGTCTTGTCGGGGGTCGCGAAGCTCCAATTCACATCGCAGGTCGCGACGCCGATGGTTTTGGTGCCGACGTCGAGGCCCGCGAGGCGGCCGCCATTGGGGAATTGGGCGGAGAAATCGGGGGCAGCGGTGGTGATCATGCTGGCGCCTCTACCGTCCAAAGTTTGTCATTGCGAGCGCAGCGAAGCAACCTCCAGCGCGAGGCACGGCGTAAGGCCGATGGCTGGAGATTGCCGCGTCGCTTCGCTCCTCGCAATGACGGAATTATGTTTTAGGCGTTGCGGACACCACGGGCACCGCCGCAGGCGGCACCGGCGAGGGTTTGCCCTCGAACGTCGCCAATCGCCGCAAAGCGTCGGCGCGGACGTTCGCCCAGAACAGGGTGATGTCATAGACGTGATAATTGTTGCCGGGCAGCACATAGCCCGCGACGACATAATTCTTCGCAACATCGGCATCGCCGATCATCAGCAGGCCGCGGGTGTCGTCGCATTTGGCGCCGATCTTGCCCGCGATCAGCGATCCGCTCTTGAACCCCTCGGTCGGCCTGAGGGTGCCGAGATTGGCGTCGGGCGTGGCCGCGGCATCGGGAGTGCCCGTCAGCGGGTTGGTGCACAGCATCCGCGTGTCGGCGCGCGGGCGGCCGTCGAAGCCGATCGTGCCGTCATAGGCGCTCGTCACCATTTCGGGGTCGGCCGGATCGGCGAAGGTCGCCCAGCCGAGGATGCAGCCCTTTTGTTCGGGCGTCTGGCACGCGGGAAGGCCGAGCGCCGCCATGTCGGTGTCGAGGCTGATCGGCCAGCCGATGACATAGGCGGCAACAATCCGCTTCGCGAGCGGGGTGCTAGCGATCTTGTTCTTGAGCAGGGTGGTGAGGTGAAGCGCACCCTGGCTGTGGCCGGCGAGGATGATCGGCTTGTTCTTCGGCTGCGCGGCGACAAAGGCGTCGAAGGCTTCCTCGACGTCGCGATAGGCGGCGTCGATCGCCTTGCCCGCGGTGACGCGGTCTTCGGCGAGGAACGCGCCGAGCGTCGCTTGACGGTAGCGCGGCGCCCAGATCTCACCCGCGTCGGCAAAGGCGCTCGCCATGCCTTGCACGAACAAATTGGCGCGATGATCCGAGTCACGGTCGGCGAGCGGGGCGTTCCAGCTCGACCGGCTGTAATAGCTGGTCGGGTGGACGAAAAAGACCGCGGCGTCGCCCTTTTCAACCGGTGACGCGGTGGTTTCGGCGGCGCCCGCGGAGGGGATCAATTGGTCGCGCGATTGCGCTTCGGCACTATCGGGCGCGGCGGCATCCGATCCTTCGGCGGCGGGGCGCCAGGCCGAAGGATCGCCGGCGATGCCGGGACGCGCGAACCACATTTTGGGGTCGTCATAGGCATTGGGTTCGACGGCGGCTTGCTGTTTGAACTCGGCACTCGGCACAAAGGCGGTGCGCGCGACCCAGCCGGGGAAGAGCTGATATACGACCCCGGCGGCAAGGATCAGCAGGATGATCGCGGCAATGACGTAAAGAAATTTGCGGGCCAAGGGGGGCTCCATGGGGGAGAGGACGGAGAAGGACTGGTGCGCTGTTTGGCTTGCGCTGGCCAGCGAAACAAGCCCAGATGTGGAGTATGACCGACGCGCCCGCAACCGGCCCAGCCGCCGATTCGCCCCGAGTTTCCGCACGCCTGGACGATAATGATCCGCCGTGGCCGCTGCGGCCTTGGATCATGGCGGCGATTTGCGCGGTCGCTGGGCTCGCGTTTTACGCGCTGGTCGATCACCATTATGAGGATGCGTTGGCGCAGTGGCGCAGTGCGCTGGCGACTGCGGTCGCTGTCGCGGCGGTGGTGTTCGTGCTCGGCGTCGAGCTGCGGCGCTGGCACTGGGCGCTGGGTTTCGCGCTGCTGTGGGGCGCGGTGCTGGGGCTGATCGCGTGGCAGACGGCGGCGTATAATTTGCAGGGCAATCCGATCGAATGGCCGTTCTGGTCGGGGATGCTCGCGGTGCTGGTCGCCACCCCGCTGTTTCAGACGCGCCGCGATGTCGCGCCCGACTGGCGATATTGGAAGCTGTGGCAAATGCCCTATGACCGGCTGCACAGCCATGCGTGGACCGACGCAGTGATCGGCGCAGCGAGCCTGGCGTTCGTCGGCATCGCGTTCCTGCTAACCTTCCTGATTTCCGGAATGTTCCATCTGATCGGCATCGACCTGATCCGCGATCTGCTGAACGACGAATGGTTTGGCTGGATGCTCGCGGGGGCGGCGTTTGGTGGCGCGGTCGGGCTGCTGCGCGAACGCGACAAGCTGGTGTCGACCTTGCAGCGCCTGGTGATGATCGTGTTGGCGGTATTGGCGCCGGTGCTGGCCGCGGCGCTGGTGATCTTCCTGCTGTCGCTGGCGGGGACGGGGCTGGCGAAGCTGTGGGCGTCGGGTTTTTCGACTGCGGCGCTGATGCTGGCGGCGGCGGCGTTCGCGGTGCTGCTGGCCAATGCGGTGATCGGCAATGGCGCCGACGATCGCGCGACGAACCCGCTGCTGCGCTGGGCGGCGCCGGTGCTGGCGGTGGCGGTGCTGCCGCTGGCGGGGATTGCCTATTATTCGATGCAGCTGCGGATCGGGCAATATGGGTGGACGCCCGAGCGCATATGGGGGTTGATCGCGACGCTGATTGCGTTGGCCTATGGCGTGATCGGCCTGTGGTCGGTGATAAAGGGGCGGCGCGATTTCGACGATGTGCTGCGCCCGTTGCAGCAGAAGCTGGCGATCGGGGTCGCGTTGCTCGCCCTCTTCCTGGCGCTGCCGATCCTCGATTTCGGGGCGATCTCGACGCGCGATCAGATGGCGCGGCTGACGTCGGGGGCGACGAAGGCCGAAAAGTTCGACTGGGCGGCAATGGCGTATGATTTCGGCCCGAGTGGGCGCGCGGCGCTCAAAAAGCTGACAAAGTCGCCGCAGAAAGAGCGCGCCGACGCGGCCAAGGCGGCGCTGGCGGCGAAGAATCGCTGGGATCTGACCGGGCCAAAGGGGCCGGTGTTGCTCAAGCCGCTTGCCGAGCGGCTGCGCGTCATTCCTGCCGAGCGCGCGTTCCCCGCCGAGGCACTGGAGCGCATCGCCGGAACCTATATGTGCAGCCGCGCCAAGGCGTGCGTCGCGGTGTGGCTGGCCGACGACCGGATCGGGGTGCTGGGGCAGAATGAACCGGGCGAGCCGGTAAATTTCGATTTTGTGACGCTGAACAAGGACGGACGCTGGGTGCAGGGCGATTTCGGCCGCGACGCGCGCCCGACGCGGTCCGTGGACCTGTCGAAAGCAGCGGTGACGGTCGAGTCGATCGAGCAGCGGCGGATTTTGGTGGATGGTGTGCCAGAGTCGGGGGCGTTTGAGTAAATTCCCTCCCCCTTCATGGGGGAGGCAGCGAGACTTGGCAGCTTGCTGCCTAGTCGCAGCGGTGGGGGTCCGCTCTCGTCCTGAGACCACGATGCAAGGACGCACCGTCACCCCCATCCAACTTCGCCTAGCCACATTCGTGGCAAGGCTGCGTATCCTTCCCCCATCAAGGGGGAAGGCATGCTCGCGCGCGACGGAGGTTGAAGCGGTCCCGCGGGAATGCTAGCGGCGCGGCTTCCCCGCAAAGGCAGGAACCCAATGACAATCGATCAGGCAACGGTCAGAAAAATAGCGTCGCTGGCGCGCATCGCGATCAGCGATGCCGAAGCCGCCGCGATGGAAGGCGAATTGAACGGCATTTTGGGCTGGGTCGAGCAACTCGGCGAGGTCGATGTGACCGGGGTCGAGCCGATGACCGCGGTGATCCCCAACACGCTGCGGCTGCGCGACGATGTGATCGACGCCGACCCGCTGACCGGCGGCAACCGTCGCGACGATGTGCTGGCGAACGCGCCGGCGGCGATGCACGGCTTTTTCGGCGTCCCCAAGGTGATCGAATAATGACCGAACTGACCAACCTGACCGTCGCGCAGATCCGTGATGGCCACCGCGCGGGTGATTTCAGCGCTGTCGAAGTGGCCGAAGCGTTCAGCGCCAATGTCGCTGCGGCGAAGGCGCTCAATGCGTTTATCGTCGAGACGCCCGAACATGCGCTGAGCGCCGCGAAGGCGGCTGATGCCGATCGCGCGGCCGGAACGCTCAAGCCGCTTTCGGGCGTGCCGATCGGGATGAAGGATTTGTTCTGCACCGATGGCGTCCAGACGACCGCGGCGAGCCATATGCTCGAAGGCTTTGTCCCGCGCTATGAATCGACCGTCAGCCAGAAATTGTGGGACGCGGGCGCGGGGATGCTGGGCAAGCTGAACCTCGACCAGTTTGCGATGGGGTCGTCGAACGAGACGAGCTATTTCGGCAATGTGATCAGCCCGTGGAAGCGCAAGGATGGCGGCAATGCCGCACTTGCGCCAGGTGGCTCGTCGGGCGGCAGCTCGACCGCGATCGCGGCGCGGCTGTGCCCTGCCGCGACAGGGACCGACACCGGCGGCTCGATCCGCCAGCCCGCGGCGTTCACCGGCATTTCGGGGATCAAGCCGACCTATGGCCGCTGCTCGCGTTGGGGCATCGTGGCGTTTGCCAGCTCGCTCGATCAGGCGGGGCCGATGGCGCGCGACGTGCGCGACTGCGCGATCATGCTCGAGAATATGGCAGGCTTCGATCCGAAGGATGCGACCAGCCTCGACATGGCGGTGCCCAATTGGGAAGCGGCTTTGTCGAGCGATCTCAAGGGCAAGACGGTCGGAATTCCCAAGGAATATCGGCTGGAAGGCATCGACCCCGACATCGATGCGATGTGGGACGACGGGATTGCGATGCTGAAGGACGCGGGGGCCGCGGTCGTCGAGATCAGCCTGCCGCACACCAAATATGCGCTGCCCGCCTATTATATCATCGCGCCCGCCGAGGCGTCGTCGAACCTCGCGCGCTATGACGGCGTGCGTTACGGTTTGCGCGATCTGCCCGATGGGGCGGGGTTGCAAGACATGTACGCCGCGACGCGCGCCGACGGCTTCGGGGCGGAGGTCAAGCGGCGCATCATGATCGGCACCTATGTGCTGTCGGCGGGCTTTTACGACGCCTATTACACGCAGGCGCAAAAGGTGCGGACGTTGATCGCGCGCGATTTCGAGGCGGCGTTCGGGGTGTGCGACGTGATCCTGGCGCCGACCGCGCCGTCGGCGGCGTTCGGTCTGGGCGAGAAGATGGCCGATCCGCTGGCGATGTACCTCAATGACGTCTTCGCGGTGCCCGCGAGTCTCGCCGGGCTGCCCGCGATGTCGGTCCCCGCGGCGCTGAACCGCGAAGGGCTGCCGCTGGGCTTGCAGATCATCGGCAAGGCGTTCGACGAGCAGGGCGTGCTGAACGCCGGGCTGGCAATTGAAGAGCGGGCGGGCTTTACGGCGCGGGCGGAGAAGTGGTGGTGAGCGGTGTCAGCGATGATGCAAACAAGGGCGCGAACGCTGACGAACTTCGTGCATTTGTGTCTAGCACCCTTCAGGCAATCTTCGACGGTATTCGGGATAGCCAAAAAGACGCCAATCTTACCAACCAACGTGGAAGAGGCGCGTCTGCGTTTGATCTGCCTAGGGAGGTTACGTTTGATATCGCCGTGACGGCAAAATCGATTGGTGGAAAATCTGGAAAGCTTAAGCTGGAGGTTTTCTCAGTTGGTGCAAATGTCGGAGGTGAGAAAAGCGACGAGAACTCCACGGTTAGCCGAGTGAGTTTCGCCGTTCCCTTCCAGTACCGCGAGGGTGGCTTTTAATGACTGATTATCGCATCAAGGGTGAAACCGGCGAGTGGGAGGTCGTGATCGGCCTGGAGGTTCACGCCCAGATCACAACCAACGCCAAGCTGTTTTCGGGCGCCGCGACGGCGTTCGGGGCCGAGCCGAACACGCAGGTGTCGCTGGTCGACGCCGCAATGCCGGGGATGCTGCCGGTGCCGAACCGCGAGTGCATCCGCCAGGCGGTGCGCACGGGCATGGCGATTGAAGCGCAGATCAACAAATATTCGCGGTTCGACCGCAAGAATTATTTCTATGCCGATCTGCCGCAGGGTTACCAGATTTCACAGCTTTATCATCCGATTGTCGGCGAAGGTGCGATCACGGTCGAGGCTGACGACAAGGCGGGCATTCCCGCGCCCAAGGTGATCGGGGTCGAGCGCATCCATGTCGAGCAGGACGCCGGCAAGCTGATGCACGACCAGCATCCGACGATGTCTTATGTTGACCTCAACCGCAGCGGCGTCGCGCTGATGGAAATCGTGTCGAAGCCCGACATGCGCTCGCCCGCCGAAGCCGGGGCGTATGTCCGCAAGCTGCGCGCGATCCTGCGCTATGTCGGGTCGTGCGACGGCAATATGGAAGAAGGCTCGATGCGCGCCGACGTCAATGTCAGCGTGCGCAAGCCCGGCGACGAATTCGGCACGCGGACCGAGACGAAGAACGTCAATTCGGTGCGCTTCGTGATGGCGGTGATCGAGGGCGAGGCGAAACGCCAGGTTGAACTGATCGAAAGCGGCGGCACGGTGGTGCAGGAAACGCGGCTGTACGATCCCGATCGGAACGAGACGCGGTCGATGCGGTCGAAGGAAGACGCGCATGATTACCGCTACTTCCCCGATCCCGACTTGCTGCCGCTCGAACTCGACGATGCATTCTTGGCCGAGTGCCGCGAAAGCCTGCCCGAACTGCCCGATGCCAAGCGCGACCGCTATCTGGCGCTGGGGATTTCGCCCTATAACGCCGACGTGCTGACCGCCGAGGTTGAGGCGGCGCGCTGGTTCGATACGTTGCTGGAGGTTGGGCTCGACACGGGCGCGAAGCCAGCCACCGCGGCGAACTGGGTGACGAGCGAATTGTTCGGGGCGCTCAACCGCATGGGCCGCGACCTGACCGATTCGCCGGTCTCGCCGCAGCAGGCAGCCGAATTGCTCGGGCTGGTCGCCGACGGGACGATTTCGGGAACGATCGCCAAGACGGTGTTCGAGAAGATGCTCGAAAGCGGCGACGGCGCGGGCGTTATCGTCGAGCGCGACGGGCTGAAGCAGACCAGCGATACCGGCGCGATCGAAGCCGAGATCGCCAAGATCCTGACCGCCAATGCCGACAAGGTCGAGCAGTATAAGGGCGGCAAGGAGGCCTTGTTCGGCTTCTTCGTCGGTCAGACGATGAAGGCGATGCAGGGCAAGGCGAACCCGCAGGTGGTCAACGAGCTGCTCAAAAAGGCGCTCGGCTGACCCAAAATTGTGATCGAGTTCACAGTCAATTCAGTGGCTTCGGTGTCAGAAGCGGCTAAACCCATGCCGGTATGATGCGAAGGATGAATGATGAAGCAGCGGATGATGATTGCGGTTGGCGGAGCGGCGATGCTGGTGCTGGGCGGCAATGCGAGCGCGGCGCCTGCGGTGAACGACGGCTATGACTGGACGATGCGGGTCAACGAAGATCGCGTGTCGGACGCGATCCTCGCCTATGAAGTCGACGGCACCGACGATCAGCCGCTGAATTTCCGCTGCGAGCAGGGCGGCAACCGCATCTTTGCCGGAATTTCGGGCGGTGCGCCGGATTTGACTGCGATCGAGCTGGCGTCGGGCAGCGCGAAGCTGCGCGTGAGCGGCAAGACCGAAATCGACGAAATGCCGTTTTTCCGGTCGCAGGAGATTGCTGGCGGATCGCCGCTTATCCGTGCCTTTGCCGCGAACGGCTGGCTGCGGATGACCGCCAAAGGCCGCGCGATCGACATGGCAGCAACCGCGACCGGCAAACAGGCGATCGCGCGCTTCGTCGATTTTTGCACCCGCTGAGGCGGGACGGCTGCGGCGTCAGAAGCGCCGCTGGCCCGCGCCCCAATTGCCGATGTCGCACTGGCCCGAAAAGTCGGTCTGCGCTTTCAGCTGGATGCGCCCCGAACGCCGGTCGATCTCGACCCTCGGCTTGTTGAGGCCGTTGAGGCGATAGGTCGCGGTGATCCGGTCGGGGCTCACCATCAGATTTTCCAGATCCCACCAGCCTTCATGTCCCCCCGAGTGGATCGGCGGGACCAGCTTGGGTCCAAGATGGATGCGGCCGTGATCGCCGTAAAGCTCGATCTGGACGTCGCTGTTGAAGCCTTGGGTGGTGCTGACGACATCGCTGCCCCATTCCCACTTATGCTTCGACCGATTCCAATCGTAGCGCGGTGCGGTGGTTACGCTGGGCCGGTTGCCCGCACCGTAGCAGACGAGGACGAGCGAGGCGGGGTCGTTGTAGCCCGCATCGGCAGGCGGGGCGTGATGGTCGTCGGACGCGCCACCGCCCTGGCAATTTTCCGTCGGAACCGCGATGATCGCCGAATAGCGCCCGTCCATCGTCGCGACCGAGATGCAGCGCCCGGTGCGCTGGTTGTACCAGAAGGTGTAGCGCTGGTCGCCGACGGTGTTCGAGTGGCGCGATTCATAGCCGCGCGCGAGCAGTTGCGTTTCGCCGCCCGCGCCGCGCGCGCCGACCAGGTCGGCGACGTCAGGCGCTGACTGCGCGAGCGCCGCTGCTGGAAGTGTGGAGGCGGCAAGAATGAACAAAGCGAAACCGTGACGCATGACGATAACTCCCGTTGCTGGTGGCTTGGTGAGACTATCGCGCCGACCGTCGATTTCAAAGCCTGTCGACGTCGGCTACCCCGAAAGAATCAGGGCTGATCGGCACCGGTCGGCTGGAGCCAAACGCTGCGGCCCTCCTTGATGGTTTCCAGAACCTTGATGGCCTTGATGCCATCGACCGGCGTGGTCAGCGGATTTTTGTCGAGGATGACGAAATCGGCGAGCAGGCCGGGCTTGATGCGTCCCTTGCGGCCCTCTTCGAAGATTTGCCACGCCGGGCCGGTGGTGAGCGCCTGCAACGCGGCATAGGCGTCGATGCGCTCGTCGGCGCCGCTGACGATACCGGTCGGCGAAACGCGCGCCATCGACGTCCACAGCATGAAGCGGGTGTCGAGCGGGGTGACGCTATAGTCGCTGTGGTTCGACGGGATGAGCCCCGCGGCGCGCGCCGAGCGTAGCGGGCTGATGAAATCGACGACCTCGGCCGGAAAGTTAGTGCGGTGGACGTCGCCCCAATACCATGCATGGTTCGAGAAATAGGCGGGGCCGACGCCGATGCGTTTGTAGGCGGGCAGCTGGTCGCGGCGCTGGAACTGCGAGTGGATGACGACCGGGCGGCGGTTGTCGGCGGCCGTGATGCCAAGCGCGTCGAAGCCGCGGATCGCCATGTCGATCGCGGCGTCGCCATTGGCGTGGACGAACAATTGCCAGCCGCGGTCGTGGACCTTTTTCGCCTGCGTGATGAAGTCGGTTTCGGAGAGGATGGGTTCGCCGTGCCAGGGGTGGTGGCCTTCGGGGCTGCCGCGCTTGTAGTCGCGGGTGAAGAAGCCGGTGCGGCCCTGCACCGATCCGTCGAGGACGAATTTGATCCCCTGCAATTTCAAATGCCCCTGATGGGCGCCGAATTTGAGGTCGGGATTGGCGAGCAGCGCGTCGAGGCCGGTGGAGAAGGGGAGGAGCGCGAGGTCGATCCTGAACCGCTCGCGCGCGGCTGCGCTCGTCAGGAAGGCGATATCGGGGGGCTGCGTCGCACCGTCCTGCGCGTGGGTATAGCCCTCGGCGAAGTAACGGTTCTGCGCGGCGTCGAGCGCGGCGAGTTTCTGTTCAGCGGTCGGCTGCGGCATTTTGGCGAGGAGCAGGAACATCGCCTTTTCGAGCAGGACGCCATTGAGCTTGCCCGCATCGTCGCGCAGCATCATGCCGCCGGGCGGGACGGGCGTGGACTCGTCGATGCCTGCGGCTTTCAGCGCGGCGCTGTTCGCGACCGCGCCGTGCAGTGAAACATGGAGGACAACGAGCGGGTGGTCGGGCGCGACCGCATCGAGTTCGGCGCGGGTGATGTAGCGTTTTTCGGCGAGCACCTCCTGATCGAATTGCCAGACGGTTATCCAGCTGCCGGGCTTGGCGGGGCTGCGCGCGACATGGCTCCGGATAGCGGCCTGAACAGCTGGAATGTCGGTGATCGCGCCATGCGCCTTGTCGCGCAGGTCAAGGCCGCCCGCGCTCATCGTCGCGACGGTGAAGTGCGAATGGGCGTCGATAAAGCCGGGGAGCAGCGTCGCGCCCTTCAGGTCGCGGACGGCGGCGTCTTTGCCAGCAGCTTTGCGCGCAGCTTTCTCGGTGCCGACGAAAGCGATGCGGCCATCGCGGGTCACGACCGCCTCGACCGTCTGCGGCGTATCGCCGTCCATCGTGATGATCGGGCCGCCGCAATAGATTGTGGCATTGTCCTGCGCGCTGGCGGGTGCGGCGATGGTGAACAGCAGCGCGGCGATGCCGGTCGGTAATTTCATATGTCTCTCCCCGATGCCCATGGTGGCGGTCGGGAAGGGTTGAGGTCAAGTCTCTCTATGCAACCCATCTTCGTCGCTGGCGCAGCAAAACAATCCGGAGCGGATTACGCCTTCCCGGATTGCTTCGCGGCGCTCGCTTTGGCGCGGACGCAAATTAGACCTGCTGCGGCGGGACTTCATCGGGGCCGCGACCGGGCTCGTCGATGTCGCCGCCACCGCCCGGATTGCCGGGCACTTCCATCGGCTGACCGGCTGGATCCTCCTGCGGGGTCGGCTGCACCGGATGTTCGGGCGGCGCCATCGGTTCGATGGTGTCGGGCTTGGGTTTGGGGAAGGGGTCGGTGGCGCGAACGTGCAGGCTGGATGCAAAGGTCATATGGGCTCTCCTTGCCGTATCAACGAACGGGCGCGGTGCGCGTTCCCCCCGCAGAAATGTCGGGCTTTGTGCCCTTGCCCTCGGCGGCGCGTCTGCTATAGCCCCGCGCGGCCCGCACGGGCGTGCGCGGCATAGCGCGCGGCTTTGTGCACCCGGCCGACAGCCTCTGCGGGCGTGGCGGAATTGGTAGACGCGCTGGTTTTAGGTACCAGTATCGCAAGATGTGGGGGTTCGAGTCCCTTCGCCCGCACCAGTTCCGACGATCTGATGGGGATGGAGCCGGAATAGGGGAACCCCGCCATGTGGCCGGGGTTCATCGATACGAGATTTTGAGCAAGGATAAGACCAAGGCAATGAAGACCGTCGAAACGCTGAACGAAGGCCTGAAGCGCGAATATCGCGTGACCATCACCGCCAAGGACATCGACGCACGCGTCGACGACGAGGTGAAGAGCATGGCGCCGACCGTGCGCATGCCCGGCTTCCGCCCCGGCAAGGTGCCGCCGAACCTGATCCGCAAGATGCACGGCCCCGCGCTTTCGGCCGACGCGCTGAACAAGGCGATCGACGCCGGGGTTCGCGACCTGATGACCAAGGAAAAACTGCGCCCCGCGTTGCAGCCCGCGGTCACGCTGGCCGATGGTTATGAAACCGGCAAGGACGCCGAAGTCACCGTCGCTCTGGAAGTGCTGCCCGACATCAAGACGCCGTCGATCGACGGGCTGAAGCTCGAACGCCTAACCGTCCCCACCGACGACAAGGCGGTGATGGCCAAGATCGAAGAATTCGCCGCGCAGATGAAGCGCTTCGAAGAGGCGCCGAAGACCAAGAAGGCCGCTGCTGGCGACCAGGTCATCATCGATTTCGCCGGCAGCGTCGACGGCGTCGCCTTTGACGGCGGCACCGGTGAAGACATGGCGGTCGAAATCGGTTCGGGCCAGCTGATCCCGGGTTTCGAGGACCAGCTGATCGGCGCCAAGGTTGGCGATGCGAAGACCGTCAAGGTGACCTTCCCCGCCGAATATCCGGTCGAAAACCTGAAGGGTGCCAAGGCCGAATTCGCCGTGACGGTGAAGGAAGTGAAGGTTCCCGCGGCGTCGAAGATCGACGACGAGTTCGCGAAATCGCTTGGCCTTGAAAGCCTCGACAAGCTGAAAGAGCTGATGAAGGATCAGGTCGAGCAGGAACTGAACGGCCTGACGCGCACCTATATGAAGCGCAAGCTGCTCGACCAGCTCGCCGCGAGCCATGATTTCGACGTGCCGCCGACGATGGTCGAGGCCGAATTCGCCCAGATCTGGCAGCAGCTGGAGCAGGAAGTCGAAAACGAAGACGATCCGGCTGCGGCGAAGGCCGAGCTGGAAGCCGATCGCGACGATTATCACGCGATTGCGGTGCGCCGCGTCCGCCTGGGCCTGCTCCTGTCGGAAATCGGCCAGGCGCATGGCGTGCAGGTCAGCCAGCAGGAAATGCAGCGCCTGATCATGCAGGCGGCGCAGCAGTATCGCCCCGAAGATCGCGGCCGCTTCATGGAGTATGTCCAGCAGGACGCGCTCGCCGCGGCCCAGCTCCGCGCCCCGCTCTATGAAGACAAGGTCGTCGATTTCCTGTTCGAAAAGGCTGAGATCAGCGACCGCGAAACCACCCGCGAGGAACTGGAAGCGGCGATCGAAGCCGATGACGACAGCGGCCATGTTCATGGCCCGGGCTGTGGCCACGACCATGATCATGACCACAAGCCGGCCAAGAAGGCAGCGGCGAAAAAGCCCGCTGCCAAAAAGGCCGACGTGAAGGAAGATGCCGCCGAGGCTGCTCCTGCGAAGAAGGCACCGGCGAAGAAGGCTGAGGCCGCTCCGGCGAAGACGGCCGAAGCCAAGACCGAAGAGAAGCCCGCCCCGGCGAAAAAGGCTGCTCCGGCGAAGGCCGCCGAGGACAAGCCTTCGACGAAGAAGGCTCCGGCCAAGAAGGCTGCGGCGAAGAAATAAGCTTCGGCTGACGATCAACAAAAAGGCCGCGTGGAGGATGCTCCACCCGGCCTTTTTTATATTCCGTCGCCCCGGCGAAAGCGGGTGTCGCTATCGGTGTGGCGCAAGGTTGCCAACGACCGCCGCCTCCGCGCGGGCGACGATATGCTGTCAAATCACCGCCATGTTATAGCAATGCCAGCTGAAGATCGCCGCGGCGCCGCGATGCGGGCGCCAGGGTTCGGCGAGTTCGCGCACCGCCTTTTCGCTCGGGCGTGCTTCGAGTTGCAGGATGCGGCCGACGGCTTCCTGCACCGCGAGGTCGCCCGCGGGCCAGATATCGGGGCGACCCTCGGCAAACAGCAGATAGATTTCGGCTGACCAGCGGCCGATACCCTTGACCTTGGTGAGCAGCGCGATCGCTTCCTCATCGTCGGCCGGGAGGGCGTCGAATTTGAGTTCCCCGTCGAGGATCAGCTGCGCGAGGCTTTTGGCATAGCCTTGCTTCTGCCCTGACAAGCCGCAGGCGCGCAGCGTATCAAAATCGGCTGCCGCAACGACTTCAGCGGGGCAGCCGGTGCCAAATTGCGCCTCCAGCTTGTTCCAGATCGAGGTGGCTGCGGCGACGCTCACCTGCTGGCCGACAATGGTGCGGAGCAGGGTGGCGTAGCCCGGTGCGCGAATGCGTGGTTCGGGGTAACCGGCATTCCCCAGCGCGCGGGCGAAATTCGGATCGAGCGCCGCGAGCGCATCGATTCCGGCGTTCAGCTGCTGCTGGGTCAACCCCATTTCATATTCCCCTTTTGTTCCACGGCCTGTCACTAGCAGTGCTTGATTTGCCGCGCAACGCGCGACATAGCGCCAGCAACATCGAAGATATGGGGACTAGCATGGCCAAGCTGATTGTCGTGACGCGTGACGGAACCGAGCATGAGATCGAGGGCGATACCAGCCTGACGGTAATGGAAAATATCCGCGACGCGGGGTTCGACGAACTGCTCGCTCTGTGCGGCGGGTGCTGCTCGTGCGCGACCTGCCACGTTCATGTCGAAGCGGGCGCGGCGGATCAGCTGCCCGCGATGAGCGAGGACGAGAACGATCTGCTCGATTCGACCACCGACCGCGACGCAGGTTCGCGCCTGTCGTGCCAGTTGCCGTTTAGCGATGCGCTGGACGGGTTGAAGGTGCGGATCGCGGCGGAGGATTGATCCTGACCGTCGCCCCAGCGAAAGCTGGGGCCGCTATCGTCCATTCAGAATGCGAGCGATCCCAGCTTTCGCTGGGATGACGATCAGCTTTTCGCCGTCGCCACTGCATAAAGCGCGACCGCGGCAGCGTTGGAAATATTAAGGCTTTCCATGCGCGGCGAAATCGGCAGTTTGGCCAACACGTCGCAATGCTCCATGACATTGTGGCGCATTCCGTCGCCTTCGGAGCCGAGCACCAGCGCGACCTTGCTTCCGTCGAGCGTCGATCCCAGCGTCGTGTCGGTATCGCCCATCAGCCCGATGCGCCAATATTGCGCTTCGGCGATTTCCTCCAGCGCCCGCGACAGGTTGACGACGCGGATCCATGGCACGATTTCGAGCGCGCCCGAGGCCGAGCGTGCGATGACGCCGCTTTCGGGCGGGCTGTGGCGGTCCTGGGTGATGATCGCCGCCGCATCGAACGCTGCCGCCGACCGCAGCACCGCACCGATGTTGTGCGGGTCGGTAACCTGATCGAGCACGACGAGCGGGCGCTTGCTGTCGGCGTCGACCTCCTGCTGCAACAGGTCGCCAAGATAAATGTCCTCGAGCGGATCGATCTCGATCACCAACCCCTGATGCGGCGCGTCGCGCGCGACCAGCCGTGCGAGATCGGTCACCTCGGCATAGCTGATCGGAATCACCGGCGGCAGGTCGAGCTGCCCCAGCGCTTCGCGCGTTCCCCAGATGCGTTTGACGGTGCGTTCGGGGTTGGCGAGCGCCGCCAGAACGGCGTGGCGACCCCAGAAACGGATAGGCTGGCCGCGGGTGCTCGGGCCTTGCGGGCGACGGTGACGGGAAATTTGTCTCATAGCGCGCGCCTTTCCCACGACTGCCATTGACAGGCAAGCCTCGTTTCGCCATTGGACCGCTTCCCAAAGCGGACCCCATGGACAGGTGGCCGAGTGGTTAAAGGCAGCAGACTGTAAATCTGCCCGGGTTTCCGTACGCTGGTTCGAATCCAGCCCTGTCCACCACCGCTGTGAGCGGCGCTACTTCTTCTCCACCAGTTCGCGCAGCAGGAAGGCGTGGAGCATCGCGGCGCGGACCGCGTCCTCGGCGTGATCGGCACCCAACGAATGGCCGCCCTCGATATATTCGTGATAATAGACGCTGTTGCCGAGTTCATTGAGCCGCGCGGCATATTTGCGCGCGTGGCCGGGGTGGACGCGGTCGTCCTTGGTCGAGAGGTACAGGAAGATCGGCGGGTATTTCACGCCTTTGCGGAGCGCCTGATAGGGCGAATATTTCGACAGGAACGCCCAATCCTCCGGCACATCAGGATCGCCATATTCGGCGACCCAGGATGCGCCCGCGAGCATCTTGTCATAGCGCCACATATCCTTGATCGGCGAGCCCGAGATTACCGCGCCATAGAGATCAGGCCGCTGCGTCATCGCCGCGCCGACGAGCACGCCGCCATTCGAGCGGCCCGAGATGGCGATCTTGCCCTTGGCGCTGACCCCGGTGGCGACCAGATCCTCGGCCACCGCATGGAGATCGTCGAAGCTGTTCTGGCGTTTTTCGCGCAGCGCCGCCTGATGCCAGGCAGGGCCATATTCGCCGCCGCCGCGGATGTTCGCGAGGACATAGGCGTTGCCGTCCTCGACCCAATAGAGCCCGAGCGGCCCGGCGCGGTACGGCTGGCCGGTGAGATAGCCGGGGGTCTGCGCGGCGCGGAACCCGCCATAGGCATGGACGAGCGCCGGGACGGGGCCGGTGGCGCCCTTTTTTCGCGCGATGAAATAGGGGATTTTGGTGCCGTCCTTCGACGTCGCGAAGCGCTTTTCAACGCTCATGTCTTTGGCATCAAAGGTCGCGGGCAGGCTCTGGATCGTTTGCGGCGCTGCGCCGTCGGTCATGGCGTAGAGCGTCGGCGGGGTCAGCATCGTCTCGGCGGTGACAAAGGCGATGTCGCGATCGTCGAGGGTCCCGGCAATCGTCATCGTCGCGTTGGCGGTGACCGGCACTTCCTTCTGGCTCCAGCGGCCGTGGGGTTGGTCGCGGCGCAGCGCAAACAGCTTACCCTCGACATCGTCGAGCGCTTTGACCCACAGGATATTTTTGCTCGCCGCGACATTCTCGATCGCCTGCGATTTGGTGGGCGCCATCACCGGGATGATCGCGACCTGCCCGCCCGCGGCCATGTCCGCGATCGACAGAGCGATCAGCGACCCGGCCGGGAAGCCTGCGCCGAAATCCTCATTGAGGAACACGATCGCCTGACCGTCGATTACGGCGCGAACGTCGCCGGTCTCGGGGATGATTGTCGAATGATAGCTTGAGAAGTCGCTGCTCGGCAGGCGATACTCGCTGGTGTAAAAGGTCTTGTCGCGGCTAATCATCGGCCAGCGCTTGTCGCCGTCCACTAGGGCAAAGACATTCATGCCGACATCTTCCGGCTGTCCCTCCGCCACGGTTACGGCGGATGTCAGTGGTGTGCCGCGTTTCCAGCGCTTGACGATGCGCGGATAGCCCGACGCGGTCATGCTGCCCGCGCCATAATCGGTCGCCACCAGCAGGGTGTCGGCGTCTTCCCACGTCACGCTGCTCTTGGCCTGCGGCAGGATGAAACCGTCTGTGACGAAGCTTTTCGTCGAGCGGTCCCATTCGCGCACGATGTCCGAATCGGTGCCGCCGGGGCTGAGCGACACGAGGCAGCGCGTGTAGGCAGGGGCGAGGCAGTCGGCGCCGTGCCACACCCAGCTTTGCGTCTCGGCCTTGCCCAGCGCGTCGACATCGATCAGCGTCGTCCATACGGGTTTGCCAGCCAGATAGGCATCGAGCGGGCTTTGCCGCCACAGCCCGCGCGGATTGGCGGCGTCGCGCCAGAAATTGGTGATCGTGTCGCCCATCACCTCGCCGGGCATCGCGATCTGGCGGTCGTCGTCGAGGATAGCGCGGGCGCGCTTGCGATCGGCCTCGAAGCTGGGGCGGCCGACGATCAACGCGTCGGTGGCGGCATTTTCCTGTTTGACCCAGTCGAGCGCCTTCTCGCCCTCGATATCCTCGAGCCAGAGATAAGGATCGGCTTCCTGCGCGGCAGCGACGGCGGTGAACGAACAGCTGAGGGCAAGCGCGGCAAGGCTGGCGCGGATCATCAATATATCTCCCCTGGGGTGTGGTGACGCTGTGCTAGCATCACCAGACACCGCAAGGGAAGCGGCGGCAGTCGGCTATTGATCGATGATGATCGTCCCCGGATGATGCTTGTCGAGGTGGCGCTTGATTATCTTGAGGTTGCGCGAGTTCGAGCGGAAGAACAGGTCGAACGCATCGCCGACGAGCGGGATCGCGCCAAGCGCGGTGTCGACGCCCAAATTGCCTGCCATGCGCCACAGCTTCCACTTCGGCATGCCCAGGTTGCGCGCTTCCCAGATCAGATAGGCGCCCATCAAACCGGCGATGACATCGCCGACCACCGGCACCAGCCCGACGATCGCGTCGAGGCCGACCGGGCGGTTGATGCCGGGAATGACGAAGCTGCGTTCGAGCAGGATTTCGAGCGTCTCGACCCGCTTGCGCAGCGCTGCGGGGTCGGTGCGGTTCTGGATCAGCGCGTCGAAAATGGCGTCGGGATTGGGCGGCGAGGGGGCCATGGGCGTGCTTTCATAAAGCGCCACGACGGCGCCAGTGAATTAGTTGGGAGCGGCGATCACATGATTCAATGGGTGCTGGGCGCGCAGGTTGGGGCGCAAGCCGTTCAGCCGCTGCGCCGCGACCGACCAGCGGAGCGGCGTCGCGAGCGGAATGAACGGGGTGTAACGGGTCAGCACGATTTCGGCTTCGGTGATCTGCCCCGCGCGCTGACCGATGTCGATGTTCCGCATCGCCTGCTCGATCAGCCCTTGCGCTTCGCGATTGCACAGCGTGTCGCGGCGGCAGGACAGGCGGCGCAGCGCCCACAGCGCATCGTCATTGGGGGCGACCTCGTCGATCAGGCGCAGGTCCGCGGCCGATGCCATTGCGACGCGGCGACTGGGGACGCCGATCGCGGCGAAATCGGCGGCGACATAGGCAAACAGGATGCGGCCGCCCGGCGAATCGGGGACGGCGATGCGGATCGGTTCGATCTCGCGTCCCGCCGCGCGCCACGCATCGACAATGCGTCTCGCCTGCGTCTGCCGTGATGCATCGTCATATTCGGCCCAAGCCGGTAGCATCGGCGTCGGTCCGCCATCGCGCGTGTGGACCGCAGGGCGGAGCGTCAGCTGTTCCTGCCATTCCTCCAGACCAAAGGCATCAACCAGCCGCTCGCGCCGGATCGCACGGGCCAGGGCGTCGCGATTGGTGTCGGTCGCCAGAAAGCCTTCGGCCCGGACAAAACTCAATCCGAACAGCCCGGGCGCCGGATCGACCACCAGCCGCGACCGCGCGATATTCGACGCGGCGAAATAGGGCAGGGTCGAAAACCGACCGCCGATGACGCCATCGGCATAGCCGTTCTTGAACCGCGCCAGCGCTCCGGCGGGCGTGGTGCCGACCAGTTCGATCGACGCGGCGGGATCGTTCGCCGCGGCTTCGGCGGCCTCCGGGTCTTCAGCCAGCGGATCGGGGGCAGGCGACAGCAGGATCGCGCGCCCGATCTTGCGCGCGCGCATCGGTCCCCAACCCATGCCTTTGTTGACGATCGCCATCGACGGCTGCGCCAGCAATTCGAGGATCGCGGGCTGCGGCACCGACAGGCGAATTTCAATCACGGTGTCGGTCATCGCGCGGATGGTTTCGATTTCCGGGAAATCGCTTTTGAGCATGTGGCGGCTGGCGGGCGCCACATAGGTGCGCAGGATTGCCGCGACATCCTTCGCGGTCACCTTGCGACCGTTGCTCCATTTCGCTTCGCGCAACCGGAAGATATAGCTCCGCCCGTCGGTGGTCACAGTCCAGCGATCGGCAAGGCCGGTGTCGATCTGTCCCTCGCCATCATAGCTGACGAGCCCCTGCGACGTCGCGTCGAGCAAAGCGGCATTGGTGGCGGACAGTTCGCCATTCAACGGGCTCGCGGCGGGATTGATTGACCCCATCGCGGCGATCCGGACCGGGCCGCGTTCGCCGAACAAGCCGCAGCTCGACACCGTCAGTGCCAGACCAGCCGTCGCTGCCATGGTGATGGCCGTGCGCCGAAATCTGCCTGGTGCCGTCATTATCCGCCTGATCCTTTGCGTCGGTGTAAGCCAATCATAACCAAAGGCTGCGAAACCGGAATAGGGCTATCGTCACAAACGGGGAGAGAATGAAAGGGCGGGGCGAACAATATTCGGAGCAATCCGTCGCATTGCGCATCGAGATCGCGGGGCGGGTGATCGGCCATGTGCGGCGTCACCTGCGCGTCGTACCGCATGGCCTGGACGCAGTGCTGACCGATGCAGGCCACGCCATGCCGACGGCGGGGCGCGATGGTTGGTTGCTGCGTTCGCTTCCGGCGGAACGCTTGCCTGCGCTCAGGGCACAAATGCAGGACTGGCTGGTCGCCGTCCGCCAAGACTACCCGCGCCACTATATTGCGATGCAGCACGCCAGCTTCGACGACTGGTGGCAGGGTTTTTCATCGAAGACCCGCTCGACCCTGTCGCGCAAGGCGCGGCGGCTGGCCGAGCAGTTCGATGGCGGCTTCACGGTGCGATCCTATCGTACCGAAGCAGAAGTCGCCGAATTTATGGCGGTCGCGGGGGAGCTGTCCGACCGCACCTATCAGGCCCGGTTGATGCAGGCTGGCCTTCCAACCGGTGAGGCCGACATTGCGCAGGCGGTTGCGGTCGCCGCCACCGACAATGTCCGCGCCTTTTTGTTGGTCGCAGGCGAGCGGGCGATCGCTTATCTGTATTTGCCGGTCGAACGCGACGTGCTGGTCTATGCCCACCTCGGCTATGATCCCGATTTCGCCGAGCTTTCGCCGGGGACGGTGCTGCACATTGAGGCAATGCGCGCGCTGTATGGCGAGAAGCGTTTTCGCGCCTTCGATTTCACCGAAGGCGATGGCGCGCACAAGGCGCAGTTCGGCCGCGCCATGGTGGCATGTGCCGACGTGCTGGTGCTGCGACCGACGCTCCGCAATCGCGCTGCGATGGCAATGATGCATGGAATCGACGGCGCTACGTCGCGCGGCAAGGCGATGCTCGACCGGATGGGGCTGCGCGCCAGAGCGAAGGCGCTCATCCGCGGCTGACCGGTCCGATATGCTGGTGCGGACGGCGGGACTTGAACCCGCATATCCAGAGGATGGCAGATTTTAAGTCTGCTGCGTCTACCGATTTCGCCACGTCCGCACGGTGCAGCCGGTCAAGCCGATGGGCTGATTCAGGTCAAGCGCTGTTTGCTGCTTCACCCCGCCCGGTCGCTCGGCTAGACGGCGTGGCATGACAGCTGTTCTCGAAATTTCCGGCCTCGGAAAAACCTATAAAAGCGGTCACATGGCGCTCAGCGATGTCGATCTGACAATCAACAAAGGCGAGATTTTCGCACTGCTCGGGCCGAATGGTGCGGGCAAGACGACGCTGATCAGCATCGTCTGCGGCATCGTGACCGCCAGTAGCGGGACGGTGACCGTCGCCGGGCGCGATCATGCGCGCGACTATCGCGCCGCGCGAACGATGATCGGGCTGGTGCCGCAGGAACTGCACACCGACGCGTTCGAAACGGTGCTGGCGACGGTCAGTTTCTCGCGCGGGCTGTTCGGCAAACCGCGCGATCCCGCGTTCATCGAGCAATTGCTGCGCGACCTGTCCTTGTGGGACAAGCGCAATTCCAAGATCATGGAGCTATCGGGCGGCATGAAGCGCCGCGTGATGATCGCCAAAGCGCTGTCGCACGAGCCCGAGATCCTGTTCCTCGACGAACCGACCGCGGGGGTCGATGTCGAGCTGCGCCGCGACATGTGGCAGATGGTGCACGGGCTGCGCGAACGCGGCGTGACGATCATCCTGACCACCCACTATATCGAGGAGGCCGAGGAAATGGCCGACCGTGTCGGGGTGATCACGGGCGGGCGATTGATCCTGGTCGAAGAAAAGCACGCGCTGATCAAGAAATTGGGGCGCAAGACGCTGACGCTCAATCTGGCCGAGCCGCTCGGTGCGGTGCCCGCCGAACTCGCCAACTGGAACTTGGCGCTGGCGGGCGACGGACATGAACTCGTCTATGAATTCGACAGCCATGCCGAGGCGACCGGCGTGCCGTCGCTGCTGCGGCGGATGAGCGACATCGGGATCGCCTTCAAGGATCTGCACACCAAACAAAGCTCGCTTGAGGATATTTTCGTCGGGCTGGTCCATGAAACCAAGGGAGAGGCTGCATGACCGCGAACTGGCGCGGCGTGCGCGCGATCTACGCCTTTGAACTGGCGCGCTTCCGGCGCACTGTGTGGACCAGTCTGGCGCTGCCGGTGATCACCACCGCGCTGTATTTCGTTGTCTTCGGATCGGCGATCGGCGGGCGGATGAGCGAGGTCGGCGGGGTGCCTTACGGTGCCTTCATCGTCCCCGGGCTGATGATGCTGACGATGTTTACCGAAAGCATCAGCAACGCCAGCTTTGGTATCTATATGCCGAAATGGACGGGGACGATTTACGAAATGCTGTCGGCGCCGCTTTCGCCGCTGGAGACGGTGATCGCCTATGTCGGCGCGGCGGCGACCAAGTCGGTGATCATCGGATCGATCATCTTTGCCACCGCGCACCTGTTCGTCGACGTCCAGGTGGCGCACCCGTTGTTGATGGTCGGCTTCATGCTGCTGATGGCGGTCACCTTCTGCCTGTTCGGGTTCATCATCGGCATCTGGGCACAAAGTTTCGAGCAATTGCAGGTGATACCGATGCTCGTGATCTATCCGCTCACCTTCCTTGGCGGCGCCTTTTACTCGCTCGACATGCTGCCTGCGGCATGGCGCGCGGTGACGTTGTTCAACCCCGTCGTCTATCTGATCAGCGGCTTCCGCTGGACCTTCTTCGGCAAGGGCGACGTCGGCATCGAGGTCAGCATGGCCGCGGTCGCGCTGTTCTTCATGCTGTGCCTGGGCGTGATCTTCTGGATGTTTCGTACCGGCTATCGCTTGAAGAACTGACCGTCGATCAGCGTCCGAGACGGCGCAGCATGTCTTCGGTTGCAGCAATCTGATCTGCATCGAGTCCGGCGAGCGATTGCCGGGCCAATGCAAAGCGTTGGTCGATGAGGCTTTCGACCGTCGCAAAGCCCTTGGGTGTCAGTTGCGCAGACAATTTGCGTCGATCCTGTGCCGTCGCTCTACGCACGATCAGCCCGGCGCTTTCCAGCCGCCGCAAACAGGCGGTCATCGCGCCGGACGTCAGCAATACATGCTGTTGAAGCTGGCTGGGGACGCTTTCATAGGGCGGCCCCGACCGCCGTAGCGTCGCCAGCACGTCGAAGTCCGAATAGCTCATGCCATGCGCGCGTAACAGGTGCGACACCGCTTGCTCATAGCTGCGGCCCAGCCGGATAATCCGCCCGACGACCTGCATCGCGGCGGCGTCGGCGCCCGGCCGCTCGCGCCGCCAGTCCGCCACCAGGTTGTCGATGAGATCGCGGGTTGGCGTCATATGTACCGGTACAGCATGAAAGGTCATCCCCCACGATAAATCTTTATATGAAGATAAGTCAGTTTTGTCATATTTAGTTTGGAGAATGATCAGGTGCCAAGCGTGATTTCGAACCGGTTCCCCTATCTGTTGCTGTCGTTGATCGCGATGATGCCCGCCGTGGCACCCGTCGCCGCGCAAGTCAGCGAGGCAGCGTCTGTCGTGCCGCCACCGGCGCCGCCATCGAAAGCCGATAGTGACCGCGCGAAGCTGCAAGCGATGGACGCCTATCTGCAAGCACAAGTGCGGAACGATATGTTTAGCGGCACCGCGCTGGTCGCCCGCGACGGCGAACCCATGTTCGTCAAAAGCTATGGCATGGCCAATTACGAAGTCGACGCGCCGAACAGGTCCGATACGACCTATCTGCTCGGATCGGTGGTCAAGCAATTCACCGCGGTGGCGATCCTGCAATTGCAGGAGCAGGGCAAATTGAAGGTCGGCGATCCGATCTGCCGTCATCTCGAAAGCTGTCCGCAAAGCTGGCAGGGGATTACCCTGCATCACCTGCTGACCCACACATCGGGTATCCCCAATTTTTCGAGCTTGCCCGGGTGGGATGAGAAGCTGGCGATGCTGAGCTACACCCGTGCCGAGCTGGTGGCGCTGTTTCGCGACCTGCCGCTGGACTTCGCGCCGGGCGAAAAATTCGATTATTCCAATTCGGGATATGTGCTGCTTGGGGCGATCATCGAACATGTTTCGGGGCAGCGGTACGATGACTATCTTCAGGAGAAAATTTTCAAGCCTGTCGGCATGACGCGCACATATGGCAGCGAAACGCGCGCACTGATCCCCGGCCGCGCGACCGGATATTATTCGGTCGGCACCGATTTCATCAGCGCACGGCTGGTCAGCCCGACCAGCCATCTTGGTACCAGCGGCGTCTATTCGACGGTCGGCGACCTTTTGCTGTGGGACAAGGCGCTGACCGCCAACCGATTGATCTCGCGCGCGTCGCGCGACGCGATGTTTGCGCCCGACAAGGAAGGTTATGGCTATGGCTGGTTCATGGCCGAAAGACATGGCCGACCTGTCCTGTTTCATTCGGGCAGCGACAACGGTTTTTCGACCAATATAACCCGCTTTGCGGGCGAAGGTTTGACCGTCATCGTGCTGAGCAACAGCGATCGGACCAATGCCGGGGGGGTAGGTAACGGCCTGGCGGCGATCGCCTTTGGCGCGCCGTATAAATTGCCGCCGGAGAAATTGGGCGACCTGCTCTGGAACGTCATGCGCGATCGCGGCGTGACCGCCGCCTTGGCGCGCCACGCGGAACTCAAACGCACCGCACCAACCGAATATGATTTTGGCGACGAAACGCTCGTCGCGATGGGATATGATCTGTTCGAGGTACGGCGGCTGGCCGACGCGAAGGCCGTATTCGAATATAATCTGCAGCAATATCCGAAGTCGGCCTACAGCTATGACGGGCTGGCCGATATTGCTGCGATCCAAGGCGACAAGGCTAGCGCGATCGCGATGTTTGCAAAGTCGCTCGGGATCGATCCCAAAAACGGCTATGCGGTCGAAGGACTGGCGCGCCTGCGCGCCAACAGCACGGCGAAACCCTGACCCAAAATCGCATCACATACTGGTGGCCGCTGACAGACGATCGGCGGCCACTTTGGCGACGACCCGTCGCGACCACGCGCGCCGCGCTGGAACGGCCAGCGTTTTGATTCACCTGCTATACTGAGACGGAAACCGGCCCGAACTTAACGTCGGCGTCCAGGGCCGGTGCCGGTTGAGCGCCGATTTCAGTCGTTCAGGCGCTCGCGCATTTCCTTGCCGGGTTTGAAATAGGGCACATTTTTGGCCTTCACATCGACCGACGCGCCGGTGCGCGGGTTGCGGCCGGTGCGCGATTCGCGTGACCGGGTCGAGAACGCCCCAAAGCCGCGCAGCTCAACACGGCCCCCCGCCGCCAGTTGCTCGACGATGGAATCAAAAAACGTGTCCACGATGCGTTCGACTTCATCGACGCGCAAATCGCTGTTTTCGCTCGCGATCTTTTGAACCAGTTCTGACCGGATCATCTGCTTCCCCTAGTATTAGCCACGCATCTCCCGCCGAAGCAGGCGTCCGGTCGTTGCCGGTCCATTGTTTGCGCGAGACCCCTCCCAACGCGCGGGGAAGGTATCACGAATCACGGTCTGGTCAAAATATATCACCAAAAGAAAAAGGCCCGCAGAGAGACACTCTGCGGACCTTTTTGTTCGTTTCGCTATGCAAGTTTGAAATTAATCTTTCTTGCCGGCTTTCAATGCTTCGCCGAGGATGTCGCCAAGCGACGCGCCCGAGTCCGACGAACCATATTGTTCGACCGCCTGCTTCTCTTCGGCGATCTGCATCGCCTTGACCGAGAAGTTGGGCTTTTTCGAGCGGTCGAAGCCGATGACCATCGCATCGAACTTCTGACCCACCTGATAACGTTCGGCGCGCTGTTCGTCGCGGTCGCGGCCAAGGTCGGCGCGCTTGATGAAGCCGGTGGCGCCATCGTCGCCAGCCTGGACTTCGAGGCCGTTGTCGCGAACTTCGAGGACGGTGACGGTGACGACGTCGTTCTTCTTCACCGAACCAGCAGCAGCAGCGGCGCCGCCGCCAACGGCCGGAGCACCCTTTTCAAGCTGCTTGATGCCAAGGCTGATGCGTTCCTTTTCGACATCGACGTCGAGCACGACGACCTGGACGGCCTCGCCCTTGCGGTGGAGGTGCAGCGCTTCTTCGCCCGAGATGCCCCAAGCGATGTCCGACATGTGAACCATGCCGTCGACGTCGCCGGGCAGGCCAACGAACAGACCGAATTCGGTCGCGTTCTTGACTTCGCCTTCGACGACCGAGCCGACCGGATGTTCATCGGCGAACGCGCCCCAGGGGTTCGACTGAGCCTGCTTGAGGCCCAGCGAAATGCGGCGCTTGTCGCTGTCGACTTCGAGGACGATGACGTCGACTTCCTGGCTGGTCGAAACGATCTTGCCGGGGTGGACGTTCTTTTTGACCCACGACATTTCGCTGACGTGGACCAGGCCTTCGATGCCGGCTTCGAGTTCGACGAACGCACCGTAATCGGTGATGTTCGTGACCACACCCGACAGCTTCGCACCGACGGGGTACTTGGCGGCAACGCCTTCCCACGGATCGCTTTCGAGCTGCTTCATGCCCAGGCTGATGCGCTGGGTGTCGCGGTTGATGCGGATGATCTGGACCTTGACTGTGTCACCGATGTTGATGACTTCGCTCGGGTGGTTGACGCGCTTGTAGCTCATGTCAGTAACATGGAGCAGGCCGTCGATGCCGCCGAGGTCAACGAACGCACCATAATCGGTGATGTTCTTTACGGCGCCTTCGATGATCTGGCCTTCTTCGAGGTTCAGGATCAGGCCCGAACGCTGTTCAGCGCGCGTTTCTTCAAGGATGGCGCGGCG
>JAESFK010000230.1_pt1 | contig 36617 bp, 32 predicted proteins | sample 9269391 | NCBI WGS metagenome assembly JAESFK01 (sample SAMN14506231, study PRJNA617097) | algae metagenome | isolation source: Drouetiella hepatica UHER 2000/2452 and co-occurring heterotrophs from... | place: Slovakia: Slovak Paradise National Park, Hrabusice, Kosice Region | collected 2000-01-01
ATGGACGCCGGGGGCGTCGACATCGCCGTCCTCGACGGTGAGGCGACCCCGGTCGGCGGGCTCGGCCTGTGCCGGCAGCTGAAGAACGAGATCTTCCGCTGCCCGCCGATCCTCGTGCTCACCGGGCGCCCCCAGGACGCCTGGCTCGCCGGGTGGTCCCTCGCCGACGAGGCCGTCCCGCACCCGCTCGACCCGATCGCCGTCGCCGAGGGCCTCGCCGGCCTCGCGCGCGAGCGGGTCACCGCCGGCTGAGCGGCGTGGGTGACCCGTCGGCCGACACGCCGACCTGGCCGGACCTGCTCACCGCGCTGCTGCGCGGGGAGGACCTCTCGACCCGGTCCGCGGGCTGGGCCATGGACCAGGTGATGCGCGGTGAGGCCTCGCCCGTGCAGCTGGCCGGCTTCCTCGTGGCCCTGCGCGCCAAGGGCGAGACGGTCGAGGAGCTGCGTGGCCTCGCCGACGTCATGCTCGCGCACTCGAACCGCATCGAGGTCCCCGGCCCGAGCACCGACATCGTCGGGACCGGTGGTGACCGGATGCACTCGGTCAACATCTCGACGATGGCCTCGGTCGTCGTCGCCTCCACCGGCCTGCGGGTCGTCAAGCACGGCAACCGGGCCGCGTCCTCCTCGTCCGGTTCGGCCGACGTGCTCGAGGAGCTCGGGGTCGACCTGACCCTGGCCCCCGCGCAGGTCGCCGAGGTCGCCGAGCGGGCGGGCATCACCTTCTGCTTCGCCGCCGCCTTCCACCCCTCGATGCGCCACGCGGCGGCCGCCCGCTCCGGGCTCGGCGTGGGGACGGTCTTCAACGCCCTCGGGCCGCTGACCAACCCGGGCCAGCCCACCTACGCCGCGGTCGGGGTCGCCGATGCCCGGCTCGCCCCGCTCCTCGCCGGGGTGTTCGCGGGGCGCGGGCGGCCCGCCGCCGTCTTCCGCGGCGACGACGGCCTCGACGAGCTGACCCTGGCCACCACCTCCACCGTGTGGTGGGTGCGGGACGGGGAGGTCACCGAGCTGTCGGTCGGGCCGGAGGACGTCGGGCTGACCCCGGCCCCGGTCGAGGCCCTGCGCGGCGGGGACCCGGCCTTCAACGCCGACGTGGCGCGGCGGCTGTTCGCCGGTGAGCAGGGTCCGGTGCGCGACGCCGTCGTGCTCAACGCGGGGATGGCCCTGGCCGTCGCCGAGGGGCTGCCCGGTGCGCCGACCCGCGAGGCGCTGGTCGAGGCCCTCGGCTCCGGGGTGCGGCGTGCCCAGGAGGCCCTGGACTCCGGGGCGGCGGCCGGCCTGCTGGAGCGCTGGGTCGCGACGACCCGCGAGCTCGCCGGCACCTGAGCCGGGCGCCCCTCAGTCCTCGATGCCGAGGCTGAACGCCGACTCGAGGTCGTGCGAGGAGTAGGTGCGGAAGGCGATGTGGGTGTTCGTGCCCGTGACGCCGTCGACCTTGTTGAGCCGGTCGGCGATGACGTCGGCGAGCGCCTCGTGCTGGCGAACCCGGACCATCGCGACGAGGTCGGCGTCGCCGGCGACCGAGTAGACCTCGGTGACGCCCTCGAGGTCGGCGATCTCCTGGGCGACCTCGGGGATCCGGTCGACGTCGGCGGTGATGAGGACGATGGCGGTGATCACCGGGCCAGCCTAGCCACCGGCCGGGGTGGGTCCGAGGCGGCGGCCGAGCAGGGCCCGGAGTGCGGCGAAGTGCCGTTCCGCGCCGGCCTCCTGGTGCATCGAGGTGTCGGCCATCGTGTAGCCGTGCGGAGCGTCGGGGTAGACCTCGTGGGTCGCGGTGAGGCCGGCGTCGGCCAGGGCGGCCCCGAGGGCGGCGACGGCCTCGGGCGGCATCGAGCGGTCGTGGTCGGCGTGGCCGAGGACGAACTCGGCGCGGGCGGAGCCGAGGCCGAGGTGCGGGCTGTCGGGCGCGTCGGTGACCAGGCCGCCGCCGTGGAACCCGCCGCAGGCGGCGACGACGTCGGGGTGGGCACAGGCTGCGCGCACCGCGAGCCGGGCGCCCATGCAGTAGCCGGTGACGCCGACCGGACCGCTGTCGACGGACCCCAGGGCGCGCAGCGCCTCGAGGTAGGCGGCCAGGTCGGGCAGGGCGAGGTCGGTCGTGAGGCGCTGGACGCGGGGCATCGCCTCGGCCATGACGCTCTCGCGACCCTCGGGCGTGCGCAGGTCGGCGGCCGGCGCGAGCTCGGCCACCGAGCCGTCGCGGTGGAAGACGTTGGGGGCCAGGACGGTGTAGCCCCAGCCCGCGATGCGCTCGCACATCGCCGCGATCTGGGGGCGCAGGCCGATGGCGTCCATGACGAACAGGACCCCGGGCCCGTGGCCCGCGGGCGGGAGGGACAGGTGGGCCTCGGCGGTGCCGCCGGGGACGGGGATCGGCACGAGGTGGAGGTCGCTCACCCGGCGCACGCTACGCCCGACGCCCCTGCGGCGGGCTGCCCGAGGGGAGGGGGTCAGCCGCGGACGAGGCAGAAGGGGTGACCGGCCGGGTCGAGGTAGACGCGGAAGCCGCCGTTCTCGCTGGGCTGGTGCTCGTGCGCGGTGGCGCCGGCCGCCAGGACCGCGGGCTCGCTGGCGTCGATGTCGTCCACCGCGAGGTCGAGGTGGAACTGCTGGGGATGGGCGCCACCCGGCCACGTGGGGGCGACCCAGTCCTCGATGCGCTGGAAGGCCAGGGTGGTGCGGCCGTCGCGCCGCTCGGGGGTGACGCCGCCGCCGGGCGGGACGAGGGTGGACCAGTCGGCGTCCGAGCCGTCCTCGAGCTCCCAGCCGAGGACCTCGGCGTAGAAGCGGCCGAGGGCCAGGGCGTCGGGGCAGTCGAGGACGACGAGGTCGAGGAGGGGCCTGGTGCTCATGGCGCCGAGGGTAGGGGGCGATCCGGACGACCGGCGTCCGCATCGCCCGGTCCGTGCGCGGTGCTCACCGGGCGCCGGCGAAGCCGGGGGTGCGCCGGCGGGAGGTCTCGAGCGGCTCGAGCTCCTCGCGCACCGCTGCCGCACCACCGACCGGGCAGGTCCACGGCCCGTCGACCTCGACGACCCGGACCCCGGGCGCCTCGAGCCAGCGCAGGACCTTCTCGCTCTCCTCGGCGGTGGCGGCCGTGGCCGGCGCGACCGGGGCCACGACGACCTCGGCGCTGGCGCGCAGGGCGGCGATGTAGGGCATCGGGTCGGCACCGCGCGGTGAGCTGGTGCTGCCCGCGAGCCGGCCGTGGCGCACGCACACGACCTCCCAGCCACCGGTGACCGAGCGACGGGCGGCGACGAGCTCGGGGATGCGGGCCAGGGGGTCGAGGCGCTGGGAGCGGGTCGCGCCGCGGACCAGGGCGACGAGCCGGTCGCGGACGACCTGGGCGTCCTCGAAGCGCTGGTCGGCCGAGAGGGTGGCCATCCGGTCCTGGAGGGCGACGAGGAGGTCGCGAGTGCCGCCGGCGAGCAGGAGGGCGGCGCGCTCGACGACCTCGGCGTACTCGTCGACGCCCTGGGCGCCGGTGCACGGGGCGCCGCAGCGGCCCATCTCGGCGAGCACGCAGGCTGAGCGGGGACGCTTGGGGGAGAGGCGCTCGACGCACTGGCGCAGCGGCAGCACCTCGTGGACTGCGGCGACCGCCGCCTCGGCCGACTGGCGCGAGCCGAAGGGGCCGACGTAGCGGGCGCCGTCGTCGGCGACCGAGCGCACGACCGAGAGCCGGGGGAAGGGCTCGACGGTGAGCTTGACCCAGAGCGCCTTCTCGGGGTGGCGCGAGCGGCGGTTGTAGCGGGGCTTGTGCTGGGCGATGAGCCGCAGCTCGCGGACCTCGGCCTCGAGGGTGGTGGCGCACACGACCGGGCTGACCGACTCGGCGAGGCGCACCATCTCACCCATCCGGCGGCGGTGCTCGGAGGCGGTGAAGTACGAGCGGACCCGGGTGCGGATGGACACCGACGTGCCGACGTAGAGGACCCGCCCGTCACCGTCCTTGAAGAGGTAGACACCCGGCTTGTCGGGCAGGTCGTCGGCGAGGTGGCGCTTGCGCCGGCGGGCGGGGGAGACCCGGGACGTGTAGTCGAGCAGCTCCTCGAGGGAGTGCACGCCGAGGTTGCCGACCCGTTCGATGAGCCCGTGGAGGACGTCGACGGTGGCGCGGGCGTCGTGCAGGGCGCGGTGGTCCGGGGTGGTCGTGGAGCGGAACAGCCGTGCGAGGGAGGCCAGCCGGTGGTTGGGGACCTCGTCGCGCCGGACCAGCTGGCGGGCCAGGTGCACGGTGTCGAGGACCGGGAAGCGGGGCCACTCGTGCTCGGTGCGCCGCGCGGCGGCCTTGAGGAAGGAGATGTCGAAGCCGGCGTTGTGCGCGACGAGGACCGAGCCGGCGGCGAACTCGAGGAAGGCCGGCAGGGCGGACTCGATGCGCGGGGCCTCGGCGACCATCGAGTCGGTGATGCCGGTGAGGACGGCGATGAAGGCCGGGATGGGCTCGCCGGGGTTGACGAGGGTCTGGAACTCCCCGACCACCTCCCCACCCCGCACGCGGACGGCGCCGATCTCGGTGATGCCGCACTCGGCCGGGCTGCCGCCGGTGGTCTCGAGGTCGACGACGACGAAGCTGACGCTCGCCAGCGGCGTGCCCAGGTCGTCGAACGTGCCCTGGACCATCGTCATGCCCCGAACCGTAGATCGCGCTGCCGACAGCCCGGTCGAGGCGCGCGGACCGCCGGGCGGGCAGTCCTCCCCGGACCCGCTCCGACGCAAGTGGTCCCGCCACGTCGCTCGCCCGGTTAGGGTTCTGGTCACGGCACCGGAGGGGAACCGGGCCGGTCGGGGAACCGGTCGAGGAGGAGAGACGTGGCTCGTCGTGCGTCCGCGCGTGCGGCGACCTCGCGCGCCCGGCGCCGGCTGGCCAGCTTCGTCGCGGTCACCGTCGTCGCGTCCGGCCTCGGGTACGCGGCGGTGGCCAGTGACGGGTCGACCGTGCACGAGAGCGACCTCAACGACGCCGGCGTCTGGGTCAGCTCGGCGCTCCAGGCGAAGTTCGCCAAGGCCAACGTCCCGATCGGCCAGCTCGACACCGGTGTGGCCACCGACGCGACCGCGGGCAGCGGGCTCGACGTGCTCCAGGACGGCGCGGTCGTCCTGGGGCTGAACACCGGCACCGGCGAGCTGTTCTCGATCGACCCGCGCACCTCGACCGCCGGAGACCCCGTCGCGACGGTCGCCGCGGCACCCGGTGGTGGCGACGGACGCTTCGTCCCCGCCCCGGTCGACCTGCGCGGCGCCACCCTCGCCCTCCTCGACCCCGCCACCGGCAAGGTCTACGCGCAGCGCGTCGACCCGAAGGCGGGGACCAGCTCCTTCCCCGGCGTCGCCGTCGGGGCCAAGCCGGTCGCCACCGTCGGGAAGCAGGCCGCCCTGACGGTCGGCACCGACGGCGTCGTGCACGTCGTCTCCGGGGCCGACGGCAGGGTCACGAGCATCGCCCCCACGGCCACCGGCTTCGGCAAGCCGGTCGTCGTGGCCACCGGCCTGCGGTCCGCCACACCGGACATCACGGCGGTGGGACGTGACTGGGTGGCCTACGACGCGGCGAAGGACACGGTGCACACGGCCGCCGAGCCCGCCGGGATCGACGCGCAGGCCACGGTCGAGGGCGAGCGCATCGCGGCCCTCCAGCAGCCGGGCCCGGCCTCACCGACCGTCGTCGTCGCGGCGGTCGGTCGTGCGGTGCAGGTGCCCCTCGACGGCGGCGCCTCCCGGGGCGGCGTCGTCGTGGGGGAGCGCGTCAACCGGGTGCCGGGGGCCACGCTCGTCACCCGTCCCGTGGTGCTCGACGGCTGCCTGCACGCCGCGTGGGCGGAGGAGGGCCGGGTCTTCTACGGCGCCAACTGCGGGCGCACCGGCGACGAGACGACCGCCACCCTCCCCGCCGACGGCGAGCAGCCGACGCGTGACGGCGTGGCCTTCCGGGTCAACCGCGGGCTGGTCGTCCTCAACGACCTCGACAACGGCGGCGTCTGGGACCTCGACGACAAGCCGACGAAGATCGACAACTGGGACGCCCTGACCCCGCCGGTGCGTCAGGACGACAAGAACCAGAAGAAGGACGAGAACCTCGTCGACGAGGCCGCCGCCCAGCAGCCGCCCACCGCCAAGCCGGACGCCGAGTCGGTGCGCCCCGGCCGGACCTCCAAGCTCCACGTCCTCGACAACGACGCCGACGTCGCGGGGTCGGTGCTGGCCATCGACCAGCGTGACGTCAGTGCGCCGTCGCTCGAGGGGGTCTCGGCCACCGTGTCGGCGGACGGGCAGTCGGTCGACGTCGCCGTGCCCGACGGCACCGAGGACCGCACGTTCGAGTTCTCCTACAAGGTGAACAACGGCAAGACGACCTCGAAGGCGGCCGCCAGGGTGTCGGTGCGCATCGTGTCGGAGGAGGTCAACGGCGCCCCGAAGCTGCGCGCCGGCGCGCGCCTGTCGCAGCAGCCGTACCCCGTCATCGCCGGCAAGAAGCTCTCCGTGCCGGTGCTCGCCGACTGGCGCGACCCCGAGAACGACGTGCTCGCCGCCCGTGCCGACGTCGAGGGCGGAGTCGTCGACGGCCAGGGCCGGGTGACCCTGACCGCCCCGGTGGAGGAGGGGCGCCAGCCGATCGCCTACCTCGTCACGGACGGGCGCGGCGGCACGACGAAGGGCTCGGTCAACGCCCAGGTCATCTCCCCGAGCGGCGACAGCAAGTTCGTCGCCCCCCGCACCCAGCCCGATGCCGTGCGCGGCGTCGTCGGCAAGCCCCTGCAGGTCGAGCCGCTCGGCAACGACATCGCCGGCGCCGACCCCGGCGAGCCCGACGCGAGCCTCCGGCTGCGCTCCGAGGTGCGGGCGGTCGGGCCGCTCCAGGTCGACACCGACCTCGCCACGGGGCAGGTCACCGTCACCGGCTCGGCCCCCGGCACCTACGAGCTCTCGTACTCGGCGACGACGGGGGCCGGTGCGTCGCCCGGGCGCATCCGCGTCGACCTCACGGCGCCGCCCGAGGGCGCGCCGCCGGTCTCGGTCCCGGACACCGCGACCCTGCACGACCAGGCGCCGGCCATGGTCGACGTGCTGGCCAACGACTACTCGCCGCGAGGTGACGTCCTCGTGACCGCGGCCGTCACGGCGAGCAGCGACTCGCCGTGGATCCGGCCCTCGATCTACCAGGGCCGGTGGGTGCGCCTGGAGGCCACCGAGCCGGCCCCCCTCGACGCCGGCGACGGCGGACGGCGCGGCACCGTCACCTACACGGTGAGCGACGGCACCCAGCGCGTCACCGGGCAGGTCTCGGTGCTCCAGCAGCCCCCCGTCGAGGACACGGTGCCGCTCGTCCAGGACGACACGGCCGTGGTCCGCGAGGGTGACACGGTCACCATCCCCGTCCTCGACAACGACACGATGGCCGACGGCATCCCGCTGCGGCTCGACCCGCGCTCGGTCAAGGTGGTCAGCAAGGGCGACGCGCAGCAGGCCTTCGCCTCCGGCAACGTCATCCGCTACGTCCCGGAGGCGCGGGGCCTGCGGGCCGAGAAGTTCGTCACCATCGAGTACGCCGCCTACGCCGACGGGATGGCCTCCCGCGCCCAGACCGCCCGCGCGCGGGTGCAGGTCACACCGCTGCCCGGTGCGCAGCGGGTGAACCAGGCGCCGGTGGCCCGCAGCTTCACGGCCACCGTCACCGCAGGCGACCCCCTGACGATGACCGTGCCGACCTTCGGCGTCGACCCCGACGGTGACTCGGTGTCGGTCACCGGTGTCGTCGGCGCCGACGGTGGCCCGGTCGACCTCCGGCTCGGGCGCGTGGTGTCCATCGGCCCGTCGACCATCCGCTACGAGTCCTTCCCGCTCGCCGCCGGCACCGAGGTCATCACCTACGAGGTCCGCGACCGCTTCGGTGGCACGAGCCGTGCCTACGTGCGCCTCGGTGTCGTGCAGCCGGGCGACGCCCAGCCGCCGGTCGCCGTGCCCGACGAGGTCTTCGCCGCACCGGGCAAGACGGTGACCGTCAAGCCGCTGACCAACGACCTCATCGCCCGCGGCGACGTCGTCGATGTGCAGACCCCGGGCGACCTCACCGGCTGGCGGGTCGACGAGGACCACACCGTGCAGACCAAGGTCCCCGACGACACCACGACCGTGCACCAGCTGGTCTACTCGATCAGCGACGGCCTCTTCGACCCCTCGAGCGCGTCCATCCTCGTCCGGCCGGTCAAGGGCTACCTCAACCCCCCGGTCGCCACCGACGACGTCGCCGCGCCGAAGCCGGGGGAGAGCGCCACGACGGTGGCGGCCCTGGCCAACGACACCGACGTCGACTCCGACCCCGCCACGCTCCGGGTCGTCGACGTCCTCTCGCCGGACGCGACCATCACCCCGGACGGCCGGGTGTCGGTGCGCATCCTCGACCACCCGTACTCCGTGCCGTACGTCATCGAGGACGAGGACGGCCAGCGGGCGATGGCCCTCATCCACGTGCCGACCGGCGCCAACGGCCAGCCCTTCGTCGTGGCCGGCACCGTCATCGAGCTCGACCCCGACTCGACCGAGACCGTCGCGCTGAACGACCACGTGAAGTCGCCGCGGGGGCGGGTCGTCTCGGTCACCACCGCCGACACCCTGAGCGCCTCGCCCGACGCCAACCTCGCGGTCACGCTCACCGACAACCGCACGCTCGAGCTGACGACGTCGAACGGCTACGTCGGCCCGGCCGCGGTGATGCTCGAGGTCACCGACCAGGACGCGGTCGACCAGAAGGACTTCGGCACCGCGTACGTCTCGATCCCCGTGCAGGTCGGCCCCAAGGTCCCGCTGCTGCGCTGTCCGCAGGGCGAGGTCACGGTGTTCGCCGGCGGCCTCGACCGCACGGTCGACATCCCGACCTACTGCCACGCGTGGCTGCCCGTGGGGATGACCCTCGACACCGTCGAGTTCACCACCCGCTGGGAGACCGAGGCCGACGCCGACCTCTCCGTCGACGGCCCCGGCAACCGCAGCGTGACGCTCCACGCCGACGGGGACGCCCGCAGCTCGCGGGGCCGGCTCACCGTGTCCTCGCCCGGCATGTCGACGCCCTCGGGCATCGCTGTGCGGGTCATCGGTGCCGACGACCCGGCCGCCCGCGGGGGCCCCGGTGCCGCGGGCACCGACCCGGACGACCCCCTGCCGCCGCCGACCGTCCGCCCGGTCACCGTCACCGGGCTGACCGAGGGCGAGTCGCGCACCGTCGACATCGCCCCGTACCTCGACTCCCCGCTGCCGAAGCCGGCCTGCTCGGTCACCTCGGCCCGCGTCGAGCGCGGCACCGCCATCACCGCTTCCGCCTCGGGGTGCTCGGTGACCCTGCAGGCCGAGACCCAGCCGTCGCCGACCGCGACCATCGGCATCACCGTCAGCGACGGGCCGAGGCGCACCGCGCAGGGACGCATCTCGGTGACGATGCTCGGCAAGCCGGGCGTGCCACGCCAGGTCCAGGCCGTTGCCGACCGCGACGCGGGCGGCCAGGCGCGGGTCTCGTGGCTCGCCCCGACCTACGACGGCGGCTCCGTGGTCAGCTCCTACGTCGTCCGCCACACCGGCGGCTCCTCCGGGACCACGACGTGCTCGGCCAGCCCGTGCACCGTCACCGGGCTGACCAACGGGCAGGACTACCGCTTCACCGTCGCCGCGGTCAACGGCATCGGCGAAGGGCCCCAGTCGCCGCCGAGCAGCGCCGTCCGTCCCGACACGCTGCCCGACGCCGTCACGGGCGTGCGGATGGTGACCCGCGGCGACGGCACGCTGACCATCGCGTGGGAGCAGCCGCCGAACGAGGGCAGCGCCCTGCGCAAGTACGTCGTCCGGCTCATCTCCTCCACCGGCCGGACGAAGACGCAGGACGTCCCGGCCCCGACCCGGCAGACGACCGTCACGGGGCTGGACAACATGGCCGAGCAGTCGGTGCAGGTCCAGGCGTGGAACGAGCTCGGGGCCGGTCCCTTCGGGCCCGGCGTGACGATGCAGTCCGCCGGCACCCCGGCGGCCCTGCCCGCCCCGGCGATCTCCGCGAGCGGCCCGGGCCCGGCGCAGGACTCCGCGACGCTGGACATCTCCTGGGCCCAGGGCTCGCCCAACGGACCCCCGACGACGAGGTACTCCCTGTACCAGCGGGTCGACGGCAGCGCGTGGGCCAAGGTCGCCGACACCGCGCCCGGCACGCAGTCGGCACGCGTCGTCATCCCCTACGACGGGCGCAGGTACGAGTACTCGGCGACCCTGACCAACGGCGCCGACCTCGAGTCCCCGACCTCCAACGCCTCGTCCTTCACCTCGGTCGGCATCCCCTCGACGCCGACGGTCCGGGCCGCGACGCCGGACGCCAACCGGCGGGTGCAGGTGACGGTCTCGGTCGGGCAGCCCCGGGCCGGCTCGTTCACGGCCATCCGGTGGCGCGGTGGCGGCCAGAGCGGCACCATCACGTGCGGCTGCCCGCCGGGGTCCCAGAAGGTCTTCGACGTCGGCCCGTTCGACACCAGCCCCACGAACCAGCGGACCATCACCGTGCGGACGGTCAACTCCGGCGGGCAGGAGTCGGCCGAGGTGTCGGACAACGCGACCCCGTACGGCGAGACCATCACGCCGACGGGCCTGTCGAGCACGCGCAGCGGCAACACCATCACGTGGAGCTGGAACCTGCCGGAGAACGGGCGGAACATCACCGACGTCCAGGTGCGCGGCGCCGTCGACGGCACGTACGGCGGCAACCGCACGCAGGTGAGCTTCACCGGCTCACCCGGCAACACCTACCGGCTGGAGGTGCGCTCGAGGTCGGCGGCCGGCTGGTCCGGCTGGGCCGGGCCGGACGGCCAGTCCATCCCCAACCCGCCACCGGGCATCAGCAACGTCCGAAAGGGCGGGCTCGACTCGGCGAGCTGTGGCAACTGCCGCATCGTCGACTTCCGCGCCGACAACGTCCCCGCGGGCAGCTACACCCTCGTGTGCACCTACAACCACCGGGGCAGCCCGTGGCACACGACGACCGTGAACATCGACGGGAACGGCAACCCGAGCGGCGGCTACTGCTCGATCGACCCCAACCTCGCGAACCAGATCAAGCTCGACCTCAACCCGACGTCGGCGACGTCCGGCTGGGTCAACTGGTAGCGCCCCGGCTCCACGGGTGACCCCTGCCGCGGGGGCGGTGTCAGTGCTCACCCCTAGCGTCGTGGGCGACACCTGGAAAGGGGTGAGCCGCATGACCCGACCCCACGTCATGACCGTCGACTGCCGCACGTGCCCCGTGCGCGAGCTGCACTGTGACGACTGCATGGTGCCCGTGTTCCTCACGCTCACCGAGCCGGGCACCAGGTCCGAGACCTCCCTCGACCCCGAGGAGCGGGCCGCCGTCACCCGTCTGGTGCGGGCCGGCCTCGTCGACGCCGAGACCGCGGCCAGGGCCCGCGCCCGGCTCGAGCCCGGGGTGGCCGCCGGCGGGCGCGCCGTCGGCTGACCGCGGGGGAGCGCAGGTCGCCTCCCTACGATGTGCCGGTGCCCGTCCGCCCCGTCGTCCCGCTCCGGCGGGCTCCGCGGGCGCTGGGGGCCCTCGTCCTGACCGGCCTCCTCGTGGCCGCCTGCTCCGGCGGGTCGGACCCGCGGACGCCGGTCGCGCCCTCACGGTCGACGACCCCGTCCGTGTCCACGCCGGTGCCGCCGGACGCGAGCGAGGTCGCCACCGCCGTCGACACCCTGCTCGAGCAACGGGAGGCCGCGCTGGTCGCCGGCGATGACGACGCCTTCGCCGCCACGCTCGCCGACCCGGCCGCGCAGGCCGGCGTCCGCCAGCTCGCCGGGTTCGCGGCGGCCCGCGCCCTGCGCGTCACCCGCCTCGCCCACGACGTCGTCGCCCCCGTCGACGACCCCGCCGCGGTCGACGTCACCGTGCGCTACCGGCTCTCCGGCACCGACCGGGCCGAACGCTCGGCCCGGGTGCGCTACGCCGTGACCCCGCTCGGGGACGGCTGGCGGGTGGCGGCCGAGGTCCCGGTCGACGGCGCGGCGGCCCCGCCCTGGGTCGCGATGCCGGCGCTCACCGTCCGCCGCGGTGCGCACGCCGTCGTGGCGGGAACGGCCGGCGACGCCGCGCTCGAGGAGGCCGCGCGCACCGTCGACCGGGCCGTGCCCGCCCTGCGCGCCCTCTGGTCCGGGACCCCAGAGCAGGTGCTCGTCCTCGTCCCGGACACCGTCGCGCAGGCTGTTGCCCTCCAGGGGGCCGGGAGCGGCGCCGGGCGGGTGGCGGCGACGACGGACGGCCCGGTGGGGGCCGACGGCCTCGCCACCGGCGACCGGGTGGTCCTGGACCCACGGGCCCGGCGACGCCTCACGCCCGCGGGCCGCGACGTCGTCCTCACCCACGAGCTCACCCACGTCGCCGTGCGGGCCACGGTGCCCGGCTCCGCGCCCACGTGGCTCGCCGAGGGGTACGCCGACCACGTGGGCTACGCCCGCGCCGACGTGCCGGCCGCGGCCCTGCTCGCGCCGCTCGCCGCCGCCGTGCGCGACGGGTCGGCCCCCACCGACCTGCCGACCGCCACCTCGCTCGACCCCGCGCTCGGGGACATCGAGGTCGGCTACCTCGCGGCGTGGCAGGCGGTCGAGCTGGTCGCCGAGCAGCACGGGGAGGCGGCCCTGCGCCGGCTGGTGCGGCGGTGCTCGGTGACCGAGGGGGAGGAGGCCGCCGAACGCGCCTGCGACGCCGCGATGCCCGCGGTGCTCGGCACGGACCGGGACGCCCTCACCCGGCAGTGGCAGCGGCGGCTGGCCGCCCTGGCTCGCTGACCGGGTCCGGTGGGTCGTCGCCCGGCATCACCGCGGGGAGGACCATCGAGGCCGCCACGAGTGCCCCGGTGAGCCAGAACTGGTTGTAGAAGGCCTGCTTGTTCACGAGGTTGGCGACGGCCAGCACGAGGGCCAGCCAGCGCAGGACCTCCGCCACCGGAGGCTGGCGCCGCCACACGGCGAGCGCGGCCGCACCGACGGCGGCGAGCATCGCGGCGCCCGTCACCGCGAAGGACAGCTGCACGCCGTGCTCGTTGAGGAAGTACAGGTACCAGGTGTTGGCGAAGCGGATCGGGTGGAACTCCAGCAGGGTCGTGACGGTGTCGCCGAAGAAGGCGCCCGCGTCGGCGAGCACCCACGGCAGGACCAGCAGGCCCGTGAGACCGCCGGTGGCCAGGGTGCGCCGCCACCCGAAGGGCTGCCAGAGGAGGAGGACGGGCGCGAGCAGCGCCAGGTGCTGCTTGCTCGCGCAGGCCAGCGCCAGCGGGACGACGGCCCACCACGTGTGCCCGCGCCGCACGAGCGCGGCCCACCACACGACGAGGGCGGCGAGCACCGGCTCGGTCCAGGCCTGGTCGACCTGGGTCAGGGTGCCCGGGGCCAGCACGAGCACCGAGGAGACCGCCGCGGCCCGGGCCGTGCGCCCCCGGTCGGTGCCGGCCAGGGCCCAGAGCCCGGCGAGGAGCACGAGGGTCCAGACGAGCAGTATCCACCGGACGTCACCGGCGACCCAGCGGCCGGGGGCGGTGAGCACGGCCATCCACGGCAGGTAGGGGAAGAAGTCCTGGACGCCGGGGGAGTCGGTCCACTGCTGCGTGTAGAGGTTCTCGCCACGGGCCATGGCGTCGGCTCCCTGCTGGAGCACCACCCAGACGTCGATGCGCGGAGCCTTGTCGCCGACGATGGTCACCGCCGCGAGGACCGTGTGGGTCAGCGCGGCCACGCCGAGCGCTGCGGCGGAGGCCCAGCGCCGGGGGACGAGCAGCAGTGCCGCACAGGCGGTTCCGCCGACCGCGAGCACCGCGAGACCGGCCGTGAGCCAGCCGCCGCGCAGGTACGAGAAGAGCGGGACGGCAAGCGTGATCACGACCGAGGCCGCGACGACCGCCGGCGCCAGCCAGCGGGGGACCACGACGTCGGTGCGCCGGACGAGCCACCAGGCGAGCAGTGCGGCGCAGGCGGTGAGGGTCAGCAGGATGGGGATGCGGAAGCGCACGACGCTCCACTGGAGCACGCCGAACCAGCCGAGCCACGCACCGCCGAGGACGACGGCGGGGATCGTGCCGGGCCGCCCGCGGAGGGCGTCAGCCACCGTAGAGCGCGTCGACCTCGTCGCCGAAGTCGCGCATGACGACGTTGCGCTTGAGCTTGAGCGACGGGGTGAGGTGGCCGGACTCCTCGGTGAAGTCGGTGTCGAGGATGACGAACTTGCGGATCGACTCCGCCTTGGAGACAGCGGTGTTCGCGTCGTCGACGGCCTTCTGGACCTCGGCGAGGATGCGCTTGTCGTCCTTGGCCTTCGCGAACGGCACGCCGTCGAGACCGTGGTTGGAGGCCCAGCCCGGGTACATCTCCTCGTCGAGGGTGACGAGGGCGGCGATGAACGGCTTGCCGTCGCCGACGACGATGCACTGGCTGATGAGCGGGTGCGCACGCAGCCGGTCCTCGAGCACGGCCGGGGCGACGTTCTTGCCGCCGGCGGTCACGAGGATCTCCTTCTTGCGCCCGGTGATCCGCAGGTACCCGGCGTCGTCGAGCTCGCCGATGTCTCCGGTGTGGAACCAGCCGTCCTTGATCGACTCCTGCGTGGCGGTCTCGTTGCCGCGGTAGGCGCGGAAGACGTTGACGCCGCGGATGCAGATCTCGCCGTCGTCGGCGATGCGGATGTCGACACCCGGAAGCGGGGGGCCGACCGTGCCGATGCGCATCGCGTCGGGGAGGTTGACGGTGGCCGGGGCGGTGGTCTCGGTGAGGCCGTAGCCCTCGAGGATCGAGACGCCGATGCCGCGGAAGAAGTGCCCGAGCCTCGTGCCGAGCGGAGCGCCGCCGGAGACCGCGTACTGCACGCGCCCGCCCATCGCCTCGCGCAGCTTGGCGTAGACGAGCTTGTCGAAGACGGCGTGCCGCAGCTTGAGCCCGAGCGGCACCGAGCCGGCGTCGAGCGCCTCGGACCAGGCGATGGCGGTGGCCGCGGCACCGGCGAAGATCTTGCCCTTGCCGCCGGCCTCGGCCTTGGCCTCGGCGGAGTTGTAGACCTTCTCGAAGACCCGCGGCACCGCGAGGATGAAGGTCGGCTTGAACGACCCGAAGTCGTCCATGAGGGTCTTGAGGTCCGAGGAGTGCCCCATCCGCACCCCGGCCGTCACGGCGAGGACCTCGATGAAGCGGGCGAAGACGTGCGCGAGGGGGAGGAAGAGCAGGGTCGAGGCGCCGTCACCCTTGACGACCGCGGCGATCTGCTCGGCGGTGTTCTCGGCGAGGGTGAGGAAGTTGCCGTGCGAGAGCTCGACGCCCTTGGGCCGGCCGGTGGTGCCCGAGGTGTAGATGACCGTCGCGAGGCTGTCGCGGGTCAGCTCGGCGCGCCGAGCGAGGAGCTCGGAGTCGTCGACGTCGGCGCCGTCGCGGCTCAGCGAGTCGACGGCTCCGTGGTCGAGCACCCAGGTGTGGCGCAGGCCGGGGAGCCGGTCGCGACCCCTGTCGACGGCCGCGAGGTGGGCCTCGGTCTCGACGATGATGCCGACCGCCCCGGAGTCCGAGAGGATCCACTCGACCTGGTCGGGGGAGGAGGTCTCGTAGATCGGGACGGGAACGGCGCCGGCCGCCCAGAGGGCGAAGTCGGCGAGGGTCCACTCGTACCGGGTGCGGCTCATGATGCCGACGACGTCGCCGACGCCGACGCCGGCGGCGACCAGGCCCTTGGCCAGCGCGGCGACCTCGGCGGCGAAGGTGGCGCTCGTGACGGAGGTCCAGCCACTGCCGGCGCGCACCGAGAAGGTCACCCGCCCGGGGTCCTGTCCGGCGAGGCGGGCGGGGAGGTCGCCGAGGGTCCCCTCGTTCGTCGTGGGCAGGACGAGCGGCGTGGACGTCTCGTGCACCGTCGGACTCCTTCGTGCGCGGGTGGGCAGACCCCTCAACTCTAGGCCCCGCCGGGCGGGTAGCCTGCGGTGCCATGGCCGACCGCACACGATCCACCATCGACATCGCCGCCGCACCCGGCGAGGTCCTCGACGTCATCGCGGCGTTCGAGTCCTACCCCGAGTGGGCGGAACAGGTGAAGGAGTGCACCGTCCTCACCGAGGACGGCGACGGCTGGGCCGACCAGGTCGAGTTCACCCTCGACGCCGGGGCCATCAAGGACCAGTACGTCCTCGAGTACGACTGGGACGTCGCCGAGGACGGCACGGGCGTCATCTCGTGGCACCTCGTGCGCGCCTCGCTGCTCAAGGGGCTGACCGGCAGCTACACGCTCGCCGGTGCCGGCGACGCGACCCGGGTCAGCTACGACCTCGAGGTCGACCTGACCATCCCCATGATCGGGATGCTCAAGCGCAAGGCCGAGAAGCTCATCATCGACGCGGCGCTCAGCGAGCTGAAGAAGCGCGTCGAGGGCTGAGCGCACGATGACGGCGGAGGGCTGGCACGACCAGGTGGGGAGCGTCGCCGAGGAAGCGGGACGCCTCCTCGAGAGCCTGCGTCGCAGCGGCCAGGGCGAGGGGGAGCCATCCGGCACCGATGGCGCTCCGCGCACGCCTCGCACGCCTCGCACGCCTCGCACGCCTCGCACCGAGGGTGCGCCCCCGCACGAGCCGTCCGGCGGGTTCAGCTGCGAGGACCCGGTGTGCCAGTGGTGCCCGGTCTGCCGCGCCTCGGCCTTCGTGCGCCAGCTGAGCCCCGAGACCCTCACCGGCCTCGCCGAGCTCGCGGGCTTCGCGGCCACCGTGCTCGGCGACCTCGCCGCGTCCCGGGCCCGCCAGGAGCAGCCGCGGGAGGACGACGATGCCTGACGGGCCGCTCGCGATCGGGGTCGACATCGGGGGGACGAAGGTCGCCGCCGGGGTCGTCGACGCCGCGGGTACCGTCCTGCACCGCACCCGGCGCGACACCCCGCACCGCTCCACGAGCCCGCGGGTCGTCGAGGACACCATCGTCTCGGCCGTCGAGGAGCTGCTCGGCCACGGCGACGACGTCGTCGCGGTCGGCATCGGCGCCGCCGGCTTCGTCGCGGCCGACCGCGCGACCGTCGTCTTCGCCCCGCACCTGTCCTGGCGCAACGAGCCGCTGCGCGCCTCGCTCGGCGGGCGGCTGGACCTGCCGATCTTCGTCGACAACGACGCCAACGCCGCCGCGTGGGCCGAGCACCGCTTCGGCGCCGGCCGCGGCGAGAGCCACCTGGTGATGGTCAACCTCGGCACCGGCATCGGCGGCGGCATCGTCCTCGACGGCAAGGTGCTGCGCGGCCGGTTCGGCATCGCGGGGGAGTTCGGGCACATGCAGGTCGTCCCCGACGGCATCCGGTGCGAGTGCGGGAACCGGGGGTGTTGGGAGCAGTACGCCTCCGGCAACGCCCTCGTCCGCGAGGCGCGCTCGCTGATGTCGGCCGGCAGCCCGGTCGTCTCCGACCTCTTCGACCGCGTCGGCGGCGACCCCGGCGAGCTCACCGGCCCGCTCGTCACGGAGGCGGCCCGGGACGGCGACCCCCTGGCCCGCGAGCTGCTCGGCGAGATCGGGCGCTGGCTCGGGGTGGGCATCGCCGACCTCGCGGCCGCCCTCGACCCCGGCACCTTCGTCATCGGCGGTGGGGTCAGTGCCGCCGGCGACCTGCTCCTCGAGCCGGCCCGGGCGGCGTTCCGGCGCCAGCTCACGGGTCGCGGCTACCGCCCGGAGGCCGCGATCGTCCAGGCCCGGCTCGGCAACGAGGCCGGCCTCGTCGGGGCGGCCGACCTCGCCCGCGTCGGGGCGGCCGACCTCGCCTGGGCCGAGGCCGCGGACCGCGCCGACCGCGGCTGAGGCCGACCGTGGGGAGCGCGCCGCTGCGCGTCGCGACGTACAACACCCGCGACTTCCTCGACGACCACCGGCTGGCCGCCCGCGTCGTCCGGGCGCTCGACCCCGACGTCCTCTGCCTGCAGGAGGTGCCGCGGCGGTTGTTCGGGGCGTGGCGCACGGCCCGGTTCGCCCGGGCCTGCGGGATGCACTGGACCGGCCGGCACCGCGGCAGCGGCGGCACGACCGTCTTCACCTCCGACCGGGTGCGAGCGCTGGCCGCGGACCACGTGCGGCTGCCCGTCCGCTGGCCGGACCGCACCCGCGGCTACGCCGTGGTCCGCGTGGCGGTCGGTGACGCGGAGCTGACGGCCGTGTCGGTCCACCTCAGCCTCAAGCCGGGGGAGCGGGTGGCCCACACCGAGCGCATCCTCGCGCGCATCGCCGACGCCGGGGCGCTGGTCCTGGCCGGCGACCTCAACGAGGACGACACCGGCGACGCGTGGCGGCTCATCGACGTCCCCGACCGGCTGCGCCTCGTCTCGCCGCCCACCCCGACCTTCCCCGCCGGGCGACCCCGGCGCCGCCTGGACGTCGTGTTCGGGTCACCCTCGCTGAGGGTGCTGCCGCACCGCGACGTGGCGGTCCCGGACGAGGTCTGGGCCCGGGCCAGCGACCACCGGCCGGCCTGGGTCGACCTCGAGATCGGGTGAGCGAGAAGCGGGACGGCCTCAGACGCGGGCGCCGTCGTCGGTCTCGTCGCGGTCGCGGGGCTGACGCAGCACGAGCAGCGCGAACCCCCCGAGCGAGAGCACCAGGCCGGCGATGAACCAGCGGGTGCTGTGGAACGGGCGGGCCATCGCGACGTAGAGAAGGCAGAGCGGTCCGGCGACCAGCCCCAGCACGGCGCCCCAGAAGTGCAGGTCCTCCTGCGGTGGCAGCTGGACCGTCGGTGGCTCGAAGTGCTCGTCGTCGTCCTCGTCGGCGCCGGAGGCCGCCTCGGCCTCCGGGGCGTCGTCGGTCTCCGGCGGCTCGGCGACCCGCCACGACGACGCGGGGACGACGATGTCGAGCGGTGAGGGGTTGACCCAGGGGGGACGGGCGCCGTGGGCCTCGTCGTCCTGCACCTGCTGGTCGTCGTCCGCGGGGGCCTCGCGCGCGGGGGCCTCGTCCGTGGGGTCCTCGTCCGCCGGGACCGGGCCGGCATCCGGCCGGGGTCCCTCCCACGCCGCGACGATGGACGCGAAGCGCTCGTCGACGTCGCGCTCGTCCATCTCACCGGGGCGGTCGGTCACGCTCACTCCTCGTGTGGGGGCCGGGACGATCTTCGCACGTCCGGCTGGGCGGCTCCGGGGTGTGGGACGACCCCCGGTGACAGGGGGGCAACGTCGCGAGGGTGCACTAGGCTTCCCGCCAGACGCGAGGAAGGGTGGTCCGTTGTTCTACTGGGTGCTGAAGACGGTCGTCCTCGGGCCGGTCCTCCGCCTCCTCTTCCGGCCCTGGGTCGAGGGCGAGGAGAACATCCCCGAGGACGGCGCCGCGATCTTCGCGAGCAACCACCTCTCGTTCTCCGACTCGATCTTCCTGCCGCTCCTCGTGCCGCGCCGGATGACCTTCCTCGCCAAGGCCGACTACTTCACCGGCGTCGGGCTCAAGGGCCGGCTCACGGCGGCGTTCTTCAAGGGCGTCGGGCAGCTGCCCATCGACCGCTCCGGCGGCCGGGCCAGCGAGGCAGCGCTCAGCTCGGGCCTGAAGGTGCTGCGTCGCGGCGAGCTGCTCGGCCTCTACCCCGAGGGCACGCGCAGCCCCGACGGCCGGCTCTACAAGGGGCGCACCGGCGTCGCCCGGATGGCCCTCGAGGCGGGCGTGCCGGTCATCCCCGTCGCGATGATCAACACCGACAAGGCGCAGCCCACCGGGACGAAGATCCCCAAGCTCGTGCGGGTCGGGGTGAAGATCGGTGAGCCCCTCGACTTCTCCCGCTACGAGGGGATGGAGGGCGACCGCTTCGTCCTGCGCTCGGTCACCGACGAGATCATGTACGCGCTGATGGAGCTCTCCGGCCAGGAGTACGTCGACATGTACGCCACGGCGATGAAGGACCGGATCGCCCGCGACAAGAAGAACAAGGCCAAGGAGGCCGCCGAGGCCGCGGCGCCGGGCCGGGCGGTCGCCGAGCTCGAGGACGCCCTCGACGACGAGGGGCTCGACGAGGGGCGCACCACCGACCGGCGCGACGCCGGCCCGGAGCGGCGCGCGAGCTGAGGGGCGACGTGGGGGTCCTCGGGCCGAGCTCGCCCCGCACCGGGCGCCGCGAGCCGGTCGTCGTCGAGGCCTTCCACCGGGGTCTCGACGTCTTCCGGCCGATCGCCACCGGGTACGCCGCGCTCCTCGCCTGGGACCGTCGGGGCGAGATGGTCCGACCCTGGGTGGCCGTCGTCGTGCTGGCCGTCATGGCCGCGTGGTCGCTCGGCCTGCTGGCCTACCACCGCCGGGGGCGGACGGTCGTCGTCGTCGAGGTGGTCATCGCCGTCGCCGCGATCCTCGCGACGCCGCTCGCCGACGGGATGGCCGCCGTCACCGCCGGCCAGTTCACGCTCCCGACCGTGTGGGCCGCCGGCTCGGTCGCCGGTGCGGCGGTCGTCGCCGGAGCCCGGGGCGGACTGCTGGCCGCCGGGGTCATCGCGGTCGCCGACCTCGTCGAGATCGCCGGCCGGCCGACCCAGGGCACGGTGCACAACATCGTCATCCTCGTCCTGCTCGGCGGGCTCATCGGGCTGGCCGTCGACCTCGCCCGCTCGGGACTCGAGCGCGAGGAGCAGGTCCTCCTCGAGCGCGAGCGGCTGCGCGAGCGCGAGCGCATCGCCCGCGTCGTCCACGACGGTGTGCTCCAGTCGCTCGCCTTCATCCACCGGCGCGGAGCCGAGCTCGGGGGAGAGGCCGACGAGCTGGCCACCCTCGCCGCCGACCAGGAGCGTGCCCTGCGCCGGTTCGTGTCCGGGGCGGGCGCACCCGCGGGGTCGGTCGACCTCCACGGCACCCCGGGTCTCGAGGTCGACCTGCGCGTGGCCGTCACCGCGCACGAGCGCCCCGGGGTGACCGTCGCGGTCCCCGGTGACCCGCTGCTCGTCGACCCGCAGGTGGCCCGCGAGCTCGACGCGGCGCTCACCGCCGTTCTCGACAACGTCGCGCGGCACGCGGGGGAGGGCGCCCGGGCCTGGGTGCTCCTCGAGGGCGACGCGGCCGGGGTCGAGCTGACCGTCCGCGACGACGGCGTCGGGGCCGAGCCCGCCACGCTGCACGCCGCCGCCGGCCGGGGGCGGATGGGCGTCAGCTCCTCGATCCGCGGGCGGGTCGAGGACCTCGGCGGTTCGGCCACGTGGACCACCCGGCCCGGGGCAGGATGCACCGTGCGGATCATCGTGCCGCGCACCCGGGAGGACCGACCATGACCGACGCCGAGCCGACGCCCCCGGGCACCGACTCCCCGGGTACCGACTCCCCGCGGGTGCTCGTCGCCGACGACCACCCGCTGTGGCTCTCGGCCCTCGAGCGCGACCTCGTCGCGCGGGGCGTCGAGGTCGTCGGCACGGCCACCGACGGGCCGTCCGCCGTGCGTCGCACCCGTGCCGCCCGGCCCGACGTCCTCGTCCTCGACCTCAACCTGCCGGGCATGCGCGGTGACGAGGTCTGCCGCGCGCTCGGCGACCTGCCCACCCGCGTGCTCATCCTCTCGGCCAGCGGCGAGCAGCAGGACGTGCTCGCCGCCATCAAGGCCGGGGCGACGGGGTACCTGGTGAAGTCCGCGTCGCCCACCGAGATCCTCGAGGCCGTGCTCGCCACCGGCCGCGGTGAGGCGGTGTTCACGCCCGGGCTGGCCGGGCTCGTCCTCGGGGAGTTCCGGCGCCTCGGCAGCGAGGCGTCCACCGCCGAGCCCGAGGCCACCGACCGCGAGCGACCCATCCCGCAGCTGACCGCACGCGAGACCGAGGTGCTGCGACTGGTCGCCACCGGCATGTCGAGCAAGGAGATCGCGGCCCAGCTGTTCCTGTCCCACCGCACGGTGCAGAACCACGTGCAGAACACCCTCGGCAAGCTGCACCTGCACAACCGCGTCGAGCTGGTGCGCTTCGCCCTGGCCCACGGGCTCGAGGACGAGGACCCCGCGCCGGCGTCGTGAGGCGCTGATCCCGGAGGCCGGCGGCGGTCCCGCGATGCGGGCCCGGTGTCTCGGATGGCGGGCGCCCACCTACCATTGACGCTCGTGAGCACGACCACCTCCCCGGACCCCCTCCAGCGGCTCGCCGCCGGTGCCGACCTGCCGGCCGCCCAGCAGCCGGTCTGGCCCGACCGTGCCGCCCTCGACGAGGCCACCCGGACGCTCGCGACCTATCCGCCGCTCGTCTTCGCGGGCGAGTGCGACGTGCTCAAGGACCGGATGGCCGCGGTCTCGCGCGGTGAGGCCTTCGTGCTCCAGGGCGGCGACTGCGCCGAGACCTTCGTCTCCGCGACCGCCGACAACATCCGCGACCGGGTCAAGACCATCCTCCAGATGGCCGCCGTCCTCACGTACGGCGCCTCGATGCCGGTCGTCAAGGTCGGGCGGATGGCCGGCCAGTACGCCAAGCCGCGCTCGAGCAACGACGAGACCCGCGAGGGCGTCACGCTGCCGGCCTACCGCGGCGACATGGTCAACGACTACGAGTTCACGCCCGAGTCGCGCCGCCCCGACCCGCACCGGCTGGTGCGCGGCTACCACGCGAGCAGCGCCACCCTGAACCTCGTGCGCGCGTTCACCACCGGCGGCTTCGCCGACCTGCGCCACGTCCACGACTGGAACAAGGGCTTCGTCGCCAACGCCGCGAACTCCCGGTACGAGCGGCTGGCCCGCGACATCGACAAGGCGATGCGGTTCATGGCCGCGTGCGGCGCCGACTTCGACGCGATGCGCACGACCGAGTTCTTCTCGGCCCACGAGGCGCTGCTCCTCGACTACGAGCGCCCGATGACCCGCGTCGACTCCCGCACCGGGCACCTCTACGACACCTCGGGGCACTTCATCTGGGTGGGGGAACGCACCCGCGACCTCGACGGCGCCCACATCGACTTCGTCTCCCGCGTGCGGAACCCGGTCGGCGTCAAGGTGTCCGCGGACGCCGACGTCGACGACCTGCTGCGGATGATCGACGTCGTCGACCCCGACCGCGAGCCGGGCCGGCTGACCTTCATCACCCGGATGGGGGCCGGCCGAGTGCGCGAGGCGCTGCCGTCGATCGTCGAGAAGGTCACGGCCTCCGGCGCCCTCGTCACCTGGGTCTGCGACCCGATGCACGGCAACACCTACTCGTCGGCGTCCGGGTTCAAGACCCGTGACTTCGACGACGTCGTCGCCGAGGTGCGCGGCTTCTTCGAGGTGCACCAGGGCCTCGGCACGCACCCGGGCGGCATCCACGTCGAGCTGACGGGCAACGACGTCACCGAGTGCGTCGGCGGGTCGGAGAAGATCCTCGACGCCGACCTCGGCACGCGCTACGAGTCCGTGTGCGACCCGCGCCTCAACCACCAGCAGAGCCTCGAGCTGGCCTTCCTCGTCGCCGAGATGCTGGCCCAGGACTGACCGCCTGATGGCTGCCCTCCTCGCGGACCTGTTGTCCGACACCCTGACCCGTCCGACTGCCGCCATGCGCGAGGCGATGGCCCGGGCCGACGTCGGCGACGACGTCTTCGGCGAGGACCCCACCGTCCGCGCTCTCGAGGAGCGGGTCGCCGGCCTGCTGGGCCACGAGGCGGCGCTCTTCGCCCCCACCGGGTCGATGGCCAACCAGCTCGGGCTGCGGCTGCACGTCGCCCCGGGGCGGGAGATGGTCGCCGACCAGCAGGCCCACGTCGTGCGCGCCGAGCTCGGAGCGGCAGCGGCGTTCTCGGGCATCACGTCGCGGACCTGGCCGTCGGTACGCGGGCTGCTCGACCCCGCGGGCCCGATGTCGCTCGTCACGACGGGTGTCGGGCCGTACCAGGTCGAGACGGCGCTCGTCGTCGTCGAGAACACCCACAACTTCGGCGGCGGCACGGTGCAGCCGATCGGGGCCATCCGCGAGGTCCGGTCCGCCACCCAGCCGCTCGGTGTGGCGATGCACCTCGACGGGGCACGGCTGTGGAACGCGCACGTCACGTCCGGGGTCTCGTTGTCCGAGTACGGCTCCCAGTTCGACACCGTCTCGGTCTGCCTGTCCAAGGGCCTCGGGGCGCCGGTCGGCTCGGTGCTCGTCGGGTCCGCCGAGGCCATGTCCGAGGCGCGCATCTGGCGCAAGCGCTACGGCGGCGGGATGCGCCAGGTCGGCTTCCTCGCCGCGGCCGGGCTGCACGCGCTCGAGCACCACCTCGAGCGGCTCGCCGACGACCACGCCCGGGCCCGCCGCTTCGCCGACGCCTGCGCGGACGCGGCGCCGGGCACGGTCGACCCCGCGACGGTCGAGACGAACATCGTCGTCCTCGACGTCGGCGCGGCCGGGCTCACGGCCACCCAGTTCGTCGACGCGCTGCTCGCGAAGGGGGTGCGCACGTACGCCGTCGGGCCGCGGGCGGTGCGTCTCGTGTGGCACCTCGACGTCGACGACGCGGGCACCGACGCCGCCGTGACCGCCGCGCGCGAGGTGCTCGCCGCCGCCTGAAGCCGCCCGCCCGCCGGGGACGTCACCCGATGGCCGTGCTGTTGCCCCGCCATCCCGCAGCAACCCCGGCACCGAAACCCGGTTGTCCGGCGAGCACAGGGGCTGTCAGCCTCGCGGCATGCAGCCCGTGCCGACCCATCCTCCGTACGACCAGTTCCTCGCGACCGCCGAGTGGGTCGCCGACGCCCGCCCCGAGGTCGACCGGGAGATGGCCCGCGAGGTCTTCGCCGAGGCGGCGACCCTCGTGCACGACGGGCTGGTGCTCGACGGCCTCGACGACCACGACGCCTCAGCGGTCGTCACCGGGCTCTGCCTCGACCTCGTCGCACCCGACCCCGGCGAGGCCCTGCGCGAGCGGGCCCGGCTGGTCGCCGAGTCGCCCGGCGACCTCCACGACCCCGACTCGGTCGCCCGCTGCTACGGGATCTGCCTGCGCCTCTTCCAGCTCTGACCCCGGACCCGAGCCGCGATGGCGAAGGGGTCGTCGTCGAACGTCACGTCGTCGTCGCCGTCGTGCGTGATGCCGTCGTCGCGAAGCGCACCTGCTCTCCGCCGGAGGATCGTCCGGGGCTGCACCCGGACGATCCTCCTCCGGGGTCGTGGTGGGTCGACTGCGCCCGGCGTCAGACGTCGTGGTGGAGGGCCTCGACCGGCGGGTCCTCGGCGGCGGTGGCGCCGGCCCGGCGGCGCCGGGCGAGCAGGCCGCGCAGCTCGACGAGGTACATCGAGGACAGCACCAGCGCCCCACCGAGCAGCAACCGTGCGGTGGCCGACTCGCCACCGAGCAGCACGGCGAAGAGGGCCGCGAACACCGGCTCCATGGCCATGACGATGGCGGCGCGCGTCGCCGTGAGGTGCGCCTGCGCCCAGGTCTGGGCCCAGAGCGCCGCGGCCCCGGCGACGAGGGCCATGTAGAGCATCGAGGCCCACTGCCCGCCCCCGGAGGGGAGGGTCAGCCCGTCCGGAACCGCCCCGACGGCGCAGACCAGGGCGATGACGCTCGCCTGCACCGTCGCCAGCCCGACCGCCGCGGACGGCCGGGACCACCGCCCGAGGGCGACGATGTGCCCCGCGTAGAGCACCGCCGAGGCGAGCGTGACCCCCTCCCCGAACCCGAGGGAGAGCCCGCGCAGCGACAGCACGGCCAGCCCGGCGGTCGTCAGGAGCACCGCGGCCCACGTGACGGCGTCGACCCGCTCCCGCAGCAGCAGCGCGCCGAGCAGCGGGGTGAGCACGACGTAGGTGCCGGTGACGAACCCCGAGACCGAGGCGTCGGTGTGCTGGAGGCCGACGGTCTGCAGCAGTTGGGCGACGCCGTAGAGGACACCGAGCACGACGCCGGTGCGTACCTCCCGCCGCGACAGTGCCAGCGTCTGGCGCCGGAAGACGACGAACATGACGACCGCGGCGATGGCGAAGCGGACGGCGAGGAAGTCCGCCGGGGGGACGGTCTCGACGAGGTCGCGGATGAGGAAGAAGGTCGAGCCCCACACCGCCGTGACGAGCAGGAGCAGCAGGGTCGCCACGCGGGCGAGCCGGACGTCGTGGATCAATCAGCCCTCACCAGACGGTGATCGTGATTGTGCTGCCCTTGGGCGCCTTGCCGCTGTCAGGATCCTGGAAGCGGACGCGGTCGAAGAACCCGCCTGCGACCTTGTCCACCTTGACCTTGAAGCCGGCACCCTCGAGGTCGCTCCGTGCGTCGGCGGTCGACTTCCCGACGACGTTCGGGACGTCGACGAGCACCGGCCCCTTGGAGACGACGAGGGTGACGGTGTCGCCCTTGAACAGGGTGCCGTCGCGGGGCGACTGGCTGATGACGTCGCCCTTCTTGACGGTGTCGCTGTTCTCCTGCTTCGTCGCCTCCACCTCGAGCCCGAGGTCGGAGAGCTCCTGCTGGGCGGTCTTGGCGCTCTTGCCGGTGAAGTCGGGGACCTCGATCGGCTGGCGGCCCTTGGAGACCACGAGGGCGACCGCGGCGTCGCGCTTGACGCTGGCGCCGGCCTTCGGGGAGGACGAGACGACCTGGCCCTCGGGGACCTTCTCGGAGAAGGCCTCCGTGACCTTGCCGAGCGTGAGGTTCGTGGCGGCGAGCTGGCGCTTCGCCTCCGCGAGGCTCGAGCCCGCGAGCGTCGGCACGGCGTAGCGCTCGGGACCCTTCGACACGGTGAGCACGACCTCGGAGCCGCGCCGCACCGACGCACCGACCCCGGGGTCGACGCCCATGACGGTGCCCTTGGCGACGTCCTCGGAGAAGGCCTCGGAGACCGTGGGGTCGAGGTGCGCGGACTCGAGCGCGGAGACGGCCTGGGCCTGGGTGCGCTCGAGCACCGACGGCACGGTGGCCATCGCGCCGGGGCCGAGGAAGAAGAACCAGGCCGTGGCCGCCGCGAGGAGCACCGAGGCGATCGCCGCGGGCCACCAGTTGCGGCCGCGGCGGCCGCCCCCGGCGACGACGACGCCCTCGAGCGGCTCGTGCGGCAGGGCGATGGCGGTCGTGCGGGCGGGCCCGGAGGAGCCCGTCGACCCCGCCGAGCCGTTCCGCGCCGGGACGACGGCCGAGCGGTCGCGCACGGGCAGCGCCGCGGTGGCGGTCGGCACGGAGACGGCGGCGAGGGCCGCGGCGCCGTCCGGCCGCGCGTCGAGCACGGTGGGGGTCAGGGTGGCCCGGGTGCGCCGGACGAGGGTGAGGAAGTCGGCGGCGTCGGTGGGCCGCTCGTCGGGGTCACGGGCGGTGGCCACGGCGACGAGCTCGTCGAGGGCCGGGGGCAGCCCGGGCACGCGGTCCGAGGGCATCGGCACCCCGCCGTGCACGTGCTGGTAGGCCACGTGGATGGGCGTCTCGCCGGTGAAGGCCTTGGTGCCGGTGAGCATCTCGAAGAGCATCAGCCCGGCGGCGTAGACGTCGGAGCGGGCGTCGGCGACCCCGCGCTCGACCTGCTCGGGGGAGAGGTAGGCGACCGTGCCGAGCAGGACCCCGGAGGAGCTGGTCATCGTCTGGCTGGAGACCGCGCGGGCCAGCCCGAAGTCGGCGACCTTGACGGTGCCGTTGTCGTTGATGATGACGTTCTCGGGCTTGACGTCGCGGTGGATCAGGCCCTTCGTGTGCGCCTCGGCGAGTGCGAGCAGCACGGCGTCGAGGACGTCGAGGGCGGCGCGGGGGGAGAGGGTGCCCTCCTCGCGCAGGACGTCGCGCAGGGTCAGGCCGGGCACGTACTCCATCGCGAGGAAGACCGAGCCGTCGTCCTGGCCCTGGTCGAAGACCGCGACGACGTTCGGGTGCGACAGGGCCGCGGCCGAACGGGCCTCCCGGCGGAACCGGCTGACGAAGGTCTCGTCGTGGGCGAGGTGCGGGCGCATCACCTTGAGGGCGACCTCGCGCTCGAGCCGCTCGTCGAGGGCCAGGTAGACCGTGGCCATCCCGCCGTCGGCGATCCGCGACAGCACGCGGTAGCGGCCGTCGAGGGTGCGCCCGATGAGGGCGTCGCCGGGTGGAGACACCGTAGGAGTGTACGTAGTCACGACCCTGGCCCCGCTCTCCGTCCGGCGCGTCACATGGTGGAGCGGAGGCGCATGATGGTCCGCACGTAGGTCTTCGTGTCGGAGTACATGCCGTGCTTCTGCACCGAGGCCAGGCCCTGGTAGTACCCGGCGACCGCCTGCTCGGTGCTCTTCGTCGAGCGGCCGAGCGCCCGGAGCATGACGACCCCGGCGGTCACGTTGTCGCGGGCGTCGAGCAGGTCGAGGCGGCGGCCGATGAGCGAGGAGGCCCACTCACCGCCCGAGGGGATGACCTGCATCACGCCGACGGCGTTGGCGGGCGAGACGGCGCGCTGGTTCCATCCCGACTCCATCGAGGCGACCGCGAGGGCCAGTTTCGGGTCCACCCCGTGCCGGCGGGCCGTCTGCACGATGATCGCGCGGGTCTCGCTGCGGCTCGGCACCGAGCGCCTGGCGAGGATGTCGTGGTTGCGGCGGGCCGCGGCGACGACCGCGCTGGGGTACTTCACGCCTCCGAAGGTGTCGGACACGGCGTGCGCCGTCGAGCCCGGGATGCGCAGCCGCTGGCCGACGCGCAGCAGCGAGCCGCTGGAGATGTGGCTGGCACGGGCGATGCCCGAGACGGTGGTGCCGTAGCGCGACGCGAGGTCGCTCAGCGTGTCGCCCGGGCGCACGGTGTGGCTGCGGCCACTCGGCGTGGGCCGGCTCGCCTTGGCCGCGGAGGACCCGACCGAGCCGGCACCGCGCACGCGCACCTTGTCGCCCGGATGGATGAGGCTGCTCGCCGAGAGGCGGTTGGCCTTGAGGAGGCCGGCGAGGGGGACGTCGTAGCGCGCGGCGATGTGGCTCATCGTCTCCCCGGCCCGCACGACGTGCACCCGGCCGGCCGCGCGGGCCTTGGCCTGGGCGGCCTTCGCGGCCTGGGCGGCCGTGCGCGGCACGCTCAGCCGGTCGCCGGCGTGGATGAGGCCGGGGGTGCGGATGTGGTTGCGGGCGACGAGCGCCCCGACCGTCGTCCGGTGACGGGTGGCGATGCCGTCGAGGGTGTCGCCGTCCCTGACGGTGTAGGTGGTCCACCCGTGCGGAGCGGTGCGCGAGGGCGCCACGACGGCGACGGGCTCGAACGCGGGGGTGGCGGGCGGCGGTGCAGCGACGACCATGACGCGGGTCCTTCGGCTGGGTGACGGGTGCGTCCTGCGGTGAGGACGGTGCGTGTGGGGCACACGGTACCGGAGTGACGCATGATGCGCAGGGCCCGACGCCGGAAACCCGTGCCGCCGGGGTGCGAGGCGCTGTGGCACGCTGGCGACGTGAGCGACTCCGCACCGGACACCGCCTCGGACCTCGAGGCCCTCGTCCCGCACTGGCTGACCGTCCCCGACCTCGCCGAGCGCCTCGGCCTGCGGCTCTCCGACGCCCGGACCCTGCTCGAGGACCGCGAGCTGCTCGCCGTGCGCATCGGCGAGCGCCGCGTGCTCGCGGTGCCCGCCGGCTTCGTCGACGACGACGGCCCGCTGCCCGCCCTGCGCGGCACCTTCACGGTGCTCGCCGACGGCGGGATGAACGACGAGGAGATCGTCCGCTGGCTGCTCACGCCCGACGACACGCTGCCGGTGGCGGGCACGCCGCTTGACGCCATCCGGGCCGGGTTCAAGACCGAGGTCCGCCGGCGCGCGATGGAGGAGGCGTTCTGACGCGGCCGCCCGCCTGGGTCGAGCACGCCCTCTGGTGGCGCGTCTACCCGCTCGGCGCCGTCGGGGCGCTCCCCGAGCCCGCCGGCCCGGCGACGCCCGACGAGCACCGCCTGCTGCGCCTCCTGCCGTGGCTCGAGCACGTCGTCGCGCTCGGGGCCAACGGGGTCGCCCTCGGGCCCGTGTTCGCCTCCGAGCACCACGGCTACGACACCCTCGACCACCTGCGCCTCGACCCCCGCCTCGGCGAGGAGGCCGACCTCGACCGGTTCGTCGAGGAGGCCCACGCGCGCGGGCTGCGGGTCCAGCTCGACGGGGTGTTCAACCACGTCGGGCGCGGCCACCGGCTGGTCCGCGAGGCCCTGGACGACGGCCCGGACTCGCCGGCCGGGCGGATGCTGCGCCACGACCCCGACGGCCGGCTGGCCACCTTCGAGGGCCACGACGCCCTCGTCGCCCTCGACCACGACGCGCCCGAGGTGGCCGACCTCGTCGTCGAGGTGATGCGGTACTGGCTCGACCGGGGTGCGGATGCCTGGCGGCTCGACGCCGCCTACGCGGTGCCGCCGGCCTTCTGGGCGCGCGTGCTGCCCGAGGTCCGCTCGACCCATCCGGACGCCTGGTTCGAGGCCGAGGTCATCCACGGCGACTACGCCGCGTTCGTCCGCGACTCGACCGCCGACACCGTGACGCAGTACGAGCTGTGGAAGGCGGTCTGGTCGAGCCTGGAGGACCGCAACCTCCACGAGCTCGACCACGCCCTCGGCCGGCACGACGCGCTGCTCGACACCTTCGTGCCGGCGACCTTCGTCGGCAACCACGACGTCACCCGCATCGCGAGCCGGGTCACCGACCCGCGCCATCACGCGCACGCCGTGGTGCTGCTCGCGGTCCTTGGCGGCACCCCGGAGGTCTACGCCGGTGACGAGCTCGGGCTGCGCGGGGTCAAGGAGGAGCGGGCCGGGGGCGACGACGCCGTCCGGCCCGACCTCGGCACCGACACCACGGCCGTGCCGGGCGCCGACGGTGCGGTCTTCGCCCTGCACCAGGAGCTGCTCGGCCTGCGCCGGCGCCACCCGTGGCTGCACCGGGCCCGCTCGAGCGCCGTGAGCCTCACGAACACGCAGTACGTCCTCGACGTCTCGGGGGAGGGCGGCACGCTCCGGGTGGCCCTCAACCTCGACGACGAGCCGCTCGCCCTCGACACCGCCGGGCTGCTGGCCGCCGACGCCGCGACCCGCGAGCGCGGCGGCGACGTCGCCCCGCACGGCTGGGCGGTCCTGGGTCGCTGAGCCCCGGCGGGGTCAGGCCGAGCGCGAGGTGGCCGTGGCCACGAGGTCGTGCAGCACGGTGCGGGCCTCGGGGTCGAGGTGCGGCGCCGACTCCAGCGCGGCACGGGCCGAGGCGGCCAGCCGGGCGATCTCGTCCTCGACGACCGTGACGGCCCCCGACTCGCTGATGATGCCGCGCAGCTCGTCGACGTCGTGACCGGCGAGGTCGGCCCGTCCGACGAGGTGCTCGACCCGGGCCCGCCCTCCGGCGTCCGAGCCGGCCAGGGCGTGCGCGAGCAGCACGGTGCGCTTGCCCTCGCGCAGGTCGTCGCCGGCCGGCTTGCCGGTCTCGTCGGGGTCGCCGAAGACACCGAGGAGGTCGTCGCGCAGCTGGAACGCGCGGCCGACGTCGAGGCCGTAGCGGGACAGGGCGTCGAGGCCGGCGGGGTCGAGGCCGCCGACGGTCGCGCCGATGAGCAGCGGGTGCTCGACGGTGTACTTCGCGCTCTTGTAGCGGATGACCCGGCCGGCGCGGGCGACCCGCTCGTCGTCGGCCACCCCCTCCCAGGGGCGCATCGACTCGACGACGTCGAGGAACTGCCCGGCCATCAGCTGGGTGCGCATCCGGTCGAAGACGCCGCGGCCGCGGGCGAGGTCGGCGTCGGGCAGGCCGCAGGTGGCGTAGACCTCGTCGGTCCACGTGAGGCAGAGGTTGCCGGCGAGCACGGCGCCGGCGAGGCCGAAGCGCTCGTCGTCGCCGGACCAGCCGCGGTCGGCGTGGCGGGTCGCCAGCGCCCGGTGGGCGGCGGGCATCCCGCGGCGGGTGTCGGAGTCGTCCATGACGTCGTCGTGGATGAGCGCGGCGGCCTGGAAGAGCTCCATGGCGCTGGCGAGCCGCACGAGGGCGTCGGAGTCGGGGGTGCCGGCCGCGCGGGCGCCCCAGTAGAGGAAGGCCGCCCGCAGCCGCTTGCCGCCGCGCAGCAGGTCGCCGACCGCGTGCATCAGGTCCTCGACGTCGGGGCCGAGCTCGGCGAGCACGCGGGCCTGGGCGGCGAGCTCGGCGTCGAGGACGTCCTGCACCCGTCGCCGCAGGTCGGCGGTGTCGAGCACGCTGGTCACGGAGGGCTCCTGGCGGGGGCGGACGCGGGGTGGTGGCGGTCGGATGATGGCGCCCCCGAGCCTACGGTGTCGGGGCTCGCGTACCCTCGCCGCCATGGGTCACTACGGCGGTGGCGGGCGCCCGGAGCACCTCGTGGCGTCCATCCCGGCGCGCCTGCGCGAGCCGCGGCCGTCCATCAGCTTCGAGTTCTTCCCGCCCAAGGACGACGCCGCGGAGGCCCTGCTCTGGGACGCCGTGCGCCGCCTCGAGCGGGTCCGGCCGGCCTTCGTGTCCGTGACCTACGGGGCGGGTGGGACCAGCCAGGACCGCACCGTGCGGGTCACGGCCCGCATCGCCGACGAGACCTCGCTGACCCCGCTCGCCCACCTCACCTGCGTCGGGCAGTCGGTGCGCGACCTGCGCCAGGTCGTCGGCAACTACGCCGCCTCCGGGGTCCGCAACGTCCTCGCCCTGCGCGGCGACCCGCCCGGCGACGTCCGGGCGCAGTGGGCGCCGCACCCCGACGGCCTCGACCACGCCGAGGACCTCGTGCGGATGGTCCGCGGGCTCGGCGACTTCACGGTCGGTGTCGCCGCGTTCCCCGACGTCCACCCCGACAGCCCCGACCTCGACCACGACGTCGAGGTCCTCGTCCGCAAGGCCGACGCCGGGGCGTCCTTCGCCATCACCCAGATGGTCTTCGACGCCGACACCTACCTGCGCCTGCGCGACCGGGTGGCCGCCCGCCGCGACCTGCCCGTGACGCCCGGGCTGATGCCGGTGACCAACGTCAAGCAGATCCAGCGGATGTCCGAGCTGATGGGCACCCCGCTGCCCCCCGAGGTCGTCCAGCGGCTCGAGGCCGTCAAGGACGACCCGGCGGCCGTGCGCGCGGTCGGGGTGCAGATCGCCACCGAGCTCGGCCGGCGGATGCTCGACGAGGGCGCGCCGGGCCTGCACTTCATCACGATGAACCGGTCGACCGCCACGCTCGAGGTCCACGAGGCCCTCGGCCTCTAGGCGACGTCCATCGGCTGACCGCCGGTGATCCGGATCAGCTCGTCGTAGGTCGTCGCGAAGACGGCGTGGCTGTGCCCGGCCGCCGCCCAGACCCGGTCGTAGCGGCCGAGGCTGGCGTCGACGACGGTGCGGATGCGGGCCGGGTGCCCGACGGGCGCGACCCCGCCGATGGCCATCCCGGTGTGCTCGCGGACGAAGTCGGGGTCGGCCTGCTCGAGCGCGGCCAGCCCGAGCAGCCCGGCGACCTTCGCGGTGTCGACCCGGTGCCCGCCCGAGGCCAGGACGAGCAGCGGGGCGGTCGCGCCGTCGGCGTCGGTGGCGACGAAGACGAGGCTGTTGGCGATCTCGGCGGGCGTGACGCCGAGGGCCTCGGCCGCGGCCTTCGCGGTGCGCACGGCGCCGGGCAGCTGGCGCAGCTCGGGGCGGACGTGGTGCACCGAGAGTGTCTCGAGCACCGCGGCGACCCGACGGTGCGCGGTGAGGTCGCGCTGGGTGGGGGTGTCCGGGGCGACGCCGGCGGGCTCGGGCGGCATGGCCGCAGCGTAGTGGTCGCGATCGGTCTCGCGGCTCAGCCCGGCCGCGGGACCCCGTAGGCGCGCAGCTTGCGGTAGAGGGTCGCCCGGCTCATCCCGAGCTCGACGGCGGCCCCGGAGACGGTGGCCCCCGGCTCGTCGAGGGCGCGCAGGATCTCGTCACGCTCGAGGGACTCGATGCGCGAGAGGCGCCGGCCCCCGGGGTGGACGACCGAGGCCGGCAGGTGGCGGACGTCGATGGTGTCGGTCCGCCCGGCGGCGTCGTGGACCACCCGGACCAGCTCGTCGGCGTTGCCGGGCCAGCCGTGGCTGCGCAGGGCCGCCTCGGCCGCCGGGGTGAACGACACCTCGCGCAGCCGGGTCTGGTGCGCGGCGTGGCGGGCCAGGGGCATGACGTCGTCGGGCCGCTCCCGCAGCGGTGCCACGGCGACGACCGTCTCGACGAGCGGCGCAAGCGGGCCCGGCAGGGCGTCGAGACGCTCGGCGGTCACGCCCCAGGCGAGCAGCGCGCCGCCCTCGCGGTCCGACACCGCCCGCAGCGCGGCGCGGGCCCGGGCGTGCAGCTCCTCGGCGGCCCAGGCGGGCAGGACGTCCACGCCCTCGACGACGACGGCGGTCTCGGGCTTGGCGAGCTCGGGGGTCCACAGCCGCAGCCAGGCCTCGACGTCCTCCGGCGGGGGGGCCGCGGCGCTGAGCACGCGGAAGCGCGGGTGCGCCCGCCGCAGGGCCTGGGCGAGCAGCGTGGCCCGCCCGGACCCGGGCTCGCCGACGACCGCGACGACCCGGCCGGCCGCCAGCGCGGAGGTCGCCTCGCCGAGGGCGGTGGTCCACGAGGACGACATCGCGCGCAGGGTGCCGGCGGCCGGCTCGAGGCGCGCCCGCTGCACCCGGAAGACGCCACCCCTGGCCGGCTTGCGCGGCGCGTGCCCCCGCGAGCGCGCGAGCATCAGCGCCGACGTGGTGCTCGCGGCGGACTCGGCGAGGGCGAGGAGCAGCCCGGCCGAGGAGCGCGACCACGTCGTGATGTTGACGCTGCCCTCGAGGGCGCCGGACACGGGGTCGAGCACGGGCACGGCCGCGCACGTGTAGGTGCAGAGACTGGCGCTGTAGTGCTCCTCGGCGCGGACGAGCGAGGGGGCGCGGTCGGCGAGCGCCATCCCGAGGCCGTTGGTGCCGGCCTCCCGCTCGGAGAACGCGAAGCCGGGGGCGAGGTGCACGCGGTCGAGCGCCCGCAGGAGGGAGGTGTCGCCGGAGAACCGGTTGAGCACGAGGCCGTCGGCGTCGGTGAGCATCAGGCTGAGCGGCTCGTCGGAGAGCGTCTCGTGCAGGCGGGTGAGCACCTCGTGCCCGCACTCGACGAAGAGCGAGTCCGTGACGACCGAGCCGGCCCAGACGGGGTCGACGGACTCCAGCGAGACGCCGTACTCCTCGCTGCGCCGCCACGAGGCGAGCAGGCGGTGGGAGGGGGTGCCGCCCGGACCGGGCAGGTCGGCGCGGACCCGGGCGGGCAGCCGGGCGTCCTCGTCCTGCGTCATCGCAGTCTCCTTCCCCGTCCTGTCGACGGTAACCCCGCAGGTCGCGCAGGGGGAGGGGGTCGTGTCTCAAAGTGAGACACGAGGGGGCTGTCCACCCCCTCGGGGGCTGCCTACGGTCGAGGAATCGCGACAACGAGGTCCGAGCCAGGAGGAAGCCCATGTACACCAAGGACGGCGAGAGCTACTTCATCGTCGACGCGCACATCGCGCTCTGGGACGCCCGCCCCGAGAACATCCGCAACGTGCACGGCAAGCAGTTCATCGACTGCTTCTACGACTACCACCGCAACCTCTCGCCGGAGAGCGAGGTGTGGACCTACGAGGACTACCTGTACCAGGGCGGCGAGCGCCTCATGAAGGACCTCTTCGACGACGGGTACGTCGACCACGCGATCTTCCAGCCGGCCGCGCTGACCGAGTTCTACGAGAACGGGTTCGGTCAGACGAAGGAGGCCTACGAGCTGGCCGCCGCCAACCCGGGCAGGCTGACGTACAACCACAACTTCGACCCGCGCAACGGCGAGCAGGGGCTGGACCGGCTCCGTGCCGACCACGAGGAGATGAAGTTCACGGGGGTCAAGCTCTACACCGCCGAGTGGCACGGGGACTCGCGCGGCTGGAAGCTCACCGACCCGTGGGCGTACCGGTACCTCGAGGTGTGCCGGGAGCTCGGGATCAGGAACATCCACGTCCACAAGGGCCCCACGATCCGTCCGCTCGACCGGGACGCCTTCGACGTCGCCGACATCGACGCGGTCGCCACCGACTTCACCGACCTCAACTTCGTCGTCGAGCACGTCGGCCTGCCGCGCCTCGAGGACTTCTGCTGGATCGCGACCCAGGAGCCGAACGTCTACGGCGGCCTGGCCGTCGCGATGCCGTTCATCCACACCCGACCGCGCTACTTCGCGCAGATCATGGGCGAGCTCCTCTACTGGATCGGCGAGGACCGGATCTTCTTCTCCAGCGACTACGCGATCTGGACCCCGCGCTGGCTCGTCGAGAAGTTCGTCGACTTCCAGATCCCCGAGGACCTGACCGAGTACGCGCCGATCACGACCGACCAGAAGAAGAAGATCCTTGGGCTCAACGCCGCGAAGATGTACGGCATCGACGTGCCGGCCGAGCTGCGCCTGCCCGAGGCCGACGCGACCGAGACGGGTCCGCGCGACCCGGAGGCCGCCGACCTCGCGAGCGTCTGATGACCGCGCTCGCCACGCGGGGCGTCACGGACGCCGACGTCCGCGACGCGCTCTCGGTCGTCCTCGACCCCGAGCTCGACGAGCCGATCACCGACCTCGGCTTCGTCCGCTCGGTGGCCGTGGACGGGCCCGACGTCCGCGTCCACCTGCGGCTGCCGACGTCGTTCTGCTCGCCGAACTTCGCCTACCTCATGGCCTCCGACGCCAAGGACGCCGTCGGGGCGCTCGAGGGCGTGGGCGTGGTGGGCGGCGCGCGCGACCACCACCACCCCACCGCCCGCATCAACCCCCGG